>Ga0308408_1000118_pt1 | contig 47209 bp, 38 predicted proteins | sample HotsprSampleMSe3_FD_203466 | JGI IMG/M metagenome (GOLD analysis project Ga0308408, IMG submission 203466) | Hot spring phototrophic mat microbial communities from Mushroom Spring, Yellowstone National Park, Wyoming, United States - 20060912_MSe3 ... | reverse complement strand
GTCGCGAGGTCATGGTCCCGGCCGAACTCGTCGCGCTCGACACGACCCGCCCCCCGAGCCGGGGGCGCGGTTGCTTCACGCTCACGACGAGCGGCCTCGCGAGCGGGCGCACCCCCGCCGACGCCGCACTCCACGGCCTCCTCGAGCTCGTCGAGCGGGACGCCGTCACGCTTTGGAGCTTGCGCGACCCGTTCACCCGCGCCGCGAGCCGGGTCGATCTCGACGGCCTCCACGGGAGCGAGCTCCGCGCGCTGCTCGACCGGCTGCGCGCCGCCGACATGCTCGTCGCGGTTTGGGACGCGACCTCGGATCTCGGGATCCCGACCTACTTTTGCCACCTGATGGCCGACCGGCCCGGTCCGCACGACCCCGGCGGTTGGGAATTCGGGAGTGCCTGCCGGATCGATCCGGAGGCGGCGATCCTCGCCGCCATCCTCGAGGCGATCCAGGCCCGCCTCACCCAGATCACGGGCTCGCGCGACGACATCGGCCGCGCCCGCTACGCGCCGATCGACCCCGCCCGTCTCGCCCGCCAGCGCGAGCTTTTGCGGCGCAAGGGCCGGCGGCCCCCGGCCGCACCACCCTGGGATCCCTCGCTCGCGCCACGTGACCATCTCGCGCGGCTCCTCGAGCGGGTGGCCGAGCGGGGCCTGTCTAGCCCGGTGCTCGTCGACCTGTCGCGCGCCGAGATCGGCGTTCCGGTGGTCAAGCTCGTCCTGCCCCTCCTCGAGGACGGGCTCGAGCTCGAAGGCTGGGCCCCGGGACCTCGGGCGCGGGCGCTCGGAGCACGACCGTGAGCGCCGTGCTCTTCGTCGGACCGAGCTTTCCGCGCCTGCACGCGCTCGAGCTCCCGGGCATCCGGGTCCGACCACCCGCCGCCCAGGGCGACGTTTTGCGCGCGCTCGCCGAGGGCGCTCGGCTGATCGGCCTGGTCGACGGCGTCTTCGGCCACGAGCCGGCGGTCTGGCACAAGGAGATCCTGGCAGCACTCGAGGCCGGGGTAGGGGTCCTGGGTGCCGCGAGCATGGGGGCACTCCGCGCGGCCGAACTCCACCCCTTCGGCATGGAGGGGGTCGGTTCGATCTTCGCGGCCTACCGTGACGGGATCCTCCTGGCCGACGACGAGGTGGCGCTCCTGCACGGCCCCGCCGAACTCGGCTGGCCGCCGCTGAGCGAGCCCATGGTCAATCTCCGCGCGACCCTCGGCCGGCTCGCGAGGCGCGGTATCCTGGCCCATGAGGAGGCGGCAAGCGCCGCCCGAACGCTCGCCGCGCGCTTCTACCCGGAGCGGACGAGGGCGGCCCTCGAAGCGGTTCTGGCCGAGCTCGTGGGGCCCCGACGCGCCGAGCCTGTCCGCCGATGGGCCCGCCGGCTCGCGGTCGACGTCAAGCGCGCCGACGCGGCGCGTCTCGTCCGGCGACTGCGCGCCCGCCTCGCGGGCGCGCCCGGGAAGCCGATCCCGCGTTTCACCACGAGCCGGAGCGGGCCTTTCCGCCGCCTGCTCGCCGAGCTCCGTGCGCCACGATCCGCGCTCGACCTCGTGGCCCCGACCGCGACGACCACGCTCGCCACGCTGCCACCGCAACCGGTGCGGCCTTGGGCCGTGCTCACCCTGGCCGCAGCGGACAACGATCTGGCAGCGGATCTTCGAACCGACCTCGAGGAACTGCTCGCGGCACCCGAACTCGCCGCCTTGCACGTGGCGGGTGAGCTCGATTCGCCCGAGCCGAGCTTTCGCGGTCGTTTCGCCTTTTTGTCCGGCGCTCGCGACGGCGCGAGACAGGCGGCCCCGCGCCTCGTGATCGACCCCCGTGGACCGCGCAACACGGGCGATCCCCTGCTCCTGCGCGAGCTTCTCCGGTGGGGGATCGCCACCTTCCCGGCACGTCACCGGGCCCTCGTCCTCTGGGGGCACGGCGAGGGAACGCGGATCGCGGTCGACGACGGGGCCACGGACGCGCTCACGATCGGCGAACTGCTCACCGCACTGCGGGAGGGACTCGGGGACGAGGGGCCTCTCGATCTTCTCGTCTTCGATGCGTGCCTCATGGCCAAGCTCGAGCTCGCGGCCGATCTCGCGCCGTTCGCGCGGGTCGTATTGGCGTCGGGCGAGGTCGTGCCCGCGAGTGGGTTTCCCTACCATCGGGCGATCGCGATCCTGGCCTGCACCCCGGAGCCGGAGGCCGCGGCCGGGGCGCTGATCTCGGCTTTCCTCGACGATGCGGCGGCGCGCCGCCAGAGCCACGCCCGCCTGGTCGCGGTGCGGACCGAGGCGGCGGTCGAGGCGATGGCGGCGGTCGGCCGGGTCGGCGATCGGCTGGCAGAGCTCGCAGCGCAGGCCCGCGCGGCGATCCTCGCGGCTCGGCTGCTCGCGCGTACGGCCCGCCGGGGCGAGCTGGTCGACGCCGTCGATCTTTTGGAACGTTTGGCGCGGGTGCTCGGCGACCGCGGGCTCGAGGGCTCGGTCGGCGCCGCCGTCGCGGCCATCGAGGCCTGCATCCTGCGCTCCGAAGCGCTGTGGCCGCGCCGGGGGCCGATGCGGGGCGGGCTCAATCTCTGGTTCCCGACCCAGGCGGCACTGTTCCGGGCCGGTCGGGCGGACTATGCGACCCGACCGGCGCTCCGCGGGCCGGGGGCCGGCTGGCTGCGTTTCCTCGACCGTTTCCACGGCGCTGTCGCGCGTGACGAACATCACAGCGCGACGGACCGCTTCGAGCTAGCCGATTCGTCGCCTCCCTGACAGTCCCAGCATCCCTCCTGGCCGGGTCCGAGCCCGGCCATTTCTGTCGGTGGGTTCGAGGCCGCCCCGCCCGTGCGGCGGTCGACGAGGGCCATGCGGACGGCCGCTCTGGCCCGTGAGGTGCGGCGTGCTAGGCGTCGCCGACGGGAAGACCGAGGCTGGGAAGCTAGGAATGAATGCGGCGGACTTGCTGATGTGGGCGGCAGCGAATGCCGGAGTCGATCTCTGTCTCGCCAATCCCGGCACGACCGAGATGCCGCTCGTCCTGGCCCTCGACCGGCTGCCGGCGATCCGCCCGGTCCTCGGCCTGCACGAGACGATCTGCACCGGGGCGGCGGACGGCTATGCGCGCCTCAGCGGTCGACCGGCACTCGTCCTCCTCCATCTCGGCCCCGGCCTCGCCAACGGCCTCGCCAACTTGCACAATGCCCGCCGGGCCCGCGCGCCCGTGGTCGTGCTCGTGGGCGATCACGCGACTTGGCATCTGGACGCGGACCCGCCTCTTGCCATGGACATACGAAGCGCCGCGGGCACCGTGTCCCGCTGGTATGCCCGGCTCGTGCGGCCCGAGGAGGCCGGCCGCCTCGTGACCGAGGCGATCGCTGCGGCGCGGTCCGGAGCGGGCGGGGTCGCGACCCTGGTTCTACCTCACGACCTCCAGCTCGAGCCGGTGGCCGAGGCCCCGCTCGCCACCGCCGCGCCCGAGCCGCCGGCGGCCCCCGATCCGGGGGCGCTGGCGGCAGCCGCCGAGCTTCTGCGCGGTAGTGCGCCGGGAGCCTTGTTCCTGGGCGGTCGGGCTCTCCACGGCCGCGGCCTTCGCCTCGCCGGGCGGATCGCCCGGGCCACTGGCGCAACCCTCGTCTGCGAGACCGGCTTCGCCCGGCTCGAGACCGGGGCCGGCCTGCCGATGGTCCGGCGGCTGCCCTACTTTCTCGAACAGGCCCAGGCGCTCTTGGACGGCTTCGCCCACATCGTCGGGATCGGTGCCCGCCGGCCGGTCTCGTTCTTCGGTTGGCCGGACAAACCCGCGCGCTACCTGGAGGGGCGTGCCGGGGTCGTCTGGGCAGCGGGCCCCGAGGAGGACGCGCTCGCCGCGCTCGAGACGCTCGCCGAGGAGCTCGGTGCCGGGGAGGACGATCCGGGTGCGCCCTTCGACCCGCCCGACCTCCCCACGGGGAAGCTCGACGGCAGCAAGCTCGCGGCTGTGCTCGCCCGCTCGCTGCCCGAGCAGGCCATCGTCGTGCCCACCGCCGTCACCAACGCCTACCCCTTCTCCGCGATCGCCCATCGCGCGCGACCGCACACCCAGCTCGCCCTCACGGGCGGGGCGATCGGCGAAGGACCGGCGCTCGCGATCGGCGCGGCACTCGCCGCACCGGGCCGCAAGGTGATCAACCTCGAAGCCGACGGCAGTGGCGCCTACGCGCTCCAGGCCTTCTGGACCCAGGCCCGCGAGGGGCTCGACATCGTCACCATCGTCTGCGCCAACCGCGCCTATCGGATCCTCGGGCTCGAACTCGAGCGGAGCGGCGAGGCGCCCGGCGGTCCGGCGACGCGGGCGCTCACCGCCCTCGAGCCGCCGGCGATCGACTGGGTCGCCGTGGCGCGCGGGCTCGGCGTTCCGGGCGCGCGGGCGGAGACGGCCGAAGACCTCACGCGAATCCTCGCGGGTGCCCTGCGCGAGCACGGGCCGTTCCTGATCGAGGCGGTGCTCTGAAGGCAACGGCCCGCGATCCCCCGACGGCTGGAGAGCTCCGGCCGGGCGGCGGAGCGGTGCCGTGCGGCGTTCAGCCCGTGGGCCCGGCCAGGCAGTCCGCGAGGTCGCGGCCGAGCTTGTCGAGGAGCGCGCGATAAGCCCCGGGCCCCGGCTCGATCGGCGGCGCACCCACCGGATCGAGGACCGCGGTGCGCGCCCCGGTGCCCTCGGCGAGGCTCGCGACGATCGGCGCCTTGAACTGCGGCTCGGCGAAGATGCAGACGGCACCGCGCTCGCGGATCGTCTTGCGCAAGGCGGCCAAGCGTTTGGCGCTCGGCGGGCGGTCCGGGGAGACCGTCACCGAGCCGGCCGCGGCGAGCCCGTAGCGGCGCTCGAAATACTGATAGGCGTCGTGGAACACGACGAACGGGCGGTTCGCGACGGGCGCGAGGCGGGCGCGCAGCTCGCCATCCAGCGCCTCGATCCGGGCGGCCTCGCGGGCGGCGTTCGCCCGGTAGAGCTCGGCCCGCTCGGCGTCGCGCCCGGCCAGGAGCTCGGCGAGCCCGAGCACGATGGCCTTCCCGTTCATCGGGTCGAGCCAGAGATGCCCGTCGATCCCCCGATCGTGATCGGCCCCCGCAGCCGAGGCTTTGCCGTGCGCGTGACCGTGTCCGTGGCCATGATCGTGGCCGTGCTCGGCCCAGACTCCGCCCTCCCTGGGCGGCAGGGTCTCGACCCCCGGCAGCTCGCCGACCGCGACCACGCGCGCCCGCTTGGGGAGCGTGCGCAGCGGCTTTTCGAGGAACGTCTCGAGGCTTTCGCCCACCCAGAGAACGAGGTCGGCCTCCTGCAGCTTCTTGGCCTCCGAGGGCCTGAGCTGGAAGGTGTGCGGCGAAGCGCCCGGCGGCACCAACAGATGCGGGCGGGCGACCCCCTCCATGACCGCCGCCGCCAACGCGTGGAGCGGCAGGATCGAGGCGACGACCCTTGGCGGCTCGCCGGCCCGCGCCGCGGTGGCACCGCAAGCCAGCAGCAGGACCGTGGCGAGCGTTCGGAGCAGGTGACGTGTCGACGGCGGCATGGCAGGATCCTCCCCATGCTCGAAACGTTATAGGATACTGCCATGCTCGCGCAAGCACGGCCGACGACGCCGCGGGCGGAGGCGCCGGCTGCGGTCGAGCCGGCCCCGATCCTGGTCGAGCTGCACGGGGTGACGGTCCGGCGCGAGGAGCGAACGATCCTAGAGGACGTCGACCTCGTGTTGCACGAGGGGGAGCTCGTCACCGTGATCGGCCCGAACGGCGCGGGCAAGACCACGCTCGTCAAGGTGGCCCTCGGGCTGCTCGCCCCCTCGGCCGGGACGGTTCGGCGACGCGAGGGGTTGCGTATCGGCTACGCCCCGCAGCAGCTCGCGATCGACCGCGCCATGCCGCTCGACGTCCTGGGCTTCCTCGCCCTCGGTGGCCGCCGGCCGCGCGTCGAGCTCGAGGCGGCCCTCGCCGAGGTAGGTGTTCCGGGGATCGGCCGCCGGCAAATGCGCGCGCTTTCGGGTGGCGAGCTGCGGCGGGTCCTGCTCGCCCGAGCGCTCCTGCGCCGCCCCGACCTCTTGGTGCTCGACGAGCCCTTGAGCGGGGTCGACCTGGCCGGCCAGCTCGCGCTCTACGAGCTGATCGGATCGCTGCGCCGGCTACACGGCTGCGCCGTCCTGCTGGTCAGCCACGATCTGCACTTGGTCATGGCCGACACCGACCGCGTGGTGTGCCTCGACCGCCACATCTGTTGCAGCGGCCCGCCGGAGACGGTTGCCCGCGACGCCGCCTTCCTGCGCCTACTGGGTGACCGGGTGGCGCGGGTGGTGGCGCTCTATCAGCATCACCACGCCTGCCGGCACGACGGTTCCGACGAGCGCGGGGCACCGTGATCGACGCGTTCGTCCTGCGGGCGCTCTTGGCCGGCGTCGGAATCGCGCTCTTGGCCGGGCCGCTCGGCGCCTTCGTGGTCTGGCGGCGCCTTGCGATCTTCGGTGAGGCGCTCGCCCATTCCGCCCTGCTCGGGCTCGTCCTCGCCCTCCTCTTGGATGTCGACCCGACCCTGGGTCTCGTGGTCTTCGCCGCCTTGCTCGCTGCGGCACTCTGGGCCCTCGAGGAGCAGCAGCTTTTGCCGACCGACACCATCTTGAGCACGCTCGCTCACGGGGCGCTCGCTGCCGGCCTCGTGCTCGCGAGCCTGCTCGACTGGCTGCGGATCGATCTCCTGGCCGTTCTTTTCGGCGACATCCTCGCGGTCTCCGACAATGACCTCGCGGTCCTCTTCGTCTTGCTACTCCTCGTCGGAGTGGGACTCGCACGGCACTGGCGGGGCCTTTTGTCCTTGACGATCGAGCCCGATCTCGCCCGGGTCGAAGGTGTCCCGGTGCGTCCGCTGCGCCTCCTGCTCGATCTCCAGATCGCCGCGGCGATCGCGGTCGGGATGAAGCTCGTGGGCCTCGTGCTGGTCGTCTCCCTCCTCGTCGTGCCGGCCGCGGCCGCCCGGCCCTGGGCCCGCACCCCCCACGGCATGGCGCTGCTCGCGGCCCTGGCGGGAACGGCTGCGACGCTCTCGGGGGTCGGCCTGTCGCTGCTCGTCGACCTGCCGACCGGGCCCGCGATCGTGCTGGTCGCGGTCCTCGGCTTCCTCGCGAGCGTGACGGCTGCGCGGCTGCGCGAGCTCCGGACGCGCTCGCGGCACGGCTCGGGCGGGCTGGCGGGCGAACCCGCTCGGCGCTAGCATCGGCGCCCGAGCGGAGTGCCGAGGTGAGCAGCGAGCCGGGCGATCCCTTCCCACGCGCGGGGCACGATCACGCGGTCTGCGTGCGCGAGGCGCTCGATCGCGCTGCTGCACTCTGCGCCGAGCGGGGCGTCAAGCTCACCGAGCTCCGTCGCCGGGTGCTCGAGCTGGTCCTCGACCGACACACGCCGGTCGGCGCCTACGACATCCTCGAGCGCCTGGCCGAGGAGCGGGGCCGCGTCGCACCACCGACGGTGTACCGGGCGCTCGACTTCCTCGTGAGCCAAGGGCTCGTCCACCGGCTCGACAGCCGCAACGCCTTCGTCGGCTGCGTGCGCGCCGACGGTACGCACCGGGCCTGTTTCCTGCTCTGCCGGGAGTGCGGCGCGGTCGCCGAGCTCGTCGATCCCGACCTCGATGCGGCGGTCGAAGCGCTCGCCCGCCGCGCCGGCTTCGAGATCGGCCGCCAAGTGATCGAGATCGAGGGGCGGTGCGCCGCCTGCCGCGCGCTCGAGGCGGCCGCATGAGCCGCGGCGCTGCCCTCCTGGCCCTCACCCTCGCGCTCGCTCCGGCACCACTCGCCGCCCACCCCCACGTTTGGGTCGTGGCGAGCGCCGGCTATCGGCTCGAGGCCGGCCGGGTGGTCGCGATCGAGGTGGTACTTCGCTTCGACGATCTCCTGAGCGCGTCACTCGTGGCCGACTTCGACCGCGACCGCGACGGCCGCTTCGACCCGGCCGAGACCGCCCGGCTCGAGCGGGAGACCTTCGCGGGCTTGGCCGAGCTCGATTGGCTGAGCCATCTGCGGGTCGCCGGCCGGCCGGCCGGGCTGCGCCCGCCGAGCGGCTTTCGCGCCGAGATCGCGGGCGGGATCGTGACCTATCGTTTCGAGCGGCAGCTCGAGACCCCGGTCGACCCGCGCCGGGGCGGGCTCGCGCTCACCCTGGTCGATCCCTCATGGTACGTCGACATCGTGCTCGATCCCGAGGCGCCGGCCGAGCTCGCGGGCGAGGTGCCGGCCGGCTGCGGGCTCTCCTTCGCGCCGGATACGAGCTTCGAGCGGCTCCTCGCGCCGGTGCCGCCGGTCGCCGTGCTGTTGGGATGCGAGCGGGCCTCGTGACCGTGCGCCGGCGGCTCGCCCTGCTCCTCTTCCTGCTCGGGCTCGCCGGCCTCCTCGGCGCTGCCGTCTCCGACGCCCCGGCCCAGGGCCTCGTGCGGACCAGCGGCGAGCCGGCCGCCACGGGCGGCCTCGCGGGTGCGTTCGCCGAGTTCCAACGCACGGCCAACCGCGAGATCGCGCGGCATCTCAAAGCGATTCGCGACGGCCAGGGGGCCGCACCCTTGGCGTTTGGGCTCCTCCTGGCCTTCCTCTACGGTGCCGTCCACGCGGCGGGTCCCGGCCACGGCAAACTCGTCGTGGTGGGCTACTTCCTCTCCCGCGAGGCGCGAATCGGCCGCGGCCTCGCGATCGGAGCCCAGATCGCGGCGATGCACGTGGTCTCGGCCGTAATTGTGGTGGGCCTCGCCGATCTCCTGCTGCGGCGGACCTTCGGTGGCGCCCCGGCCGAGGTGCCGGCCGTCCGGATCGCGAGCTACGGGCTGATCGTGGCCCTCGGCCTCGTCATGCTCGCCCGGGCGGTGCGCCGGCTCCTGGCCGGCCACGCCGCCGCGCCGGCCGAGCACGATCACGCCCACGCGCATCGCCATGCCCCCGGCTGCGGCTGCGGGGCGCACGCGCGGGCGGGCGAAGGCGGCCTCCTCGCCCTCGCGGTCGGCCTCGTGCCGTGCACGGGCTCGCTGCTCGTCCTGCTCTGGGCGCTCGCCAACGACATGTTGGCGACCGGCTTCCTCCTCGTGGGCGCGATCGCCCTCGGCATGGCGATGACGATGGGCGGTCTCGGTCTCGCGAGTGTGTGGGCCCGCCGCTTCGTCCTCGACCGGATCCGGAGCACGCGCCCCGCCCTCTTGGTGTCGGGCCTGCTCGAGCTCGCCGGAGCGGCGCTGGTCACCGCCGTGGGCGGGCTCCTCCTGGCCGGCAGCCTTTGAGCGTCCGCCGCCTGGTCGTCGGCATCAGCGGCGCCTCCGGGGTGATCCTGGGTGTGCGCCTGTTGGAGCTCCTGCGCGCGCTCGACATCGAGACCCATCTGGTCATGAGCCGGGCGGCGATCTTGACGATCGGCCACGAGCTCGGCCGGCCGCTCGACAGCGTCAAGGCGCTCGCCTCGGTGGTCCACCCACCGAGCGACGTCGGTGCGGCGATCGCCTCGGGCTCCTTCAAGACCGACGGCATGATCGTCGCCCCCTGCTCGATGCGCACGCTCGCCGCGATCGCCACCGGGGTGACCGATACGCTTTTGACGCGGGCGGCCGACGTCGTGCTCAAGGAGCGCCGCCGGCTCGTGCTGTTGCCGCGCGAGACGCCGCTCCACCTCGGCCATCTGCGCAACATGGTGGCGGTCACCGAGATGGGGGCGGTGGTCATGCCGCCCGTTCCGGCCTTCTACGCCGGCACGGGCTCGCTCGAGGCGATCGTCGACCAGATCCTCGGCCGCGCCCTCGATCTCTTCGGGCTCGATTGTCCGGGCGTGGTGCGCTGGCAGGGAGGCCGGCCGTAGCTGCGGCGCGACGGCGGCCCGACCGCGCGACGCTTCGGGATTGACGGAGTGCTCGGGAGCGATCGAGATCGGGCCATCGCCTCGGTCGCGCCACCCCACGTCGGAGATCCGCGCATGCCCCGGGCCCTCGTGACCCGCCGTCGACTCGTCGCGTCCGGCCTCCAGCTCCTGGCGCTCCTCTCGCTTCCCGCGCGCCTCGCCCGCGCCGAGACCGAGAATCTGCGACTCGGCGAGCCGCGCCCGTTCTCTTTCGACTGGCTCGTCGAGCACGCCCGCACGCTCGCCCGCCGCGACTACGTCCCGCCGCCGCGCCCCGAACCCGAGATCGTCGCGCGGATCGACTACGACGCCCACGGCAAGCTGCGCACCCGACCGGACTACGCGCTCTGGAGCCGCTCGGGCGGGGTGTACCCGATCACCTACGTCCACATGGCCCGGTTCTTTCCGAAGACCGTCCGCCTCCACGCGATCGACGGCCCGGAGGCGCGCGAGATCCTCTACGACCGCGCCTATTTCACGATCCCCGAAGATCATGTCGCGGCCAAACTGCCGCCCGACGCCTCGGCCTTCGCCGGCTTCTGGATCCAAGAGAGTCGGCGCGAAGGCTCGTGGTGGAAGCGCGAGCCCTGGGTGACGTTCTCGGGTGCCTCCTACTTCCGGGCGGTGGGCGAACTCGGTCAAGTCGGGCTTTCGGCGCGCGGCATCGCCGTCGACGTCGCGCATCCCGAGGGTCGGCCCGAGGAGTTCCCGGACTTCACCCACTTCTGGTTCGAGCCCTGCCCGCGCGAAGGGGACCCGCAGATCGTCTACGCGCTCCTCGACGGGCCGAGCCTCACGGGCGCCTACCGTTTCGCCATGCACCGCACACGCGCGGTGATCATGGACATCGATTGCCGGCTCTTCCTTCGGCGCGACATCGACCGGCTCGGGATCGCGCCGCTCACGAGCATGTTCTGGTTCGCGGAATACCCCTCGCGCGATCGCTTCGACTGGCGACCCGAGGTCCACGATTCCGATTGTCTCGTGATCTGGAACGGCGCCGGCGAGCGCCTCGTGCGGCCTCTGAACAACCCGCCGCGGACCATCGCCTCGAGCTTCCTCGACGAGAATCCGCGGGGCTACGGGCTCGCCCAACGCGACCGCAACTACGACCATTATCTCGACGGCGTGAACTATCACCACCGGCCGACCGGTTGGGTCGAGCCCAAGGGCGAGTGGGGCCGGGGCGTCGTCCAGTTGATCGAGATCCCGACCGACGACGAGATCCACGACAACGTCGTGGCCTATTGGCTCTCCGAGCGGCCGGCCCGGGCCGGCGACGCGCTCGCTTATTCGTACCGCCTGCATTGGGTCGAGTTCGATCCCTTTTTCCCGATCGTCGATTTCGCCCGGGTGGTGGCCACACGCATGAGTCGTGGCGGCATCCCGGGCCAGCCGCGCCCGCCCGGGATCGTCAAGTTCTGGATCGAGTTCGACGGTGCCATCTTGGGCTCGATCCCCTGGGGCGTGCGGCCCGAGGTCGTGGTCTGGGCTTCACGCGGCGAGGTCTCGATGCGCCGTTCCGAGCCCGTCTGGCACACGCCGCGCTGGTTCGGCACCTTCGATCTCGCGGTCGAGGGCCGCGACCCGATCGAACTCCGCGCCTTCTTGGCCCTCGACGGCAAGCCGATCAGCGAGACCTGGCTCTTCCAGCTCCACCCCGAGCTCCTGCCGCCGCTCGGGCCCTGACCGAGACCGGCCTCGGCCGCCGAGCGGTGGCCGGCCCCGGCGTCCACGGCTCAGATTCGAAAGGCCGGGACGACGGGGCGATCGCGTTCGGCCGCCTCGAGCACGGCGAGCGTCGCGGCGAGTGTCGCGAGCCCGCCGGGCGCGTCGAGGACCGGCGGCTCGCGCCCTGCGACCACCGCGCAGAAGTGGCGCAGCTCGAGTTCCAAGGGGTCGGCCTCGGCGATCGTGCGGCGCAGGCATTCGAAGGGCGCCATCCAGCCGCCGTCGCCCTCGTGCCGCCAGAGCGCGAGGCCGGGGAGCGCGAGCGAGGCGCGGGTCCCGCCGATGCGGTAGCAGGCCTCGCCCGCGCGCGGGAACCAGCGGCTCTCGCCCGAGCCGTGCTCCCAGCTCCAAGGTGAGACTACGCCGTCCGTGACCGAGAGCGTGCCGAGGGCGCCGTTTTCGAAGCGCAGGAGCGCCACGGCCGTGTCCTCGGTCTCGAAGCCGCGCAGCGCGTTCGAGGCCACGGCGCGGACCTCGACGATCTCTCCTACGAGATTGCGCAGATCGTCGATCACGTGGACGAGATTGGTGAGGACCGGCCCGGCGCCTTTGCGGCGCCGCCACTCCGCCGCGAAATAGGGCTCGGGCTTGGCGAACCAGGTGAGCGCGTCGACGAGCAGGATCCGGCCGAGCGTGCCTCGCTCGATCTCCGCTTTGGCCGCCCGGATCCAGGGGCTGTGGCGACGATGGTGGCCGACCAGCACGGGTACCCCCGTGCGCTCCGAGGCCTCGACGATCCGCCGGCCGGCCGCGAGGTCGTGGGCGAGCGGCTTCTCGACCAGAACGGGCAGGCCCGCCTCGAGGCAGGTCACCGCCTGCTCGGCGTGCAGTGCCGTGGGCGTGGCGAGGATCACCGCCTCGGCGACCCGTTCCGCCAGCAATTCCTCGAGGCTCGAGACGACCGGGACGCCACAGTCGGCGGCGGCCGCCGCCGCGCTCGGGTCCGGTTCGACGATCGCCGCGAGCCGGGCCTGCGGCTCCTCGCGAACCCGCCGCACATGCTCCCGGCCGATGAGCCCGAAGCCCACGACCGCGATTCCGATCCGCGCCACGCCCTCCTCCCTCGATCGCGGCCGGTCGCTGGTGCCCGCTGCGGGATTCGAACCCGCACGCCCATCGGGCGAGGGATTTTAAGTCCCTTGCGTCTGCCGGTTCCGCCAAGCGGGCTCGGATCGGGGATGCCCCGGCCCCGCCGCCGGCGCAAGCGGCAGGCTCAGGCCAAAAGCTCCTCGTTCGTCTCGACCCCGGCCGCCCGCATGGCGTCGAGGAACGCTTCGGTCGCGCGGTCGATCGCTGCGGTGTCGGCCGAGCGGAAGACGATCGTCGTGCCGGGGCTGCCCATGCGCATGAAGGGATAGCTGCCGATCTCGACGTCGGGGTGCGCGGTCTGGATCGCGCCCAGCCGCTCGGCGATCTCACCCTCCGGCGCGAAGCAGACGATGCTGCGCGAGCGGATCGGCGGCCCGCCCACGAGGCGGCTTTTGAGCCCGTCGAGCATCGCCTGCATGATCTTCGGCACGCCGGGCAGGACGAACACGTTGCCGATCACGAAGCCCGGGGCGGCCGAGACCGGGTTGTCGATGAGCTCGACGCCCTCCGGCATGTCGGCCATTTTGAGCCGGGCCGGGGTCACCTTGTCGGGCGGATAGTAGGCCCGGAGCCGACGTTCGGCCTCGGCGTTGCGCCCGAACGGGACGCCGAACGCCTTGGCGATGCTCGAAGCCGTGATGTCGTCGTGGGTCGGGCCGATACCGCCCGTGGTGAAGACGTAGCGGTACTTCGCCCGGCATTGGTTCACGGCCTCGACGATCGCCGCCTCCTCGTCGGGCACGACCCGGGCCTCGGCCATCTCGATCCCGAGCTCGGCCAAAAAGCGCGCAATGTGGGCGAGATTGGCGTCCTGGGTCCGGCCGGAAAGGATCTCGTTGCCGATGATGACGAGGCAAGCGGTCAGGGTCTCGGGCATCGCTCCTCCGCGCAGACGCTCCGCCCGCCCGTCCTAGCGGCGGAACGCCGCCCGCGCCATCCCGGGCCCACGGCCTTCCACAATATCGCGCAATGAGCTAACGCACAGACAACATATCAACCTGTGCGAGAGATTGCCCGGCATGGCCGGCGACGCCACGGCACCGCCCACCACCCCCGCCACCGGTTGGGCACCGGATGGCGAGAAGATGCGCTCGTCGGCCGAGCCGGCGGCGGGCGAGTGCCTCGCCCGACTCGGCCTGGTCCTCGAGCCGGCCGCGTCGGGCGGCTTCTTCTTGACGGGCTACACCTTCCACTATCGCGAGGCGATCAAACAGGCGGGTGGGCGCTGGCTCGCCGAGCGACGGGCTTGGCACCTCGCCGACATGTCCGCGGTCGAGGCGCTGGCCCGTCTGTTGCCGGCCGCCGTCCCCGGGCCGGGCCTCGCCGAAGAGGCGCCGGCACCACCGGCCCCGGCGACCGGCCGGGGTGGCAAGCACTATCACGGCCATCGCGAGCGGCTGCGCCAGCGTTTGCTCGAGACGGGGCCGGACAACCTCGCCGATTACGAGCTCTTGGAGCTGCTCCTCTTCTTTTCCGTGTATCGACGCGACACCAAGCCTCTGGCGAAAGAGATGCTCGAGCGCTTCGGTTCCTTGGGTGGGTTGCTCGCGGCCGATCCGGCGCGCTACGCCGAGTGCCTGCCCCTCCGGCCGCTCGCTCCGGGCTCGGACCCCGAGCGGGTCCAGCAGCGCGACGACGATCTGCGCTTCACCCAGGTCCTGTTGAAAGCGGTCCACGCCTTGATGCAGCGCGTGCTCAAGGAGGAGATCCGCGACCGGCCGGTGATCGGCTCCTGGACCGCGCTGCTCGACTATCTGCGGGTCACGCTCGCCCACGAGCCGACCGAGCAGTTCCGCATCCTGTTCCTCGACCGCAAGAACATCTTGATCCGTGACGAACAGCAGAGCCGCGGCACGGTCGACCACACGCCGCTCTATCCGCGCGAAGTGGTCAAGCGCGCATTGGAGCTCGCGGCATCCGCGATCATCATGGTCCACAACCACCCTTCGGGCGACCCCACCCCCTCGCAGCAGGACATCGAGACGACCCGCGCGGTCGTCAAAGCACTCGCGGCTGTCAACATCCTCGTCCACGACCACGTGATCATCGGCAAGAACCGGCATCTGAGCTTCCGCAGTCAGGGGCTGATCTGAGCCCGGCCGAGCCCGCCCGTCGCCCTTGCGCGAAGCTTTCCGGGCGCCCAGCTCCCGGACGATGCAGCCCGCTCCGCTCGCCCTTCCCGAGCTTCCCGTCCGCTCGGTCCTGCGTGGTCTCGCGACCGCCCTCGCACGACACGGAACGGCCGTGCTCGTCGCTCCGCCCGGAGCCGGGAAGAGCACGCTCGTCCCGCTCGCACTCTTGGCCGAGCCCTGGCTTTCGGAGCGGCGGATCCTCCTCCTGGAGCCGCGCCGGCTCGCTGCCCGACTCCTCGCTCGGCGGATGGCGGCACTCCTCGGCGAACCGCCCGGCGAGACGGTCGGCTGGGCGGTCCGCTTCGAGCGGGTGGCGGGCCCGCGGACGCGGATCGAGGTCGTCACCGACGGGCTCCTGCTGCGCCGCCTGCAGGGCGATCCCGCCCTCGAAGGTGTGGGCCTCGTGATCCTCGACGAGCTCCACGAACGGGCGCTCGAAACCGATCTCGCGCTCGCTCTCTTGCTGGAGGTTCGGAGCGCCCTTCGCCCCGACCTCCGGCTCCTCGCCATGTCGGCCACCCTCGAGGCGGAGCGCGTGGCGAAGCTCATGGATGGCGCGCCGGTGCTGCGCGCCGAGGGGCGAAGCTTCCCCGTGGCGACGCTCTGGCGGCCGCAGCCGCGCGGGGCACCACTCGCACCGGCGGTGGTGGCGGCGGTCGAAGAGGCGCTCGAGCGAAGCTCGGGTGACGTCCTCGTCTTTTTGCCGGGAGCGCGCGAGATCCGCGCCGCGGCCGCGGCGCTGGCGGCGCGCCGCCCCGACCTCGTGATCCGCCCCCTGCACGGGGACCTGCCGCGGGCCGAACAGGACGCCGCGCTCGCCCCTGCACCGCCAGGTTCGCGCAAAGTGGTGCTCGCGACCGACGTGGCCGAGACGGGCCTCACCGTCGAAGGTGTCACGGCGGTCGTCGACAGCGGCCTCTGCCGTCGGCCGCGGCTCGACCCGCGGACCGGCACGACCCGGCTCGTCACCGAGCGGATCGCCCTCGCCTCGGCCGAACAGCGGCGCGGCCGCGCGGGTCGTCTCGGGCCCGGGCTCTGCCTGCGGCTTTGGGCCGAGGCCGAGGAGCGGGGCATGGTGGCCCATCCCCGCGCCGAGATCCTCTACGCCGACTTGGCACCCCTGCTCTTGGAGCTCGCTGCCTGGGGTGTCGCCGATCCACGATCGCTCGCCTGGCTCGACCCACCGCCCGAGGCCCACCTCGAAGTTGCCCGGCGCGCGCTCGTCGCGATCGGGGCCCTCGACCGCGAGGGTCGGATCACCCCGCACGGCCGCCGGCTCACCGATCTGCCCCTCCATCCACGGCTCGCGCATCTGCTCGCGGCCGGGGTCGATCGCGGCCAGGGGCCGACGGCGATCGCGCTCGCGGCGCTGTTGTCGAGCCGGGATCCCTGGCGGAGCGAGCGGGACCCCGACCTCGCCCTCAAGCTCCGTCGCCTGGCCGAGGGGGCCCGGGGCGAGCCCGCGGCCCTCGCCGAGATCGCCCGTATCCGCGACCAGCTCGCACACCTGGTCGGCCGACCCGACGGGCCGATCGAGCCCGAATCGGCCGGCGCGCTCGTGGCCCTCGCTTGGCCCGAACGGATTTGCCGGGCCCGAGCGGGGGGCGGCGGCAGGTTCCTGCTCGCGAACGGCCGAGGAGCGACCGTCGATCCCGCCTCCGACCTCGCCCGTGCGGCTTGGCTCGCCGTGGCCGAGCTCGACGATGCCGGTGCCGAGGGCCGGATCCTCGCCGCCGCGGCGCTCGACGAGGCCACGGTGCGGCGTGTCGCAGGCGACCGGATCGAGCGGGTCGAGGAAGTCACCTTCGATCGGACCTCGGGCTGCGTCGTCGCCCGGGAAGTCGAACGGCTCGGGGTCGTCGAGCTCGTCGCTCGCCCCCTCGTGCGCCCGGATCCCGCGGTCGTGCACCGCGCTCTGCTCGCCGGCCTGCGCGCGATCGGGCTCGAGCGGCTCGCGTGGACGGAGGCGGCGCGCGCGCTGCGCGTGAGGCTCCGCTGGCTCGAAGCCGCGGTACCCGAGCTCGCCCTGCCGCGCCAGGACGACGCCACGCTCGCGGCGACGCTCGATGAATGGCTCGGACCGTTCCTCGCCGGCTGCAGGGGGCTCGCCGACCTCGCGCGCGTGGACCTCGCCGAGGCCCTTCTCGCGCGGCTCTCGGCCGAGCAGCGACGCGCGCTCGACCGGCTGGCACCGCCCCGCCTCGCCCTGCCGAGCGGCCGGTCCGTGCCGATCGATTACGGCCGCGGTGAGCCCGTGGTCGCGGTCCGCGTCCAGGAGCTGTTCGGGATGGACCGCCACCCGATGGTCCTCGAGGGGCGCGTGCCTCTCGTCCTGGAGCTTCTCTCACCCGCCGGCCGGCCGATCCAGCGGACCCGCGATCTGCCCGGCTTTTGGCGCGGCAGTTGGGCGGAGGTGCGGCGTGTGATGCGCGGCCGCTACCCCAAACACGCCTGGCCGGAGGACCCCCTCAGCGCGGCACCGCCCCGTCCGGCCCGCTCGCCGGCTGGAACGGGTGGTCGAAGCGGATCCGCTCGGTGACGAACACGGCTTCGCTCCGGCCGCCCACCAGGAGCGGCCAGCCCCGGCCGGTCCAATGACGGAAGCCGAGCGGGCTGCAGCCGTGCCTCGCCCGCGGCTCGAACCGCGGATCGTGCGCCTCGAGCAGCTCGAGCGCGCGCACCGCGGGCTCGAGGAAGCGCAGCATCCAAGCCGACGCCAGGACTTCGCCGCAGATCCGACCGTCCTCGGTCAAGACCTGCCAGGCCCCGGCATGGCCCGCGATCGTCGCTCCACCACCCAGGGGGGCGAGCTGGACGAGCCCGACTTCCGACCCGCCGGCGGGTGCGCGGGTCCGGCTGGCACGCGGCGGCTCGATCGTCCCCCGTGCGAGGTCGAGGAGGAGCGGCTCGCCCGCGACCGTGGCGCGCACGAGCTCGCCACCCGGCTCGCCGGGCAGGGCGAGCTCGAGCCGCAGCGGCACACCCTCGAGCCGGCCTTCGATCAAGATCCCGGCCGAGGCCGGTCCGGCGAGGAGGAGCCCCGCGAGAAACGCGGATGCCCGCCTCACGACGCGGCTTCCGGCCCGAGCACGCGCTCGAAGATCTCGGGCACGCGACGCAGGTGCCAGCGGGGGTCGAAGAGCTCCCGCAGCCGCTCGGGCCCGAGGCGCCCCGCCACTTCCGGATCGGCGAGCAGGAGGTCGAGGAACGGCTGCCCTTCTTCGAAGGCGCGCATCGCGTTGCGCTGGACGAGGACGTAGGCTTCCTGACGCGGCAGCCCCGCCTCGGTGAGCGCGAGCAGGACCCTCTGGGAGTTGTAGAGGCCGCCCGTCGCCTCGAGGTTGCGTCGCATGCGTTCGGGATGGACGACGAGCCGCTCGACGAGTCCGGCCAGCCGATCGAGGGCGAAATCGGCGAGGATGCAGGCATCGGGCAGCATCACCCGTTCGACCGAACTGTGCGAGATGTCGCGCTCGTGCCAGAGCACGACGTTTTCGAGCGCGGGTGTCACCGCCGCGCGGATCATCCGGGCGAGCCCGCAGAGATTTTCCGACAGCACGGGGTTGCGCTTGTGCGGCATGGCCGAGCTGCCCTTCTGGCCCGGGTGGAAATATTCCTCGGCCTCGCCGACCTCGGTGCGCTGGAGATGGCGGATCTCGGTGGCGAGCCGCTCGACGGCACTCGCCAGGAGCGCGAGGGCGCAATGGAACGCGGCGTGCCGATCGCGCGGGATCACCTGGGTCGAGACCGGCTCGACCGCGAGACCGAAGCGGCGGGCGACCGCGGCCTCGACCTCGGGTGGCACCGAGGCGAAGGTCCCGACCGGGCCGCTGATCGCGCACGTCGCGATCTCGCCGCGGGCGGTCACGAGGCGGTCGCGGCAACGGCGGAACTCGGCCCAGTGGCCGAGGAGCTTGAGCCCGAAACTCGTGGGCTCGGCGTGGATCCCGTGGGAGCGGCCGATGCACGGCGTGTCGCGGTGCTCGAGCGCCCGTCGGCGCAGCGCGGCGAGCACGCGGTCCACGCCCTCGAGCAGGAGGTCGCCCGCGCGGACGAGCTGGATCGCGAGCGCGGTGTCCAACAGATCCGAGCTCGTCATGCCGAGGTGCAGCCAGCGCGCCTCGGGGCCGAGCCGCTCCTCGAGGTGGGTCAAGAAGGCGATCACGTCGTGCCGCGTGATCTTCTCGATCTCCTCGACCCGCTCGGGATCGACGAGCGCGGGCCCGGCTTCGGCGACCTTCTGCCGCAAGGTGGCGATGTCGGCAGCCGGCACGAGGCCGAGCTCGGCCATCGCTTCGGCGGCGGCGAGCTCGACCTCGAGCCAGGTCGAAAGCCGCGCGCGGGGCGCGAAGATCGAGGCCATCGCGGGCCGGGAATAACGCGGGATCATCCGAACAACACTCGTCAGGGTCGGCCGCGGTCATAGCAGCAGGGCACGGCGTCGCGGAACCGGTCCTCGCCGGGCTCCTCGGACGATGTTAGCTCTTCGCCGGTGAGCCCCAGCCTCGGCTTCGCTCCCGGGGGAGCTGCGATGCGCACGATCCTCCTCGCGACCGACTTCTCGACCCGCTCGGATCGGGCACTCCGTCGCGCCGTCCTGCTCGCTCGCCAGCTCGAGGCCGAGCTCCTCCTCGTCCACGTGGTGGACCCGGATCGGCCGGCCCGGCTCGTCGAAGCCGAGCGTCGCGAAGCCGAGCTCCTGCTCGGCGAGCTCACCGAGACCTGCCGGCGGGAGGACCGGGTCGGTTGCCGCTTCGAGCTCCGCCTCGGCGAGGCGTTCGAGGGTGTGCTGGCGGCAGCGGCCGAGAGTGGCGCCGAGCTGATCGTCCTGGGGCCGCCGCGCCGCCAGCTCCTGCGCGGGGTCCTGACGGGGACGACCGCCGAGCGGGTGATCCGCGCCGCCGCGCTTCCGGTCTTGGTCGCCAACGGCGTGCCCGCAGCAGCCTATCGCCGCGTTCTCCTGGCGACCGATCTCTCACCGGGAGCGAAGGCGGCGGCGCTCGCCACCCGGTGCTTCGGCCTCGACCGGCGCGCCACGCTCGCCGCGGTCCACGTCCATCCGACGGCCGCGGCGACGCTCCTCCTGCGCACGCCCGTGACCGCCCGCGAAGCCGAGCCGCTGCGCGCCCAGGAGAAGCGCGAGGCGGCTGCCGCGCTCGCCCGCTTCCTCGCCGAGACGGGCCTCGTCCGCGCCCGCCGGCTCGTGCTCGCGGGCGACCGCCCGGTCGCCGATGTGCTCCTCGAGGCTGCACGCAAGGTCCGCGCCGATCTCCTGATCGTGGCCACCCGCGGCCGGGTCGGGCTCGGCAAGCTCCTGCTCGGCAGCGTCGCCGAGGAGCTGCTCCGCCGCGCCGAGCTCGATCTCTTGACCGTACCGCCCGACGCTGCTCCGGCAACGCCGGGGCCATTGCCCGACCCGGCCCGATGAGCGCTGCCGCATTCGGTTCGGTCTTCGCCGAGATCGCGGCGCTGCTCGGGCTCGCCGCCCTCGTCGGGCTCGTGGGCCTCCTCCTGCGTCAGCCGCTCGTCGTGAGCTTCATCCTGGTCGGCATCCTCGCGGGCCCGGCCGGCTTCGGTCTGGTCCGCGCGGCCGACGAGGTCGAGCTCCTGGCCGAGCTCGGCATCGCCGTGCTGCTCTTCCTCGTGGGCCTCAAGCTCGACCTCGGCCTCGTCCGCTCGCTGGGCGCGGTGGCGCTCGCCACCGGTCTGGGCCAAGTCGTCTTCACCGCCTTCTTCGGCTTCCTCCTGGGCCTCGCCTTTTCGATGCCGCCGCTCGAGGCGTTCTACGTCGCGGTGGCGCTCACCTTCTCGAGCACGATCATCATCGTGAAGCTCTTGTCCGACAAACGCGAGATCGACTCGCTCCACGGCCGCGTGGCCCTCGGCTTCTTGATCGTCCAGGACATCGTGGTCGTGCTCGCGATGATCGTGCTCTCGGCCTTCGGCGTGGGGGAGGGTGCCGAGGATCCGCACCGTGCCGTCGTCCTCGTGATCGGCGCGGGCGGCCTCTTCCTCCTCTTCGTGCTCGCGTTCGTCCGCTTCCTGGCCGATCCTTTGACCGAGCGGCTCGCCCGCAACCCCGAGCTCTTGCTACTCTTCGCGGTGGCGCTCGCCGCCGGCGGGGCGGCGGTCGCCGACGCGCTCGGGCTCGGCAAGGAGCTGGGCGGGCTCCTGGCCGGTGTCGCGCTGGCTTCGACCCCCTACCGCGACGCCCTTTCCGCACGGCTCTCGCCGCTGCGCGATTTTCTGCTGTTGTTTTTCTTCGTGGCCCTCGGCAGCCGGCTCGATCTCGCCCGGATGCGCGCCGATCTCCTCCCGGCGATCGCCTTCTCGCTCTTCGTCTTGGTGGGCAACCCCCTGATCGTGCTCGCGATCATGGGCGCGATGGGGTTCCGCAAGCGGACCGGCTTCCTGGCCGGTCTCACGGTCGCCCAGATCAGCGAGTTCTCGCTCGTCTTCGTCGCCATGGGCGTGAGCCTGGGCCATGTGAGCGAGGCGGCGCTGGGGCTCACCACCCTCGTGGGCCTCGTGACGATCGCCGCCTCGACCTACATGATCATCTGGTCGCACGAGCTGTACGCTTTGTTGGAGCCGCTCCTGCGCCCCTTCGAGCGGCGCGAGACGGTACGCGAGCCCGCGGAGGATCGGGGTGCCGATCTCGGCCGGGCCGACGTCCTCGTCTTGGGTTTCGGCCGCTTCGGCTCGGCCCTGGCGAGTCGGCTTCTCGCCAGGGGCATGACGGTCCTCGCGGTCGATTTCGACCCGCTCGTCGTCCGCCTCGCCCGCGCCCAGGGCCTGCGCGTCGTCTACGGCGATGCGAGCGATCCCGAGCGGCTCCAGAGCCTCCCACTCGCGGCTGTGCGCTGGGTGGTCGTGACCCTACCCGGGCTCGAGCGCGGATTGACCCACGACGATCCGCGTCGGGCGATCCTCCAGTCGCTCAGGGCGGCGGGCTTCGCCGGCCGGGTCGCGGTGGTCGCCCGGAGCGCGGAGGAGGAGTCCGAACTCGCCCGCCTCGGCGCCGACATCGTGCTCGTGCCCTTCGAGGACGCCGCCGATCGGGCGGTCGAGCTCTTACTGGAGGAGGCGTTGCCGACCCTTCCCGGCGGTGCCTCGGTCGCGGCCGTGGCGAGGCGGTCCTAGCGCCGCCAGAAGGCCGGGTGCAGGACCACGAGGAGGGTGAAGAATTCGAGCCGGCCCAACAACATGGCGAGCACGAGCAGCCATTTGGCCGGCTCGCTCAAGGACTGGAAGTTGCCGGCCGGGCCGATGATCGCACCGAGCCCCGGCCCGACGTTGGCGAGGGCCGTGGCGGCCCCGGAGATCGCCGTCAAAAGGTCGAGGCCCAGGGCCGAGAGCAGGACGGTGAAGACGCCCCAGCTTCCGATGAAGAAGAACACGAAGCTCAGCACCGAGCCGATCAGCTCCTGGTCGATCGGCCGGCCGGCATAGCGCGGCCGCCTCACTCGGCTCGGCAGGATCAAGCTCTGCACGTAAAGGAGCGAGGCGGTCCAGAGGATCTGGACCCGGAAGATCTTGATGCCGCCGGCGGTGGAACCGGTGCACGCCCGGAGCACCGTGATCGCGAGGAAGAGGCCGAGCACGGGCGTGCCCCAACTCTGCCAGTCCTCGGCGGCGTATCCGGTGGTGGTCAGGACCGCGACGGTGGCGAACAGTGCGGCCCGGCAAGCCGCGGGCACGGCCCGCCCATCCGCCGCGACGAGCCAGACGGCGAGGGCCGAGGCCACGGCGAGGACGATCCCGAGGAACACCCGGATCTGGCCATCCTGCCAGAAGAGACGGCCCCGACCCTGGAGGATCGCGAGGAAGCGCACGAACGGCAAGGCGCCCAGCAGCATGAAGAGGATCAGCACCCACTCGACCGCGGGGTTCGCGAACGCGCCGATCGAGGCGTCCCTGGTCGAAAAGCCGCCGGTCGAGACCGCGGTCATCGCGTGATTCACCGCATCGAAGAGATCGAGCCCGACGGTCGTGAGCGCGATCGTGCAGGCTGTGACGAGCACGAGATACACCCCCAACAGCCGGGCCACGAGCGCGCCGGTCGAAGGCAGCAGCTTGTCGGACTTGTCCGAACTCTCGGTGCGGAAGAGCTGCATCCCGCCGATCCGCAGGAACGGCAGCATGACGAGGCCGATCAGGACGATCCCGGCGCCGCCGACGAATTGAAGGAGCGAGCGCCAGAGCAACAGCCCGCGCGGTGCCGCATCCACCCCGACGATCACCGTGGCGCCGGTCGTAGTGAGCCCCGAGACCGTCTCGAACACCGCGTCGGTGACGGAGAGATCGACGCTGCCGAGCTCGAAGGGCAGGGTGGCGAACCAGGCGACCGCCGCCCAGGTGAGGGAAGTCAAGAGAAAGCCCGTCCGCAGGTCGATCGGCGGCAGCGGTCCGCGCGTGGCGAGGAGCAGGGCCACCCCTACGAACGATGTCAGAAGCACGCCGCCCGCGAAGCCCTTCCAATCCGGGTGACCGTCGGCCAGGTCGACCGCCATCGGCAAGACCATGGCGCCGGCCAGCAGCAACAGGAGCCAGCCGACCGCATGGGCGACGAGGCGGAACGGCGCGCGTTCCTGCGAGGGGATCGGCGTGGTGCGCGCGGCTGCGGGCGTCACGCGCCGCTCGCCACGCCGCGCGAGAGGGGCCCTTGCGGGTTCGTTCGGCACATCGGCCATGCAGCCATCCTACCGGGCGCCGCCGAGCGTCGGTATCACCGGCAAGCCGCGCCGAACCTCCGGCGAACCGCGCGGGTTGGCGCGCCGGCCATGCACCACCGCCCGGTTCCGCTCGATCCAACTCCTGCTAGGTTCGAGCGTCCGGTCCGATCGGGAGGCCGCGCATGGCTGTGCTCCACGACAACCGCTCGCTCGAAGAGGCCTATCGGGCCCGCACGCCGCGCTCGGCGGAGCTCGCCCGAAGGGCCCGCGAGCTCTTTCCCTCCGGCGTCACCCACGACGGTCGCTTCCTCGAGCCCTACGGCATCTACGTCGAGCGGGCCCGGGGCCCGCACAAATGGGACGTCGACGGCAACCGCTACGTCGATTGGTTCGGCGGCCACGGGGCGCTGCTCTTGGGTCATTGCCATCCCGTCGTGACGGAGGCGGCCCAGCGGGCACTCGCCGCCACGACCCACCCGGGCGCCAACCATCCGCTCGAGGTCCGCTGGGCCGAGACGATCCGGGCGCTCGTGCCGTCCTGCGAGAAAATCCGCTTCACGAGTTCGGGGACCGAGGCGACGCTCTTGGCCGTCCGGCTCGCCCGGGCCTTCACCGGCCGCCGCAAGATTCTCCGCTTCCGCACCCATTTCCACGGCTGGCACGACCACATGACCTCGGGCTGGCAGAACCACATGGACGGGACCGCCACCCGCGGTGTCCTCGAAGGTATCGCCGAGAACGTCGTGCTGTGCGACCCGAACGACCTCGCCGCGGTCGAGGCGGTGCTCGAGAACGACCGGCAGATCGCCGCCGTGATCCTGGAGCCGACCGGGGCCTCGTTCGGCATGGTGCCCACCCGCGATGGCTTCCCCCAGGCCCTGCGCACACTCACGGAACGGCACGGGGTGCTGCTGATCTTCGACGAGGTGGTGACGGGTTTCCGGGTGGCTCCGGGCGGCGCCCAAGCGGTCTACGGGGTGCGGCCCGATCTTTCGACCTTCGCCAAGATCGTCGCCGGCGGGCTGCCCGGCGGTGCGGTGGGCGGCCGTGCCGAAATCCTGGACGCGCTCGATTTCGCCCGCACCCGCGAACGGGGCGAGGAGAAGATCGGCCATCCCGGCACCTTCAACGCCAATCCCGTCTCGGCCGCGGCCGGCATCACCGCCCTGGAATTGATCGCTTCGGGTGATCCCTGTGCCAGGGCGAACGCCACGGCCGCGAGTCTGCGCGAGAAGCTCAACGCCCTGTTCGCCGAGCTCGGCGTCCCCTGGGCCGCCTACGGCACTTTTTCGGGCGTCCACATCTTCCCGAACCCGAACGGCAGACCACTCGACCCGCTGCGCTTCGATCCGCTCGCGATCCCCTTCGACGAACTCAAGGCCCGCCCGCCTCGGCTCGCCCAGCGCATCCGCTTGGCCCTGCTCACGGCCGGGATCGACGTGAGCGGCCAGCTCGCGATGCTCGCTTCCGCGACCCACGGGCCGACCGAGGTCGAGGACACGGTCGCGGCCTTCCGCGAGGCGATCCGCCGCCTGGCTCGAGAAGGTGACGTGTCCCTGGCCCACCGGGCGTGAGCTCGCCGCCACGCTCGGCGCGCGATCGGTCGACGCCGCGCCGGTTCGGCTTGACAGCGAGTGTGGTAGGGCGTGTCAGTCGGCTCACCCGCCGCGGCCGGCCGCTCGCTCCATGGACATCTATCTCCCGATTGCCGAGCTTTCGGCCAACCTTCTCCTGTTGCTGGGTCTCGGCGGGGCGGTCGGCTTCCTTTCCGGCGTCTTCGGCGTGGGCGGGGGATTCCTCATCACGCCGCTTTTGATCTTCATCGGGATCCCGCCCGCGGTGGCGGTCGGGACCGCCGCGCCCCAGGTCCTCGCCTCCTCGGTCTCCGGTGTCTTGGCCCACCTCAGGCGCGGCACGGTCGACGTCAAGATGGGGCTCGTCTTGACCGCCGGAGGCTTTCTCGGCTCCGCTGCGGGTGTCCTGCTCTTCCGCTGGCTCGCCGCGATCGGTCAGGTCGAGACGGTCATCTCCTTGGGCTTCGTTCTCCTGCTCGCGATCGTGGGCGGCCTCATGCTGGTCGAGAGCAGTCGGGCGCTTTGGGCCCAGCGGCGGCCGGTACCGCGCCCTCCGCAACGAGCCCGCCGCCACCTCCTGATCCACCGCCTTCCGCTCAAGATCCGCTTCACCGAGTCGCGCCTCTACATCAGTGCCTTCGTCCCGCTCGCGGCCGGGGCGCTGGTCGGGGTCATGGCCGCCGTGCTCGGCGTCGGCGGTGCCTTCGTCATGATCCCGGCGATGATCTACCTCATCGGGATGCCGACCCGTGTGGTGGTCGGCACCTCGCTCCTCCAGGTGGCCTGTGTGACCGCGCTCACGACCTTCCTCCACGCCCACAACAACCGGACGGTCGACATCGTCTTGGCCCTGTTGCTGATCGTCGGGGGGGTGGTCGGCGCCCAGCTCGGTGCGCGCGCGAGCAGCGCGCTCCGGGGCGAGCAGCTCCGGGTGCTCTTCGCGCTCCTGACGCTCGCTGTCTGCACGCGGCTCGCCTGGGACCTCGTGGCCGAGCCGGCCGACCTCTATTCGCTCGCCTCGTGACGGATCTTCCCGTGCGGCGCCTCCGTCTCGCGGCCGGGGTCACGGCCGTCGCCGCGGCAGCACTCGCCCTTTGGCTGACCGCTCCCGCCCCGGACGGGTTCCTTTGGGCCGATGCGCCACGCCATGCACTGAACGGCGTGCTGTTGGCCGATGCGCTGCGCGAGTTGCCGCTCGCCCATCCGGTGCAGTGGGCCTTCGATTATTATCTCACCTGGCCGGCGCTCACCTTCTTCTTCTATCCGCCGCTCTTCTACGTGGTGAGCTTGCCCTTCGTCTTGGCCTTCGGCGTGTCGGAGAGCGTGAGCCTTCTCCCCGTCGCCCTGCACGCCCTGCTTCTCGGCCTCGCCGTGGCGGCGATCCTCCGGCCGCAGCTCGGCGAAGCCGGTGCCGTGGGTGGTGCGCTGCTCGTCCTGGGGACGCCTGCGATCGCCTTCTGGGCACGGCAGGTGATGCTCGAGATCCCCTCGGCCGCCTTTCCCGCCCTCGCTGCGGCCTCTTTCCTCGCCTGGCTGCGCGACGGTCGGCGCGCGAGCCTGTGGGGTGGGACCGCGGCGCTCGCCGCGGGGATCTGGACCAAGCTCACGACCGTCTACGCCCTGCCGCTCCTGCCGCTCGCCGCCTGGCTCCGCCTCGGCCGCGCGGCGATCCGCGACCGCTCGGTCCAAAGCGCCCATCTTGTTCTGGCCGCCGCGGTCCTGCCGTGGGTCGTCCACCAGGCCGTCTTCGGCCGCCACAACCTCGCCAACCTCGCCGGAGCGGAAGATCTCGTCCTGCAGCCGAGCGAAGCCTGGAGCTGGATCTGGTACCTGCTCGAGCTGCCGCGGATGGGCGGGATCGCGCTCCTCCTCGTGGCGCTTCTCTTCCTCCTCCGGCTCCCCACGCTCCTGCGCGACGGCTCGCTCGCCCGCGAGCTGCCTTTGCTCCTGGGCTGGCTTCTCTGCGCCTACCTCTTCTTCTCCCTCACGGCGCTCAAGGAGGATCGCCAGGGGCTCCACCTCCTCCCGCCGATCGCGGCCCTGGGGCTCCTCGCGCTGGCCCGGACCGTGCCCGCCCCTTGGGCCGGCCGCGTGGCCCTGCTCCTGGGCCTCGCGGGGTTCACCCAAGGCCTTCTGCTCGCGCGACCGCCCGCGATCACCGGCTATCGCGAGGCGGCCGCCACCGCCGCCGCCCTCGCCCGGCCCGGCTCGACGGTGCTCGTGTCGGGTGAACGCGACGGCACCCTCGTCTTCTGGCTCAAGGCGAGCGGCCGCGAGGACCTCGCGGTCCTGCGCGCCGACAAACTCCTCCTCGAGGTCGAAGCCCGCCGGAGCTTGGGCGTCAAAGAGCACACCCTGAGCGAAGCGGCGATCGCCGAACGGCTCGCGCGCGAAGGGGTCGATCTGGTCGTGGCGCAAGCCGATTTCTGGACCGATCTTTCGGTGATGGCCCGGTTCGATCGCGTGCTCGCCTCGGACCGCTTCGTCGAACTCGCCCGCGTCCCGGTCCGCGCCGTCCCCTATCGGCGCCTGCCCGACCAGGAGCTCGTCATCTACCGCGCCCGTGACTGGCGGCCGCCCGAGCCCGCACCGGTGCGGGTCGTGATCCCGCTCCTCGGGATCGCGATCGAAGGCTCGCCGCGCAACCGGCGGCCGATCGCTCCTTAGAACTCGAGCCCGCCGGAGCCGGCTCGGCCCAAGAGGAACAGACCCAGGAGGACCATTAGCACGAGCAGGACGGCACCCAGGATCTTCCAAAGGCTCCAGGGCCGCTCGCCGAGGACCTCACCGGTCCGGCCGTTGACCAAGACGCGATAGTCCTTGCCCATGAACTTGAAGCGCGCGACCCAGACGGGGAGCAGCACGAGCTTGTAGGTCTCGTTCGCGAGCGCGACGTCGAGCCGTTCGACGATCTGCTGATCGCCGCCGATCGCGATCCTGGCGTCCTGCTCGATCACCGCCCGCATCCGTGCCTTGGCGGCCTCGTGCGCCTCGGCCACCGAGCGCTTGTAGAGCTCGCTCGCGAAGCCCGCGAGATAATCGGGCCCGTAGCCCTTGAGGCCCTCGAGGTCCCAAGGCTCGAGCCGCTCGACCAGGCGCTCGGGCAGCTCGTCGCCCGCGACCACGAGGACATCGTCGAAATCGCGCGCGAGCCGTCCCTCGACCGGCGTCCAGCGGATCTTCGGCACCTGAACGACGTGCCGAACGGGCCTTCCGTCCACCACCCGTTCGACCCAGCGCGTTTCGTAATAGACGTCGCCGCGCCGGCCCCGGTACCAGCTCCGGCTCTCGGCGTCGAAGGTCCAGTGCGGCACGTAGAGGCCCTCGAGCCTCCCGCCCGTACGCGCCTCCCGGGCGAGCCGCGAGGGCGCGAACCAGAGCCCCTCAAGCCATTGCCGGACGAGCCGCCGGCCGTCCGGCTCGGCGATCACGAAGGGCAGCACGCCGTCGGGCGCGAGCGCCCGGAAAGCCGCGGGATCCGCGACCGAAGGGCTCCCACAAGAAGGGCACGCTCCGGCATGGCGTCCGGGCGGCAGCGTGAACTCGTAGGCGCACTGGTCGCATTTGCGCGGGATCGGCGGCGGCAGCCGGGGCTCGTCGGATAGCCGCCGCAAGACGGGGTCGAGCTCGTTCTCGACCGGTGCCCGCTCGACCGCGCGGATCCGGTTCGTGTGGCCGCAATAGCGACAGACGAGCGTCTGCGCGCCGGGCTCGTAGGCCAGCACCGCACCGCACCGATCACACACCCAGGTAGGCGGTGCGGCCGTGGCGACGACCGTCGCCTCGCCGAGCTCGCCGGCGGTCGCGACCCGGCGACCCCACGGTCCGACGCGCATCGACGGGCGCTCGAGCCGGCTCAGGCCTGGCCGGGCAGCGGCGGCGGGACGGTGCCGAAGAGGGGGGCGAGCTCGGGGACTTCGCCCGCCGGCTGCCATCCCGCCATCCCCGGCGACCAGACGAGTGTCGTGGGGTGGAGAGTCCCGGCGGCGATCCGCCGCGCGAGCTCTTCGGTCGGGAAGGGGCCCACGGCCTTACCCGCTTCGGCCAGGTGCCAGCTCTTCGCGGGCGGTGGCGGCGAGGGAGGAGGGGGCGGTGGCGTGGCCGGCTCGGGCGCGCGGGCCCCCCACGGTCCCGTGACCAGCGCGCCGAGTGCTTGGCCCACGACGAGGCCGAGCCCCGCGCCCGCCGCGGCCGGGTTCTGCGCCGCCGCCCGCAACGCCTCGGCGGCCTGGAACTGGGCGTAGCGCGAGAGGTCACCCACGAGCCCCATGGCCGTGCGCCGATCGAGCGCTTGCTCGACCTCGGGCGGGAGCGAGACGTTCTCGACCAGAAAGGAGACGAGCTCGAGGCCGTAATTGGCGAACTCGGGCGCGAGCCGGCCGGCCACGAAGGTGCCGAGCTGTTCGGTGTTGGCGCCGAGATCGAGCACCGGGATCCCGGAGCCCGCGAGGACCATGCCGAAGCGGGTGACGATCAGGTTGCGCAGCTGGTCGGAGATCTCGTCGACCGTGAAATGGCCGTCGGTGCCCACGACCTCGCGCAAGAAAACGGCCGGGTCTTTGATCCGGATCGCATAAGTGCCGAAGGCCCGCAGCCGGACCGGCCCGAACTCCGGATCGCGCAGGATGACCGGGTTCTTCGTTCCCCATTTGAGGTTGGTGAAGATCCGGGTCGAGCAGAAATAGACTTCCGCCTTGAACGGGCTCTGGAACCCGTGCGGCCAGGCCTGCAGGGTCGAGAGGATCGGCAGATTACGGGTGTAGAGCTCGTACATCCCGGGCCCGAAGACGTCGGCGATCTCGCCCTCGTTGACGAAGACCGCCATCTGCCCTTCGCGCACGGTGAGCTTGGCACCGTACTTGATCTCGTTGCCGTGGCGCTCGAAGCGCCAGACCATGGTGTCGGGCGAATCGTCGAGCCATTCGATGACGTCGACGAACTCGCCCAAGAGCTTCTTGAAGACCACCGCTCCGTCTCCCGACCCGCCGGCACCTCAGGCGGCGGGCCCGGCCGGGGCCGGTGCCGCCTTCGCCCGGGCCGAGGCCGCGGCGAGGGCGTGCTCGAGCTCGTCCTCGAGCTTGACGAGCTCCTGCTCGGCCTGGGCACGGCGCTTCCTGCCCTCGTCGGCGATCCGCAAGCTGTCTTCGATCGTCGCGATCAAGGTCGCATGAGCCTGCTTCACCGCTTCGATGTCGAACACGCCGCGCTCGACCTGCTCGCGCACCTGGACGTTCACCTTCTGCAGGTTTTCGGCATTGGCCCGCAAAAGCTCGTTGGTCAGATCGGAGGCGGCTTTGACCGCCTCGGCAGCTTTGCCCGACCGGTAGATCGTGATCGCCTGGGCGAGCTGCTGCTTCCACAGGGGTATGGTGTTGGCGATCGTCGAGTTGATCTTGGTGATGAGTGACTTGTCGTTCTCCTGCACGAGCCTGATCGAGGGCAGGCTCTGCATCGTCACCTGCCGGGTGAGCAAGAGATCGTGGACGCGCCGCTCGAGGTCGTCGCGGGCGCTGCGGATGTCGCGCAGCTTCTGCGCCTCGACCATGTCGCCGCTTTCTTCGACCTTCTTGGCGAGCTCCGGGATGACTTTCTGGTCGAGCTCTTCGAGCTTGGCCCGCCCCGCGGCGATATAGATTTCGAGCGTACGAAAATATTCGAGATTGGCTGCGTAGAGCTTGTCGAGATAAGTCACGTCGGCCAACAGCTTGGTCTTGTGCCGCTCGAGATCGTTGGTGATCTGCTCGATCTTGGCCTTGACATCGTCGTATTCGCCGAGGAACTTCTCGATGTCGCTCTTGACGCCGAAGAGCCTCGCCAACAGCCTCGGTTTTTCACCTGGTTCGACGTCGGGAATGTCGAATTCCTTGAGCTTCTGAACCATGGCGTTCAAGAGATCTCCCGCCGGGCCCACGTCCTTGACCTTGACCTTCTCGAGCATCTGCTCGGAGATGGCCGCGATCTGCTGCTGGGCTTTCGCGCCGAAGAAGATCACCGAGCTCGTGTTCGACATGTCGAGCTCGGCGAGCACTTTGCGGATCTGCTGCTCGATCGGCCCGTCGAGTTCGATCTCGAGGTCCTGGACGACCTCCGCACCGAGTGTGGCGATCGCCGTGTCGAGCCGCTCGGCCGGCGCTTTTCCGCTCGCAGCCGGTGCCGGGACGGGCGGTGCGGTCGGCCCGGCTGCCGACGCCGCGGGCGAGCTCGCGGATTCGTTGCCGCTCATCGTTCCTCTCCTTTTCTTCGCTCGACCATGACCCGGGCCGGCCACCCCCTCAATGCACGCCCTCGCGCCGCATTTGCGTCTCCAGCACCTCGAGCTGAACCTCGAGGTCGAGCCGGTCGTCGCGCTTCAAGACCTCGATCTGCTCCTCGAAAACCTTCTCGATCGTGTCCAGCACGCGGCGGAAATTCTCGCCGAGCGCCGTCCCGGCGACCTCGTGTTGCTGCTCGGCATACTTGGCGATCACGTCGCGGGTGCCGTCCAGATAGGTGACGAGGAAACGCCGCGCCCTGGAGATGTCCTCGGGGTCCTTCTCGAGCTCGGACACGACCGCGCGGGCGCGGGCGGCGATCCGCCCGATCCGCTCCTGCAGCTCGCGCGAGCGCAAGGACGCGGCCGCCTGCTCGATCGCACGGATCTTGCCGTTCGCTTCGTCGAGCACGGCCAGGACCTCGGTCGGGCGCATCCCGGCGCGATCGGCCGCGCGGGCCACGGCGTCCCGGTCGGGGCGCGGATCGGCCCCGTAGGCGAGCCGGCAACCGAGAAAGGTGAGGCCGGCATGGACCGCAGCGAGGAGCGGCCCGCCCGGGGTCGCGAAGAGGCCGATGATCGCCGCCGCCGCGGCGGCGGCGGCCGCGCCCAGGAGTTTGCCCGGCAGCTTCGGCGCCCGGGCGAGGCGGCGTCCGGCGAGTTCGGCTTCGAGCGCGAGGCCGCGCTCGATCAGCATCGAAGCGAGCCAAAAGAGCCCGATCCCGAGCGCGATGGCGAGGGCCGGCCCGCCGTCGAAGCCCATGAGCCGGATCAGCAGCGGCCAAAGGAACAAAAAGGCGAAGACCTTGGGGATCCGAGCCCGTCGCGGACCGAAGACGAGGGCGCCGCTGCCCGGGGGAGGGGCGCTCCGCCCGCCGATCCGCCGCGAGCTGGGCCGGGGGGCGCTCAAAACGGCAACCAGCGGGCGAGCGGCGCCAGGATCCCGGCCACGTTCGCCTTGACCCAGAGCGTGCCCAGCACCAGGACGAGCAACGCCCCGCCCATCGCTCGCGTCCCGTCCATGACCCTCGTCGATCCGAACCGCACTTCGCCCCGCAGCCAACATAGCAGCCGCCCGCCCGCGGGCAACGGGAGCGCCGATACCCTCGGGGCGGAGGCGATCGCGGCGGCGATCCGGGCGGCGCTCGCCGCCCGGCGGCCCGGCGCGAGCCTGTGCCCCTCCGAGATCGCCCGCGCCCTCGCTCCGGCGGAAGGGGTCTGGCGGGCGCTGATGCCCGAAATCCGCGCGGTCGCGGCCCGGCTCGCCGCCGCCGGCGAGCTCCGCGTCACGCAGCGCGGCCGGCCCGTCGATCCCCTGACAGCCCGCGGCCCGATCCGCCTCTCCCGCCCGCCGGCAGGGGCCGGACCGGGCGATCGAGCGACACCCGGGTAGGATCGAGTGGCCGCGCACGCCCGCGCCGCTCGCGAACGGCGCGTCGCCACGCTAAGGTGTCGCGGGTCTCGACCGTGCGGGGAACGAGCGAACGATGTGTGGGATCGTCGGTGTGATCGGCCGTCGGCCGGCCGCTCCCTTGCTCCTCGATGCGCTCCGCCGGCTCGAATATCGCGGCTACGACAGCGCCGGCATCGCCACGCTCGTCGACGGCCGGATCGAGCGCCGGCGCGCCTCGGGCAAGCTCGACCGGCTCGCCGCCCGGCTCGCCGAGGAGCCGCTCGCCGGTACGACCGGCATCGGCCACACCCGCTGGGCGACCCACGGTGCGCCGACCGAGGACAATGCCCACCCGCACGTGGTCGACGGTGTGGCGATCGTCCACAACGGCATCATCGAGAACTTCGCCGAGCTCCGCGCCGAGCTCGTCGCCAAGGGTCACATGTTCGCGAGCCAGACCGATACCGAGGTCGTCCCACACCTCGTCGTCGACCTCATCGGCCGTGGCTTGCCACCCGAGGAGGCGGCGCGCGCCGCGATCCGCAGGCTCACGGGCGCCTTCGCCTTGGCCCTTCTCTTCCGCGGGCGCGAGGATCTGATCGTGGCCGCCCGCAAGGGCGCGCCCTTGGCGATCGGCTACGGCGAGGGCGAGATGTACGTGGGCTCGGACGCGCTCGCTTTGGCCCCGCTCACCCGCCGCATCCAATATCTCGAGGATGGCGACGTGGCACTGATCACCGCGGCGGGGGCCCGGATCTTCGGCCCCGACGACCGCCCGGTCGAGCGGCCGATCCTCCAGACCGCCCTCTCGGGCGCGCTGATCGGCAAGGGCAATCACCGCCATTTCATGGAGAAGGAGATCGTCGAGCAGCCGGCGGTGATCGGCGACACGCTGCGCTCGTTCGCCGACCCGGCCACCCACCGGATCGTGCTACCCGATCTGCCCTTCGACCTCGCGACCGTGCCGCGCTTGTTGATTTGCGCCTGCGGCACCGCGGCCTATGCCGGCCTCGTCGCCAAATATTGGTTCGAGAAGCTCGCCCGATTGCCGGTCGACTGGGACATCGCCTCCGAGTTCCGCTACCGCGATTGGCCCTTGGTCCCGGGCCAGGCCGGCATTTTCGTTTCACAATCGGGGGAGACCGCGGACACGCTCGCGGCGATGCGCCACGTCAAAGCGCAGGGCCACCCCACACTCGCCATCGTCAACGTGCCGGAGAGCACGCTCGCGCGCGAAAGCGGCGGCAGCCTCCGTACGCTCGCCGGGCCCGAGATCGGTGTCGCTTCGACCAAGGCCTTCACCACCCAGCTCGCCACCTTGGCCTGCCTCGCGCTCGGCACCGCGCGCGCCCGCGGGCTCTTGAGCCCCGAGCGCGAGGAGCAACTCACCAAGGCGCTCGACGAGGTGCCGGCGCGGATGCTCCAGGTCCTGGAGCGAGCTCGGACGATCGAGGCGATCGCGGAAGAGATCGCCTTTGCCCGCGACGTTCTCTACATCGGCCGCGGCCCGATGTACCCGATCGCCCTCGAAGGTGCCCTCAAGCTCAAGGAGATCAGCTACATCCACGCCGAGGGCTATGCCGCGGGCGAGCTCAAGCACGGGCCGATCGCGCTCGTCGCCGAGGACGTTCCGGTGATCGTGGTGTGCCCCTCCGACGAACTCTTCGAGAAGACCGCCTCGAACCTCCAGGAGGTCCGGGCCCGCGGCGGTCGGGTCGTGCTCTTCTCCGACCGCGCCGGGATCGAACGGCTCGGCGAGTTCGCCTGGCGCTCGGTCGAGCTGCCGGCGATCGACCCGTTCGTCGCACCCCTGCTCTACGCCGTACCGATCCAGCTCCTCGCCTATCACACCGCGGTCGCCAAGGGCACCGACGTCGACCAGCCCCGCAACCTCGCCAAGAGCGTCACGGTCGAGTGACCGAACGGTCCCCCGCGAGGCTGCCGCCACCGGAGTCGAGAGGGCCGCCGGCAACGGCGCCGGAGCCCGGAGCGGTACCCGCCTGTTCGCTCGGCGATCCGACGACCGGTCCGCAACCCGTCTGCCCGGTCTGCGGCCATCGCGGGCCGCTCGTCTGGATCCACGGCGAGGGCCGCTGTGGGCGCTGCGGCACGGTGCTCGACACCTGCTGCAGCGGCGCGCCCCTCGACGGCTTCGAGGAGTGAGGCCCGGCCGGCCGCCCGGCTCAGATCCGCTTGCCGGTCTGCTTGTCGAACAGGTGGACGTGGTCGAGCTTGGGGGCGAGGTTCAACACGTCGTCCGGCCGCAAGGGATAGCGCTCGCGGAACAGAACCTGCACCTCGCTTCCGGCCCAGCGGACGACCGCCAGGATCTCGGCACCGGTCGGCTCGACCACCACCACCCGCCCGTCGATCCCGCCGCCGTCGCGGCGCAGCTCGACGTGTTCGGGGCGGACGCCGTAGACCACCTGCTGGCCCTCGCGCGCCGGCGTGTCGGCCGGCAGCGGCAGGCGCGTGCCGTCGCGGGTGACCGCCACGGGGCCGGTCCCGTCCCGTTGGACGGTGGCGTCGATGAAGTTCATCGAGGGCGAGCCGATGAAGCCGGCGACGAACAGGTTGGCCGGCCGGTCGTAGAGCTCGAGCGGCGCACCGATCTGCTCGACCACACCCGACTGCATGACCACGATCCGATCGGCCATCGTCATCGCCTCGATCTGGTCGTGGGTGACGTAGACCGAGGTTGTCTTGAGCCGCTGGTGCAGCTCCTTGATTTCGGTGCGCATCTGCACCCGCAGCTTGGCGTCGAGGTTGGAGAGCGGTTCGTCGAACAGGAACACCTGCGGGTCGCGGACGATCGCCCGGCCCATCGCGACGCGCTGGCGCTGGCCGCCCGAAAGCTGGCGCGGGTAGCGGTCGAGGAACTGCTGGAGGCCGAGGATCTCGGCGGCGCGCGCGACCCGCCGCTCGATCTCGTCCTTGGGCGCTTTCCGCAGCTTCAAGGAGAAGGCCATGTTCTCCTTGACCGTCATGTGCGGGTAGAGCGCGTAATTCTGGAACACCATCGCGATGTCGCGGTCCTTGGGCGGCACGTTGTTGACGACCCGGCCGCCGATCGCGATCTCGCCGCGGCTGACCTCCTCGAGGCCCGCGATCATCCGCAACAAGGTCGACTTCCCGCAGCCCGAGGGGCCGACGAGCACGACGAACTCGCCGTCCTGGATGTCGACGCTCACCCCGTGCAGCACTTGGACGGAGCCGAAGAACTTGTCCACCTTGCGGATGTCGACCGACGCCATCGCGTCCCCTCCACACACGAGCGCGCGCCCCGCATCGTTGCGGGCGGGCCACGGACGCGCTCCCTCCCTCTTCCTCGAGCCCGCTCCGGCCGACTTGGCACGGGGGCGCTCCCCGGGCAAGTCCGGGCCGGCGCAGGCGCCTGCCTCCCCCATCCCATCTGCGTTTGACCGGCCCAGGGCTGGCGCCTATGGTCGAGGACTAGGTGGCCGGCCCGGGGTCGGCCCCGTCCCCGCGACCGCTCAGGGAGGAGAAGTTCATGAAGCGCTGGGTCCGCAGCCTCCTGGCTGCCACTTGCCTCGTCGGCATGGCCGGTGCCGCGATCGCCGCCGATCTCCAGATCTGGTGGAACAAATCCTACTATCCCGAGGAAGACCAGCAGTTCGACAAGATCGTCAAGGACTTCCAGGCGAAGACCGGCAAGACCGTCGAGTACGTCATGTTCACCAACGAGGACGTGCCACGCAAGGTGCTGGCCGCGTTGACCGCCGGTCAGCCACCGGATCTCTCCTACGCTTTCCTGTTCGACGTTCAGCACACGGCGCGTTGGGCCTTCGAGGACGTGCTCGAGGACGTCTCCGACGTGGTCGAAACGATCCGCCCGCACCTGCTGCCGAGCGCGATCGAGGCGATCACGCTGTTGAACGGCAAGACCGGCCAGAAGGGCGTCTACGCGATGCCCGTCGCCCAGCAGGTCGAACACATCCACGTCTGGAAGGACATGCTCGACCAGGCCGGCCTCAAGCTGCAGGACGTGCCGCGGACCTGGAACGAGTACTGGGACTGGTGGTGCAAGACGGCGCAGCCGGCGGTCCGCAAGGCGACCGGTAACCGCAACATCTTCGGTGTCGGCCAGCCGATGAGCTCGTCGGCCTCGGACACCTTCTTCGCCTTCATGATGTTCTTGAACGCCTTCGACACCAAGGTGGTCGACCCGGCGACCGGTAAACTGACCGTCGACGATCCGAAAGTCCGCGAGGGGATGATCAAGGCGCTCGCGAGCTACACCCAGCCGTTCAAGGATCGTTGCGTACCGCCCGGTGCGGTGAACTGGAGCGACGCCGACAACAACGTCAATTTCCTCAACCGCATCACCATCATGGTGCCGAACCCGTCGCTCTCCATCCCGGCCTCGCAGTACAACAATCCCGACCGGTCGGTGTACATGGAGAAGATGGTGACCTTGGAGTGGCCGGACAAACCGGACGGCCGCCCGATCGAGTACACGACCTCGATCAAGACCGCGGTGATCTTCAAGAACTCCAAGAACAAGGCACTCGCCAAGGAGTTCATGAAGTTCTTCCTGCAGCCCGACAATCTGGGGCCGTATCTCGAGGGCTCGCTCGCCCGCTGGTTCCCGGTCGACAAGCGGCTCATCGAGCGACCTTATTGGAAGGACCAGTCGGATCCGCACCGGGTCGTCCAGGTCCGCCAGTACACCCAGCGGCCGCAGGTGCCGTTCCCGCACGTCCACAACCACCGCCTCATCCTGGTCAACGCCGAAAACGCCTGGGGCAAGGCGGTGACCCGCGTGGTGCTCGACAATTGGACGCCCGATAAGGCGGTCGACGAGCTGATCGCCCGGATGAAGGAGCTCGTCGGCTGAGGCCGAGGCGCGACAGGCGGGCAGAGGGCACGTCCGTGGGCGCGCCCCCGACGCGGGCGGAGGCGAGCTAGGGGAGGGCGGGCATGGCGGTATCGGTGGCACCGGGGCGGGCGGTCGAGGCGGCACCGCCGCGTCGGGTCCGCTGGTCCGGCGAGACGGCCTGGGGGGTGGCGTTCGTCACCCCCTATGTCGTGCTGTTCGCCGCGCTCGTGGTCTGGCCGGTCGCCTACGGCTTCTGGCTCGGTGCGAGCCCCAGCGCCTTCGCCACGCTGTTCGCCGATCCGATCTACCTCGAATCGGCCTGGAACACGGTCGTGTTCCTCGCCCTGGGGGTCAATCTCAAGCTTTTTTTGGCGCTCTTGCTTTCGGGCTACCTCGCCCAGTCGAGGCCGTGGATCCGCTGGCTCTCGGTCCTGTTCCTGTTGCCGTGGGCCGTGCCTTCGATCCCGACGATCTTCTCCTTCCGCTGGATGCTCAATTCCGAGTGGGGCATGCTCAACGGCCTTCTCTGGGAGCTGTTCGGCATCGAGGGCCCCTGGTGGCTCGTGGACCCGCAGCTCGCCTTCGGCTCGGTGATCTTCGTCCACGTCTGGAAATATCTGCCGTTCTGGACCCTCATCCTGTTGGCCGGGCGGATGGCCATCCCCACCGACCTCTACGAGGCGGCGACGATCGACGGCGCCTCGCCGCTCCAGAAATTCCTCTTCGTGACCTGGCCGCAGCTCAAGAACCTGTACGTCACCTCGACCCTGCTCTCGACGATCTGGTCGTTGGGTGACTTCAACAGCGTCTATCTCTTGACCGGCGGCGGCCCGGCCGAGAAGACCCACGTCCTGGCCACCCTCGGTATCCGCTACGCCTTCAACCTGCACCAGATCGACGTCGGGGTGGCCTGCGTGATGACCGCCTTGCCGTTCCTGGTCCCGCTCGTCGTGATCTTGATCCGGCGGCTCGGCGGGAGGGTCCAGTGATGGCCACCTCCTCCCTGCCGCGCGCGCCGTTGATCAAGAGCGCCACGACCTACGCGGTCCGCCGCGGGCTGTTCGAGGCCGGCCAGATTCTGCTCGGCCTCGTGATCCTGGTCTGGGTGCTGCTGCCCATCTACCACATGGTGATGCTCTCACTCACGCCGATCAACGAAGCCTTCGGCGGGCGCTTCTGGCCCGACAACCCCACACTCGAGAACTTCCACACCGTCTTCACCCAGAACCATTTCTTCCTCGAACGCTTCTGGCTGCAGCTCGCGAACAGCGTGGTGGTGGCGCTCGCCACCATGGCGCTCGTGCTGGTCGTCGCCACGCTCGCCTCCTTCGCGATCGGCCGGCTCAAGATGCCGGGCGGGCACGTGATCTCGAACCTGGCGCTGTTGACCTACCTGATCCCGATGGCCTTTCTCGCCATCCCCTTCTACCGGATCATGGCGCAGTACGGCATCTTGAACACGCGGACCGCGCTCGTTCTCGCCATGTCGACCTTCGCCATTCCCTACGCCATTTGGGTGCTGCGCCAGTACAGCGAGAACGTCCCCTTCGAGCTCGACGAGGCGGCCAAGGTCGACGGTGCCTCGCCCTGGCAGATCCTTTGGCTCGTTTACGTCCCGCTCTTGCGGCCGGCCTTGATCGCGATCGGCACCTACGCGCTCCTTTTGGCCTGGAACGAGTATCTCTACGCGTTCCTCCTGCTCTCGACCGCGAACCAGCACACGATCCCGCTGACCATGGGCTACTTTCTCGTGACCGACGACAGCCCCTGGCCCTTGTTGATGGCGACCGCCATCATCTACGCGCTGCCGCCGGCCGCGCTTTATTACGCCGTGCGGAGGTACATGGTCACCGGCCTGACCGCCGGCGCGACCAAGGCCTGACGGGGGCCTGCGGAGCCGACGCCGAGGGCGGGCGGAACGCGACGCCGGCGGGTCGTGGTGTGGAAACGAGGGGTGCGGGCATCGCCCTTCAGTCCCGCAGATCCTCGAAGAATTCCCTGACCTTGGCGAAGAAGCCTTCGCTTTCCGGGTGCTGGCCCTTGGCCGACTTGCCGGCCCTCTCGAACTCGCGCAGAAGCTCGATCTGCCGCTTGGTGAGGTTGACCGGCGTCTCGACCACGAGCTCGACGATCAGATCGCCGCGGGCGCGCCCCTGGAGTTCGGTCATGCCCTTGCCGCGCAGGCGAACCTGCTTGCCGGTCTGGGTCCCGGCCGGCACCGCGACCTCGATCCGCTCGCCGTCGATCCCGGGCACTTCGACCGTGCCGCCGAGTGCGGCGGTGACCATCGGGATCGGCACCCGGCAATAGAGGGTGGTGCCGTCGCGGCGGAACATCCGGTGGGGGGCGATCGAGACGAAAATGTAGAGATCGCCCGGGGGACCGCCTCGAAGGCCCGCCTCGCCCTCGCCCGCGACGCGGATCCGGGTGCCGTCTTCGACCCCGTTCGGAATGGTGACGGCGAGGGTCTTTTCCCGCTGCACCCGCCCGGCGCCACCGCACGCCCGGCAGGGGTCGACGATCGTCCGGCCGCTGCCCTGGCAGGTCGGGCAAGTGCGTTCGATCGTGAAGAAGCCCTGCTGCGCACGCACGCGGCCATAGCCGCGGCAGGTCGGGCAAGGCTGAGGCTCGGCCCCACCCTCGGCACCGGTGCCCCGGCAGGCCTCGCAGGGCACGGCCGTGGGCACCCGGATCTGCGCCTTCTTGCCGGTGAAGGCCTCTTCGAGCGTGATCGTCAAATTGTAACGGAGATCGGCGCCGCGCGTGGCACTCGTCCGCCGCCGGCCCCCGCCCATGATGTCGCCGAACAGATCTTCGAAGACATCGGCGAAGGAGGCGAAGTCGAAACCTGCGCTCGCCTCCGGGCCGGGCCCATTCTCGAACGCGCGATGGCCGTAGCGGTCGTAGGCCGCTCGCTTTTGCGGGTCCTTGAGGACTTCGTAAGCCTGATTGATTTCCTTGAACTTGGCTTCGGCTGTCGGATCACCCGGATTGCGGTCCGGGTGCCATTTCATGGCGAGCTGGCGGTAGGCCCGTTTGATCTCGGCCTCGCTTGCGCCGCGCGACACGCCCAGCACTTCGTAATAGTCGCGCTGCGCCATCGCCCGGTCCGCTGCTCGTCAGCTCACCATCGCGGCGACGCGGCCGGTCGGCGGACCGGCCGCGCGCCCGCCGTTTCGCTTCACGCCGACCGCTTCTTCTCGTCGTCGACCTCCTCGAACTCGGCGTCGACGACACCCGAATCGCGGCCGGCGGTGCCGCTCGTGCCCGTTCCGCTGCCGGCCTGCTGCGCCCGGTACATGGCCTCGCCGAGTTTCATGGCGGCCTGCGAGAGCGCCTCGGTCCGACTCTGGATGAGCGCGACATCCTCCTTGTCGAGGACCTCCTTGAGGTCGGCGATCGCCCGCTCGATGGCCGAACGGTCCGCCTCGGAGATCTTCGACCCGTGCTCCTTGAGGCTCTTCTCGGTCGTGTAGATCAAGCTGTCGGCGTGGTTACGGGCCTCGACGAGCCGCCGGCGCTGCTTGTCCTCCTCGGCGTGCTCCTGGGCTTCCTTGATCATCCGCTGAATCTCTTCCTCGGTGAGCCCACCCGAGGCCTGGATGCGGATCGCCTGCTCCTTACCCGTCGCCTTGTCCTTGGCCGAGACGTTGACGATACCGTTGGCGTCGATGTCGAACGTGACCTCGATCTGCGGTACCCCGCGCGGCGCCGGCGGGATGCCCACGAGGTCGAACTGGCCCAAGAACTTGTTCTGGGCCGCCATCTCCCGCTCGCCCTGGAACACCCGGATCGTCACCGCCGACTGGTTGTCCTCGGCGGTCGAGAAGATCTGGCTCTTCTTGGTCGGGATCGTCGTGTTGCGCTCGATGATCCGGGTGAACACGCCGCCCAGGGTCTCGATGCCGAGCGACAAGGGCGTCACGTCGAGCAGCAGGACGTCCTTGACCTCGCCCGAAAGCACCGCGGCCTGGATGGCGGCACCCACCGCCACGACCTCGTCCGGGTTGACACCCTGGTGCGGCTGCTTGCCGAAGAACTGTTTGACCGTCTCGATGATCTTGGGCATCCGGGTCATGCCGCCGACCAGGATCACCTCGTCGATGTCGGCGGCCTTGAGCCCGGCGTCCTTGAGGGCGAGCCGGCAGGGCTCGATCGTCTTCTGGATCAGATCGTCGACCAGCGCCTCGAACTTGGCGCGGGTGATCTTCATCATGAGATGCTTGGGGCCCGAGGCGTCGGCCGTGATGAACGGCAGGTTGACCTCGGTCTGCATCGTCGAGGAGAGCTCGATCTTGGCCTTCTCGGCGGCCTCCTTGAGCCGCTGCAAGGCGAGCCGATCGTTGCGCAGATCGATCCGGTGCTCTTTCTTGAACTCGTCGGCGATGTAGTCGATCAGCCGCTTGTCGAAGTCCTCGCCACCGAGGAACGTGTCACCGTTCGTCGACTTGACCTCGAACACGCCGTCGCCGATCTCGAGGATCGAGATGTCGAACGTGCCGCCGCCCAGATCGTAGACGGCGATCGTCCCGCTCTTCTTCTTGTCGAAGCCGTAGGCGAGGGCGGCCGCGGTCGGCTCGTTGATGATCCGCAGCACCTCGAGGCCGGCGATCCGGCCGGCGTCCTTGGTCGCCTGGCGCTGGCTGTCGTTGAAATAGGCCGGGACGGTGATCACCGCCTTGGTCACCGGCTGGCCGAGATAGCGCTCGGCCGTCTGCTTCATCTTCTTGAGGACCTCGGCACTCACCTGCGAGGGCGCGAGCTTCTTGTCGCGGACCTGGACCCAGGCGTCGCCGTTGTCGGCGCGCACGATCTTGTAGGGCACCATGTCCATGTCCTTGCGCACGACCGGATCGTCGAAGCGCCGGCCGATCAGCCGCTTGACCGCGAAGAGCGTGTTTTCGGGATTGGTCACCGCCTGGCGCTTCGCCGGCATGCCCACCAGAATTTCGCCGTCTTCGGTGTAGGCCACCATCGACGGCGTCGTGCGCATCCCCTCCTCGTTCTCGATGACGCGGACGTTCTTGCCCTCCATCACCGCGACGCAACTGTTCGTCGTGCCGAGGTCGATACCGATGATCTTGCTCATTACGATCCTCTCGCGAGCGACGTGTCGCGACGTCCTCGTACCCGGCGCGCGGTCGGCCCCGCCGCCGGCGCCGGCTCGTCGCGGGCGGAGCCGTCGAAGCCGCGCAGGATGTAGGGAGGCACCCCGCCACCTGCAACCTCGCCGGGCCCGAGAGGCGGGCCGCACGCCCGGTCCCGGCCGCGCCCGTCGGGCGATCGGCGACCGCCCGATGCGGCGCTCCCGGCCACGGGCGCGAGCTCAGGCCGAGAGCGCGAGCGTGGCCCGGGCCGGCGCCGTCTCGCCGCTAGCCGCCGCCGCGGGTCGGCTCCCGCCACCCGCGCGCGCGAGCTGCGCCCAGCCGTCGCGGAGCGTCCGCAGCAAGCCCGTGATCTCCTTGGCGATCGCCGGATCGTTCGCCAGATTGAGGTCGGTCAGCCGGCGATCGATGTAGGCGTACAATCGCCCGAGGTTCGCCGCGATCTCACCACCGCGTTCGTGGTCGAGCGCGCCTTCGAGCGTGCGGACGATCGCGCGAGCCCGCTCACTCGCCCGGAACCGCGCCTCGATCTCGCCCCGGCCGATCGCCCCCGCGGCTTCCTCGACGAAGCGGATCGCCCCCTCGTACGCCATCACCACGCGCTCGGCAGCCGGCAGCCTGTCGATGCTGCGCGCGTAGGCGTCGAACGCGCGGGCGCGCGCCCGGCTCGGCTCGTTCATGGTCCTTCCTCTTGGCTCAGCGTTTCGCCTCGAAGGCGCGCGCTTGGGCTTCGACTTGTTGCAGCAAGGTCTTGGTCAGCGCCAGCGTCTGCTCGAGTTTGGCGAATTTCTCGTAGAGTTCTTGCCGGTACCGCTCGACCCGTTGGTCGATCCGCTCGATCTCGCCCGCGAGCCGGCGATTGTCCTCGCCGATCGAAGCGGCCTCGCGGGCGATCGTGCCCTGCGCCGCGTCGGCCAGGCGATCGAGCGCGTTGAACAGCCGGTCCGCCAAGCCCTGGGTGAAGCTCACGTCCACGCTCTGCGAACCCGTGCCGACCCAGGCGAGCTCGAGACCGTCATAGGCCGTGCCCGGAGCCCCCTTGATCCGCCGCCCCTCGACGATCGCCGCCACACCGTCGAGCGTCGCCGCCTCCGGGATGCCGTCGGCATCGGCGTCGGTGATCGCCACCGTGAAGCTCCGGTCGGTGATCTGGTTCGACCGGCCGATCACGCGGAGCTCGGCCGAGCTCGAGCTCGCGCGGAACTCGAAGAGATCGCGGACCTTGTCGAGGTCGTCGGCGAGGGCGCGGTCGAGCTTGCCCTCGTCGAGGGTCAACCGACCCGAGGCGTCGCGCCGGATCCCGATCGCCGCGAGCTGGTCGAACGAGCCGCTCGCGACTCCCTCGACCCGGCTGCCGAGGATGCCGTCGACCTCCGTCAGAGCACCCCGCAACAGCCGATCGCCGAACAGCACCGCACCCGCCGCGACCTTCCCGTTCTCGCCCACCGCCTGGTGCTTCTGGGCGAAGGCTTTGAGGGCGTTGTAGGCGTCGACGAACGCGCGTACGGCTTCGCGCACACCCGCGGTCGCGGGCTCGACGCTCACCTCGACCGGCTGGCCCGGGGCACTCCGGAACAGATTGAGCGTGACCCCGGGGAGCGCGTCGCCCACGAGGTTGCCCTGGCGTTCCAGGACCTGCCCGTCGATCGAAAAGCGCGCGGTCCGCGCCGCCACGAGCTCGTGCTTGACGGCTCCACCCGCGGTGAGCCCGATCCGGTCGAGGACCTCGTCGCCGCCCGCGCCCGCGAGGGTGATCGCCTTGCCGGTCTCGCGCGCCGAGAGCACGAGCCGCACGTCGCCCGGGCCGACCGTCAAGAGGCTCGCCCGCACGCCGGTGGTGCCGCTCTGCGCTTCGATCGCATCGCGCAGTTGCGCGAGCGTCATCGAACCGTCGACCGCGATCGTCGCGGTAGGCCCGCCCGAAAGCCCGAGCGTGAACGAGCCCGCGAAGCCGGCGCCGCCGTTGAATGCGTCGGCGAGCGTCCGGTCCGCCGAGTCCGCGGCGTCGGTGCGGATCTTGTGCGCCGTGGCGATCCGCTCGACCTCGAGGGTGAAGCGCTGCGGCTGGGCCCGCGCGCCGGCCTGGACCCCGACGATCTCGCCGGCCGGCAAAGGTCCGGCGGTCGTGAGGAACGCGTCCTTGCGTTCGAACAGGTTGCGCTCGAGGCCGAGGGTCCCGGGCGGGTTGCGCAGGCCCTCGACCGCGTCGCGCAGCCGGCCGAGCAGGCCGCGCAGCTCCTCGAGCGCGGCTGCGCGCGCTTCGTTGCGGGCGATCCGCTGCTCGATCCGCAGAGCCGGCACACGCTTGGCCCGGGCGAGCGACTCGACGAGCTTTTCCGTGTCGATGCCGGACGCGCCGCCGAGAAGTCGGGCCGTGCCGCCCTGGAGGGCGAGGGTGCCGGCGGTGATCGCGCTCGTGGTGCTCACGGCGTCCTCCTCAGGTCGACCTGTCGACGAGCCGGAGCCCCTCGCGCATCGCCGCCCAGAACCGCAAGAGATCCTCGGGCGGCATCTGCGCGACGACCTCGCCCGAGAGGCGGTCCTCGACCCGCACGACGAACCGGCCGGTCGCCTCGTCGCGGAGGGTTTCGACGGCCACCTGCCGGTCGCCGAACAGGGCGTGCGCGGCCCGCACGAGCTGCTCGTCGAGTTGCCCCACGGGCTGCGGCTCGGCGAGCGGCCGTACCGGTCGCGCGATCGCGGTCGGGGCGGCCGGCCGCGGCTGGTGCGGCACGGGGCCCGCGACCGACCCGGCGGGCTGGCCCGCGCCGGTCGCGATCGGGCTCGGTAGGATCGGGTTCACGGCTCACCTCCGGGGGAAGGTGGGGCGGAGCCCCATGGGGCCCCGCCCCCGCGAACCGAGCCGTTATTGCAGGAGCCGCAGCAGGTTCTGCGGCATCTGGTTGGCCTGGGCGAGCATCGCCACGTTGGCCTGCATGAGCACTTGCGCGCTCGTGAACTTGGCCATCTCGGCCGCCACGTCGACGTCCATGAGGGTCGAGCGGGCCGCCTCGATGTTCTCGATGCCGGTCGCGAGGTTGGCCGCCGCCGCTTCGAACCGGGACATGAGGGCACCGACGCTCGCCCGCGCCGCGTTGACGGTCTGGATCGCCGTGTCGAGGGCGTTCGAAGCGGTTTGAGCTTTGGCGGCCGTGTCGATCGTCGAGCCGTCGATCGCGAGACCCGTCGCATCCAACTTGGACAGCGATACGCTGATCTTTTCCGTCGTCAGGACCCCGACCTGGAACTCGAGCGTGCCATTCTGATTCACGGTGAATTGGGTGTTGGTGCCGGCCGTCAAGTCTTGCTTCGTCCCGTTGGCGATCGCGACGAAGTTCGAAAGAACGAGTTCGATACCGGCATCGTCGAACGAGATCGTGCGATCGAGCACGACGGTCCCAGCTGTACCGGTTGCGATCGACACGGAGAACGTCCGTTTCAAACCACCCTGCTCGGTCAACGTGAACGTGCCGCTGCCTTTCTCATTGTCTTGTGCAAAACTGATTTGGAATGTAGCATTATTGGCTCCGACGTTGCCGACCACTCGGACCGAGATTCCTCGGGCACCCGCGCCGGCGTTCCAGGTGGTATCGTACACAACGCTCGTGGCGAGGCTGCCGTTGAGCAGGGCCTGACCGTTGAACTTGGTCTCGTTGGCGACGGCGGTCACCTGGGAACGGAGCTGGGTGAACTCCTCGTTCAGGTACGCGCGCTCCGTGTTCGTGAGCGAGCCCGAAGAGGCCTGGACGGCGAGCTGCTTCATCCGCTGCAGGATGTCGGCGATCCGCGCCATGCCGCCGTCCGCCACCTGCAAGAGGCTCGTCGCCTGGCTCGCATTGACCTCGGCCTGCTTCAAGGCCGCCACGTCCGCCTTGAGCTTGGTGCCGACGGAGACCGAGGCGGCGTCGTCGGACGCCTTCACGATCCGCGAGCCGGAGGAGAGCTTGGCGACCGAGCTCGAGGCCGCGCTGCTGTTCATCTGCAGATAGCGCAGCGCGGTGTTGGCGGCCGTGTTGGTGACGATGCTGTTGGGCATGGAAGAACCCCTCTACGTGAAGGTGGCACCGGGCCTCTTGCCCTGCGGCCGGAAGGTCCGGCACGCCCCTCCTCGCAGCTTCCGTGCCAGCTCGTTTCGAGCGCGCGGAGCTTCGGCGGCGCTCGGGCTCCGCCGCGGCGGCAGCGGCGGCCCGCGCCGCTCGAAGGTCGAGCCGAGCCGATCCGGAGCGTCCCGAGCGCCCGGCGGATCCGGCTTTTCCGGCCTTCGCGCCGGCCCGGACGCTCCCGGCCGACCCGCCCGAGGCCTCGCCCCGCGGCCCCTGCCGGCGCCTCGTCGAGGCGTGCGGCACGCCACGGTGCCGACCCCGCTCGGTCGAATTTGCCCATGCGGCCGTTCCTGCCGGGCAAGACTTGCCGGGTCGGGTCGTCCGCCGGGTGCCCTCGCGGTGGTCGGTGATCGCCGCCGCCTCCGGTCGCGCCTCGCCCCGGCGGTCACCCGCCCCTCGCGCGGCCCCCGGGCTCCGCCCTCGGGATCGAGCGCCGGGGGCGCCCCGCTGCGCCTGCGCCG
>Ga0308408_1000116_pt1 | contig 47430 bp, 41 predicted proteins | sample HotsprSampleMSe3_FD_203466 | JGI IMG/M metagenome (GOLD analysis project Ga0308408, IMG submission 203466) | Hot spring phototrophic mat microbial communities from Mushroom Spring, Yellowstone National Park, Wyoming, United States - 20060912_MSe3 ... | reverse complement strand
GGCGAGTCTGTTGACCGTCGAGGCCGGCGCGGACGAGCTCGAGACCGCGCTCGTGCTCGCGCGGGCCTGGCTCGAGGACCCGGGCTTCCGGGCCGAGGGGCTCGTTCCCTGGCGGCGGGCGCTCGACGCCACCTGGCGCCGGCTCGCGAGCGTCGCGCGCGCCACGCTCGAGGGGCCGGTCGAGCGGCTCCTCCACAGGGGGGACCCGCGATTCGGGTTACCGGCGCGCGAGGTCGCCGAGGCCCGCACGCTCGACGAGCTCGCCGAATGGTGGCGGCACGAAGTCGGAAGCGGTCCCTTGGACGTGGCGATCGTCGGCGCGGTGGACCCGGAGCGGGCGATCGAGGCGGTGGCCCGCACGCTCGGCCGGCTCCCGCCGAGGGTCGAGGCCGAAACGCCGCCGCCCCCTCCGCCCTGGCCCGCGGGCGGCGAGACGGTCGTGGTCGAGCACGGCGGGCCGAGCGGCCAGGCGATCCTCCTCGTCCACCTCGCCACCGATGACGCCCGCGACCAACGCCGGGCCGAGGGCCTGGGCGTGCTCGCCGACGTCTTGCGCGAGCGGCTGCGCGCGCGGATCCGCGAAACGCTCGGGGCGACCTACGCGCCGCAGGTATCGAGCTTCGGCTCCTTCCTGATCCCGGGACGCGGGGCGGTCCGGGTCCTGGTGGACCTCCCGGCCGACCGGGCCCGCGAGCTCGCCCGGCTCGTCGAGGGGGAGATCGACCGCCTCGCTGCCGAAGGGCCGAGCGCCGGGGAGCTCGCGCAGGCCCTGCCGCCGCGGCGGGCCCGGGCCGAGCGGGCGCTGCGCAGCAACGGCTTCTGGCTCGAGCGGGTGCTGACCGGTCGCCACCAGGCGCCCGAGCGGCTCGCCCACGCCCGCACGCTCGCCGCCGACATCGCGAGCCTCGATGAAGCGGGCCTCTTGGCACTCGCCCGGACCTACCTCGTGCCGGAGCGCCGCTTCACGATCCTGGTGCTGCCCGAGGGGCAGGGGTGAGCCGAGCTGCTCGGCCGTCTTGCGCGAAAGGCCCTTGCCCGCTCGCACTGGCGACCCTAGGCGGCGCGCCATGGCCGCCGCTTCGACCGACAGGCAGGATTCCCTCACCGTCGACCTCCTGGTCGCCGGCTCGGGAGCCGGCGGAATGGCGGCCGCGCTCACCGCCCGCCTCGCCGGGCTCGAGGTTCTGGTCGTCGAGAAAGAGCCGCTGTTGGGCGGCACCACCGCGCGCTCGGGCGGCTGGCTTTGGATCCCCTGCTCGCCGCACGCCCGGCGCGCCGGCATCGCCGACTCGAAGGAGGCGGCGCGGCGCTACCTCCAGCACGAGGCCGGTAACCATTTCGACGCCGCGCGGGTCGAGGCCTTCCTCGAGGCCGGGCCGCGCATGGTGGAGCTCTTCGAGCGCCGCACGCGCCTGCGCTTCGTGCTCGGCCCGCAATTCTCGGATTACCATCCGAACGCTCCCGGCGCCTTGCCGGGCGGCCGGTCGATCTGTGCCGAGCCCTTCGACGGCCGGCTGTTGGGCGCCGACCTGCGGCTGCTGCGCCCACCCCTGCCCGAGCTCACGCTCTTCGGGATGATGATCGGCTCGGGCAGGGAGCTCACCCACTTCTTCAACGTGACCCGCTCGCCCGTCTCGGCCGCCCAGGTCGTCCGCTTCCTCGCCCGCTACGGCCGCGACCGGCTCCTGTACGGCCGGCCGATGCGGCTCACCAACGGCAACGCGCTCGCCGCACGGCTGCTCGCGAGCGCCCGCGATCTGGGCGTCGCGATCCGCACCTCCGCCCCGCTCGTCGAGCTCCTCGTCGAAGGAGGCCGGGTGGTGGGCGGGGTGATCGAGCGAGCCGGCAGGCGGATCGCCGTGCGCGCGCGGGGCGGTGTGGTGCTCGCCACCGGCGGCTTCCCGCACGATCTCGCCCGCCGCGCCCGTCTCTACCCGCACGCCCCGACCGGCCGCGAGCACTGGTCGCCGGCTGCCGAGGGCAACACGGGCGACGGGATCCGTCTCGCCGAAGCACTGGGTGCAGCCACTGCCGACGAGCTGCCCGCGCCCGCGGCCTGGGTCCCGGTGAGCCGGGTACCTCGGCCCGACGGGAGCGTGGGCCTGTTCCCGCATTTCATCGACCGGGCCAAGCCCGGGGTGATCGCGGTCGACGATTCGGGCGAACGCTTCGTCAACGAGGCGGACAGCTACCACGATTTCTGTCGCGCCCTCATCGCCCGTTGCCGCGGAAGGCCGGGCGAGGTCGGCGCTTGGCTATTGGCCGATCATGCGACGGTGCGGCGCTACGGGCTCGGCTGGGCGAAGCCCTTCCCGATGCCGCTCGGCCCCGCGCTGCGCTCCGGCTATCTGCGGCGCGCCGCCACGATCGGCGAGCTCGCACGGACGATCGGCCTCGAGCCCGCCCGGCTCGAAGCGACGGTCGCCCGCTACAACGAAGGGGCACGGCGCGGCGAGGACACCGAATTCGGCCGCGGCTCGACCGCCTACAACCGTTACCTCGGCGATCCCACGGTGCGGCCGAACCCGTGTGTGGCACCGCTCGAGAAGCCGCCCTTCTACGCCGTGCGCGTGGTGATGGGCGATCTCGGTAGTTTCGCGGGCCTCGTGACCGACGCCGTGGCCCGCGTGCTCGACCGCGACCGCCGGCCGATTGCCGGACTCTACGCCGTGGGTAACGACATGGCCTCGATCATGGGCGGCAATTATCCGGGAGGCGGGATCACCCTCGGCCCTGCCATGACCTTCGGCTACCTCGCCGCGGTCGACGTCGCGCAGCGGCTCGGACGCGCCGCACCGCTCGCCGCTTGAGCCCGGCCGCTCGCGGCCTACATGCGCAGGCAGGTTGGAGCGAGGAGACGTCCATGGCCGTGCCCCCGATCGACGAGCGGACCCGGATCGAGCTCGAAGCCGCCGCCTTCCGCACGCTCGTGGAGCATCTGCGCAAGCGGACGGATGTGCAGAACATCGACCTCATGAACCTCGCGGGCTTCTGCCGGAACTGCCTCGCCAAATGGTACGCGGCGGCGGCGCAGGAGAGGGGCCTCGCGATCGACTACGAAACCGCGCGCGAGATCGTGTACGGGATGCCGTACGAAGAGTGGAAGGCGCGGCACCAGACCGAGGCCAGCCCCGAGAAACAAAAACTCTTCGAGAAGGCCTACGAAGCCACCCACGGGCACCCGCCGGGCGCCCATTGAGCCGCGAGGGGCTCAGCCCATCGGCGGGCCGGTGATCGCGAAGCCGAAGGGCTCGAGCTCCCGGTTCACGCGATCGGGATCCCCCGATCCCTCGGCCAGGAGCTGCGCCAGGCGACGGAAGAAGGCGGCGAGATCGCTGCCGGGGGTCAAAAGGAAAAGGACGCGGGCCGGGCTGTCGCCGCGATTGACGAAGGCGTGCGGCCGGCCGGGCGGGATCACCGCCACCGTGCCCGCGGGTGCGGGTATCGGCGCGCCGTCGATCTCGAGCTCGAAGCTGCCTTCGAGGATCCGCAGGACCTCGGTTTGTCTCGTGTGCACGTGGCGCGGCGGGCCTTTGCCGGGCGGGCAGAGCTGCTCGACGAGGCAGAGCTGACCGCCCGTCGCCGCTGCGGGTACGCGCAGCCGCTGCTCGATCCCGAGCCCGGGGAGCACGAACCGCTCGTCGATCTCGGGTGCGGCCACGAAGGCGGGAAAGACCGGGATCTCGGCCATCGCCTGCTCCGCCTTCTCTCGGATTTCTCGGATCTCGGGTTACTCAGATTTCGCTCTCGATCGCCCTGCCGAGCTCCTCGGTCGAGGCCTTGCCGCCCATGTCGGGGGTGAGGACCCGGCGCGAGGCGAGGACGCGCTCGATCGCCCCTACGATCGCCGCCGCCGCATCCGGGTAACCCAGATGTTCGAGCATCATCGCCCCCGACCAGATCTGGCCGATCGGGTTGGCGATCTTCTGGCCCGCGATGTCCGGCGCACTGCCGTGAACCGGCTCGAACATCGAGGGGTATTCGCGCTCGGGGTTGATGTTGCCGGAAGGCGCGATGCCGATCGTGCCGGTCACCGCCGGGCCCAGATCCGACAAAATGTCGCCGAACAGGTTGGAGCCCACGACCACGTCGAACCGCTCGGGAAAGCGCACGAAATGCGCGCAGAGGATGTCGATGTGGTACTGCGCCGTCGCGACTTCGGGGTAGAGCGCGGCGATCGCCCGGAAGCGCTCGTCCCAGAACGGCATCGTGTGGATGATGCCGTTCGACTTCGTGGCCGAGGTGAGATGCCGACGCGGCCGCGACTTCGCGAGCTCGAAGGCGAAGCGCAAGATGCGGTCGACGCCGCGGCGAGTGAACACACTCTCTTGGACCGCCATCTCGGCCGCGGTGCCCTGGTAGAGCCGGCCGCCGATCTCGGAATATTCGCCTTCGCAGTTCTCGCGCACGATCAAAAAGTCGATGTCGCCCGGCTTCTTGTTTGCGAGGGGGCAGGGTACCCCCGCGAAGAGCCGCACCGGCCGCAGATTGACGTACTGCTCGAAGCGCCGGCGGATCGGGATCAACAGGCCCCAGAGCGAGACGTGGTCGGGCACGGTGGGCCAGCCCACGGCACCCAAGAAGATCGCATCGTAGTCGGCGAGCCGGCCGATCCCGTCCTCGGGCATCATCCGCCCGTGCTTCTCGTAGTAGCCGCAGCCCCAGTCGAACTCGGTGAACGCGAGCGTGATGCCGAACCGGCTCGCCGCTTTCTCGAGGCAGCGCAGGCCTTCCGGCACGACCTCCTTGCCGATCCCGTCGCCCGGGATGACGGCGATGCGATGATGGGGCATGACCCTCGATCTCCACCCGGCGATAGTGCCGAAGCTCGTGAACGCTGGCAGATCCGCCCGGGCCTTGTCAAAGGAGCCGCACGCAGGTGCTCCGTGCTCTCGGTTGGTCGGTCGTCCTCGGCCATCGCGCGGCGCGCCGGATCTGGCTCGCCGGGGTCGCGATCGGCATCGTTCGCTGGCTCGAGATGCTCGCGTTCGCGCTGTGGGCTTTGCAGACCACGGGCTCGCCCTTGGCGGTGGCTGCGACCTCGCTCGCCCGGCTTTTGCCGCTGCTCCTCTTCGGCGTCCCCCTCACCGGGCTCCTCGAGGCCCGCGACCGGCGGCAGGTGGTGCTCGCGGGCGTGCTCGCGATGCTCGGGGCGTCGCTCGCCATGCTCGCTGCTACGGTCACGGGCCTTTTGAGCCTCCCCCTTCTCCTCCTCGCCGCGTTCGCGAACGGCGTCTTTTGGACCATCGAGCAACCGGTACGTCGAACGCTCCTCGGCGAAACGGTGGGGCTCGCGCATGCGGGGGCGAGCATGGGCCTCGAGACCGCCTCGGCCCAGGCGACCCGGCTCGTGGGCACGGTCGCGGGCGGCGCGGCGGTCGGCTTCCTCGGCCTCGACGGCGTGTTCCTCGCCGCCGCGATCCTCTACGCCACGGCCGGCCTCGCGCTCGCCTCGGCCGCCCCCGCGAGGCCGCGCGAGCCGGCCCGAAGCGCCCCGCGCGACGGCGGGCTCTTCGAGGGACTCGCGGCCGTCCGCCGCGACCGGCTGCTCCTGGGCGCCGTGCTGGTGACGCTCATCTTCAACCTCTGGGGCTTTCCGTGGACCGCCCTCGCGCCCGTGGTCGCCGAACGCCGCTTCGGCCTGGAACCGGCGGCGATCGGCCTGTTCTTGGGTGCGGACGGGGCGGCCGGCGTGCTCGCCGCGCTCTGGATCGTCGGCCGGGCCCGACCGGTGAGCTTCCGCCGGATCTACACGGGGGGCGTGGCCCTCGTGATGGTCGGCGTGATCGGCTACGCCTTCGCCCCTTCGCCCTGGATCGCTCTACCCTGCATCGCCGCGGCGGGTGCCGGGATGGCGGGCTTCTCGGCGATGCAGATGACCATCCCCTTGACCACGGCCCCGCCGGCATTGCGGCTTCGGGTCCTGGGTGTGATCACGGCGGCGATCGGCTCCGCCCCCTTGGGCTTCCTCCTGGCCGGGCTTCTGGGCGAATGGCTCGGGCCGCAGGCTGCGCTGTTGGCCCTCGCCGGGCTCGGCCTGCTCGCGCTCGCCGCGACCGTCGCCTGGATCCCGGAGCTCGTGGGCGACGGCGGATCCGCGGCCCCGCAGGCGAGCCCGGAGCGGAACGCGGTTGAGCGGCGGCCGGCCGGCCGCTAACCCCCTCGCGACCGGAAGTGGGAGGCGCCGATGGCGGGCGAGGGCGAGGGTAGGCGGAGCCGGGCCTGGTTCGGCAGGCTCGACAAGAACGGCTTCATCCACCGCTCGTGGATGAAGAACCAGGGCTTCCCCGATCACCTGTTCGACGGGCGGCCGGTGATCGGCATCGCCAACACCGCGTCCGAGCTCACCCCCTGCAACGCCCATTTCAAAGAGCTCGTCGAGTGGGTGAAGCGCGGCGTCTACGAGGCGGGCGGCTTCCCGGTCGAGTTCCCGGTCTTTTCGAACGGTGAATCGAACCTCCGCCCGACCTCGATGCTCTACCGCAACTTGGCCGCCATGACGGTCGAGGAGGCGATCCGCGGCAATCCCGTGGACGGGGTCGTCTTGTGCACCGGCTGCGACAAGACCACGCCCGCTTTGTTGATGGGGGCCGCGTCCTGCGACGTGCCGGCGATCGTGCTCTCGGGTGGGCCGATGCTCTCCGGCAACTACGAGGGCAAGCCGATCGGCTCCGGCACCGACGTCTTCAAGTTCGCCGAAGCGGTCAAGGCGGGGGAGATGAGCCTCGAGGACTTCATGGAGGCCGAATCCTGCATGAGCCGCTCGGCCGGCCATTGCATGACCATGGGTACGGCCTCGACCATGAACGCGCTCGCCGAAGCGCTGGGGATGAGCCTGCCCGGCTCGGCGGCGATCCCGGCGGTCGACGCCCGCCGCCGCCAAATGGCCTATCTCACGGGCATGCGCGCGGTCGCGATCGTGAAGGAGGATCTGCGGATCTCGAAGATCTTGACCCGTGCCGCGTTCAAAAACGCGATCCGGGCCTGCGGTGCCCTCGGCGGCTCGACCAATGCGGTCATCCACCTGATCGCGATCGCCGGGCGCCTGGGCGTGCCGCTCTCGCTCGACGATTGGGACGCATGGGGTCGTGGGGTCCCGACCCTGGTCGACCTCATGCCCTCGGGCCGCTTTTTGGCCGAGGATTATTACTACGCCGGCGGGCTCCCCGCCGTGCTGCGCCGGCTGGGCGAGCACGGGCTGCTCGAGAAGGACGCCCTCACGATCAACGGCAAGACGATCTGGGAGAACGTGAAGGACGCCCCTTGTTGGAACGAGGAGGTGATACGCCCCTGGGATCGGCCGCTCGTCGCCGAGGGTGGGCTCGTGGTCTTGCGCGGCAACCTCGCGCCCGACGGGGCGGTGCTCAAGCCTTCGGCCGCCTCGCCGCATCTCTTGCGTCACCGAGGCCGGGCAGTCGTGTTCGAGACCATCGAGCATTACCACGCGCGGATCACGGACCCCACGCTCGAGGTCGACGAGAATTCGGTGCTCGTCCTCAAGAACTGCGGCCCCAAGGGCTATCCGGGGATGGCCGAGGTCGGCAACATGGGCCTGCCGCCCAAGCTCTTGAAGCGCGGCATCAAGGACATGGTGCGGATTTCGGATGCGCGGATGTCCGGCACGGCCTACGGCACGGTCGTGCTGCACGTCGCCCCCGAGGCGGCGGCCGGCGGACCCCTCGCGCTCGTGCGCGACGGCGACGTCGTCCTGCTCGACGTGCCCGCCCGGCGTCTCGAGCTCGAGGTCGAGGAGGCGGAGCTCGCTCGTCGGCGTGCTGCCTGGACCCCACCGCCGCCCGCCATGAGCTCGGGCTATTGGAAGCTTTACCACGACCACGTGCTGCAGGCCGACCGTGGTTGCGACTTCGACTTCCTGGTCGGCTGCCGTGGCGCCGCACCGCCGCGCGACAGCCACTGAGCGGGTCGGTCGACGCCAGCACCTCCGTGCGGCGCTCGGCTCGCCGCCAAGACCATCGCGGCCAGGTAGATGGCGAGCAGGGTGAGGAGCACGCGGCCGAGCCGGTGCCACAGCGCGAAGGGCAACGGCTCGTCGGCGGCGTGCGGCGGGCGCATCGGGAACGAGCTCGGGTTCACGACGGCATCGTAACCTCGGCCGGGGCTTCTCTCAGTCGGGCGTCGCGGCTTTACCGGTCGGGCCCGCCGTGTATGCTCCGCGGGCGATACGGGGCGATCGCCGGGGCCGGCGGCTCCCCGAGGGAGGCGAGTGTTGGCGGTCCTGGAGCTCCGGGGGATCACCAAGCATTTCGGTGCGATCGAGGCCCTGCGCGGCGTCGACCTCCGCCTCGAATCGGGCGAGGTGCTGGGCCTCATGGGCGACAACGGCGCCGGCAAATCGACCCTCGTCAAGATCATCGCCGGCAACTTTCCGCCGACTTCGGGGGAGATCTTGATCGACGGCGTGCCGCAACATTTCCACGAGCCGCGCGACGCCAGGGCCCAGGGGATCGAGGTCGTCTACCAGGATCTCGCTTTGTGCGACAATCTGAGCGCCGGCGAAAACGTCTATCTCGGGCGGGAGCTCACGAAGAAAATCGGGCCGTTTGCCCTGGTCGACTTCAAAAGGATCTTCGAGCGCTCGGCCGAGCTCTTCAAGGAGCTCAAAAGCGAAACCCGCCCCAAGGACCTGGTCCGGCAGATGTCGGGCGGTCAGCGGCAAGCCGTGGCGATCGCCCGGACCCGGCTCTCCGACCCGAAGTTCGTGCTCATGGACGAGCCGACCGCGGCGATCAGCGTGCGGCAAGTAGCCGAGGTGCTCGATCTCATCCGCCGGCTACGCGACACGGGCCATGCGGTCATCTTGATCAGCCACCGCATGCCGGACGTGTTCGCGGTCTGCTCCCGGGTGATGGTCCTGCGTCGCGGCACCCGGGTCGCCGACAAGCCGATCGCCGCCACCTCGCCGGAAGAGGTCACGGGCCTCATCACCGGTGCGATCGCGACCGCCTGAGGACGCCGGAGCCGCGATGCAGTCCGCCCGACCGCTCCAAACCAGCGTCGCCATCGAGGAGGTGACCCGCCTCGAGGAACGCACCCTCCTCCAGCGCATCGTCGCCAATCAGGCGTTCTGGGTCACCCTCGCGGTGGCGCTCATTTGCGTCGGGACGGCGTGGCAGGAGCCCGAAACCTTCCCGACCCGCGACAATTTCTTCAACATCACGCGCAATTTCGCGCCGATCGGGATCATGGCGATGGGGATGATCGCCGTGATCTTGACCCGTGGGATCGACCTCTCGGTCGGCTCGATGATGGCGCTCGTCGGCATCGCGACCGCCCGCCTGCTCGAGGCCGGGATGCCCTGGTGGGTCGGCATCGGGGCCGGGCTCGCGGTCGGCTGTGCCGCCGGTGCCGTCAACGGAGCGCTCGTCGCCTACGTCAAGCTGCCGCCCTTCGTCGTCACGCTCGGCACACTCTCGATCTACCGCTCCCTCGCGGTGGTCTTGTCGGAGAACCGGATCATCTACGACTTCGGGCCGGGCGGCGACGTCTTCAAGGAGATCGGCGGCGGCCAAATCGGCTTTCCCTGGTTCGACGGCACCACCTTCCATCTCTCGCACCAGTTCCTGGTCCTCGTGGTCTTGACGGCGGTGTTCGGCTTCGTCTTCCGCGCCGTGCCCTGGGGCCGCTATCTCTACGCGATCGGCGGCAACGAGCAGGCCGCCCGGCTGACCGGCATCCCGGTCGACCGCATCAAGCTCCAGGCCTACATGGTCTGCGGGCTCACCACCGCGATCGCCGCCTTGATGCTCACGGGCTACAACGGCTCGGCCTCCAACGGCATGGGCCGGACCTGGGAGCTCTACGTCATCGCCGCGGCGGTGATCGGCGGCACCAACCTCATGGGCGGCGAGGGCGGGGCCTATGGCGGGTTCATCGGCGCCGCGCTCATCTTCCTCATTCGCAACAGCCTGATCATGTTCGGGGTCGATGCCAATTGGTACGACCTGTTCGTCGGGCTGTTCATCATCCTCGCGGTCCTGTTGGAGCGGATCCGCGGACGGAGCCGCGGCTAGTCGGCCGCGGGAACCTCGAGTGAGCCATCGGGAGGCTTCGTGATGTTGCAGAAACTGTTGCTCACCACCGCGGCGGTCGCGGTGGCCGCGTTCCTCGGGGGTTCGGACGCCCTCGCCCAGGGCAAGAAGTTGACGATCGCGCTCGTGCCCAAGAACGTGAACAATCCGTTCTTCGACCAGGCGCGCGACGGCTGCAAGAAGGCCGAGCGCGAGCTCGGCGGGAAGATCGAGTGCCTCTACGTCGGTCCCGGCGAGCACGGCGGCGGCGAAGAGCAGGTCCAGATGGTCAACGACCTGATCCGCAAGAAGGTCGACGGCCTCGTGGTCTCGCCCTCCAACGCCGCGGCGATGGCGGTCGCGTTGGCCGAGGCCAAGAAGGCCGGGATCCCCGTCCTCACCTTCGATGCCGACTTGCTCGAGAAGGACAAGGCGCTCCGGATCGCCTATGTCGGCACCCACAATTACGAGATCGGCGTCGGCCTCGCCGAGATCGTCAAGTCGATCAAGCCCAACGGCGGGACGATCTGCATCCAGTCGGGTGGTGCGGCGGCCGCCAACCACAACGAGCGCATGCAGGGAATCCGCGACACGCTCTCCGGCAAGAAGTCGGACAAGGCGCCGGGCGAGCGGCTCACGGGCCAAGGTGGCTGGACCGAGATCGCCGGCTGCCCGCTCTACACCGACGACGACTTCAACCGCGCCGTCCAGCAGATGGAAGACGTGCTCGCGAAGAACCCGAACCTGGATGCCTTCGTCCCCACGGGTGGCTTCCCGCAGTTCGTGCCCGACGCTTACCGGCGCGTGGTCAGCAAGTACAAGGACAAGATCGCCTCCAAGCAGCTCGCGTTGGTCGTGGCGGACACGCTGCCGGTGCAGATGAAGCTCATGGAAGAGGGCCTCTCGCTCGGCCAGGTCGGCCAGCGGCCCTTCGAGATGGGCTACAAGACCATGTACTTCATGGTCGACATCATCGAGAAGAAGCAAATGCCCAAAGATCCGACCTACACCGGTCTCGACAAGTGCACGCCCGAGACCATCAAGACCTGCATCGGCGGCTGATCGTCGTCGCGGGCTCGAGTCCGATGCGCGGCGCCCCCGGGTGACACCCGGGGGCGTTCGCTTGATCTCGGTTCAGGATCCGCGCCCACGCGGGTCCCGGTGTCCGACCGGCGTGCCGTCGAAGCGGGCGAGGCGGACCCCGGCTCCGGCCAGATCCTCGAGGAAGGCGGGGCTCGCGAAATAGGCGAGCTCGTCCTCGCGGCGTCGGGTGAGCGGGTCGCGGCGTTCGAGCTCGGCGTCGACCCGGCCGGGATGGCACATCACGAGCGGTCGCCGACCGGTTCCGGAGAGGAATCGGCGAAACTCCTCCCGCACGCCCGGCCCCGGGGCGAACCGGGTGGCGCCGCGGAAGCTGTCGTTGGTCGGTACGCCGGCCCGAGCGGCCCTTCCGTGCAAGCCGCGGCCCAGGAGGGCGAGGACGAGCGCCTTGCGGCGCTCGAACCCGCGGCGGAGGATCTCCGCCAACGGCTCGCTCAGACTGCGGAGGTAGACCGGGTGTGACCGGCGGATCCGCACGGCCGCCTCGACGACGGAATCGCGCACCGAGGGCAGGACGTGCACGTGCTGGTGCCCGTCGATGAAGCCGGGCGGCCGGCCGAGCGCGCGCTCGAACGCTTCGAGCTGGCGGGCGAGCTGCTCCACCGCCTCGGCGCGCGCCGCCCGGTCGTGGAGGAGGGCCAGGGCCAAGCGGCCGAGGGAGGGGAGCCTGCCCTCGGGCGCAAGACGCGGCGCCGCACCGGCCGGTTCCTGATCGGTCAAGGTCAGGTGCAAGCCCACGTCGATCCGGTCGAGCCAGGGCCGGAGCCTTTCGGCTGCCTCGGGCCAGCGGGGAAGCGAGGTCATGCAGGAGGTGGCCGACACGCGGCCGGCCGCCACGAGTTCGAGGATCCCCTGGTCCACCCCCGGCGCGAGCCCGTAATCGTCGGCGCACAGCACGAGCGGCCGCCGGGCCTCGCCGGGCCCGATCAAGGACGCGGCCGCCATTGACCGGTGAACTCGGGCAGACCAGCTTGCCCGCGGCGCGGGTTCCGAACGAAGGCCATGCCGGAAACACCCATCCTTTCGATCGTCGTGCCGATGCGCAACGAGGCCGAGAACATCGGCCCGTTGTACGAGCGGCTCCGCAAGGTCCTCGATCGGCTCGGCGAGCCGGCCGAGATCGTCTGTGTCGACGACGGCAGCACCGACGCCACGCTGGAGATGCTCCGGCTCGCGCGGGCCGTCGACCCACGGGTCAAGATCGTGTCCTTGAGCCGCAACTTCGGCAAGGAGGTGGCGATCGCCGCCGGCCTCCGCTACGCCCGCGGCGACGCGGTCGTGCTCATGGACGCCGATTTGCAACACCCCCCCGAGCTGATCGAGCGCTTCGTCGAGCTCTGGCGGCAGGGTTTCGAGATGGTCTTCGCCCAGCGCACCGATCGGCGCCTCGACAGCCCGATCCGGCGCTGGCTCTCGAAGGCCTTCTACCGCCTGTTCGCGCTTTTGAGCCAGACCGACTTGCCGCCCGGGGCCGGCGACTTCAGGCTCATGGACCGCAAGGTCGTCGACGCCATGAACCTGCTCGAGGAGCGCACCCGGTTCACCAAGGGGCTCTATTCCTGGGTCGGCTTCAAGCAGATCGGGGTGCCCTACGAGGTCGCCGAGCGGGCCGAGGGCGGGTCGCGGTTCAACCTCTTGGCGCTCTGGCGCCTCGCGGTCGACGGCATCACCGCCTTCAGCACGATCCCACTTCGGGTCTGGTCCTATCTCGGTCTCCTGGTCTCGGTCGTGGCGCTCGCCTACGGCGCCTACATCCTGTTCCGCACGGTGCTGTTCGGCGCCGATCTGCCCGGCTACCCCTCCTTGATCGTGGCGATCATGCTGCTCTCGGGCGTGCAGCTCGTCGGCCTCGGGGTGATGGGCGAATATGTCGGCCGCATCTTCGCCGAAGTGAAACATCGACCACTTTTCCTCGTCCGCGAGACGGTCGGCTTCGACGAGCGCGCGGCGCCGCGACCATCGGGAGCCGAAATCCGCCACGCCGGGATCGGTGGTAGCCCGGTCGACGGGCCCGGCCGGCGCGGGAGCAACGAGCCCGACCGGGTCACGCTCGATACGCCGGGGCCGAAGCCCTGACGGGCGTCGGAGCTGCTCGAAGAATGGGCCCGATCCCGTGACCCCGACGCGCGTCGCGTGACCTCCGTTCGGCAGCGGCCGCGCGTGGGACCGGGCGAGCCTCGTGCTCCTCGCCACTCTCGCCCTCACCGCACTCGCCACCTTCGCCGACTACGGTGTCGCCTGGGACGATCCGGGGCTGCGGACCTAGGGCCGCCTGCTCCTCGACTTCTATCGCAGTGGTCTCGCCGACCTAAGTTTCACCCGGTTCGCGGACCTCGCCTATTACGGGGGTGCCTTCGAGCTCCTTTGGGCGCCCCTCGATGGGCTCGCGCCGGACGATCCGCTCGTCGCGCGCCATCTCGCCTGCGCCGCCGTGGGTATCGCCGGGATCGCGCTCACCCGATCGATCGCTCGGCGCATCGCCGGCCCGCGCGCCGGCCTCCTCGCGGCACTTCTCCTCGGGCTCACACCGGATTGGTACGGCCACCTTTTCGTCAATGCCAAAGACATCCCTTTTGCCACCGCCATGGCGCTGGCACTCTTGTGGGTGTGCCGCGTTCTCGACGAGTGGCCGCAGCCGCGAGCGACGACCGTCATCGCCCTGGGGCTCGCGACGGGGCTGGCGCTTGGCGTGCGGATCGGCGGCGTCGCCGCTCCCCTGCCGCTCCTGCCTCCGCTGCTCCTGCTCGGCTCGAGGACGGCGCGCGTCCCCGGCTCGAGATCTGCGCTCGCTGCGGCCGCTTCCGGAGCGCTTCGCCTTTTACCCGCGCTTCCGGTAGCCGTCGCGGTGACGCTCCTTACCTGGCCCTGGATCGGACTCGGGATCGACCATTTCCTCGAGGCCGTGCACCACTTCGCGGCCCTGGATTTCCCCGTCCCCGTGCTTTTCGACGGGGCGGTCGTTCCGGCGACCGCGGCACCGCGCGGTTACCTGTCCGAGCTCCTGGCTCTCGAGCTCCCGGAGGCTCTCTGCTCGGCCTCGCACTCCTGACGCTCCGGCATCGCCCGGGTCCGTTGGATCCGCGTCTGCTCGCCGTCGCGACGGCGGCCTTCTGGCCCATCCTGCATGCGGTACTCGCGGCACCCACCGAGTTCGACGGCATCCGCCACCATCTCTTCGTGCTGCCGCCGCTCGCGGTGCTCGCCGCGATCGGCCTCGAGCGCAGCTGGTCCGTGGCGACATCGTCCGGGCGCCGAGCGCTCGCCTGTCTGGTCGCCGCGGGTGCTGGCCTCGCCGGGTTTCGATTGGCCGCGCTGCACCCTTACGAGTACGTAGCGTTCAACGGGCTGGCTGGCGGCACGGCCGGCGCCGAGGGCCGCTTCGAGCTGGACTATTGGGGGCTGTCTTTACGCGAGATCGTGCAACGGACCGCCGAAGAGCTCGCCCGGGAAGGCCTCGCCGATCCGCGTCGACCATGGCGGGTCAGCGTTTGTGGCGAACCCGAGACGATCGAGGATGTACTGCCGCCGTTCCTGGAACTCGCCGATGCGGTCGACGAGGCCGACCTCGTGATCGCCGTGAATCGGCCGAGCTGCCCCGAGATCGCGGCCGACCGACGCATCGCCGAGAGCCGGGCCGCAGGTGCACTCCTCGGCTTCGCCGCGGTCCGCTCGGCCCGTTTGGCAGCCGCCCGTCGGGGCGCGCTGGCGGCACTTTCGGGGGAGGGCACGTTCCCTTGAGCGGAAAGAGTCGGGAAAGGGGCTGGCTCGCGTTCTGGAACGGGCCGCAACCAATCTACGTGAGCGAGCGTCACCGTCGCGTGCACTACGCCAAGGTCGCCGACGACATCCTCTCGGTCCTGCCGAAACCCGGCGCGCGCGTTCTCGACTTCGGTTGCGGCGCGGCGCTCGATGCCGGCCGCGTCGCCGACGCCTGCGTCCGGCTCTATCTCTGCGACGCTGCCGAGACGTGCCGAGCCGAACTCGCCGATCGCTTCCGCGCGCACGACCGGATCGAGGTCATCGATCCCGACGGCATGGATGCACTCCCCAACGAAAGCCTCGACCTGATCGTGGTCAACTTGGTCCTGCAATATGTCGCGCGCGCGGAGATCCCCTCGCTGTTGCGGCGGTTCCGCGCCAAGCTGCATCCCGAGGGCGTTCTCGTGCTCGCCGATTTGTTACCAGATCGCGCCACGGCGGTGGCCGATGCCGCCTCGCTCCTGCGGGTCGCGGCTCGCCACGGCTTCTTGCCGGCTGCGCTCGTAGGCCTCGTCCGTCTGCTCGCGAGCGACTATCGCCGGTTGCGCCGCGAGGTCGGACTCACCGTGCTGCCACCGGCGGAGATCGCGGCCCTGCTCGCCGAGGCCGGCTTCGAGGCGCGCCGACGTCCGGTCAACTTCGGCTTCAACCAGCGCCGCGCCACCTACCTCGCTCGGCACTCACGGCCGAGAGGCGCGGAACGTCCAATGGCGGTGACCGAGAAAGGTCCAGATCACGACGAGGCCGGTCGTGGTCACCTGCGCGAGCAGATAGTGGAGGTTCAGCGGGCCGGTGAGCAGGGCCATGAACGCGCCGGTCAAAAGAAAGCCGATGAACGCCACGATCGCGAAACGCGGCACGGCGGCTTCGTGGGCGCGGTCGCTTCCGAAGGTCCAGCTGCGGTTGAGGCCGTAGGATATGGAGCCGCCGACGAGAAAGCCGAACATCGCGGCAAGCACGGGGCTGGCCCCACCCACTTCGACCGCGGCGATCAGGGTCGCGTAGTGGCAAGCGGTGGCCACGGCACCCACCCCGGCATAGCGGACGATCTGATGCGCGAGACGTACTAGCGGCGCCGGCAGCGCGAGGGCGGGCAGGCTCACACCCACCCCCCGTCGCAGACGTAGGTCTGGTTGGTCATGGCCGAGCTGTCGTCGGCCGCGAGAAAGAGGCAGATCCGCGCCATCTCCACGGGCTCGAGCTTGCGCTTGAGGCATTGCCGGCGCAGGAGCTCCGCCTCGCCTTCGGGGCTGAGCCAGAGCTTGATCTGGCGTTCCGTCATGATCCAGCCGGGCGCGATCGAATTCACCCGGATGTTGAAGGGGCCCATGTCGCGGGCGAGCGCCCGGGTGAGGCCCACGACCGCGGATTTGGCCGTGGTGTAGGCGGGCATCCCGCCTTGCCCGACCATCCAAGAGACCGAGCCGAAATTGACGATCGACCCACCTCCCGCCTCTTTCATCATCGGGAACACGGCTTGGGCCGCGAAGAATTGGTGACGCAGGTTCACCGCCATCCGCTCGTCCCAATAGTCGGGTGTGACGTCCTCGAGCCGGTGGCGGTCGTCGCGGGCGGCGTTGTTGATCAGCACCGTGATCGGCCCGTGCGCCGCCGCCGCTTCGGCGATCACGCGGCGCAGGGCCTCGATGTCGCGCAGATCGCAAGCCAGGAAGAGCGGGACCGCGAGGCCTCGGGCGCGGATCCGCTCGACGGTCGCCCGGGCGGCCTCTTCGTCGATGTCGCAGAACGCCACCTTCGATTTCTGCTCGCAGAACGCCTCGACGATCGCGGCACCGATCCCGGATCCACCGCCGGTGACGAACACGGAGCGGTTCTCGAGGCTCGGATAAACGGCCCAACGGCTCATCCACGCCCTCCAATCGGCCCGCGGAGCATCGAAGGGCCGATAAGCGATTCCGGCGCGGCGGGCAACGCGGCCTCGCGGGACGGCTCACCCGGCTGTCGCACGATCGCCAAGATTGCCGGTTAAAAAAGGGGTCGTGTTGCTCAGGAGGCATCCCATGAACCTTTCGCGCAGGCGCTTCGCGCTCCTTTCCACGGCCGCCGCGGCCACCCTCGCGGCTCCGGCGATCATCCGTACCGCCCAGGCCCAAGGCTGGAGCGGCCCGCGGCCCAAAAACGTCATCCTCATGATCAGCGACGGCGCGGGGTTCCACACCTGGAACGCCGCGAGCTATTACGAGTTCGGCGAGCTCGGCCGGCAGGTCTACGACCGCTTCCCCGTCAAGACCTTGATGACCACCTTCCCGCTCAACACGAGCTCGAAGCCGACCAACGACACGACGCCCAGGGTTTCTTACGATCCGGCGAAGGCCTGGTCGGTGGCCCCGGGTCAGGGTGATCTCGGCGGCGAGATCACGAAGAAGAAGTACCCGAACTTCTTCGCCGGCTACGAGTACGTCAAGAAGGACTACACCGACAGTGCGGCGGCCGGCACGGCGCTCGCTGCCGCGATCAAGACCTACAACAATTCGATCAATTTCGACAACATGGGCCGCCCGGTCAAGATGGTGGCCGAGTTCGCCAAAGCCGCCGGCAAGAGCACGGGCGTGGTGAGCTCGGTGCAGATCAGCCACGCGACGCCTGCGGCCTTCGCGGCGCACAACATCAGCCGCAACAACTACGCCGAGATCGGCCGCGAGATGATCGAGGACGGCCTCTGTGACGTGATCATGGGCGCGGGCCACCCGATGTTCGACAACGACGGCCGCTACCGCGCGCCCGGGAGCGACAAGGCGTTCCAGTACGTCGGCGGCGCCGATACCTACTTCAAGGCGGCCACGGGGCGGACCTCCTACCAGTGGATCGAGACCCGGGCCGACTTCGAAAAGCTCGCCAAGGGCGAGCTCAAGCTAGACAAGCCCAAGGTCCTGGGCGTGGCGCAGGTCCACAACACGCTCCAGTTCAACCGCTCCGGCCAGGGCATGGGCAACCTCAATGCCAACGTCCCGGACCTTGCGACGATGAGCCTCGGCGCGCTCCAGGTCCTCGCGCGCAACGAGCGCGGCTTCTTCTTGATGATCGAGGGCGGGGCGGTCGACTGGGCGGCGCACGCCAACGACACCGCGCGGATCGTCGAAGAGCAGGTCGACTTCAACCGGGCGGTGCGCGCGGTGGTCGGCTGGATCGAGCGCAACGGTGGCTTCGAGCAGAACTTGTTGATCGTCACCACCGACCACGGCAACGGCATCGCTTACGGGCCCGAGAGCGACCGGTTCGCCTTCCAGCCGGTGATCAACCGCGGCAAGGGCCAGCTGCCGGACGTCGCCTGGCATTACGACACCCACACCAACGAGCTCGTCCCGGTGTGGGCCGCGGGGCCCGGCGCCGAGCAGCTCGTCGCCGCGAGCACCGGCGAGGATCCGCACACCGCGCTCGTGGGCTGGGGCGACGTTCGCCGCTACCACGACAACACCGACATCGGCCGGCTGATCATCGCGGCCGTGTCGGCCGAGCAGCGCGCCAGCGCCAACTGATCGGTCGGCTCGGCGATTCACCGATCCGCTCGGCGGCCGGGCGGGGCCGTGGCCCCGCCCGGTATCGTTTCGGGCAGGAGCCGATCGCGCTCGCGTAATTGCGGGAAGAGCCTCGACCAGAGGAGGGCCGCTGCGACCGTGCCGAGGCCGCCCACCACGGTCGCCGGCACGGTGCCGATCAGCCCCGCCACCACGCCCGATTCGAACTCGCCCAATTCGTTGCTCGCGCCGATGAAGAGCGTGTTGACGGCGGCCACCCGGCCGCGCATCGCATCCGGCGTCTCGAGCTGGACGAGCGTCTGGCGGACGACGACGCTCACCATGTCGGCGGCCCCGGCGATCGCGAGGAGGAGCAGCGAGAGCGGGAAGCTCTTCGAAAGGCCGAAGCCGGCCATCGCCAGGCCGAAGACGGCGACGGCTGTGAGCATGGTACGGCCGACCCGTCGCTCGAGCGGCCGCCGCGCGAGACCGAGCGCCATCGCGACGGCCCCCACGGCGGGAGCGGCGCGCAGCGCGCCGAGCCCGGCCGGGCCGACCTCCAGGATGTCCTTGGCGAAGATCGGCAGCAACGCCGTGGCGCCGCCCAGGAGCACGGCCACCATGTCGAGCGAGATCGCCCCGAAGATCAGAGGCTGGCCGCGGATGAAGGTGAACCCGGCGAGCAGCCGCTGGAGGCCGGCGGGCTCGTCGGACGCGGCGGGTTGCCGGGGCGCGAGGCTCGCGACGAGGCCGACCGCCAGGAGGAAGGAGAGGAGCGCCGTGCCGAACACGGCGGGCCCGCCCGCGAGCCACAGCAGGCCGCCCGCGGCCGGGCCGAGCACGATCGAGCCCTGGAAAGCCATCGAGTTCCAGGTGACCGCGACCCGCAGGAGCTCGGCCGGCACGAGGCTCGGCAAGAGCGCGGCGCCTGCCGGGTTGGCGAAGGCCCGGGCACAGCCGAACAGGAAGACGAGGCCGAAGACCGGCGCGACTGCGCGGCTGCCGGCGACCACGAGCAGGAGGAGCCCGCCCACCGCCAGGGCCGCCCCGGCGAAGGCTGCGGCGAGGACCCGGCGACGCTCGAAGCGGTCGGCCACGTGGCCCGTGAGGAGTGCCAGGAGTACCGAGGGCAGGAAGGTGACGAGGCCCACGAGGCCGAGGGCGAAGGGATCGGCCGTGAGATCGTAGACGTGCCAGCCGACGCCCACGTTGACGATCTGGATCGCCACCCCGCTCGCGATCCGTGCGGCGAAGAAGCGACGGAAATCGCGATGGGCGAAGGGGCTCGCGCGGGCCGCCCCGCTCAGCGGCACGGGCTCACGGAACGGCCGGTTCCCGGGTCGGTGCCGGGTTTCCCCCCAAGCTGCGGCGGATCGCGCCGATCACGACCCAGCTCCAGACCAGAAGGGTCACGACGCCCAGAAAGGCCGAGACCGGCCGCTCGAAAAAGGCGAGGAGGTTGCCGTCGGCCTTGATCATCGAGGTCATGAAGTGGCTTTCGATCATCTCGCCGAGCACGAGCCCGAGGATCGCGGGTGCGATCGGGAAGCCGTTCTCTTCCATGAGGTAACCGATCACGCCCAGGACCAGCATGATGCCGACCCCGAACACCGTGTTGTTGATCGCGAAGGAGCCGACCACGCAGCAGACCAGGATCATGGGCATCAAGAACTCGCGCGGGATCGCGAGGATCTGCCGGAACACCTTGATCGCGACCCAACCGAGCGGGAGGAGCAGGACGTTGGCGAGGACGAAGATGATGAAGATGGCGTAGAGGAACTCCGGGTTGTTGAGCATGATCGTCGGACCCGGGTTCATGCCCTTGATGTAGAGCACGCCGATCACGATCGCGGTGATCGTATCGCCCGGGATGCCGAAAACGAGCGCCGGGACCCAGGCGCCGGCCAAGGCACTGTTGTTGGCGGTCCCCGCGTCGACCACGCCCTCGATGTGGCCGGTGCCGAACTTCTCGGGCTCCTTCGAGAAGCGCTTGGAGAGGGCGTAGGTGACCCAGGCGGCGATGTCGGCGCCGGCCCCGGGCAGCACCCCGATCGCCGTGCCGACCACGTTCGAGCGCAAGACGTTCGGCCAATAGCGGCGCAAGAGCTCCCACTGCCCTTTGAAGACGTTGCCGAGCTTTTGTCGGCCGGCGAGATCCTCGAACGTTCGGGAAGAGGTGACCCAGCGCAGCACCTCGGCCATCGCGAACATGCCGATCATCGCCGGGATGAAGGAGACCCCGGCGGTGAGCTCGACGCTGCCGAAGGTGAAGCGCGGATGGCCGGCGGTGGGGTCGATCCCGACGGTGGCGAGGGCGAGCCCGATCAGCACCGAGACGATGCCCTTGAGCGGCCGGCCGGTCGAGATGAAGACCGCACAAGAGAGGCCGAAGAGCGCGAGCCAGAAATATTCGAAGGAGGAAAAGCCGAGCGCGAACTCGGCCAAGATCGGCGCCGAGACGGCGAGCACGAGCGAGCCGAAGATCCCGCCGATCACCGAAAAGACGAGACCGCACCCCAAAACGAGCTCGGCCCGGCCCTGGCGGGTGAGCCGGAAGGCGTCCTCGACGTAAGCCGCCGAAGCCGGGGTCCCGGGGATCCGCACGAGCGCGCCCGGCAGATCGCCCGCGAAGATCGCCATGGCGGTCGCGGTCACCAGCATGGCGATCGCCGGGACGGGCGGCATGAAGAAGGTGACCGGCACGAGCAGCGCCGTGGCCATGGTCGCGGTGAGCCCCGGCATGGCGCCCACGAACAGGCCGAACAGGCCCGAGAGCACCATCATCCAGAGCGTGTAGGGCTCGAACACGAGCCCGAGCGCGGTCTCGAAGGCGGCCATCGGCGCCTACCAGTAAAGGCCGGTCAAGGGGCCCTGCGGCAAGGGCACGAGCAGGAGCCGGCGGAACGCCCAGTCGACGGCGAAGCAGGCGAGGGCGGCGACGAGCAGCGAGCTCGCAAGGCGTCCGCCGCGGAACCGGGCGGCCAAGAGGCCCGTATAGAGCGTCGCCCCGATCAGGAAGCCGACCGGCTTCCAAAGGAGGATCAGAAGTGCGAGGCCGCCCACGACGAACCCCACGTCGAGCACGTGGCCACCCTTCCGCGCCCATTCGCCGAGCTCGACGAGGCCTTTGACCTCCCGGCGGCGCAGCCCGCTCACCACGAGCGCGAGCCCGCAGATCGCGAAGCCGGCCGCCAAGAGGTTCGGCACGAGGCTCGGCCCGAAGCGCTGGCCGGGCATCGGCGGGAAGCCCGCCGCCTCCCGGGCCATGAAGGCAGCCAGGAGGAGGAGGACGACGCCGATCGCCGAATCGTGGATCCGCACGCCCGCCCCCTCCCTGTGACCGGCTCACTTGGCCAGGCCGAGGCCCTTCATGACCGCCCCGGTCGACTCGTCGCGCGCCTTCATGAAGGCCGCGAATTCCTCGGGCGGGGCGTAGACGGTGGCGAACCCGCGGCTCGCCATGAAGTCCTGGAACTCCTTGCTGTCGTAGACCTTCTTGGCGAGCGGCACGAGCTTGTCGGTGACCTCCTTCGGCAGGCCCTTGGGCCCCGCGAGGCCGCGCCAGGCGCCGAGCTGGAAGTCGATGCCGGTCGCCTCCTTGAGCGTCGGCACGTCGGGGAAGGTCGGGTTGCGCTCTTTGCCCATGAGCGCCAGCGCGCGGACCTTGCCGGCGTCGATCAGGGCCTTGGCCTCGGGCACCGAGCAGGTGACGAAGTCGACCCCGCCCGCGACCAAGTCCTGGAGGGCGGTGGCGGCACCGGTCGAGGGCACCCATTGGACGTGGTCGGCCGGTAGACCGGCGGCCTGCAACATGCCGCCGAGGGCGATGTGCCAGCTGCCGCCCTGGCCGGTGCCCGAGGCCTTGAACTTGCCCTTGGGTGCCGCCTTGACCGCATCGAGAAGCTCCTTGGCGGTCTTGTAGGGCGAGTCGGCGCGGACGATGACGCCCGCCGGATCCTCGTTCATGAGCGCGATCGGCGTGTAGTCGGACCATTTGAGCTCGGTCAGGCCTTGCCAGTGCATGGAGCCGATCTCGAAGGTGATGAGGCCCAGTGTGTAGCCGTCGGGCTCCGCGGTGGCGACCGCCGAGTGGCCGACCACGCCGGCGCCACCCGTCCGGTTGACCACGTTGACCGGCACGCCGAGCTCGGGCTCCATGATCTTGGCGATGATCCGCGCGGTAGCGTCGGTGCCGCCGCCCGCCGCCCACGGCACGACGATCGTGATCGGCCGCTCGGGCCAAGCCGCCGCGGCCGGGTCGGCAATCCCGAAGACGACGAGGCCGACGCCGGCGAGGAGCAGCCGGCGGAAGGGGCCACGCGGTGTCGAGTTCACGGACATGTCGATGCCTCCCCTCGGGGCTGCGCCGGAACGGTCGCCCGGCGCGCTTGCGATCGAGGCAACGTAGCGGCGGCAGCCGACCTCGCCAAGCGCGGCGGGCGGGTGGGCCGGCTGCGTCCGGCGACGGTCGGCAGGGCGCTCGGTCGAGAAAAACCGCCGCCGCGACTTGACGAGTGGGGCCCCGTCTCTAGAGTGTAACTCGGGTGACGGAGATCGACGGAGCGGATCGGACCCGGAGCTTATGATCGTCACGGAGGCGGCCTTCGGCCGTGGCGTTCCGGACAAGATCGACCAGCGTCGGGCCAACGAGCGAAAGCCTCCCGTCCCGCCGGGCCATCGGTCCGGTGCCGATCTCTCGAGAGCCGTCACCCGATCGTCATCGTGCAGCCTGCCGGTCGCGACGCGGCCATCGATCGACCCGAGATCCGTTCGGGCACCGATCGGTAGGACTCCGTTAACCAGGACCTGCTTCACCGAGCCGGCCCCTCGGGGGTCTCGGGACGGCAAGGTCGTGCGGCGGTCGGCAGGGGAGGTCGGGGGAGCGGAGGCCTCGCGAGCGAGCGGAGAGGTGGAAGCGGATGCAGGCTTCGAAGAGCGATTTCCAGTTGTTGATCGAGCAGGATCGGGCGAACCGCGCCAAGAAGTCCTGGCGCGGCACCTTGCTCGATTATCTGGAGCTCGTGAAGCAGGACCCGAGGCTCGCCGACACCGCCCACCAGCGGATGTACCGGATGATCGTCGATGCCGGGGTTTCCGAGCTCGACCTCGAATCCGACCCACGTGCCAAGCGGGTGTTCGGCGATCAGCACGTCAAGGTCTACAACTTCTTCAAGGACGAGTTTTTCGGCATGGAGCGGACGCTCGACAAGATCGTCCGCTACTTCCACTCGGCGGCGATGGGCGGTGAGGAGGCGCGCCAGGTCCTCTATCTCATGGGCCCGGTCGGCTCCGGCAAGAGCTCCCTCGTCGAACGCTTGAAGCGGGGTCTCGAGGAGCTCGACCCGATCTACGTGATCGAAGGCTCGCCTACCTTCTGCAACCCGCTCTGCCTCATCCCGCGGCATCTCCGGCCGGCTTTCGAGGAGATGCTCGGTGTGCGGATCGAGGGCGACATCGACCCGGTGACGCGCTGGCGCCTCGTCAACGAATACAAGGGCGAATACGAAAAGATGCCGGTCGTCACCATGACCTTTTCGGTCCGCGGCCGGCGCGGCATCGGCGTGGTGCCGCCCGTCGATCCGAACAACCAGGACACTTCCGTTCTCATCGGCTCGGAGGACATCTCCAAGCTCGACCGCTACAGCGAGGGCGATCCGCGGGTGCTCGAGCTCAACGGCGCCTTCAACGTCGGCAATCGGGGGATGGTGGAGTTCATCGAGGTCTTCAAGAACGAGACCGAGTATCTCCACACCATGATCACCGCCACGCAGGAAAAGATGGTTCCGGCGCCGGGCCGGCACGGCACCGTCTACGTCGACACGGTGATCGTCGCCCACAGCAACGAGGCCGAGTGGCAGAAATTCAAGGCGGACCACACCAACGAGGCGATTCTCGACCGAATCGTCGTGGTCAAGGTGCCTTACAATCTCCGCCTCTCCGAAGAGGTCAAGATCTACAAGAAATTCCTGAAGCGATCGCATTTCGATCTCAAGATCGCGCCGCACACGCTGGAGATCGCTTCGATGTTCGCGATCCTGACGCGGCTCGAGCCGACTCCGAAATGCGATCTTTTGACCAAGCTCAAGATCTACAACGGCGAGGAGGTCCTCGAGAAAGGGCGGCCCAAGAAGCTCACCGCCCACGAACTGCGCGAGGACGCCAAGCGCGAGGGGCTGTTCGGCATCAGCACGCGCTTCATCATGAAGGCCCTCGACGTCGCGCTGACTCGCAACAACGGCTCGATCCACCCGATCGTCGTCCGCGAGGCGCTGATCGGCATGGTGAAGGAGGCCGATTTCGCGGAGGACCTCAAGAAGCAATATCTCGAGTTCCTGCAGGACACGCTGCACAAGGTCTATCTGGAGCTGTTGGAAAAGGACATCACCAAAGCCTTCGTCTACAGCTTCAAGGATCAGGCCGAGACCCTGTTCCAGAACTATCTGGATCATGCCGAAGCCTATGTCACCAAGTCCAAGGTCAAGGACCCGGTGACGCGCGAGGAGATGCACCCCGACGAGGGCTTCTTGAAGTCGATCGAGGAACAGATCGCGATCATCGGCCCGGCCGCCGACGGCTTCCGCCAGGAGGTGATCGCCTATCTCTGGTCGGCGGTGCGGCGCGGCGAGACGCTGTCCTACACGGCCTACGAGCCTTTGAAGGAGGCGATCGAGAAGAAGCTCATGAACTCGGTGCGCGACATCAGCCGGATCATCACCAAGGCCAGGACGCGCAACGAAGAGCAGCGCCAGAAATACGATGCCATGGTCGAGAACCTGCTGGCCCAGGGCTATCCGGAGGACAGCATCGACACGATCCTCAAATATGCCGCCAACCATCTCTGGAAGGATTGAGGAGGGGCGCGGCGCCGGTCGCGCGGCCGCCGGGCGATGAGCACGATCTTCCGCCCCTACAGCGAGAGCGACGCGCTGCGCTCCGACCGCAGCGCCGCCGACCGCAAACGCCACCGCGAGAAGCTGCGGAAGGCGCTCAAGGAGAACATCGCCGACATCATCGCCGAAGAGAGCATCATCGGCCGGGACCGCGACCGGATCATCAAGGTGCCGATCCGCGGCGTGCGCGAATACCGCTTCGTCTTCGGCGAGAACGAGGGTGGGGTCGGTACGGGCGACGGTACGACCAAGCCCGGCCAGGTGATCGGCCAAGCCGGCCAGAGGGGCGAGCGCGGGCCGGGGCCGGCGGGGAACGATCCCGGGGTCGATTATTACGAGACCGAGATCACGCTCGACGAGCTCGTCGAGATCATGTTCGAGGATCTCGAACTTCCCGACATGGAACGCAAGATCCTCCGGCAATTGTTGGCCGATAGGACCGCCAAGCGGCAGGGCTACAAGAAGCGGGGGATCCGCGTCCATCTCGACCGACGGCGGACGGTCCGTTCGAAGATCCGTCGCAGGATCGCAGCCGGCGGCTCGTCCGAGGTGGAGGAGGGCGAGCCACAGCCTTTCGGCTTCCGCAAAGAAGACTTGGTCTATCGCCGCCTCGTCGAAGAGCCACGAGAAGAGAGCAATGCCGTGGTGCTCTGCATCATGGACACCTCGGGCTCGATGGACCGACTCAAGAAATACCTCGCGCGCAGCTTCTTCTTTCTTCTCTACCACTTCGTGCGCAGCAAGTACGAGAACACTCAGCTCGTCTTCATCGCTCACCACACCGAGGCCAAGGAAGTGAGCGAGCACGAATTCTTCCACAAAGGCGAGTCTGGTGGCACCTTGATCTCGTCGGGCTACAAGAAGGCTCTGGAGATCATCGAGGATCGGTACCATCCGGAGCATTGGAACATCTACGCCTTCCACTGCTCGGACGGTGACAATTTCGAAAGCGACAACGAGGCGGCGCTCGAGGCCGCGGCGCGGCTGTGCGAGGTGTGCAACCTGTTCGGCTACGGCGAGATCAAGCCGTTGGGCTCGCATTACTACGACAGCTCGATGCTCGAACACTTCAAAGCCATCGATGCCGACAATTTCCACGCCGTGTTGATCGAGCGGCGCGAGGACGTGTGGCCCGCCTTCCGTCAACTCGTGGCCAAGGACCGGGAGGCGGTGACGTGAGCAACTGGACACTCGCCGAACTGGAGCGCTGGGACGAGCGGATCCGCGAGAAGGTCGCCGAGTTCGGGCTCGACTGCTACCCGCAGGAGTTCGAGATCTGTGATCAGAACGCGATGCTCGGCTACATGGCCTATCACGGCATGCCGGCCCATTACCCGCATTGGTCCTACGGGAAGCTCTACGAGCAGACCAAGACCATGTACGACCACGGGGTCACGGGACTGCCCTACGAACTCGTCATCAACAGCAACCCTTGCCTCGCTTATTTGATGCGTGACAACAGCCTCCTGTTGCAGATCCTGACGATCGCGCACGTTTACGGGCACAACGACTTTTTCAAGAACAACTTCACCTTCACGAGCGCGACCCGCGCCGAGGACACGCTCGCCGCCTTCAAGATCCGCGCCGAGCGCGTGCGGCGCTACATCGAGGATCCCTCGATCGGTGCGGACGCGGTCGAGCAGTTCCTCGATGCCGCCCACGCCATCGCGTTCAACCGCAATCGTAACCAGGCGATCCGGCGACTCGACCCGGCCGAGCAACGCGAGCGCGCACTCGACAAAGCGCGGCCGCGCCCCGACCCGTTCGCGCAGCTGCACAAGCGGCCGCAGCCGGTCGAACCCGATCTGCGTCGTGTCCCGCTGGAGCCGGACCACGATCTGTTGCTCTTCATCCGCGACCACAATCGCGACCTCGCGGACTGGCAAAAGGACCTGTTGACGATCGTCGACGAGGAGGCGCGCTATTTCCTGCCGCAGATCGAGACCAAGATCATGAACGAGGGCTGGGCCAGTTTCTGGCACCACCGGATTTTGAACGCCCTGGATCTGCCGGCCGAGCTCCACCTCGAGTTCCTGGTCCGCCACAATCAGGTCGTGAGCCCACATCGCATCGGCATCAATCCCTACCATTTGGGCTTCTGCGTCTGGCGCGACATCGAGCGGCGGTTCGGCGGTGCGGGCAGTGCGGAGGCGCGGGCGAAACTCTTCGCGGTGCGCGAGACCGACCGTGACACCTCGTTCCTGCGCCGCTTCTTGACCCGCGAGCTCATGGAAGAGCTCGACCTCTTCGCCTGGAAGCCGCGCGGTGAACACCTCGTCGTTTCGGAGATCAGCGACGAGGAGGGCTGGGAATCGGTCAAGGCCCAGCTCCTCGCCCAGGTCGGCGCGGGCTCGATCCCGGTGATCGTCGTGGTCGACGCCGATTATCGCGGGACCCGCACGCTCTATCTGCGCCACGAGCACGACGGCCGTGACCTCGACATCGGCAGCGCCGAAAAGACCTTGGCCCACGTCCGCACGCTCTGGGGCCACAAGGTCCACCTCGAGACACGCCTCAAAGGGCGGCCCGCGCTCTTGACCTCGGGGCCGGACGGCTTCGACGCCAAGCTACTCGTGTGAAGGGGTCAGGCGTCGGCGTGGAACAGCCGCCGGTTCGCGAGCGGCGGGATCCGGGCGCCGGAAATCCGGGCGCGCAAGGCCACGGCGAGTCCGCGAGCGAGCAGCGGCAGCCGGGCCGGGTCGCGCCCGAGACCACGGAGCAGCGGCCGGAAAGCTCCGGCGCGAAGCGCCTCGATCGCCTCGCGATAGCGCAGCGCCGCTTCGATCCGCTGCCGACGTCGGGCGAGTGCCGCGCTGAGCTCGGGCGAGGCGCGCCGCTCGAGGATCCGCTCGGCCAGGGCTTGGACCTCGAGTTGATGGGCGAGCGTCGCGGTGGCGTCGAGGCTCGTCACCTGTGAGCTCGGCCGCAGCCGGTAGCGGTAGAGCGGTTCGTTCAAGAGCCGAGCGGAGGCGCCGGCCGCGAGGCGCTCGAGGGTGAAGGCGAAGTCGTCGGACCGGCCGGCCTCGGGCCGCCAGCGGATCCCGTGCGCGCAGAGGAAAGCGCGGCGGACGAGCGGCTTGAGCGTGCCGTAGCCGATCGCTTCGGGCGGGTCGCGGTCGAGGAAGCGGACGATGTCGAGCGGGCTCGCTCCGGCCGGCTCCTCGAACAGCAAGCGAGCCGGCGGCCAGCCGGTCCCCTCGGCTTCGATCCACTGGTCGTCGGCGAGCCAGTCCGCGCCGACCCGTTCGGCCGTGGCGACCAGCCGAGCGAGCCGCTCGGGCTCCATCCGGTCGTCGGCGTCGAAGACCGCGATCCAACGGCCGCGGGCGAGACCGAGGGCCGTGTTGCGGGCGGCAGCCGAGCCTCGCGGGGCCGCGTGCCGGACGAGCCGGAGCCTCGCGTCGCGCGCCGCGAAGGCTCGGCCGATTTCGGGCGAGCCGTCGCGCGAGCCGTCGTCCACCAGGATCACCTCGAGCTCGCCGAGCGTCTGGCCGAGGGCGGAATCGAGCGCCGCGGCGAGCCAAGGCTCGGCGTCCCGGCAGGCGACGAGCACGCTCACCACGGGCTCGGCCACGGCGCCCTCCTTCCGGTCGACCTTCCTGCTCCTCGCGCGTGGATCGGACGCGGGGTCGCTCGGCGCCTCTCGACGGCGCCTTTGCTGCGGGCTAGCTCGCGGCTCGGATCCGGAGACCTGCCGTGCGGCTGCGCATCACGACCTGGAACGCCAACTCCGTCCGCCTGCGCGAGGCGGCGCTGCGGCGGATCGTGGCGGAAATCCGCCCCGATGTCCTCTGCCTTCAAGAGACCAAGGTCGAGGACCATCGCTTTCCGCACGAGCTCTTCGCCGAGCTCGGCTTTCCCCATCGCTACGTGCACGGCCAGAAGGCCTATCACGGGGTGGCGATCCTCTCCAAGCTGCCGCTCGAGGACTGTCGCACCCGGAAATGGTGCGGCGTCGACGATTGTCGGCACGCGATCTGCCGCCTGCCCGGCGGGATCGAGCTGCACGATCTCTACGTGCCGGCCGGCGGCGACGTGCCCGATCCGGAGCTCAACCCGAAGTTCGCCCACAAGCTCGCCATGCTGCGCGAGCTCACCGACTATTTCGCCACGAGGCGCGGCGACGGGGCGCGGCTCGTGCTCGTGGGTGACCTCAACATCGCGCCTCTGCCGACCGATGTCTGGAGCCACACCCAGCTCTTGGACGTCGTCTCGCACACCCCCGTCGAGACCGAGGGGCTGCTCGGCCTGCAGCGCGCCTACGGCTTCCTCGACGCGGTCCGGGCGGTGATCCCGCCCGAACGAAAGCTCTACACTTGGTGGTCTTACCGGGCCCGCGACTGGAACGCCTCCGATCGGGGCCGGCGGCTCGACCACATCTGGCTTTCGCCGGCCCTGGCGTCGGCGCTCGTGACCGCCGAAGTCCGCCGCGACGCGCGCGGCTGGGAGAACCCCTCCGACCACGTCCCGGTCACGGTCGAGCTCGAGGTCTGAGCGGTCCCGGGCCTCGGTCGACGGCGAGCAGCCATCGGCCGGCACAGCTGGACGGCCGCGGGAGAGGGCGCCAGGATCCGTCGATCGGCGGGGGAGGGGGCATGCGCATCGCGATCGTCGGGGTCGGAGCGGTCGGGGGCTATTTCGGCGGTCGGCTCGCCGCCGCCGGGGAGGACGTGCTCTTCGTCGCGCGCGGCGCGCACGGCCGGGCCTTGCGCACGACCGGGCTCGAGCTCCTCTCGCCCCGCGGCGACCTCCACCTCTACCCCGTACGCGTGCTGCATCCGGGCGAGCGCCCCGACCGACCGGTCGGGCTCGTGCTGGTCGCAGTCAAGATGTACGACCTTGCGGCCGCCGGCCCGGCGGTGGCCGCGCTCGCCGGGCCCGACACGCTCGTTCTGCCGATCGAGAACGGGGTCGAGGCGGGCGAGATCCTGACACCCTTCGTGGCCCCGGCGCGGGTTGCCCCGGCCGTGGCCTACATGGGCGGCCAGGTCGAAGCTCCGGGGGTGATCCGCCACGTGGGCACGACCGCCCGGCTCGTCTTCGGACCTTGGAACGCGGGCGACGAACTCCGCCTCGCCCCTTTTGCCGCGGCCTGCCGGCGGGCCGGGATCGACCATGTCGTGAGCCCGGCCATGGCGGTCGAGCTCTGGCGCAAGTTCGTCTTCCTCGCCCCCTTCGCGGCGATGACGGCGCTCGCCCGGGTACCCGCTGGCGGCTTGCGCGAGGATCCGGTGCTCTGGGCGCGCACCCGGGCGCTGGTCGAGGAAGCGGCCGCGGTCGGGCGGGCGCGCGGTGTGCCTTTGCCGGCCGATCTGGTCGAGGACCGCTTGGCGCTGATCCGCGGCCTGCCGGCCTCTATGCGCTCCTCGATGCTCACCGACCTGCTGGCCGGCCGGAGGCTCGAGCTCGATTGGCTCTTGGGTGCCGTGGTCCGGCTCGGCGAGACGGCAGGTGTTCCGGTGCCCGAGAGCCGGGCGGTGCTCGCCGAATTGCGGGCGGCGCTCGGCGCAGCGCCCGACGCTCAGCCCGAAGAGGGGTTGCGGACGAGCCGATAGCCCTCGGGCTCGGTCACCAACAGCCGGTGCTCCCCGGGCACGGGCTCGAGCTTCTGCCGAAGGCGGTAGATGTGCGTCTCGAGCGTGTGGGTCGTCACCCCGGCATTGTAACCCCACACCTCGCCCAACAGGACCTCGCGCGAGACCGGCCGGTCACCCACCCGGTAGAGATATTTCAAGATCGCCGTCTCTTTGTCGGTCAGATGGATCTTCTTCTGACCTGCGATCAGCATCTTGACCGCGGGCTTGAAGGCGTAGGGGCCGATCTGGAAGGTCGCGTCGTCGGAGAGCTCGAACTGGCGAAGCTGAGCCCTGAGCCGCGCCATCAACACGCCGAACCGGACCGGCTTGCCGACGTAGTCGTTGGCGCCCGAATCGAGCCCGAGGATCGTGTCGGCGTCCGTGTCGTGGGCGGTCAGCATGATGATCGGGCATTTGATGCCGTTGCGGCGCAAGAGCCGGCAGAGGTCGCGGCCGTCGCCGTCCGGCAGCCCGACATCGAGGACGATCGCATCGTACCCGGGCTCGCGCGTCGCCTCGAGCGCCTCGCGCACGCTTCCCGCCTGGTCGACCACGTATCCCTCGTGGAGACCGAGCTGCTCGGCGAGCTCGCGGCGGAACTGCACATCGTCGTCGACGACCAGGATCCGGTGGGTGGCGGCCATGTTCTCGACCCGTTCTCGTCCCGGGCCAGGGGAAGCTAGCCGGACCGCCGACGCGCGGGAAGATCGAGCGGACCCGGCTGCGCCGTCGGCGCGCCGCCCGGCGTCCGGTGTGCGGCGCACGCGACTTCGCCTCGGGGGATCCGATCACCACTGCCTTACGGCTCCCGGCGGTCGTCGGTCGCCCCGGCGCGCCGCTCGCCTTCGCTCCGACTGCAACGCCCGCGGAACTTCGCGTGCCGCGCGTGGCGGGCCCCGACCGGGCCCGCTTGCTCCACCCCGCTCCGGAGTTAAACTCCACTCCGGGGCCGGCTTTCGAGCGGCGCGCGAACGCCGTGGGGCCCCCCGGAGACCGTGACGGAGGACGCCATGCTGCTCGCGGGTCTGCTCGATCGCATGATCCGGGTCGGCACGGTCGGCGTGATCGACGCCGCCGGAGAGCGCCGGACGTTCGTGGGACCGGAACCCGGGCCGAAGGTGACGATCCGACTGCACGACCGGGCGATCGAGTGGCGCCTCCTCCTGGACGGCGAGCTCGCGCTCGGCGAAGCCTGGATGGACCAGCGCCTCACGCTCGAAGAGGGCACACTCTACGACCTGCTCGAGCTCGTCATGACGAACCTGGCGCGGGCCGATCGGCGCGGCTGGGTGGGTGTGGTGCAACGCGGGCTCAACGCGCTGCGCACGGCCTACGATCGCAACCCGATCTGGCGCGCCAAGCGCAACATCGCCCATCATTACGACCTCTCGGGCGAGCTCTACGAGCTCTTCCTCGACAGCGAGCGGGAATACACTTGCGCCTACTTCCCCCGGCCCGAGGCCGACATCGAGGAGGCGCAGCGCGCCAAGGAACGCCACATCGCCGCCAAGCTCCTGCTCGAGCCGGGGATGAAGGTGCTCGACATGGGCTGCGGCTGGGGAGCCCTCGGTCGCTATCTGGCGCGGACCTTCGGCGTGGACGTCACCGGCGTGACGCTCTCGAAGGAGCAGGTAACTTACGCCAACGAGCGGGCGGCGCGTGAGGGGCTCGCCGATCGCTGTCGCTTCTTTTATCAGGACTATCGCGAGGTCCAGGGGCGCTTCGACCGGATCGTCTCGGTCGGCATGCTGGAGCACGTGGGTAAGGCGCATTACGGCGAGCTCTTCGCCAAGATCCGGGAACTCTTGACCCCGGACGGCGTGGTCCTCCTCCACTCGATGGGGCACATGGCCGGGCCCGCGTATCCCAACCCCTGGATCCGCAAATACATCTTCCCGGGAGGCTACATCCCCGCCCTCTCCGAGGTCCTGCCGGCGCTCGAGCGGTCGGGTCTCTGGCTCACCGACTGTGAGATCCTGCGTCTCCACTACGCCGAGACTCTGCGCTGCTGGCACGAGAAGTTCGAGCGTAACCGGGCCCGCATTCGCGAGATCTACGACGAACGGTTCTGCCGGATGTGGGAGTTCTATTTGATCGCGAGCGAGCTTTCCTTCCGCGTCGGCGACCTCATGATCTTCCATCTGCAGATCGCCAAGGATCGGCATACGGTGCCACTCCTGCGCGACTACATGGTCGACCGCGAGCGCGAGCTCCTCGCGGCCGAACGGGCGCCGCGCCTGCGCGCCGCCGAGTGAGCCCTGGGCCCGAGCCGGTCGCGCTCGCCGTCCAAGAGCTCGGCGCGGGGCCGCCCGTTCTCGTCCTCCACGGTCTGTTGGGCCGGGGGCGGAACTGGGCGAGCCTCGCCAAGCCCTTGGCGGCGCGGCGCCGCGTCCTTTTGGTCGATCTCCGCAACCACGGCCGCTCGTCGCACCATCCCGAGATGAGCTATCCGGCGATGGCGGCCGATCTCGAAGCTCTGCTCGACCGGCTCGGTCTCGCCCGAGCTTCGCTCCTCGGCCACAGCATGGGCGGCAAGGCGGCGATGGTGTTCGCCTGCACCCGGCCCACGCGGGTCGACCGGCTCGTCGTGGTCGACGTCGCGCCGGTCGACTACGGGCCGCGGCCCGACTTCGAAGCCTATCTGCGCGCCATGCTGGCGATCGACCCGGCCCGCTTCACCCGTCGGGCCGAGGTCGAGGCGGCGCTCGCCGAGGTGGTGCCCGATCCGCGCATCCGTGCCTTCCTTGCGAGCAACCTCGACACGCGCGACGGCCGGCTCGCCTGGCTGCCGAACCTCGGCGCCCTGCTCGCCTCCCTGCGGGCGCTCGCCGGCTTCCCCGCCGACCTGCCGCCGGCCCCGGCCGGGCTGCCGGTGCTCGCGATCCGCGGCGGCCGCTCGGACTATGTCCGACCCGACCACGAGCCCGCCTTCCGTCGCCTGTTCCCGGCGCTCCGCCTCAAGACGGTCACCGAAGCCGGCCATTGGGTCCATGCCGATGCGCCGGGTGCCGTCCTCGCGCTCTTGGAGGGGTTTCTGCCGGGGGCCGAGCCCTCGCGCATCGGGCTAGCGTGACGCTACCGCGCTCGCCGCGTTTGACAAAGGGCGCGGCTCGTCGCACGCTCGGCCGGTCGGGGCGCGATCGGCGGAGACGGGCGATGCGGCGGTGGCTGTCGGGTGGCGTCCTTTTGTCCTTGAGCCTCGTCGCCGGCCACGCGGCGGTCGAGGCGTGGATGGAGGCCCGCGCCGTCTTCGCTCTCGAAGAGACGAGCCGGCAGTTGCCGGAAGGCTCGCGGCTCGCCTGGCAGCGGCTCGATGCCCGGCCGCTGCGGCTCGCCCTCGACGTCGAAGGGGTGCGGCTCGACCTGCCGGCGGGGGCGCGGGTCCGCGCGCTCGAGGTCGGCACGCTCAGGCTCGCGCAGGCAGCGGGCGGGGTCACGAGCCTCGGGCGGGTCGGCGCGGTCCGCGCCGAGAACGTCACGATCGAGCTCGCCGACGATGGCGGGACGGTGCGGATCGCGGCGATCGAAGGAGACCGCGTCGACATCGACGCGCTGACCGCAGCACTCGCCCGATCGCAGCCCTGGGAGGCGCTGGGCGAGATCCGGCTCGGCCCGCTGCTCCTCCAGGATTTGGACTTCGTTCAGGGCGACGCCAGCTTGCGCGTGCCGCGCCTTTCGATCGCGGGCTGGGCCGATCGGCGCCTCGAAGGGCTCGCGCTCGAGGCGCTCGAGGCGCGGGACGGCGCCGGCAGCGCGGTGAAGATCGCGTCCCTCGCCCTCGACCGGCTCGACTTGCGCGCCGCCGATCCCGCGAGCTTGGAGCAGCTCGGCGCGGATCCGATGGAGGTCCTCGGGTTCCTCGACGGGCTGCGGATCGACGGGCTCAGGCTCGCCGACCTCTCGTTCGGGGACGGCGCGAAGCGGCTCGACCTCGCCCGGCTCGAGCTCGGCCGGTTCGGCGAGGGCCGTCTCGAGGCTTTCCGCCTGGAGCGCTGGGCGGTCGAGAGTACGGAGGGTCGGGGCGCCCTCGCCCTCGCCGAGATCGAGCGGATCGATTGGAGCCGCGTGCGGCTCGAGCGGCTCGTCCGCGCCGGGACGCTCTTGGGCGAGCTCGCGGCGCTGGCCCGGGAAGCGGCCGAGGCCGCGAAGGAAGACGAGGACGGCGCGTCGGACGAGGCGGCGACCGACGACGCGGCCGAGGGCACCGAGGAGCAGGAGCTCGCCGGATCGTTCGCCGGGCTCGAGGTCGCGGCCGAGCTCGCCCGGCTCGAGGTGGGCAGGATCCGTGTCGAGGGCCTGGTCGCGGGGCGGCCGGCCGGTGCCAGGGCCGAGCTCGAGCGGTTCCGCTGGGACGGGCTCGTCGAGCCGCGGCTCGGGGCGATCGAGCTCGTGGGGCTCCGTGCCCGGGGCGAGGAAGGGGCCGAGCTGCGCCTCGACCGGTTCGAGCAGAGCGGGGTCACGATCGCCCCGCCCGACTTCGCCGAGCGCGTCGAGCGGGCGCCGCGCACACCCGAGGCGCTGCAGGAGCTCACGGCCGAGCTCGCCCGGCTGCCTTGGGACAGTCGGACCCTGCTGTCGGGCCTCGCGCTGGAAAAGAACGGGTTGCGGGGCTTCGGGATCGAGCGCGCCGCCCTCGCCCTCGAGCAACAGGGCAGCAAGAAGGCGACCCGCTTCGAACTCACGGGCCTCCTCCTCGACCCCGCCGTGCTGGACGCCGAGAAGCTGAAGGGCAGCCTGGCGATGGCCGGCATCGACCGCCTCCAGCTCGGCTTCCGCCTGGCTTCGGTGTTCGACGAGGCCTCGCTCGAGGCCGCGCTCGACCCGTTCGAGCTCGACGCGCCGGGTCTCCTCCGTTTGCGCACGAGCGTGCTCGGCAGGCTCGGTGCCGATCCGGCGGTGGATCCCGTGACCGCCTCGACCGACGCGGTGCTCGAGCGCGCCGAGCTCCGCCTCGAGGACAAGGGTCTGATCGACCGGCAACTGCAACGGATGGCCGAGCAATCGCGGAAGAAGCGGGCCGATTTCGCCAAAGAGCTCGTCCGAAGCCTCCGCAGCGGCGAGCCGATGCGCTCGCTCCTCGATCAGAAGCGGGCAGCCGAGCTCGAGAAATTCCTGACCGAGCCGCGAGTGCTCGTGGTCCGCTTGGTACCGCCCAAGCCCGTGACTTTCATGGCGGCGTTCATGGGCGCGGTGGCCACGCCCGGCCAGGCCGCCAAGACCTTGGGCCTCGCCATCGAGGCCCGCGATTCCTGAGCCGCCGCCCGTCGGCGCGCCCGGGCGCTCAACGCATCTCGACGCCCGTCCGGTCCCATGTGGGGATGTAGTCCGAGCGCAGATTGTGGGTGTGGACGTAAGCGCCCTTGGCGATCGGCTCGCGGGCCGAGCCGATCGGCGCACCGTACTTGACCACCTTCTCGCCGGCCGCGATCGCGCGCCTCGCGATCTTGTGGCCGGTCGGCACCTCGCGGTCGAGCCGGACCGGCTCGCCGTCGACGAGGAGCTCGGTCCCGGCCGGCAGATCGCAGCAGGCGACGAGGACGTTGTCCTCGGGCGCGAGCAAAAGCAGCCGCCGGTCGGTTGCCCCGGCCGCCACGGCCGCCTCGACTCCGCTCGTCACGATCCGGCCCACGGGCGCACCCCCGGCTCAGAACTTGCCGTACTTCAGATAAGCCTGCTGCGGGTCTTCGCCCGCGAGGATCGCCTTGCGGATCAGGTTCTCGGTGCCGATCGCCCGTTCCGCCTCGGCCACCACTTCCTCCGCCTTCGCCTTCGGGATCACGACGATCCCGTCGGCATCGGCCAGAAGATAGTCACCGGGAAGGATCCGCACCTCACCGATCACGATCGGCACGTCCACCCCGTCGACCCGCCAGAACGCGACGATGTCCTTGGGCGTGGTGTGGCGGAAGGCGATCGGAAAGCCGATCTTCTCGATGAAGGCGAGGTCGCGCGTGGCGCCGTCGACCACGTAGCCGAGCACGCCCCTGTGCTGGAGCGTCTCGGCCGAGAGTTCGCCCATCAAGGCGACGGCATGCGTGTGCGGCTGACAGACCAGCACCTTGCCGGGGGTGGCCTTCGAGAGGAGCCCGGTCCATTCGAGGAGGGTCGTGTGCCGATCCGCCGCCTCGTCGACATGGCCCGAGACGGTCTGGACGGGGCCGGCGAGCGGCCGGCTCCGGTCGTGGAGCCGGATCTCGGGCGGCAGCACGAAGTTCCTGAGCCCCATCGCCCGCATCACGTCGTTGAGCACGCCCGTGTAGCAGCGCGCGAGCCGTTCGCCGAGCGCGTCCCTCGCCGTCATCGCCGCCTCCCCAGAGCCCGGACGATCCTAGCCGATACCCTGCGAACAGGAAGCTCCCGCCGAAGATGGCAGCTCGGCGTCGACCGGCGAAGCGGTTCGGTTCGGATCGGACGCCGGTTCACTCGGCATCGAGGGCGCGGCAGTCGGTCGCGAGCCAGGAGACCTTGACCTTCTGGCCGGGGGCGAGGCGGAGCTGGCCCGGTCGGTTCGCGAGTTTGACGATGAAATCGTCGTGCCCGAGCAGGGCGAGGCGCACGCGTAGATGGTCGCCGTGGTAGATCGTTTCCAAGACCTCACCCGGCACTTCGTTGTCTTGGGTGATGGGCGAATTGATCGACGCCCGCTCGGGCCGCAGCGAGAGCGTGGTCGGCGAGCCCGCTCCACCGATATTGCCGGCGATCGCCTTGATCGCGACCCCGGCCACCTCGACGAGGCAGCGCTCGCCCAAGCGCTCGACGACCGTGCCCATGAGCCGGTTGTTCTCGCCGATGAAGCGGGCGACGAAGGCGTTCTTGGGCCGCTCGTAGAGCTCGGCCGGGCTCGCGAGCTGTTGGATCCGGCCGTCGTTGAACACCGCCACCCGGTCCGACATGGTCAAGGCTTCGCTCTGGTCGTGGGTGACGTAGACGAAGGTGAGGCCGAGCTTTTCGTGCAGATGCTTGAGCTCGTATTGCATGCTCTCGCGCAGCTGCTTGTCGAGCGCCCCCAAAGGCTCGTCCATGAGCACGAGCTTGGGTTCGAAGACGAGCGCCCGGGCGAGTGCCACGCGTTGCTGCTGGCCGCCCGAGAGTTGGGCCGGGCGGCGGTTCTCGAAACCCTCGAGGCGGACCATGGCGAGTGCGCGCGCCACCCGCCGGTCGATCTCGGCCTTGGGAAGGCGGCGCACGCCCAAGGGAAAGGCGACGTTCTCGGCCACCGTCATGTGCGGGAAGAGCGCGTAGTTCTGGAAGACCATGCCGATGTCGCGCTTCCAGGGCGGCAGTCGGCTGACCGGCCGCCCTTCGAGGAAGATCTCCCCCTTGGTCGGCTGCTCGAAGCCCGCGAGCATCATCAAGGTCGTGGTCTTACCCGACCCCGAGGGACCGAGCAGCGTCAAGAACTCGCCGCGCGCGATCTCGAGGTCGAGGCTTTTGACGACCAGGCTCTGCCCGTCGTAGGTCTTCTCGACGCCCGCGAAGCGGACGATCGTGTCGGTCGTTCGGGCCATCCCGGCTCGCGGCTCGTTCCCGTCCGTGCGGCGCCTCGGTTAAACCAGCCCCGAAAGGGCCGCAACGGCGATCCCCTCGTTTCTCGGAGGACCCCTTGCCTTCGACCGAACCGCTTTTCCGCGAGGACGCCTACCTTCGAACCTGCGAGGCCCGCGTGCTCGAGGCCGGGCCGGGCGGGATCGTCCTCGACCGGACCGTCTTCTATCCCTCGGGCGGGGGTCAGCCCGGCGATCGCGGCGTCCTCGGCCTCGCCGACGGTACGGCGATCCCGATCGTCGACACCCGCAAGGGCGAAAGTGAGGCGATCCTCCACGTGCCGGCCGAAGGTGCCGCGCTGCCCGAGCCGGGTACGCCGGTCGAGGTGCGGATCGACTGGGAGCGGCGCCATCGGCTCATGCGGGCGCACACGGCGCTCCACCTCCTGTGCGCCGCGGTCGCCGCACCGGTCACGGGTGGGGCGGTGGGCGAGCTCGAGGGGCGGCTCGACTTCGACCTGCCCGAGCCGCCCGACCGCGAGGCGATCGAGGCGCGGGTCAACGCTTGGATCGCCGACGATCGGCCGGTCGAGGCCCTTTGGGTCGACGAGGCCGAGCTCGATGCCCGGCCCGAGCTCGTGAAGACCTTGTCCGTGCGGCCGCCGCGGGGTGCGGGTCGAGTCCGGCTCGTGCGGATCGAGGGCGTCGACCTCCAGGCCTGCGGCGGCACGCACGTCGCGCGCACGGGCGAGATCGGCCGGGTGCGGATCGGCAAGATCGAGAAGAAGGGCCGGCAGAACCGGCGGATCGCGATCGCGATCGAGGGCTGAGTCGAACGCACCGCGGCGGCGTGCTCAACCGCCACGGGCTTCCCAGAGATCCACCCCGTCGGCGCGCGTCCGCCGGACCACCCGTCCCTCGCGCTCGAGCGCCACGAGGTGGGCGAGCGTTTCGGCGAGCGCGAAGCCCACTTGGTGGAGGTCGAGCTCCTTGGTGAAGAGCCCGGCCATCACCTCGGCCGCGGTCGCCGGCCGGCGGCACAGCGCCGCGGTCTCCTCGAGCCGGGCACGATGGTGGGCGCGGAGCTGGGCGAGCCGCGGCCGGAGCCCGCGATAGGGCCGCTCGTGCGAGGGCAAGACGAGAAGCTCCTCGGGCAGCTCCTCGTACTGGGCGATGCTGCGCACGAAGGCGCCCAAGGGATCGCGCTCGGGCGAGGTGGGCCAGAGCCCGACGACCGGGGTGATCCGCGGCAAGAGCTGGTCGGCGCCGATCAGGATCCCGCGCTCCGCCGAATAGAGCGTGACCATCTCGGGGGAATGGCCGCGGCCCACGAGGACGCGCCATCCCGTGCCGGCGGCGGCAAGTTCGTCGCCCGCTTCCAGGATCTCGATCGACGCGGGCACGGGCGTGACGCCGGGGCGATAGGCGTTGCCGCGGTCGCGCCGCTTTTGGATCAGCTCGGCCGAAAGCCCGGCGCGGCGGTCCTGAGCGAGGCCGGCCGCGACGAACTCCTCGCTCGTGTCGAGCTGCAGCATCCGCCCGGTGAGCCATTCCGTGCGGGTCATGAGCAAGGGCAGACCGAAAGCCCGGCAAAGCCTTCCCGCCTGGCCCAGATGGTCGGGGTGGAAATGGGTCGCGAGGATCCGCCCCAAGGGCTTGCCGAGGAGCGTGCCGCCCGCGAGCAGCCCGTCCCAGACGGCGGTCGTCCGCGCGTCGGCGTAGCCCGTGTCGACGAGCGTCCACGAATCGCCGTCGTCCAAGAGCCAGAGATTGATGTGGTCGAGCTTGAAGGGCAAACTCAAGCGCAGCCAGAAGATGCCGTCGGCGATCGGCACGGGCTCGTTCGCCGGCGGCACCGGCGCCGCCCAGACGACCTCGTACGCGGGATCGCCGCGCTCGACGGGTGAGGGGATCGCAACCACGTTGTTCTCCCTCAGGGGGCCGGCGAGTGGATAGACGTCAGCCCCCCGGGGGACAACCCGCGCCCAAGGGGGGGCGGGTCGGCGAGCGGAGGCGGTGATGGACGAAGCGAAGCAGCAGGAAGATCCGGGCTTCACCATCCGACGATTGTTGCGCGAACAGCCGCGGGCGGCTCTCGGCACGCTGCTCGCCGAGACGGGCGAGCCTTACGTGTCGCTCGCCATGGTGACGGTCGACCACGACGCCGAGCCCGTCCTCCTGATCTCCGACCTCGCCGACCACACCCGCAACATCCGCCGCGATCCGCGCGTCTCGCTCCTGTTCGACGGGACGGCCGGGCTCGCCGTGGCCCTCACCGGGGCGCGGGCGAGCGTGCAGGGCCGGGCCGTCTGCATCGACGGCGACGAGCGTCTCGCCCGGCGCTACGTCGCGCACCATCCCGACGCCGAGCTCTATCTCGGCTTCAAGGATTTCCACCTGTTCAAGGTGCGCATCGAAAAAGCCCATCTCGTGGCGGGCTTCGGTCGCATCCACTGGGTCGATGCCGAAAAGATCCGCTTCGATACGAGCGGGACGGCGGCCCTCGCCGCGGCCGAGGCCGAGATCGTCGCGCACATGAACGAAGACCACGCGGATGCGGTCCAGCTCTACGCCGAGCGCTTGTTGGGCCGCACCGGTGGCGGCTGGAAGCTCGCGGGCGTCGACCCCGAGGGCGCCGACCTGTTGCGCGAGGGCGAGACGGCCCGGCTCTGGTTCGACAAGCCGGTCCACGATGCCGAGAGTTGCCGGGTCGAGCTCGTCCGGCTCGTCAAGCGCGCCCGGGCGATGGCCGAGGAGGCCGCCGCCGGGGCGTCGGGGTAAGCGCGTCCTCAGCCGCCGTCGACCGCGCCCCAGACCTCGAGGCCGCCCTCCCAGATCATCTTGAGGGCGACCCAGAGGATGATCAAAAGGCCCACATAGGCGATCCAGCGATGCCGGTCGATCAGCCGCGCGATGTAGCCGGCTGCGACCGCCATGAGCGCGATCGAGAGGAGAAGACCGAACGCCATGATGAAGGGATGCTCGCGTGCCGCCCCGGCGACCGCCAGCACGTTGTCGAGCGACATCGAGACGTCGGCGATCGCCACCTGAGCGACCGCCGAAGCGAAGGTCTTCTGCCCCGGCACCGTGGCGTGCGCGCCCGGGATCACCTGCGGGATCTCGTGCCGCTCGGCGGCTTTCTGGGCCTGGAGCTCGCGCCACATCTTCCAGGCGACCCAGAGGAGCAGGATCCCGCCGGCGAGCAAGAGCCCGATGATCGCCAAGAGCTGGGTGGCGATCAGCGCGAAGGCGATCCGCATGAGGAGCGCCAAGCCGGCGCCCAAAAAGATCACCTGCCGCTGCTGCTTCGGCGGCAGGCCGGCTGCGGCGGTGCCGACCACGACCGCATTGTCGCCGGCGAGCACGATGTCGATGAGCACGACCTGGACGAGGGCGGTGAGCTGGGCGCCGAGCTCGCCGGAGATCATCGATGGCGGTCCCGAAGACGCGGCTAATCGACCGCGCCCGACCGCGCGGCTGCGGGAAGTTAGTTCGCTCGGCGGCGCTTTGCATCCCTCTCGAGCGATCCGACCTGTCGCCCGCGGCCGCGTCGGACCGCGCGCGCCTCCACGAGCGGCCGTGCGTCGGCGAGGAAGTAGGCGAAGGGCAAAAGCGGCCCGTGGCCGCGCGCCGGGTCGTGCCAGCCGGGATGCGCCGCCATCCGCAAAAGATGCTCCTTGAGGTCCTGATTGTCGAGGATCGGGGTGGCGTGCCGGCCCGGCTTTCGGTGCTTGGCAAGGACGAGCGCCGCAAGACCGGCCACGAACGGGGCGGCCATCGAGGTCCCGGAGAGCTGCGCCCAGCCGCCTTCCTTCCAGGTCGACCAGATCTCCTGGCCCGGGGCCATGAAGTCGATCTCCGGCCCGCGCGAAGAGAAGCCCGAGGGGTGCCCCATGGCGTCGTGTGCCGCGACCGTGACGACGCTGCCGTAGCGCCCGGGATAGCCGATCGTGTTGGCGCCGAGGGCGCCGTTGTTCCCGGCCGCGCAGACCACGATCCTGCCGGCCGCGAGAGCGGCGTGGACGGCGCGGTGCAGCTCGCGATCGTCGGCTTCGGCGGCGAGCGAGAGCGAGAGGATGTCGGCGCCCACCTCGACCGCCCAGTCGATCCCGGCCACGAGCTGGGAAAGTTTCCCGCGCCCCTCCCCGTCGAGCACCTTGGCGACCACGAGCTCGCACTCGGGCGCGGCGCCGATGAACCCCACCCCGTTGGCCCGCGCCGCGACGATCCCGGCGCAATGCGTGCCGTGGCCGTTGCGGTCCTCGATTCCTTCGCCCGTGAAGTCGCGCGCTTCGACCACCGCACCTTGGAGGTCGGGGTGATCGGCGTCGATCCCGGTATCGAGGATGGCGACTTTGATGCCCTCGCCGCGCGTCTGGCGCCAGACGAGCGGCAGGCGGAGCAGGGTTTCCGCCCAGCGCAGCCGTTCCTCGCGCGCCTCTGCGGCGTGGCGACGGCGCGCCTCGCGATCGCGGACCGCGTGGACGATGACGGGGGGCAGGGCGACCTCGAGGTCGCGGGGCATCGATCGAGCCATGGATCCTCGCCGCCGGGGGGCGGAGCATGCGGCCGGCCCCCGAAGGGGTTCTCTCGGCTTCTATCCTATATGCGGAAAAATTACCTGGCAAGCCTCGCAGGCTCGAGGATGACCTCGACCCGCCGATTGGCCCGCCGGCCCTCGGGCGTGTCGTTGCTGGCGACCGGCTGGTCGGGGCCGCGCCCTTCGACCTTGGTGCGGGCCGGATCGAGCCCCCGATTGCGGACGAGCCAGTCGCGCACGGCTTGCGCCCGCCGCTGGCTGAGCCGCCGGTTCACGGTTTCGTCGCCCTGCGAATCGGTGTGGCCCACGAAGCGGATGCGCTCGGGGCGGACCAGCTCGATCAAGCGGCCGACCCGCAAGAGCGCGCCGTTCGCCGCGTCGGTGAACTGGTCCGTGCCGAACTGGAAGGCCGTCCCTTCGATGACCGTGACGATCGTGCCGTCCGGTTCCTCGGTGGCGCGCAGCTCGGCGAGCCGGGCCCGGGAGAGTTGCTCCCGAGTGGGTTCGACCGCGGCGAGCCCGTCGACCGAGGCGGCGGACGGGATCGCCGGGCCGGCTGCCGGCTCGATCGCTTCGGGCCGGCGCTCGGCGGCGTTCGGCGAGGTCCGCAGCTGGGCGAGTTGGGCGGCGTAGAGCTCGGCGTCACGGCGGGCCGCCGCGGCCTCGGCGAGGGCCGCCTCGCGCGCGGTGCGGGCCTGCTCGAGCGCTTCGGCGAGCGCCTGGTTGTCCGCCAGCACGCGCAGGAGCTGTTCGCCCAAATTCTGCAGTTCGCCGACCGACGTGGCCGCGAGCGTCCGGAGTTCGGCCAATTCGGCTTCGAGCCGGCCGACCGCCGCATCCGCCTGGGCGAGCCGGCCGGTCAGCTCCTCGATCCGCTTCGATTTCGCCTCGGCCTCACCGCGGGTTCGGGTGCGCAGCGTCTCGAGCTCGCTTTGGACCTCACCCAAACGGGTCACGAGCCCGGCGAGCTCGCTCTCGCGTTCGGCGAGCCGGTGACCGTCGCGCGCGGCGCGGGCGCGGACCGTCTCGAGCTCGCGGTCGCGTGCCGCGACCTCGCGACGCAGCTGCTCGAGTTCGGATTCGAGGGTGCGCGCCCGTTCCTGCTCGGCGCTCACCGCACGTGCCGCCGTTTCCGCCTCCTCGCGGGCTCGGGCGAGCTCGGCTTCGAGCCGCGCGAGCTCGCGCCCGCGGCTGTCCTCGAGCTCGGCGAGCCTTTGCTCCAGCGCCTGGGCGCGCTCGTCGAACTCGCGGACCACCTGCTCGAGCCGCTGGCCTTCGGCGCGCGCCGTGGCGAGCTCGGCCGCGAGCCCGTCCCGCTCGCCGCGCAGCTTGGCGAGCTGGGCGGTGAGCTCGGTGATCCGCGCATTGGCGGCCTCGAGTTCGGCGGCGAGCGGCGATTTCCCCTGCGTCTCCCCGGGGCGGGCGAGGCGTTTCTTGATCTCTTCGATCGCCTGGCGGAGTTGCTCGGTGGAAGGTGGCGCGCCGCCCGGCGGGGCCTGCTGGGCCGCGGCACCGCCGACCCAGAGCGCGATCCCCCCTGCGAGCAACACGACGACGGAGAGCGCGATCGGCACCCCGGTGATCCGACCCCCCATGCTTCCTCCCCCGGTCGCACGGTCCTCGCCGCGCGCTCGACGGCATGCTCCACGCGGCGCCCGGCCCGTCAAGCGTGCGGCCGGCCGCACTCCCGGATCGTTCGGGCGCGGATCAGTGGGCCATCAGCACCGGCAGTTCGGCCGAGGCGAGGATGTGGCTCGTCGCCCCGCCGAAGATCATCTGCCGCAGCCGGCTCTGGGTGTAGGCACCCTTGACCAAGAGATCGCCGCCCACGGCAGCCGCTTCCTCGAGCATCGCCTGGCCGTGCGGCCGGCCGGCCGGATCGCGCTCGATCGCCGTGCAGTCGAGCCCGTGCCGGCGCAGATTGGCGGCGAGCTCGGCGCCGCTCGGACCGGGCACCGTGGCGCCGGTCACGGTGAGCACCGTGACCCGCTTCGCCCGCTCGAGGAACGGCATCGAGAAGGCGACCGTGCGGGCCGTCTCGGTCGACTGGTTCCAGGCGATCACCACGTGCTCGCCGAAGTCGGTGGGGGCCTCGGGTGGCGCCACGAGCAGGAGCCGGCCGGCCTCGAAGAGGGCCGCCTCGAGCGCCGCCATGCTGGGTGTGACCGAATCGCGCACCGGCCTGCCGACCACGATGAGGTCGAACACCCGGCCCACCGAGCCGAGCGCCACCTGGCTCGCTTGCTCGATCCGCATCCGCGCCGAAAGGCCGGCTCCGAGCCCCTCGGCGGTCGGTACGCCCTCCGCCGCCATGAAGCGCTCGAAGGCCTCGCGGGCCCGCTCCGCCCGCTCGCGCGCCTCGCGCTCGAAGCCCGCGACGAGATCGGGCGCCGCGGCAACGAACCCGTCGGCCCCGGCGGCGATCACGTCGGGCTGGCCCGGCCGCAGATGCAGACCCTCGATGTAGGAATCGAAACGGCGTGCCGCGAGCAGCGTACAACGCAACACCGATTCGAGCCCGGGGCCCGTCTCCAGATGGGCCAGGATCGTCTTCATCCCTCCTCCCCCGTACCGTTCGCCCCTTCAGGTCTCCTCGGCCACGAGCTGTCGATAGAGCCGCGGCCGGCGGTCCGCCAAGCCCGCCTCGTTCGCGAGGGCGAGCGGCAGGTCGGCCACGATCGTCCCGGGCCCGGCTCCGCCGACTGCCGAGAGCTCGCCACGCGCGCCGAGGATCCGTGCCGGCGCGGCAGCGGCTTCCGCTCGGGCCGCGAGCACGAGCGGCACGCCGTTCTCGATCGCCCGAGCGGCGACGAGCGGGCCGAGCGTGGCCTCGGGCTCGCCCGGCTGCCCGCCGAGCACGAGGAGGAGGTCGGCGCCGGCCAGCACCAGCGCCCGGGCGACCTCGGGAAAGCGCAGATCGTAGCCGATCACGAGCCCGCAGCGCCGCTCCCCGAGCGGGACGATGCTGAGCCAAGCTCCGGCCGAAAGCCGCTCCCGCTCGGCCGAGCGGAGATGGGTGCGGCGATAATTCGCAAGGGCTCGGCCGTCTCGGTCGACGACGAGCGCGGCGCTGTAGAGCCGGCCCGAGCACGCTTCGAGATAACCCGCGGCGATCGCGATCCCCGCGCCTCGGGCGATCTCGGCCAAAGCACAGGCCTCGGGTCCGTCCGAGGCCGAGCCCGGCTCGGTGGGGCCGGGCGGGCCCGAGAGGGCGAATTCCGGCGCCACGAGCAACGACGCTCCGGCGCCGGCCGCCGCCAGCGCCGCGCCCTCGAGAGCCAGGAGGCGGTCCGCCCCTCGGCCGAGCCCGATCGGTGCCTGCCAGGCCGCCACCCGCATTCCCGCCCGCTCCGTCGGATCCGGCTGCCGCGACGCCCGAGCCCTAACGAGATGTCACGTCCGGGACAAGCACGGGTGAGATTCATGAACTATGTATGATGGTAGGCTCGACCGTGCGCTCCCGCGCGGCCCGTTCGATCGAGGAGGATCGGCTCGATGGATACCTTGTCCGCCGTTTGCCGGCGTCGCCCGCTGCGGATCGCGGCGACGCTGGGTCTGGTCTCCGCCTTGGCGCTCGTGGCCCCGGCCTGGGCGGCACCCGGCTCGGTCACCCAGGAGCTCCGGGGCAAGATCGACCGCGCCCAGCTCGAGCGGTCCTACGCCCAGCTCGTGGAGGCGGTCTTGCCGGCCGTGGTCAATGTCCAGGTCGAGCGCACCGAGACCGCAGGCCCCGCGATCCCGGCGCCCTTCGCCGACCCCGACCTGCGTCGCTTCTTCGAGCGGTTCTTCGGCCAGCCGCTACCGCCCGTGCCCGAGCGCGCGCCGCGTTTTCGGGCGCGCGGCGAGGGCTCCGGCTTCTTCGTCGACGGCAAGGGTCACATCGTCACCAACGCCCACGTCGTGAACGGTGCGGACAAGGTCACGGTCGTGCTCCAGGACGGCACGCGCCTTCCGGCCGAGATCGTCGGCATCGACGAGAAGACCGACCTCGCGGTGCTGAAGGTCCGGCCCAAGGGCGAGCCGGTCTGGGTCGAATTCGGTGATTCGAGCAAGGTTCGGGTCGGCGACAAGGTGATCGCGGTCGGCAACCCGTTCGGCCTGGGCGGCACGGTGACCGCCGGCATCGTCTCCGCGACCGGTCGCGAGCTGGGCGCGGGCCCGTACGACGAGTTCATCCAGATCGACGCGCCGATCAACCGCGGCAATTCGGGCGGCCCGACCTTCAACCTCGACGGCGAAGTCGTGGGCGTCAACAGCATCATCGTCTCGCCCACCGGGGGCAACATCGGAATCGGCTTCGCGATCTCGTCCAACACCGCCAAGCAGGTGGTGGCCCAATTGATCGAGAAAGGTGCGGTCGAGCGCGGCTGGCTCGGGGTCCAGATCCAGCCCTTGGACGAGGACCTCGCCAAGAGTCTGGGTGTGCCGGACACCAAGGGCGCGCTCGTCGCCAAGGTCGAACCCGGCAGCCCGGCCGACAAGGCCGGCATCGAAGCGGGCTGGGTGATCCGCGAGTTCAACGGTCAGCCGATCGACCGGCTGCGCACGCTGACCCGCGCGGTGGCGGCGGTGCCGC
>Ga0308408_1000108_pt1 | contig 49543 bp, 40 predicted proteins | sample HotsprSampleMSe3_FD_203466 | JGI IMG/M metagenome (GOLD analysis project Ga0308408, IMG submission 203466) | Hot spring phototrophic mat microbial communities from Mushroom Spring, Yellowstone National Park, Wyoming, United States - 20060912_MSe3 ... | reverse complement strand
ACGGCGACTACTACCACCCGCTGACAGGCACCTTCCTGACCCGCCGCAGCGCAGGCACGAATGAGTATTCGGCAGGGGTGAACCCTGTTGATAGTTGGGCGGATGTCGTTCAGGACATTCTGGACCTGGTCGGTGTCGTAGACCCCACGGGTGTAGTGGATGTAGTGAATGCGGTGGGGTATGCCCTGCGGGGCAAGTGGGGTTCTGCGGCGGTCACGGCGCTGGGTATTATCCCCTATGTGGGCGACGTGGCGAAGGCGGGACACACGGCGGCAACACTCACACGAGGCGCACGGCAAGCCAGCCGCGAACTGAAACCTGTGGTGATTGGTGAGGACATGGCACAGCGAGTGAAACCGTATGCAAAACAAAAAGGATACTTGACGATTGAGGACTTCATCCCTGAAACCGTGTGGCAAGAAGCCTTTGCCCGTGGAGAAGCCGAGGCGCTTGCCCTCAATCGGCAGTGGATTATGCAGATGATGGGCGAAGGTAGGCTTATTATTGACATCGGACCCAGTATGAGCCGACGAGTTCTCAAGGGGATACTAGCCTCCAAGTTCTATGAACTGGAGCGAAGATTGATACGCGGGTATCCTCACTATCGGAAGGAGTTCCTTCGCTTTGGCAAGCGAGTATATGGAGTTCCAGGACTGGACTTCTCAGGACCGTTCTGAAGTGAGGGAGTGGACGATGAGTGACTACTTCAAGCCCTTTATTGAGGAGTACCAACAGCGGATGTACCCCATCCTGACCGAGTTGGGCTTTACGGAGCCTATCTTTTATTACCTTGTTCTTACTGCAGAGATTATTTACCCGCATCAAGACTTTGCTCTAATTATTGGATACGATGCAAGGGATAAATATGTCGAGTGCGATTTTTTCAGAGCGGAACGGGAACTGCTCGAACGGCTGGGTTGGGACGAGTATAGGAAAACTCTTCAGGATGGAACGCGATTACCACTGGAACAGGTCCTAAGCGGTTTAGGCTTACTCGCACTACCCCCCTACAAAGAGCGTGTCAGGAAAAAACTCTACGCCTCGCTCTCTCCAGACCCAGAGGTGGGGGATTTGTATCGTAACCTTGACAAGGCATTCCAGCGCTTTGATAAAGCGTTGCGGGGACTTCCACCTCCCGATTATTGTCCCTCTGAGCTAATAAAGGCGCAAGCGAGCCTACATCAGCTATTCTTCCAGAAATATGGAAGCCTGATAGTAGGCTATGTGAAACATCGGTTTGGGGTATCCCCCTAAACGACACTGCTGTGAGTGCGCAAGCTGTCTGACTTTCGTAGTTCTCGCGAGCGTGTGCAAGGTGATTGGCAGTCTTCAGCGTGCGCTTTTCTGCTCCGAGGGACGGCTTGCTGGCAAGGCGGGAGCAGACCCTTAGAGTAGCTGAATGGGTATACTGTAGGCGACCCTGCTGCCAGCGAGGGCGAGCGTTTCCTTGCTGGATTGAACGCGCTGGGTCGCTTGCTGGCGGTCGGCAGCGAGTGGGCGGGCTATGCGACGCTTGTGCCGACGGGCGGGGCGGGCTGGGAGAGTGAATTTAAGCCATAGTTATCACAATATGTCGAAAGGAGGCAACCGGATGCGCGATCGGTGCTTTGAGGTGGTCTCGTTCTTTGGGGATTCATGGGGATACATTGGCTGGGGCTTGTTCCTCAGCTGGTTCTTCCTGCTATGGTTTATTCCCTCCGTCGTGTTGTGGTATACGGCGAGTCTGCTGTTGTTCGTGTGGTGGGTGATTGATGCGGTAGACCGCGAGGTGGAATGGTGGAAGATGGCGGTGGTTATCTTGTTGCTTGGCGCGGGGTTCCTCCCAGTACCGCGTGCGGGCTGGCTGACCATCGCCGCGTGGGTGGTCTACTGGATGCGGTTTCGGGAGTAGGCGGCGTCCTCAGTAGGGACCGCGCAGTTGCAGCACGAGAATGGGAGAAGTTCAATCCGCATGGCTCGCAGAGTTGCCTTGCCGACTGAGTAAGGCATTTGGTATTATTCTGGGCGGATGCGGGTTGGACGGCGGGCGACCCCACCGCGACGGCGCGCGAGGCATTCGCGAAAGCAGTGTCCGCCCTGCAGCGCGCAGTGGGCACGGCTTGGGAGATACAGGCAGTCGCCTCCCTCCCGCGTGCGCTGGGCGGGTTGGGAGTAGGTATACTGAATGCTGCCGACGACCTCGCAGGCGGCGGGGCAGCGTTTGGAGGAGCAAGAAGCTTCGCCTCCCTTGATGAGGCAACGCGTGTCATTACGCAAGAGAGATTTCGCAACCTGCCAAGTAAACTCTACCACTATACAGATGAGCACAGTGCGAATGATTATGAACTCTCAGTTGGGAAGGAATGAAAACTCCATCATCTACCTTACGCCTGCAGGCGATCTAACACCTCTCCAAGCACAAATAGAACTGGCTCTCCCAGGTGTGACTCGTGGCTACGCCATGTTGGAAGTACCCAAGTCTGCTCTAGACCCTGAACGCGTGCTGTTTGTGAGGCGCGTAACGGGTAATATACTAAGGCGTGCTGGAGGCGGTATAATAGTCGTGTATCGTGGAACTGTACCGAATAAGTTTATCACGCAAATCCGTTAGGGTATCGCAGTGACGCTTGAGGATATCAGAGAGTTTCTTGAGGAATACAGATATCTTCATCGGAACGACGGCGATGGTGGTATCATGTTCCTCCTTGAGTTAGTCGCCGTTCGCGACCGAATGGATGCCGAAACCCGCGCAGTCTTTGATCAACTGCTGGTGGCGTTGATATGGACGCAGGACACCTCTTGGCGATGGCGCGCAGGGGGGCAAAACACAAACCAAGCGAGAATGTGTTCGCTGAAGTTGCAGATTGGCTGCGTTCAGAGCCACCGCATGTGGAGGTTAGTGAACGGATCAATATGATACACCGGCTTCTTTGCAGTAGGACTGACCAAGCGATTGACCTGTACGAAGAGTTATTGAACTGGGAAATGTTGAATGACCCTGCAGAAGCCTTGCAAACGATGAGTTATCTTTATGTCATCACGCGGAGCGAGGGTTACAAGGTTCCTGTAGCTCAGGGCTTGTGCACATACGCCAGCTCGGAGGGGGCAAATATGCAATATGTGCTTAATAATTTATTGTTGGTTGGCGAGTATGGGGGCTTAGATCTTGTGGATGAGGTTATCAAAGAGGTTGAGGTGACCTGTCCTACTACTTCTTGGTAGATGCACTGATTAGGGAAGCAGAGAGGTATTTAGGTATGGGTTGGTCTCAGAGTATGCGAGAGCTTTTGCATGAGATACTCTCGTTGCTTCGTTCGTATCACAGTCGGCGTAGCTAGCTCGCGGAGGTTTGGTGAGTACCGCTTGCCAGTTAGCGTGGGACAAGACCTGCGCAGTTGAGTACAGCGGCTTCGGAGGCGGCTACTTCCAAATTCCACCAGAAGTAAAAATGACGCTACGGTGCAGTTGGGCAGTAGGCAGCCATAGTTGGCATCTGTTCTGGTAGTTCGAGGTTTGGCAGGTGTGTTGCGTTTGCTACTAACGGTACGCGAGACAAGCACGATTAATCTCCCCGCCGCGTGCACAGGGCGGAGCGGGAGTAGGTATACTTTTAGGGGGAGAACATGGCGCGAACCATAGAGATCGACGACGCAGTGTGGGAGCGACTGTGCGAGAAAGCACGGCAGCTCGGTTGCGACGCGGAGGTACTGGCACAAAGCCTGCTGGCAGAGTCGCTGCAGCAGGAATGCGCACAGGCCGAGCCGCTTTGGGGCGAGGCGCGCCGCCTCTTGAATGAGATGACAGGCTCGCGAGAGCGCCAAACGGTCGAAGAGGGACGCCTCGTCCTGACACCGCAGCTTGCAGTCCAATGGCACTCGCTCATGGACAGGCTGATAGGGCAGCTGGGCATCACGCCTGAGGAAATCGAGGCGGATATTACACACGCCTTCGAAGAATATCGTCGCGAATGCTCGTCGTAGTCGATACGAATGTTTGGGTCTCCGCACTGTTGAACCCAAGCGGTTTTCCTGCCAGGCTGCTTCGGGCGTTTCTTGAAGGGCAGTTTACTCCTGTAATCAGCCGAGAACTGATCCAAGAACTCGCTGATGTCCTCTCCCGCCCTCGCCTCTGGCGCACCTTGACACGCCGACTGTCTCGTCTTGATATACAGCTTGCTCTCACCATACTGTCGATGTATCAGTTAATTGCCGCGATGCTTTTATACACCCTCGGTCAAGCAGGGCACTGGGTAGACTTGCAAGGTGATACTCATTGGTGCCGAGACCCGCGCGACAATATGTTGCTGGAGACTGCACTGTGCGGCAACGCACGCTTCCTAGTTACACGTGACGACGACCTGAAACGCGACCCTGAGCTGATAGCGCAGATGCAGAGTCGTGGTATTCGGGTGGTATCGGTTCAGCAGTTTCTCGATATTCTGAGTGGGGGCATGAATTGCTAAAACTACTCTGAGTCTCCTGCATTTCGAGTAACAAATCGCTTCGCTTTACGGCACGTCCTGTCCCTAAGCTAATTCCATCGCAGCTGCCAAACGGGTCACGAATGCGGAATACGGGCTATCCTTCCCAGTTACCTACCTGCCACCCAGCGAATCGCCTGCCAGACCAGCCGACGATAGCCTGGGTTCTCGTAAGCGTAATGGTCATGCCCCAGCTGGATATAGACCACACGCGACCTGCCGTACGTGTGTGCCCACGCGATGACCCGATTGCTGGTTGGTTCGTCGGTGGTGAGCAGCGGTTTGACCTTAGGCAGCACTTCGAAGTTGCCGTAGGTTTCGTCGCGGATGTCGAAATCGGCTACCCCTCTGGTCACAGGGTGTCTGGGATCGACCACATGCACTCTAAATTGTACGTCGTGTTGAAAGGTGGATGGGGGCCGCTCGGTGCCGTTTTGCTTCCATTTTTCCGTGTGCCACTTCCCGCCGATGATACGGCGGTACTCATCCCACGTCTGATAACTGGCGAGACTGTGGTGCAGTGCGACCAGTCCCTTGCCTGCTCTCAGCAGTTTGACGAACGCCTCTTTGCTTTCCTCGCTGATGGGTTGCCACATGTCGTAGAGTACGATAACATCGTAGTGCTTGCCGGCTTCGGGTGTCAGCCGTATGTGCGCATGGGGGTGCTGTACCTCTTCGTACGTTATTCCCTCGAAACTGCGAAACATCTCGAAGAACGGTTCGCGCTCAAAGTCGTGCCCACCGGTGACAATAAGCACGCGAATCGGCGGTTTCGTTTGCATTTTCTGTGTTCCTCCCTCGTTGCTGATGAACCGGCTCGGCGGAGCCGTCTGCTCGCACATCGACCTTCAGCACCCAGAGCTTCCTGCCGTCCCAGCGGTAGGCTGCGACGTGTCCGGCTACGGTGACCCGATAGTCCATGCGCCCGTCGGCGTTGAGGTCGGCGACAATTAGCCCGACTGCGCTGTACCGCGGCGCAGGAATCCCTATCCGGACGACGAAAGGGTTGCTCGGGTAATTCGGGATGGTGCGACCTTGCACGAAATCACCCATGAAAAGGGTTTCGTGAACAGTGGTCATATTATCCTGCGTGAACGAAGGAGAACGCACCTATGACAACAGTCACCTGCACGCAAATCCCCGGACTGCCAGAGCCGAAGCGGGGTAAAGTGCGCGACATCTATGACCTGGGCGATAAGCTGCTGATTGTGGCAACAGACCGCATCTCCGCCTTCGATGTGGTGCTGCCCAACGGCATTCCCGACAAAGGGCGCGTGTTGACCCAGCTTTCGCTGTACTGGTTCGAGCGCACACGCCACCTCGTGTCCAATCACCTCATCAGCGCGGAAATCGATGTCATTGCCGAGGCGGTTACTTCGGCGGGCGGGCAGGTGGACGCCCAGGTGCGCGAGATGCTGGACGGTCGCTCCATGCTGGTGGTGAAGGCGAAGCCCTATCCCATCGAATGCGTGGTGCGGGGGTATCTGGCAGGCTCGCTGTGGAAGGAGTATGTGCAGGCAGGCGGCAGGGAGAAGCCGGTGACGTTGCATGGCATCGCTCTGCCCGCCGGTTTGCGCGAAAGCGACCGACTGCAGGAACCCATCTTCACCCCCGCCACCAAAGCTGCGTCCGGGCATGATGAGAATATCAGTCTAGAACAGGCGGCACGGATGGTCGGTGCAGTGGCGCGGGAGCTGGCGCGGCTGAGCATGCAAATCTACCGCTTCGCGCGAGACGAGGCGGTGCAGAAGGGCATCATCATCGCCGATACCAAGTTCGAGTTTGGGGAGAGAGACGGGCAGATACTGCTCATCGATGAGGTGCTCACGCCCGACTCGTCGCGCTTCTGGGCGGTGGACGATTATGTGCCCGGACGCTCGCAACCCAGCTTCGACAAGCAGTACGTGCGCGACTGGCTGGAGAACACTGGCTGGGACAAGACGCCCCCCGCCCCCCAGCTGCCGCCGGACGTGGTGCAGAAAACCGCCGAGAAGTATCGCGAGGCATACCGGCGGATGACAGGGAGGGAGCTGTGAAGGGATAGTTTTGGAAACCTCACCCCCGTCCCTTGCAGGGAAGGGGGTTGGGGGGTAGGTTCGCCATCAAACGATTGTCGTTTCGCCTCCCATTTGTGTTATGATGAGACCATCCTGCATCACATGGAGACTACACGATGAGCCATCAAAAAGACCTGATCGCTCCACCGGAAATCGTACGGCGAGACTTTGCGGAGATGGATGCCGAAGAGACCCTGCGCTGCAGCTGGGATGTGGAGGAACTACTGCTGATGCAGGCGATTGAGGGGCACGCCCACGAAGGGCACGGCGCCTTTCACGGCAAACGCTACCCGAACACGACCATAGACCATATCGCCCGCGCCCTACGCCGTGACCCACACGCCATCCGCGCCGCCCGACAGGCACTCATCGACGACATTCGACGCTATGCCGAGCGCGTCGTTCAGGGCGAGCGCCCCCAGCTGGTGGACGAGCAGGGAACCCCTCTGCTGACCATCAGCACCCTGCGTTACCTGTCTGTTGCGCCGGAGGACGTGTTGCGTGGGCTGTTTCTGGGGGGCTTTCGCGACGACCCCGACATACGCAAAGAGGTGGAACAGCGTACCGGCTGGACTATCGGAGGTGGTCGGGGATACCTAGTCAACACGCAGGTGATGGAGCAGATGGGACTGGACGGACGCCGTCTGGCGAAAGAGGCGCACGAGCATGAGCTGGACGAGTTCCGCCCAAAAGGCTTATTGTGGGAGCAGAACATGCACATGACCCGCAGGTACACTATATGTATATCCGCCATCGCGTGGGTCCGGGTGCGTCGGATGACGCCGCCATCGTCATGGCAGGCAAAGTGTGGAATCTCGGGGTGGCGGTCGGCATGTTTTTGGCGGATGCGGTGGACACCCTGGAGAAATACGTGCTGGAGTACGGCGATAAAGACCGCGAGATTGCCGAGTTCATCCGGCAGAACTTCAAAGACCTGCAGATGGACTGGGAAGATGTCTACCGCCTGACCTTTTTGGCGGCGGTGCCGGAGGAACAGCGCGACGAAGTGCCCGACAGCAGTCTGCGACATTTTTTGCGCGTGGACCGGCGTCACGACCAGTGCGCGCTGGAGAGCCACCTGCTTTACGTGCAGGGACGTCCCTACGCCCCGATGGTGCTGGCGCATGAGGGCATCCCTAACCGCAAGTTCTACGCTTACGTGGAGGAACGGCTGGCAAAGGCACATGAGTACGGCTTCTGAACCGCTGCTGTGCGTGCAAGGACTGACGGTCGCGTTCGGTCAGCAGCGGCCGGTGGTGCGCGGGGTGAGCTTCGAGGTGATGCCCGGCGAGACGGTGGGCATCGTGGGCGAAAGCGGCTCCGGCAAGACCATGACCGCGCTCTCCATTATGCGCCTGCTTCCCCCTGGGGGACGCATCGTCGGGGGCAGTATCCTGTTCGATACAATGCCCCTGCATCAGTTTACGGAGGCGCAGATGCGTCAGGTGCGCGGCGGCGACATCGCCATGATATTCCAGGACCCCTTCACCTGCCTGAACCCTGTCATGCGCATCGGTGAGCAGGTGGCGGAGGCGGCGCGCCTGCACCGCGACCGCGCGGAGGGTGACCCTGAAGCGATGGCATTGCAGATGCTTCGCGCAGTGCATCTGCCCGACCCTGAACGCATCGCCCGCCGCTACCCGCATGAGCTCTCGGGCGGACAACGGCAGCGTGTGATGATTGCCATGGCGTTCATCTGCCACCCGCGCCTGCTGATTGCCGACGAGCCGAGCACCGCGCTGGACGTCACCGTGCAGCTGCAGATACTGCACCTGATGCGCGAGATGCAACAGCAACAGGGCACGGCGGTGTTGCTGATTACGCACGACATCGGCGTGGTGGCGTATACCTGCGACCGCGTACTGGTAATGCATCGGGGCGAAATCGTGGAAGCGGGAACCGTCTACGAGGTGCTGGAACGGCCGAGTCACCCGTATACCCGACAACTGCTGGAGGCGGTGCGATGAGCGCCAATCCGCTGGTGCAGATGCGAGGGGTAAAGGTGCATTTTGCCCTGCCGCGCGGCGAGGTGGTACGTGCCGTAGACGGAGTCGATGTGATGCTGGAGCCGGGGGAAGCGGTGGGACTGGTGGGGGAAAGCGGCAGCGGCAAGAGCACCCTCGCGCGGGCACTGCTGCGCCTGCTGCCGTTGACTGCCGGGGAGGTCTGGTTTGACGGCAAGCCGTTGCACCGCCTGCCGGAGCGCGAGCTGCGCCCCCTGCGCCGCGAGATGCAGATGGTGTTTCAGGACCCGATGGCGTCGCTGAACCCTCGCATGCGCATTGCCGACATCCTCGCCGAGCCGCTGCTGGTACATGGTATCGCGCGCGGCAGGCAGGCGCAGCTCGCAGCGGCGCGTTTACTGGAGCGGGTCGGACTGCCACAGGAGTACCTGAATCGCTACCCTCACGAGTTTTCGGGTGGTCAACGCCAGCGCATCTGTATTGCCCGCGCCATCGCCACGCAGCCGCGCCTGCTGGTTGCCGACGAACCGACCTCCGCGTTAGACCTCTCCATCCGCGCGCAGATACACGCCCTGCTGCGCCAGCTGCAGCAGGAGATGAACATGGCGATCCTGTTCGTGACGCACGACCTGCACGCGGTGCGCCAGGTGTGCTTGCGGGTGATGGTGATGTATCTGGGCAAAATCGTGGAGGTGGCGCCGGTCGAGCGGTTGTTCACCGCGCCTGCGCACCCCTACACGCAGACCCTGCTGGATGCGGTGCTGGAGCCAGTGCCTTCCAAAGCCCGCCGTCCCCGTCGCCTGCCCAGCGGAGAGGTACCTACCGCAATCCGAGTACCCACAGGCTGTCGCTTCCACACCCGCTGCCCATACGCGCAGGAGAGATGCCGTTTGGAGGAGCCAGCCCTGCAGCCTGTGGGAGAGGCGCACCACGTGGCGTGTCATTTTCCTCTCTGGTAGAAAGCGGTATAATATCGGTGACAAAACACCTGCCCAAGGAGCCACACGCATGGATGTAGACAGTCGTGGTGTCAGTCTGGACATGCTGCGTTTTCGGGACGTGCCCACCTTTGAGGTGCGTTTTTTGGAGCCGTCTCAAATCCGCCTGTTCCGCACGCCCGGTTCCAGCCAGATTCGCATGACCATCGAGGGCGAACGGAGCATCCTGCGGGTGCATGTGGTGCGCTGCTTTCCCCTGTCCGACCCAAACCATTTCCTCAGCCTGCGCGACGGCATGGACCAAGAGGTGGGTATCCTCAAATCGCTGCATGGCTTAGACCCCGAGTCACGCCATATCATCGAGGAAGAACTAGACAGGCGATACTTCGTGCCGGTGGTGCAGAAAGTGTACTCGGTGCGCGAAGAATATGGTAGCATCACGTGGGATGTGCAGACCAACCGGGGACGCAGGGTATATCAGGTGCGCCACCTGCGCGACAATGTACAGGAGGTTACTCCCACACGCCTTATCATTACCGACATGGACGGCAACCGCTTCGAAATCCCCGATACGACCCAACTCGACTCTCGCAGCATGGCGATTATCGCCCGCGCGCTATGAGGTGGCTGCAAACAGCGTGGCAAGAGGTACTGGACGCGCTGTACCCGCCACGTTGTGCCGCGTGTGCGCAGGTGGGATATGAACACTGGTGTGAGGATTGCCTTAGCCGCGTTTCGTATATCGCCCCGCCCGTTTGCGCCAAATGCGGTACTCCGATAGACCCTGAAGGTTTTTGTCCCTCCTGCCCTGTCCATCCCCTGCTGCCCGAAGCGGTACGCGCCGCTGCGCAATACGCAGGAGCGGTGAAAGAAGCCATCCACCGCCTGAAGTATGCCGCAAAACCCGCTGTGGCACCCGCGCTGGCGCAATTGCTGAGTCAAGCTTGGCACAGCGCACTGAGCGAACCCCTTCACGCCGCCGAAGCGGTGATCCCCATTCCCATCCATCGAGAACGAGAGCGCGAGCGCGGCTTCAATCAGAGCGTGCTTCTCGCGCGGCACTTCTGTCACGCCGTCGGCTTGCCGTTATGGGATAACGTGCTGGTGCGTGCCGTATACCGCCAGCCACAGGTAGGGCTGAACGCCGCACAGCGAGCGCAAAACGTCAAAGGCGCCTTCCGCGTCGTGTCTGCAGAACAGGTAACGGGTAAGTGTGTCCTGTTGCTGGACGACGTGTGGACAACGGGCAGCACACTCAACGAGGCTACGATGGCGTTATTGCAAGCAGGAGCCGCGCACGTGTTTGCCCTTACTGTGGCACACGAGAGCCTGCGGGGGTAGGCGCAACCGGTTCACTCGCGAGCACCGACCTCCGCCAGCACCCTCTGCCCGAGCATCTTGCGCAGAAACTGCCCCGTGTAGCTGGCTTCCACCTGCGCGACCTGTTCGGGAGGTCCTTCTGCTACCACGTAGCCGCCCTCTGCGCCACCCTCGGGACCGAGATCGATAATCCAGTCCGCGGTCTTAATCACGTCCAGATTGTGTTCGATGACGATGACGGTGTTGCCGTTGTCCACCAGGCGGTGCAGCACGTTGAGCAGCTTCTCGATATCCGCGAAGTGCAAGCCGGTGGTGGGTTCGTCCAGAATGTACAGCGTCTTCCCTGTGCCGCGCTTCGAGAGCTCCGTTGCCAGTTTCACGCGCTGCGCCTCGCCACCCGATAGAGTGGTAGCAGGCTGTCCCAGCTTCATGTAGTCCAGCCCCACGTCGTGCAGGGTTTGCAGCTTGCGGGCAATCGGCGGGATGGCTTTGAAGAACTCCAGAGCCTCCTCGACCGTCATGTCCAGCACGTCGGCGATAGATTTGCCCCTGTACTTCACTTCCAGCGTCTCGCGGTTGTAGCGCTTGCCCTTGCACACCTCACAGGGCACGTACACGTCGGGCAGGAAGTGCATCTCTATCTTGATGATGCCGTCCCCCTTGCACGCCTCACAACGCCCCCCCTTCACGTTGAAACTGAACCTGCCGGGCTTGTACCCGCGCACTTTGGCGTCCTGCGTGCTGGCGAATAGCTCCCGAATCATGTCGAAAACACCCGTGTAAGTCGCAGGGTTCGAGCGCGGCGTGCGCCCGATAGGCGACTGGTCGATGTCCACCACCTTATCGATATACTCCATGCCGTCCACCCCATCGTGGTCACCCCACAGCGGGTGCGAACCGTAAACGTGGTACATCAGGCGCGGGTACAACGTCTCCTGAATCAGCGTGGACTTGCCCGAACCGGACACGCCCGTGACGCACACGAACAATCCCATAGGGATGCGCACCGTGATGTTTTTCAGGTTGTGCTGGCGCGCGCCGCGGATGGTCAGCCAGCGGTCATTCGGCTGGCGTCGCATAAGGGGTACCGCGATTTGCCGTTTACCGCTGAGATACTGCCCGGTGATGGATTGTTCGCAGGCGATAATGTCTTCCACCGTGCCCTGCGCGACGATGTATCCGCCATGCTCACCCGCGCCGGGCCCGATGTCGATGATGTGGTCGGCGGTGCGGATGGTTTCTTCGTCATGCTCCACCACGATGATGGTATTGCCCAAATCGCGCAGGTGCAGCAGAGTGCGGATGAGCTTCTGGTTGTCGCGCTGGTGCAAGCCGATGCTGGGTTCATCCAGAATATACAGCACGCCCATCAGCCCACTGCCAATCTGCGTGGCAAGGCGGATGCGCTGCGCCTCGCCTCCTGCCAGCGTCGCCGCCGGGCGGTCTAAGGTCAGATAACCCAGCCCCACGTCCAGCAAGAAGCCCAGCCGTGTTTGTATCTCGCGTAACAGCTGGTGCGCGATGTGGCGTTGCCGCTCGTTCAGCTTTAGCGGAAGCTCGTCAAAGAATCGCTGCGCTTCCTCCACCGACAGCGCGGTCAGCTGAGCGATGTTCAGTCCGCCCACGGTCACCGCCAGGCTTTCGTCCTTGAGACGCAGCCCTTTGCACTTGGGGCAGGGCTTGTCGGACATATAGCGTTGCAGCCATTCGCGTACGTTCTCGGACTCGGTTTCATTGTAGCGCCGCTGCAGCATGGCGATGATGCCTTCAAACTCGCTGTCGAAGTATCGCGTGCGCCCCCAGCGGTTGCGGAAGGTGACGGTCACATTGCCCTCGATACCGTAGAAAAGGTCATGCCATTGTTTCTCGTTCAGCTGATTCAGCGGCGTATGGATGGTGAACCCCAATTTCTGGGCTGCCCCGCGCAGGAGCCCTTCATAATAGGGTATCAGCCCGTCCTTACCGGCGAAGGGTTCTATCGCGCCCTCGGCGATGCTTTTGGTGGGGTCGGGCACAATCAGCGCAGGGTCGAACTCGGTCTTGAAGCCCAGCCCATGGCATTCGGGACACGCGCCGTACGGGCTGTTGAAAGAGAAGGAGCGTGGTTCGATCTCGGGCAGGCTGATGCCGCACGTGGCGCAGGCGAAGTTTTCGGAAAAAACCATCTCTTCCCCGTCCACCACCTGCGCGATGACCACGCCCTGCCCCATGCGCATGGCGGTCTCCACCGAATCGGCGAGCCGCTTCTCGATGCCTGCACGCATGACGATTCGGTCTACCACCACTTCGATGTGGTGTATCTTGTAGCGGTCGAGCGTGGGGATAGGCTGTTCACTCAGGTCAATCATCTCGCCATCCACGCGCAGACGGTTATAGCCTGCTTTGCGGGCGTCTTCCATCTCCTTGCGGTATTCGCCCTTACGCCCGCGCACAATGGGAGCAAGGATTTGCAGGCGCGTGCCCTCCGGCAGGGCAAGGATGGTATCTACCACCTGCTCGACCGTCTGCTGAGTGATTTCGCGCCCGCACTGGGGGCAGTGCGGGATACCAATGCGTGCATACAGCAGGCGCAGGTGGTCATAGATTTCGGTGACCGTGGCTACCGTCGATCGCGGGTTGCGACTGGTGGATTTCTGGTCAATCGAAACCGCGGGCGACAAACCGATAATGTCGTCTACGTCGGGCTTATCCATCTGCCCCAGAAACTGACGGGCGTAGGCGGATAGCGACTCCACATATCGCCGCTGTCCCTCGGCGTAGATGGTGTCAAACGCCAGACTGGACTTGCCGGAGCCCGAGATGCCAGTAATGACCACCAGCTTATCGCGCGGGATTTCGACGGTAATATTCTTCAGGTTATGCTGACGCGCGCCACGAACGATAATCTTGTCCTGAGGCATAGCGAACCTTCGCCCACCGGGGATTTCACGTCAAGGATTTTAGCACATTGGGAGGCGGAGAAGCAATGGGTGAAAGCGCTACAGGCGCGTTGCCCAAAACCTTAATGTAGCGGCGGCAGCACCTCCTGCTGCAGTTCCAGCATCTCATCGACCATCTGCACGGCGTTGCGGTAAGAGTCTACCGTCGGCTCCAGCAGCACCGCCTGCAGCAGTTTCTCTTTCGATCGCTCAGCGAACGCCTCCACCAGCAGCTGGTGAATGCTTGCCTGCAGGCGTAGCATCGCGGCGATGGCTTCGGGCAGCGGCTCCATCTGCAGGGGATGTATACCCCCTGCGTCGCCGATAGCGGGAACTTCCACCACCGTCTCGTCGGGCAGGTTGGGTATTGCACCGCGATTGGGCACGTTCACTGCGGGCAGATTGTGCCGAATACCACAGGCGATAGACTCCATAACAGGCGCGGCGAGCTCGCCCGATGGCTGCAAGGGAGCATCTTCCAGCCGCCGGGGTTGAGGCGGCTCCGGCTTCCATGGGCGACGGGTGGGGTCGCCAGTGAGCGAGTAGACAAACTCGGGGACGTGCCCGGTTTGCCACGGATGTCCATCGGCAGGGTCGTAGAAGAATTGCAGTTCACTGCACACGAACTCATCCGCCCAGCGGATGTACTCGCCGTAGTGATTGGGAGCGGGCGAGGGCCACAGTCCGAACCGTCGGAACAGGATGCGCGCCAGACCATACTCGTGCCATTCGGCGAGCCAGTCCCCTTCTCGCTCACGCTCTCGCAGCAGGGGATACAGGTCTTCTCCGGTGCGCTTGTGGCGGATGGTCTGAAACCACGTGAAATGGTTGATGCCGCAGGCAGTCGCCTCTATCTCCTCCGCCGGAATGCCCAGAATGTGGGCGATTTGCGCCAGCCCCATGAAATAACCGTGACACAAGCCCACCACGCGAATGCCGGTCAGGCGCGATACCGCCTCACACAGTTTGTGCTCGGGGTTGGAGAAGTTGATGAGCCAGGCATCGGGACAGAGGCGCTCCATCGTGCGGGCAATCTCCACCGTTGGTGCCATGTTGCGCAGCGCGTGGAACAGCCCACCGGGACCGCCGTTCTCGCCAAACACCTGCCGAAAACCATACTTGCGCGGTATGTGGAAATCCTGTGACCAGTACAGGAAGCGGTTCACCTCAATGGCGCACACGGCGAAACGCGCTCCATCCAGCGCATGCTGCAGGTCAGTGGTTGCCTCGATGGTGACCTTCACACCCAGTTTCTCTGCCGCATAGCGGGCGTACCGCTCCACATCCACCAGATTCCCGGCGACCTTATCCATGAGCACGAGGTGAACCCCCGCCTCGATCAGTGGCTGGCTCAGCAACACATCGCGTACGGTCGAAGGACCGAACGACCGGCTCCCCGCGCCAATCAGGGCTATCTTGACAGGCATGGTGACCTCCAGTTTGCAAAAGATACCATCTGATGTTTCGGGGCGAGAGGTGGGCGGTTCCTGCCGGGCTGCGAAGGAAGTGCCATCCACGCCAATTGACTTCTGCCCGTGTATGTGCTAAACTATCATGGTGCGTCAGCGGAGCATCGCCTTCTGCCGTTGTGCCGTTGTCCCCCCGGGGACAACCGTAGAACGGCACGGAGACGGTGAAAGCGAGGCGACGCACCACTCATTCCAACCGCGGAAAGGGGGAAAAGCACGGAGAATGCCGCTGACCAAAGAGCAGAAAGCCGAGATTATCCAGAAGTACCAGCGCAAAGAGGGCGATACCGGTTCGCCCGAAGTGCAGGTTGCCCTGTTAACGGCGCGCATCCAGCTGCTCACCGAGCACCTGCGCCAGCACAAGCATGATTACCATACCCGGCGCGGGCTGATGATGCTGGTGGGTGAGCGCAAACGTTTGCTCGACTATCTGGCTCGACAGGACATTCAGCGCTACCGCGCGCTGGTCAGCTCACTGGGCATCCGCAGCAAGCAGTAGCAGCCACTGGTGTGGCCAGAAGCCAAGATTCAACCAAGAGGAGTCCCATCTATCCATGATACACACCGTCGAAGTGGAAGTCGCCGGTCAACTCATCCAGATCGAGACCGGCCGTGTCGCCAAGCAAGCAAACGGTGCCGTTCTTGTGCGTTCGGGCGACACCATCGTGCTTTGCACCGCCACCATGAGCAGGGATGCACGTACCGATATCGATTTCTTCCCGCTGGTGGTGGACTACGAGGAACGCAAGTATTCCGTCGGCAAAATACCGGGCGGGTTCATCAAGCGAGGAGGGCGCCCCAGCGACAAGGCGGTGTTGACCGCGCGCCTGATTGACCGCCCACTGCGTCCGCTGTTCCCCAGCGGGATGCGCAACGAGGTGCAGGTCATCGCCATGCCCCTGTCGGTGGATAACGATCACCTGCCCGACGTGCTCTCCATCATCGGCGCATCTGCCGCGCTAACCGTATCGAACATCCCGTTCAACGGTCCCGTCGGCGCGGTACGCATCGGTAAGGTGAACGGCGAGTTCGTCATCAACCCCTCGTTTGACCAGGTGGAGAACGGCGATCTGGACCTGGTGGTCGCGGGTACGAAAGATTACATCGTGATGGTCGAAGCGGGTGCAAATGAAATCAGCGAGGCGGAAATCCTCGAAGCGCTCGACCTCGCCCACGAACATATCAAGCCGATTTGCGCCGTTCAGGAAGAGCTTGCCGCAAAGGTAGGCACGACGAAGGCGGACATACCTTTCTACGCCGTGCCCGAAGACATCCTGACCCGCGTGCGCGAGCAGTTTGCCGAGCAGGTGCTGCAAGCTATCCAGCAACCAGACAAATCGGCACGAGAGGAAGCCATCGAACTGCTCAAGGAGGAGATTGTGCAGGCGCTGTTGCCGGAGTATCCGGAACAGGTGACCGACCTGCGCGAAGCTGCCGACAAGGTGGTGAAAGAGCAGGTGCGCCGGCTCATCCTCGAGTACAAAGTGCGCCCAGACGGGCGAAAGTATGACGAGATTCGCCCCATCAGCTGCATGGTCGGGTTGCTTCCCAGAGTGCACGGCTCCGCCCTGTTCACCCGCGGGCAGACGCAGGTGTTGACCAGCGTGACGCTGGGACCGATGGAAGAGGCGCAGATTATCGACACGCTGGAGGAGGACGGGTTCAAGCGCTACATGCACTTCTACAACTTCCCGCCTTACAGCGTGGGCGAGACGCGCCCCCTGCGTGGCCCCGGCAGGCGCGAAATCGGTCACGGTGCACTGGCGGAACGTGCCCTGCGCCCCATGATTCCGCCCGAAGAGGAGTTCCCTTACGCCATCCTGCTTACCTCCGAAGTGCTGGAATCCAACGGTTCCACCTCCATGGCGAGCGTGTGCGGTTCTACCCTTGCGCTGATGGATGCGGGTGTGCAGATTAAAGCCCCCGTCGCCGGCGTCGCGATGGGCTTGATGACACAGGGGGAGGAATGGGTGGTGCTCAGCGACATTCAGGGCATGGAGGACTTCTCCGGCGATATGGACTTTAAGGTCGCAGGCACCGCCAGAGGCATCACCGCCTTGCAGCTCGATACCAAGATTTCGGGTATCCCCCGACCGGTGTTCGAGCGCGCCCTGGAGCAGGCGCGACAGGGCAGGCTATACATTCTGGAAAAGATGCTCGAAACCATCGATAAGCCCCGTGACCATATCAGCCCCTACGCACCACGCATCATCGTCATGGAGATACATCCCGATAAAATCGGCGATGTCATCGGCCCTGGCGGGCGTATCATCAAGAAAATCCTCGCCGATACGGGCACGCGCATCCAGATCGAGCAGGACGGGCGCGTCTACATCGCGGCGGACGACGAGGAGAGCGGTGAGCGGGCGCGCAAGATGATCGAGGATTTGACGCGCGACGTGGCGGTGGGAGAAACCTTCCTCGGAAAGGTTACCCGCACCTCTTCGCTGGGGGTGTTTGTGGAGATTCTGCCGGGTAAGGAAGGCCTGGTGCCGCTGTCCCAGCTATCCGAGCAGCGCGTGCGCCGCGCCGACGAACTGGTGAAGGTGGGCGACGAGATTCTGGTGAAGGTGGTGGAGATAGACAACCTCGGCAGAATCAACCTGAGCGCGCGCGGCTTGCACAACGTATTCAGCGGTCAGGCATCAGTCTCACCTCAACCTGCGGGTCCACGCACTGGTGGCGGACACGAGCCATCCGGCTACGGACGAGGCGGGGACGTACGCCGTCACCGCGGCGATGACGATACACCCCGAGCGCGATTTCGCCCGAAACGCTAAGACAGGCACTGTCCCGGCAAACCCCTCTCCCGCCGCAACGGGAGAGGGGCAAACGGTGAGAGGTTTTTCTGTAACATGCCCATAGAAACCTTCACACTGTCTAATGGACTTCGTATCGTTTGCGAATCGATGCCGTCCGCACGCTCGGTGGCGGTGGGGGTATACATTGGCACTGGCTCTCGCGATGAACGCTCTTCGGAATACGGCGTTTCACACTTCATCGAGCACATTCTCTTCAAGGGTACCCTGCGCCGTGACGCCCTGGACATCGTGCGCGAGATCGAGGGCAGGGGAGGCTACATCAACGCCGAAACCGACAAAGAGTACACCGCTTTCTACGTGCGCGTGCTGCCCGAAGATTTGTCGGTAGCGCTGGACGTGCTTTCGGATATGCTGCTGTCACCTCGCCTCGAGCCAGAGGACATCGAGCGCGAGAAGCGCGTCGTGCTGGAAGAGCTGCGCGAGCTGATGGACTACCCCGAGGAATATGTGTACGACCTGTTCGCGCAAACACTGTGGTCGCGCCATCCACTGGCACATCCGGTGATAGGCACCGAGCCAACCATTCTCGCCCTGCACCGCTCACATCTCCTCTGGGTAATGAGCCAGCGCTACACTGCCCCGAACACGGTGGTATCGGCGGCGGGGCTGGTCGATGCGAAACAACTGGTGCCGATGGTGGAGCGATACTTTGCCAGTATGCCCGCCGCTCAGCCCAGCACGAAACTGCGCCCCGCCCGAGCCGCCGCGCGGCAGCGGCTGTTGCGTCATCCGACCCAGCAGGTGCATTTTTGCATGGGCACGGCGGCATACAACCTCTACGATGATCGCAAGTATACGGTGGCAGTGCTGGACACCCTCCTAGGGGGCAATATGAGCAGTCGTCTCTTTCAGGAGGTGCGCGAGAAGCGCGGACTGGTGTACCATATCGGCACCTCGGCGATAGCCTATCGCGAAGGAGGATACTTCGCTGTTCATGCGAACTGTAACCCCGATAACTACAGGCAGGTGCTGGAGGTCACGCGGGAGCAACTGCGCAGAGTGTGCGAAGGCGACCTGAGCGAGGAAGAGGTACAGCGCGCCAGGCACCAGCTGCGCGGTAGCCTGTTGATGAGTACCGAAAGCGTGAACGGGCGCATGTCTGCCAACGCGCGGAGCGTGCTGTTTCACGGCCGCGTGATTACCGTCGACGAGATTATCGAGAAGCTGGAGGCGGTCGATGTGGGGAACGTAGTGGCTGTCGCCAGAGAGATGTTCGGTGACGGGAAGATGGCGCTGGCTGCCATAGGCAGTTTACCGAAGGGAGGAGTTAAAGAGGATGAACCGCTCTGAAACAGAGGACATCATTCGTGTGGCTGTCGCGGGTGCATGCGGGCGCATGGGCAAGCTGGTGGTGCAGACCGTGCTGAAACAACCCGACATGTTGCTGGTGAGCGCGGTAGACAAACAACACGTTGGCGAAGACATCGGCACTATAGCCGTGGAACACCCCATCGGCGTGACTGTGACCGACCATCTGAGCGAAGCGCTGTCGCAAACCCAACCTCATGTGCTGGTGGACTTTACCACTCTTGGCGCAGCGGTGAGCCATATTTATACTGCGCTGGAGCATGGCGTTATTCCCATCGTGGGAACCAGCGGCTTTTCCGCCCAAACCCTTTCCGATGTCCGCGAGGCGGTAGAACGGTCTGGTACCGCTTGCATTATCGTACCAAACTTCGCCATCGGCGCAGTGCTGATGATGCAGTTCGCGAGGGAAGCCGCGCCCTATTTCCCCAATGTGGAGATTATCGAAATGCACCATGATGGCAAGATAGATGCTCCCTCGGGCACGGCGATACGCACCGCTGAAGTCATCGCCGCGGCGCGCACCGAACGCCCACGTCAGCTTGTGCAGGAGCAGAAGTTCGAGGGGGCGCGCGGCGCCAGTGTTGCCAGCGTGCCCGTGCATAGCGTTCGGCTGCCCGGTCTGGTAGCGCACCAGATGGTCATATTCGGCGGACAGGGTGAAACGCTCACCATTCGGCACGATTCCATCGACAGGCAGTCCTTCATGCCTGGGGTTCTGCTCGCCATCCGTAAAGCGCGGCAGGTGCAGGGACTGGTTGTGGGACTGGAGCATCTGCTGTAGAAACCACGGCAGGAGGTGGGAACATGAAACTCTTTCTGGACACCGCCAACATCGAGGAGATTAAGACCGCGTGGAGCTGGGGGGCAATTGATGGCGTGACCACCAACCCCTCGCTGGTGGCGAAGGAGGGACGCCCGTTTAAAGACGTCGTGCGGGAAATCTGCGAGATAGTGAATCCGGGCGACATCAGTGCGGAGGTAGTCAGCCTCGATGCTGAGGGGATGATTCGGGAAGCGCATGAAGTCGCCAGCTGGCATCCCAACATCGTGGTCAAAATCCCCATGACGAAAGAAGGCATGAAGGCGGTGCGGGTGCTTTCGCAGGAGGGCATCCGGTGCAACGTGACACTGGTGTTTAGCCTATCGCAGGCGTTTCTGGCGGCGAAGGCAGGGGCATACTACATCAGCAACTTTGTGGGGCGCGTAGACGACATCAGCGGCGAAGGCATGAACGCTGTGCGCGACACGGTGAACATGATTCAAGAGTACGGTTTCAAAAGCCAGGTGCTGGTCGCCAGCGTGCGTCACCCCATGCACGTGGTGGAAGCGCTGCGGGCAGGAGCACATGCCTGCACCGTTCCGTTCAAGGTGCTGGAGCAGCTCTATCAACATCCGCTGACCGACATCGGTATCCAGCGGTTTCTCGCGGACTGGGAGAAATCAGGGGCAAAGATTTTCGAATGACCAGTAACATGACGTGGATAACAGGTTCTGTGACCGCGCCGCGCGGTTTTCGGGCGGCGGGGGTGTGCTGTGGCATCAAGTCGCAAGGCAAAGACCTTGCGCTCATCGTCTCGGACACGCTGGCAACGGTTGCCGGAATGTTCACCACCAACCGCGCGGCTGCGCCGTGCGTCCGCTACTCGCGCCACGTGGTGGAGGCAGGAACCGCCCGCGCTATCGTTGCCAACAGCGGCAATGCCAACGCCGCCACCGGCGAAGAGGGCTTCATGGACAATGTGCGCATGGCGCACAAAGTCGCGCAGCTGCTGGAATGCCCACCGGCACAGGTGGTAACCGCCAGCACCGGCATCATTGGTCACCGATTGCCCATCGAGAAGATAGAAGAGGGTATCGAGCGGGCGATGCTGGAACTTTCTGCAGAGGGCGGTAGCGCCGCTGCCGAAGCCATTATGACCACCGACACCCTGCCGAAGCAGGAAGCCATTCGCCTGCTCCTGCCCGAGGGCGCGGTGCATATCGGCGGTATCGCGAAAGGCGCGGGAATGATCGCTCCCAATATGGCAACCATGCTCTGCTTCCTCACCACCGATGCACAGATTGCCGCGCCAGCGCTGCAGCAGGTGTTGAAAGACGCGGTGGAACGCTCCTTCCACTGCCTCACCATCGACTCCGACACCAGCACCAATGACATGGTGGTGATTTTAGCCAACGGGCAGTCGGGCGTGGATGCGGGTCGCTATGTGGACGATTTGCAGATGGCTTTAGAGAACCTGTGCATTCGTCTGGCTCAGCGCATCGCGCGTGATGGCGAGGGAGCCACCAAGCTGGTGGAGATCGAGGTGCGCGGCGCGCCCACCTTCACCCAGGCGCGCCAAATGGCGAAGACGGTGGCGGAATCGCCCCTGGTCAAGACCGCCTTGTTTGGAAACGACCCGAACTGGGGACGTATTCTGGCGGCGATGGGACGCAGCGGCGTGGACTTTGACCCCGACCGGGCGCAAATCGCCCTGCAGGGCACTCTGGTGTATACCGACGGCAAACCAACCACCTTTGACGCCTGCGAACTGCATGAACAGTTAAAGGCGGATACAGTCACCATCGTCATCGACCTGCAGGAAGGCACCGAACACGCCACCGTGTGGACATGTGATTTCAGCTACGATTACGTGCGCATCAATGCAGAGTACCACACGTAGACCGGAGGCGCACCCCATGATGTCAGTCGCTGCGGGTTATCATGCCCTCGCGTACAGGGTCGTATCCTTCACCCAATCTCTTGCAGCGCTCGCTGGAGCAGGTCATGCACACCCAGCTGTTCGGCAAAGCGGTGCATGTAATCCGTGTCGAGCGTATCGGCCTGCAGGCGCAATACACCCAGAACATCCTTCCACTGCTGTGCGGCAACCTCTCTGCCCTGCCGGTACCACCACAGTTTGGCGAGAACAATGTCTTCGGGAGCCACGACGGACACCAGAGAAGATGTCTCGGGATGCAGGGAGTACCGGCGCGCACGGGAAATCACTGCGCGATCGAGCAGATGGTCTCGGGCCACAAAAACGTCCACTTTGAGCACCGTTTCGCGGTGAATCAGGTTGAAGGTCTCCCGGCGTGCAACAGCATCGGAAATCATAGCGGCATCCACGTAGAACTCGGTCTGTAGCATCTCCGCCAAGGGGGCAACATGCTCTACTTTGAAGTCGGCGACTATGTCGACGTCCTGAGTAGCACGTGCCACCCCGTATAGCGCGGTCGCGATGGAACCCGAAATCGCATAATCAACCTTCAGGTTCTCCAGCACAAAAGTCACCTTCAGTGTGACCGCGATGGGTTCAGGCATCATCGGCATATCTCGATACACTTTCTGCGCCAGTTCCTCGCCCAATAGCAAGCCAGCCACACGGCGACGCAACTCAGCCTCGCTGGCGTTCGGGTAGCGGGCGCGCAGTCCGCTCCACAGCAGTGACTTCACCGCGGCGTTCAGTTCCGCCACCATCTGCATTTTGCGCCACGGTGGCAGCTGGCGTAACATCTCGACCAGTTGCTGTTCCACACGCGGGTCGGTATCTTCAAACAAACATCCCATCGACACCGACACTCACGACTCGGACAAGTATTCCTCCAGATGTTCGCGCAGCAGGGCGCGAGCGCGATGGAGACGCGCTTTCACCGCTGCCACGGTTAAGCCGGTGCGCTCGGCGGTCTCCTGATTGGACAGGTCTTCCATGTCGCGCAGCACCAGCACCTCGCGCAGATTCGGAGGCAGCTTATCCACCGCCTCACGCACCTTCTGCCGTATCTCCTCCTCCAGCACCACCTGCTGCGGGTTCTGCGCGCCCCAATCAGTCATCTGGCGCAGCAACGTGTCGGCATCCTCCTCTTCACCGAGCGGCTGGTCAAGGGAGATGGTCGGATGCGCCAGCATCTGCTGCTGTTTGCGCACGCACAGGTTGCGCGCGATGCGATACAGCCACGTGGCGAAGGAGGCATCGCCTCGAAACTGCGGCAGGGCGCGGAACGCACGTATCAATGCTTCCTGCAGTACGTCTGCGGCTAGGTCTGGGTTGGCGCAGGCGCGGGTCATCGCGCGGTACACCTGCGCCTGGTAGCGGTGCACCAGCCGGTCAAAGGCGCGGCTATCGCCTTGTTGCGCGGCGCGTATCAGGTGTCTGTCTTCACGGGTGGACATCGGTTCCTTCCTCTTTGTCTGCTCATCGGTTCGCACGTTCCTGCCCCGCGAGAATGCGTTTTATCATGCCGAGCGTCTCGTCTATCTGCTCGCGCTTCTCGAATCCGATGATAAAGTTATCCACGCAACGCTGCGCCAGTACAAACCGCAGGCTCTCTTCGCGCTCTTGCGGGGTCTGGAACCTGCCTTCCCCAAAAATCTTCATGCCGGTCACTCCTTTTCCTGCCGCGCGCATCTGGCGCAGTAGCTCGGCAATCTCTTCGGGCTTACCGTCCATCGCCGTGCCCCGATGGTTGATACGCGCCAGCTGCACCTGCACCCAGGGCGAAGCCTGCGATACTCTAAGAGCGGGAAGGCTGTGGCAGGAGGTGCCGTGCGCACGGATAATCTTCCGTTGTCGCGCCTCTTCCAGCACATCCCGCATCGCACGCAGGTCATCTGCCCACGTGGGGGAAGTGGTGCAATGAAGAAGCACAATGTCGATGTAGTCGGTGTCCAGTTCCTGCCGGAAGCGGTCGAGCGCGCGTTTCGCATCGGTCTCCGGTTCCGGTAAACCCATCGGGCTGAACCAGATTTTGCTCTGGATGACTATCTTTTCGCGCGGTATCCCCTTCAGCGCGTCGCGCAGGAAGGTGTGCGTGCCGTAGAGGTCAGCAGTGTCGAAGAAGGTGATGCCGCTATCGTAGGCGTGCCGAATCAGCGCAATAAATGCCTCTTTGCCCATGCGGGTATGGTTGGATTGGCGCATCCAGCCGCGCACGCCGGTACCGATACCGACAAACGACGCCTTGATGCCCGTTTTACCCAGCGCTACCTGTTCCACCGGCGAGCGCACCGGGGGCTTTCGCTCCGCGTATGCAACACCGTCCATCAAAACTCCCCCTGCTCCTAACAGCATGGTACTGATAAACTCCCGTCGTGTCAGTGAACGCATCTGATACTCCTCCTGTTAAGGTGTGGAACCGCCCATTATCCGCTGAGCCAGCCGTTGCCGAAGCTCGGGGGACAGCATTTCGTGCAGCGCACTTGCGGGGTCAGGCAGTTGCTCCCCGCTGAACCACGCCCGCTTCACCCGAAAGCCCGGCAACACGCGGCTCTCGAACCAGCCTTCATCGTTCTCTTCCAGAGGCACGAAACTGCCCTGCTCCAGCACAAATACATCCACCGTCGCGCGATTGGGACGCGAGTCGATAAGCCAGTATTCGCGCACCCCCTCGCGCTCGTACTCCAGAAACTTCTCCACACAATCGCGACGGACACTATCCTCCGAGACAACCTCCACCACCAGGTCCGGTCCGCCAGTGAAACGTTCCTCCGACAGGTTCTGCAGGCGTTCTCCAGTAATGACGATGATGTCGGGTTCACGCGAGGACGGACGGCTGGGTAGAAACACCTCGAAGGGAGCAATAATCACCTTGCTCTGTTCCCGAAGCGATGCCAGCGATTGCAACAGAAAATACAGCAAGCCGACAATTGTTTGGTGAGGTTCCTTTGGCGGCAGAAGCAAAATAACCTCCCCGTCTACCCATTCGGCGTAGGTGTCCTCCCCTGCCCACTTCAAGAACTCCTCATAACTCATTCGCAGCCGTTCGGTTTTCAGTGCGGTCTGCATGGCACATCGACCTCCGCCCGTATTATACGCTTTCCCCAAGGGGGCTGTCTACGTCAGCGTCGGGTTCAGCGCCAGAGATGAGGTCTGCAAACATCCCTTTCCCGCAGCGTCGGGAGAGGGGCAGGGGGTGAGGGCAGGTCACCACCATCTTCTATCACCGCATTCCCTTTGTGGTCTGGTAGTGAAGACACCGCTTGCGGTACAATATGCATAACCTATGGCAAGAGTGCTGGCACTGGATATCGGCGAACGGCGCATCGGCGTGGCTATCAGCGATGAGGAAGGCATCCTCGCACAGCCCCTGCTGGTGATCGAACGCAAAGGCACAGCCACCGATGTGGCGCATGTGGTGCGTCTGCTACAGGAGCAACAGGCGCAGGAAATCGTGGTGGGGATGCCTTACACCCTGCGTGGACAGCAGGCGGCCGCGGCAAAGAAAGTGCAATCCTTTGTGTCCGCACTGCGCGAAGCCGTGCATGTTCCCATTATTCTCGTCGACGAGCGGTTAAGCACCGTCGAGGCGGACAGGCGGATGAGGGAATCCAGTGTCCGACGCGAGGCGCGTCGGAGCCGTGTGGATGCGGTTGCCGCCGCGCTGATCCTAGAGCGTTATCTGAGCGAGCGAAGGAACAAAGCGCATGGAGCCAACGGATAAACAGCGCAGAGGGCGATGGGTGTTGCTCTCCCTGAGCGTGCTGGCAGTGCTGCTGGCGGCTGGCTGGCTGTGGTGGCAGTTCCAGCCGCTGGGGCGGGGTTCTCTGCGTCTGGTGAAGGTGGAACCGGGCATGAACGCCCGCCAGATTGGGCAGCAGTTGCAACGGCAGGGCATTATCCGCCGCGCGTGGGCGTTTGAGTGGGTGGTGCGCGTTAAGGGGTGGAGCGGGCGTCTGCAGCCGGGCACCTACGAGCTGCGTCCCAGCATGTCGCCGCTGCAGATTGCGCGTCTCATCGCGGAGGGGCAGGTGGCGACCAGCTGGGTGACCATTCCCGAAGGCTATACCGTGCGCCAGATTGCAGCGTTGATGCAGGAGCGTGGCATTGCCGACCGCGAGGAGTTCCTGCGCCTTGCCACGCAGGAAGGTGATACCTTCTCCGCCTCCTTTCCCCTGCCGAAGAAGCTGGAGGGCTACCTTTTCCCAAATACCTACCGCCTTCCACGCGGCACGGGGGCGCGCGCGGCGATACAGAGCATGATTTCCCTGCTGGAGCGCGAAGTCTACCAGAAGTACCGCGCCGAGATCGAGCAATCGGGGTTCACCTTCCACCAGATTCTCACCATCGCGTCGATGATTGAGCGGGAGGCGAAAGTGCCGCAGGACCGCCCGCTGATTTCCGCCGTTATCCGCAACCGGCTGCAACGCGACATGAAGCTGGAGATAGACGCTACTGTGCTGTACGCGCTGGGCACGCACAAATCGCGCGTGCTGTATCGTGACCTGGAGGTAGATTCCGATTATAATACATATCGGCGAAAAGGTCTGCCTCCGGGACCGATTGCCAATCCGGGAGTAGCCTGTATCGAGGCGGCATTGCGCCCGGCTCAGGTGGACTACCTGTATTACGTGGCGCGTCCGGACGGCAGCCACATCTTCACGCGCACGTTGCACGAGCATCGGGTGGCTATCGCACGGGCGCGGGCGGAGCGAGCAAGAGCGACACCATGACGAAACGAGGCTGGCTGAGCTGGTGCCCCGATGAGGTGGTCTCCAGCGTTACCGACATCGACCCAACTGCACTGATGCAGCAAGGCATTCGGGCGGTGCTGCTGGATCTGGATAATACGCTGGTGCCCTGGCAGAAGACAGATGTACCGGAAGCGATTCGGTGCTGGGTGGAGGCGTTGAAACAGGCAGGCTTGCGCCTGTGTCTGGTCTCCAACACCCGGCGCCGACGCAGGCTAGAGGTGCTTGCGAAAGAGCTGGGCATCGCTTACGTGCCAAAGGCGTTCAAACCGCGTCGGTATGGGTTGCGGCAGGCTCTGGAGCAGCTGGGAACGCCTCCTGAGCAGGCAGTGATGATAGGCGACCAGATGTTCACCGACGTGTGGGGAGGCAACCGCATGGGGATGCATACCATCCTGACGCTGCCGATGGCTCGACGTGAGTTCATCGTCACGAAGGTAAGTCGCCTTCTGGAGCGAATATTACTGTGGGCGTACCGCCGTGCGGGCGTGTTGTCGCGGGATGAGGGAACCCGCAAAACCGTTCTAACGTCAAACAATCGAGGGGGAATCGGTTCGTGAGAGTGATTACGGGGCGGACACAAGTGGTGGGCGTGATGGGATATCCGGTGGAGCATAGCCTCTCTCCGGCAATGCACAACGCCGCTTTTGAGGCGTTGAATATGGACTGGATTTATGTGCCTCTGCTCACCCCACCCGAAAACGTTCAGGAAGCCATCGCGGGATTGCGTGCGATGAGTTTTCGGGGCGCGAATATTACCGTGCCGCTGAAGGAACTGATACCGCCTTTGATGGACGAGTTGAGCGAGGTGGCAAAGCAGATTGGCGCGGTCAACACGGTGTGTCGACGGGAAGATGGCACGCTGTATGGCACGAGCACCGATGGCATCGGGTTTCTGCGGTCGCTGGAATCGGAGCAGGTGCTGATTGGGGAGGACCTGCGTGTGGTGGTGCTGGGCACTGGCGGGTCAGCGCGCGCGGTGGCGAACGCACTGATTCAGGTCGGTGCGAAGGTGACCGTGGTGAGCCGTCATCGCGACCGGGCGGCGCAGATGCTGTGGGAGCTGGGAGCAGAAGCCCATGCCCTGCAATACCATGACCCTGCGGTAGTGCAGGTGATACGAGAAGCGCAGGTAATGGTCAACACCACTCCTCTGGGTCTTTATCCCAATGTGGAGGAGATGCCGCCTATCCCGCTGGAAGGATTGCATCCGGATATGCTGGTGTATGACCTGGTCTACAATCCACCGGTAAGCAGGCTGCTTCGTGAGGCGCAAAAAAAAGGATGTGCCATCATGAACGGCGTAAAAATGCTTGTACATCAGGGGGCGGAATCTTTTCGTTTGTGGACAGGACAATATCCTCCTGTAGACGTGATGGAGCAAGTGGTTCGAAAAGCACTGGGCATGGAGTTTGCGGGACAGGTTGTGTAGAGGTTGTATATCTCGTCATAAAATGCTATGATGGTGTAGCAGGAATCATCGGTGCATTCACCGGATACACCCGTCTCCGGCACGGGTGGGGAGCCAAACAAGTAAACGGGGTGAGAGAGCAATGGCAACCGTACGGAAGAGTCTCGGCGAGTATCTGGTCGAGCGGGGATACATCACGCGCGAGCATCTGGAGCAGGCGCAAAAAATCCAGCGCAGCTCTGGTGGCGACCTAGGCAGGATCCTGGTCGACAACCAGTGGGCGACACCTGCGCAGGTGGCGGAGGCGCGCGCGCAGGAACTGGGAGTTCCTTTTGTCGACCTGAACACCTTTACCATCGACCCCAGCGCGGTGAACGTGGTTCCCGAGCGCATTGCCCGACAGCACAAGGTGGTTCCCATCCTGAAGGATGGCAACGTGTTGACCGTAGCGATGGCGGACGTGAACAACGTGCTGGCGTTTGATGACCTGCGGATAGTTTCGCGCTGCACCATTCGCCCTGCGCTGGCAGCAGCCGACGCCATCGAAGAGGCGATTAACCGCGCCTACCAGTCCGTGGTCGGCAAAGCGCCGGATGCGGAAACGTCCACCGCGGCAGCTGCACCCGTCGGCGGGGGGATGATGGCGCAGATTAAGGCGGATATCGCGCAGGTTGGCGTGGGTATGGATGTGGATGAAGAGGATGTGGAAAGCGCGGCGCGCGTCGCAGAGGAAGCTCCTATCGTGCGCATCGCCAACACCATTATCCAGCAGGCGGTTAAAGAGCGGGCATCGGATATCCACGTGGAGCCCCAGGAGCGCGGCGTGCGAATCCGTTACCGCATTGACGGTGTCTTGCACGAGATTATGACCCTGCCCAAGTACATTCAGGCTCCACTCATCTCCCGCTACAAGATTATGGCGGAGATGAACATCGCGGAGCGCCGCCTCCCGCAAGACGGACGTATCCCCATCCGTGTGGAAGGCAAAGATTACGACCTGCGTGTGTCTTCAATCCCCGTTCACCTCAGCTCTGGCATGGGCGAAAAAATCGTCATGCGTATCCTGGACAAGACCAGCATCCTGATCGGTCTGGAGAAACTGGGGTTTACTGCAGAGGTGCAGGCGCAGCTAGAGGAGCTGGTCATCCAGCCGAACGGTATGGTGCTCTCTACCGGTCCGACGGGTTCGGGAAAGACCACGACCCAGTATTCGGTGCTGCACAAACTCAACTCGATTGAAAAGAACATCATCACCATCGAGGACCCTGTGGAGTACCAGCTGCCGGGTATCAGCCAGGTGCAGGTGAACCGTAAAGCCGGATTGACCTTCGCGAACGCTCTGCGCTCGTTCCTGCGCCAGGACCCTGATATCATCATGGTCGGTGAAATGCGCGACCTGGAAACGGCGGAAATCGCGATTGAGGCATCGCTGACGGGACACCTCGTTTTGACCACCCTGCACACGAACGACGCTCCGTCGGCGGTCATCCGTATGGTCGATATGGGTGTGGAGCCATACCTTATCTCTGCAACCGTGATTGGTGTTCTGGCACAGCGTCTGGCACGCCGTCTCTGCCCGCACTGCAAGGAACCGTACGAGGTGCCTGCCGCCGACCTGCGGCGGTTTGGCTTCCGTCCGCAACGCCCTGACCAGATGGTAACACTCTGGCGAGGGCGAGGGTGTGAGGCGTGCCGGTATACCGGTTTCCGCGGACGAATCGGCATCTTTGAACTGATGCGGGTGAACGACGAAATCGCTGAACTGATTGTCCGGCGTGCGCCGCTGGCAGACATCCGCGACGCGGCAAAGGCGAACGGCATGCACGAGCTGCGTGAAGATGGCTTGCTGAAGGTTCTGGAAGGCGTGACCACACCGGACGAAGTGATGCGCGTGGTCTTCACCGCAGGGCACTAACAACCATCAAGGGAGGCAGAACTTTCTGTGGAGCAGACAACGCAGTTCGATATCGAACCCACCATCGGAGGGCAAACCGCTGCCCCCTCCGCGGCGACGGCGGTTCGTCCAGGCAGTCTCGAGGATGCACACATCGACGACCTGCTGCGCATCGTCGTCGAAAAGGGGGCGTCTGACCTGCATCTGTGCGCAGGCGTACCACCCGTCATCCGCTTGGACGGCAGGTTGATACCCACCAATTATGAAAAAGCCACCCCGCAGGACACGCAGCGGCTCATGTACGATATCCTGACCGACGAGCAAATCCAGCGGTTCGAGAGCACCCTCGAACTGGACTTCTCGTACTCGCTGGGCAAAATGGCACGCTTCCGCGTCAACGTGTACCGCGACCGAGGCGCAGTGGCGGCGGCGTTCCGATTGATTCCCACTCGCATCCCGACTATTCGTGAACTGAACCTGCCGCCGGTGCTGGAAGAGCTCACGCGCCTGCCGCGCGGATTGATTATCGTCACCGGACCCACCGGTTCGGGAAAGTCCACTACTCAGGCGGCAATGATTAACCAGATTAACATGGAGCGAAGCGTGCATATCGTCACCATCGAGGACCCGATTGAATATCTCCACTCGCACCGCTTCAGCATTATCAACCAGCGCGAGCTGGGGCAGGATACCAGGTCGTTCCATAATGCGCTGCGGGCGGTTCTGCGCGAGGACCCGGACGTGATTCTCGTGGGAGAGATGCGCGACCCGGAGACCATCGCACTGGCGATTACCGCAGCCGAAACCGGACACCTCGTGCTGGCAACACTGCATACCAACAGTGCAGCCACCACGATTGACCGTATCGTGGACGTATTCCCGCCTGGACAGCAGGAGCAAATCCGCATCCAGCTCTCCAACAGCATTCAGGCAGTTATCTGCCAGCAACTGCTACCCCGCGCGGGACAACCAGGGCGCGTGCCGGCGGTAGAGGTGATGATTGCCACTCCGGCGATTCGAAACCTGATTCGCGAAAACAAGGCACACCAGATTACCTCGGTCATCCAGACCAGCGCAAACGTGGGCATGCAGACGATGGACCAGTCGCTGCGTGACCTTTACATGAAGGGCTGGATTACGCTGGAAGAGGCGCTCTCGCGGGCAATGAACCCCGACGAGCTGAAAAAGATGATGTCGCCCACCACAGTGACCGAGGGCACCGTCGCGGCGCGTGGACGATAAACGAGCGGAACCGTAGCCGCAGGCTTCCGCCTGCGTTTCAGATAGACAGGTACATGGAATCGTAGCCGCAGGCTCTAGCCTGCGCCGCTGCAGAGGAGGGAACAACCATGCCAACTTTTGCTTACACCTTCCGCGATGCGTCCGGTAACGTGCGTTCCGGCACCTCGGAGGCGGAAAGCGCAGAAACCCTGCGCCGGCGTTTGCAGGAGCAGGGCTTTACCGTCACCGAAGTGCGTCAGGTGCGCGCACATCGACCCGGCGGCGGTTGGGGACGGGTGAAGCTCAGCGACCTGGCGATTTTCTGCCGCCAGTTCTCCACCATGCAGGATGCGGGAGTGTCCATCGTGCGCAGTCTGGACGTTCTGGCTCAGCAGACCCAGAGCCCCAAACTGCGACGCATCATCATGGACATTCAGGCGGAAGTGGAAGCCGGTCAGACGCTTTCGAAAGCGATGAGCAAGTACCCGAACGTGTTCTCCAACCTGTTCATCGGTTTGATCCGCGCCGGTGAAGTGGGTGGCGTTCTGGAGGAGAGCCTGCAGCGTCTGGCGGCGTTCCTCGAGGCAGATGTCGCCCTGCGCCGTAAGGTGCGCGCCGCGATGACCTATCCCACCATCGTGGTGATTGCCGCGTTGGCGATCGTCATCGGGCTGGTGACCTTTATCCTGCCCCGATTCTTTGACGTGTTCCGAGACCTGAACATCAAAGAGTTCCCAGTGATGACGCAGATGCTGATGGATTTCAGCAACTTCCTCACCAGCCGATGGTACGTGATGATCGCTATCGTGGCGCTGGTGGTCATAGCGTTCCGCATGTTCGTGCGCACCCGTATCGGACGCAGGTTGTATGACCGCCTGAAGCTGAAGCTGCCCGTCTTCGGTCCGCTGAACCACAAAATCGCACTGGCGCGCTTCTCGCGCACACTCAGCACCCTGCTCAGCTCCGGCGTGCCTATCCTGCAGGCTCTGGAGACGGTGGCAGGTACGGTGGCGAACGAGATTATCGCCGAGGCGGTGATGGAAGCGCGCGCCCGCATCCGTGAGGGTGACCGAATCGGACCGCCACTGGAGAAAAGCGGCATGTTCCCGCCGATGGTGGTGCACATGATTTCCATCGGTGAGGAGTCGGGTGCGCTCGACCAGATGCTGTCCAAAGTGGCAGACTTCTACGAGTCGGAGGTGGAGTCCACCCTGCAATCGCTTACCTCAGCGATTGAGCCGGTGCTCATTGTGCTGCTGGGTGGCATGGTGGGCTTCATCGTCATCTCGTTGCTGTTGCCGCTGATTACAGCGGTGCAGAACCTTGCCGGTGGACAGGGCGGCGCCGAAGGCGGCGGATAAGCGTCCTGGGGGCGAGTGAGACATCGCCCCCTACAGCCATCAGGAAGGGCACGAACCAACGGATTATGCCGGAATGGTACATCGGGCTGGTGGTGTTTATCTACGGGACGGTGGTAGGTAGCTTCCTGAATGTGCTTATCTACCGCCTCCCGCGTGGTTTATCTATCGTCAAACCACGTTCCCACTGCCCGAGCTGTAAGACCGAGCTGCGTGCCAGAGACCTGATACCTTTGCTCAGCTTCCTGTGGCAGCGCGGCAAATGTCGCTACTGCGGTGCGCGCATCTCCTGGCGCTATTTCTGGGTGGAGCTGACAACCGGACTGCTTTTCTGGGGCATTTACTGGCGCTACGGCTGGAGCTGGGATACCCTGTTCTATGTGTTTTTTGCAGCAGCGCTAATAGCGGCTTTTTTCATAGACTTAGAACATTTTGTGATACCCGATGGATTAAACCTCTTCATGCTGGGGCTGGGCATCGCCCGCAACGCAGTGCTTATTGCCGAAGACAACCCCCAAGCGTGGATGAGCGTAGGCGGGTGGAAACTGCCGTACGCGCTGGTAGGCGCGGTCGTATGTACGCTGCTTTTTGCAACCATCGCTGTGATGGGGCGAGTGATGTTTCGAAAGGACGCTATGGGCTTTGGAGACGTGAAATTGGCGCGGGCGATTGGCACGCTGATGCCTTTGAAACTCGCGTTGCTGGCTTTTGCGGGCGCGGTGGCTCTGGGGGCTATCGTGGGAGGATTGCTGGTTATCTTCACCCTGAAACGGCAATCCCTTGCAGGTGCTCCGTCCGCAGCCGGGGCTGCGCCGTCCACTCCTCCTGAACCTCTGACGCAGATGTTGCTTTACAGCCTCGCGCTGCTGGTTGCACTGGATGTGCTGGTGTTCCTCTATGACGGTGTGCGTTCCCTGTTGGGCTCACACAAGGTTTCCGGAACAAGCACAGAGGAAGAGGAGTTCGTGCCCGGCTTGACCACTATCCCTTTCGGTCCTTATATTGTGGCGGCTACACTCATCGCGCTGATAGGCAAGCCCTACGTACTGTCATTGTGGGATGCCTACTGGCGCTGGGCAACAGGAGGTGGTTAGGCGATGGCGGTGCAAGCAGTTTCCAAACCCATCACCTACGAGGAATGGCTGCGGATGCCGGAGACGAACCAGCGTTATGAGATTGTCGACGGAGTGTTGCAAATGTCACCTGCGCCCAATATGAGGCATCAAAGGCTTGTGCGTCGATTAATCCAGCTGTTAGATCAGTGCATACCGGAGACGGTTGGGGAGATACTGCCGTCCCCGATCGATGTTGTTGTATGCTCCTCCCCCCTGAAGGTGCGCCAGCCGGATGTGATGGTGGTATTGTTCCGTGAGGATGGCTGGCGTGATGTGCAGGCGTTGCTGGATGCGCCGCCCGGGGAGGTTATACCAGACCTGGTGGTGGAAGTGCTGTCTCCCAGTGAAAGTAGGGTAGCCGTTCAGGAGAAGATAGAGGATTACCGGCGCGCGGGCGTTCGGGAGGCGTGGATTGTCAGTCCGGAGGCGCAGACGGTAGAGGTACTGCGCCTGAGCGCACAGAAAACCGAGCGCATCGGCTTATACGGGCGGGGAGATACCGTCCTTTCGGCATTATTGCCAGAATTGCAAGTAGACACTGAGCGCCTCTTCGCGTAGGGGAACAATACGTTCGGAGGCGTCGTCAAAACCGACAGGAAAGGAACGAGGTGACCGACTATGCGAGACCGGATTTGCACCAGAGCGTTCACGATGGTGGAGATGCTGACGGTGATAGCGATTATCGCCGTGCTCGCCGCCATCATTTTCCCCGTAGCGGCAACGGTGCGCGAACAGGCACGTCGCACCACCACCATGTCCAACCTGCACCAGATACAGGTTGCGTTAAAGCTGTACAAACAGGACAATCGAGTGTATCCCGAGGTGCTGTTGGGCTACGTGGATTTCGACAACAGCAACAACCCCATACCTGCGGACAGAATCCGCGGGGGCTTCCTGTATCAGGCGTACATCCGTGACATCACCATCTTCCGCAGCCCGAACAATCCGGTGAACGACAAAGTGAGCTGGCGGGCGGTGGAGGTGATGCTGCCCGACCCGAGCAATCCCAGCGTGCGTACCAACGAAATTAACGGCGTGCTGGTAACTCGTCCCTTCTACGTCTTTGACAGCATGGACGTGGGGCAGACCTGCCCGGGCAGTGGGGTGTTCGAGCAGCACTACAGCCTGTATCGCCCTTACATGCCGACAAACAATACCGCTGGCCCTCTGGATGACATGTGCCAGCTGCAGTACAACCTGCCGCCGGAGAACACTATCGTGACCTGGGTGTCCGACCATCGTAGTTGCGACAGGACAGGCAGGCCTACTGCCGGCAGCAAAGACATCGTGCTGCTGCTTAGCGGTACGGCGAAACCGGTCGACTCGCGCATTATTGCCCAGAAGATGACCGGCAACGACCCGAACTTCAGCAGTGCAGGGCAGAACAAGTTCTGGTGCCTGGACTAAGGCAGGGGTGCCTTGCGCTCGCGTGAAGTAGACGCAACGTTGTTACGGTGCATGACAAGGAGCGGAGCAGATATTGCGCTCAGGTTGTGCATGACAGGGAGACGGTCATAACCCACCAGATGGTAGGCGGTGGAGGCGAACCATGAAAAAGAACAGAAGAGTATATGCCTTTTCGCTGATTGAGGTGCTGGCGGCGATAGCCGTGCTGACCATCGGCATACTGGTCATTCTGAAGTTGTTCCCGGGCGGTTTCTTTGTGACCCGCGCTGCGGAGAACCGCTCGCTTGCCAGCCGACTGGCTCAGCAGGAGATCGAGCGGTGGAAAAACAACGCGACTGCGCTGCCCGCGGGTATCCTCGCGCTGGCACCGTACAGCGACGGCAGCGCGACGGGGGAGGCTATCGATGTCGGGGCGCATCCCGACAACCTCGCACCGCCCTCGTTGCCAGTGGGCATCGACCCTTACTACTACTCCGACATCAACCGCTGGCGGCGAGTGGTGGGCGAGAAGGTGCGAATCCCTATCCCTGTGCCCACCGTGGTCGGACAGGGCTCTGTGTACGTGCTGTCAGCGGGTCCGTTCGTCGACCAGCCGCTGTATGACCCCGTCGCGCAGGTGTGGCGACTGAGCAACCTGAATGTCTATGGTTCGCCTATGGTGCGCATCCAGTGGCAGGCGCAAGAGGATGCTCCACCGCCGTTGCGTCGCCCGCACCAATACGCCATCGACTACGACGCCAGCGACGATGGCTCGCACGATGATGTGGTCATCTGGTTCTATCCGACGCCGTACCCGCGCGATTTCACCATCTCGTACGACTATTACGACGGCAATGATGGCTGGAAGCTGAAGTCGGTTTCCAAGACCATTCCTAACGTGGTCAGCCTGACCGGCGAGCCAGTGAAAATCGAACTGCGCAGTTATGTCGGACCCGATGGCAGGCCGATTCTGGAGTCGGGATGGCTTATGCGCGGGGGCAGTGAACTGGTCAGCCGCGAGTTCCGATTGCTTCCGCTGGCGCAGGCGTGGTCGGATGACCCCTACGAGTTCAAGGTACTCTATGGCAACGTCGGTCCCTACGCCAACGTGGGCGTTCTGCTGTTCAACCCGCGTGGGCGCGACTACACCGAGCGTACAGCCCGCGGGGTGGTGCCGCTCACCGCGAACATCGATTACACTGTGCTGGACTGGCATATCATCCGCGAGGACCGGCTGGTTCCCACAGTGCCTGCCGAAATCAGGCTGAACCTGCGCTTCCTGCGCAAACGCGGCGATAAGCTGGATGACCAAACCACCTATGAGGGGCTGATAAGGGGTGTGAACTGGAACGCACTGCCACCCAATGACCCGGTACGCCAGCAACCCGACTTCGTGGCGGTGGACTTGCAGACGGGTCAGGTCATCGACCCCATTGTGGGCGAGGGAGATACAGGTTCGTATCAGGTAGATTACCGCAACGGCATCGTGAACGTGGTGGATCCCACTCTGGCGGGACATACCCTGCGTTTCTACTATCAGGCGGATGGCGACTGGGGTGTTCACGTGGTGAAGCCGTACGAGGTCTATCGCGAGCGTTACGGCAGCTTGCTTAGCTACCGCGAGTTTTACGTGGGCGGTGGTGCCGATGGTGGTTCACCCACGCGCATCTACTTCCCTGTGTGCGACGCGGGCAAGCAGGTGTTGCTTGGGGAAGTATACTATGTGGATAGCGCGCTAGGCAAAGATGTGATGCGTGGCGTGCTGGCGCGCATCAGCAACCGCACCGAAACAGTGGCAGGACGACCCCTGTGTTACATCGATATCCGCGACATCAAACCCACTGCGGTGTCGCTGGACCTGGATGCCTACAACACGTACGGATACGTGGTGCGTGGTGTGAGGGGTGCGTCCTTCAAGGCGCGTGTTATCTGGAAGGAAAACAACCGCTGGCAGCGCTATGAGGTGGAAACCATCCTCACGCGCGAAGTGAAATAACACCGATAGAACAAGCAAAACGCGAAGGTGAAACAGGAGTGTCCACCGATGAAAGAGATCGGCAACACGAAGTTCAGGTCAGCTTTCACGCTGGTGGAGCTGCTAGTGGCAATGGCGATTACCGCTGTGATGCTGGGACTGCTGCTGGGGCCCATGCTGCAGAGCTTCAACTTCACACGTCGGGTGCAGCGGGTGGCGCAGGCACAGGATACTGCCCGCGACCTGATGGAGACCATCTCGCGCGAGATTGCCGAAGCCGCTTACGTGTTCGACAACTCTCGGGTGCTGAACCCGTTGACCACCAGCAACCCCGTGAACGATGCGACGTTGCAGTTCACGCTGGTGGACCAGCGGGGTAATGCGGTCACCTTTTATCTGCCATATACTAAGATCGACTTCGTGTTGCCAGAACGTGCAACCGCCAACGGCACTGGCATTACCGACCCTACGGATGGCAGCGACTACGTCCCACCAGACCAGCGGGTCGGCAAGCCACCTTTGGTGCCGGTGCTTGCGGGACGTACCATCGTGCGCTATTTCGTTGCTCGACGTGACCCCAGTCGTCCTTACAGCAACCGCAATGAGCAACTGCTGGCTACAGCCGCGTTAGACAATCCGTACGTCTTGTGGCGGGCACAGTTTGTGCTGTACGAACGGAATGGCAATGGGCAGTATGTACCGAATACGAAACTGTTCAAGCTCGACGCCAACGGTCAGCCCATTATCGACGAGCCGTGGTTCTTCTATGATACCAGCACCGCGCCGAATGGAAAGTCGTATATGCAGAACTGGCTGGAAGTCAGTCGCCCTGTCACCGAAGTGCAGGATATCGACCTGCTGAACGTGCGTTACGACCAGCGCACGGGACAGATTGTACAGGTGACGCCGTTGATACAGTTCCTGCCCGGTCTGGTAACCGATGACCCAGCGGTACCTAACAATCTGGATGAGGCTGCCAATGAGGTGCCCAACGCAATCCCCGCTGCATATACCACCAAGAAGGGCGGCTGGAGCAGCCCGTTTATGGTCACTGTCTACCGCAATGGCTTTAGCACGGTGTACATGACTGGGGATGTGAACGGTCAGCTGATGGTGGCGCGCGGAGCTTCCGATGCCTTCCGTTTCAACATCACGGCTTACCAGCTGATGCAGTCGGCTGGCTGTTATGAGGAGGGCACCTGGAACGCGGGGGTGTGTTCCAACCTGCCCGACCCCTGGATACAGGGAAGCGGTTCATGGGAACGGAACCCCTCGTCGCTGGACGCCCCGTATCCCTACATGCCGTTCGATGTAGACCCGCGCTCAGGCACGGTCAGCTTCTCCATCCCCGCAGTGGCGGTTTTCCGGCCGGGTGAGCGTCCCGTGTTTGAGTATCTTGCCCGCAACACGCAAGTGGATGAGAGCGGACGACGATACCTGCTGCTGTCGGAACCGGATATCAACAACACGGCGTCCAATAATCGGCAGAGCCCATTGAGGCTACTGCAGACGGTGTCCATCGTGCCGGGCTCGGAACGGATTTGGGGACCTGACCAGACGACCCCGCCGGGCTTGGAGCCGCGCATGGTGCCTTACACCCGCGTTCCTTGGAACGTGACGCCCGGTCCGAACCAGTATCGCATCAACTATCGGGGAATGCGGAACGGCCAGCCTACCCTGCAAACCGGTTATGTGGAGTTCTGGTCGCTATGGCAGGTGCCATCGGGCACACGGGCAGACGGCACGCCTTACGACCTGCTGCGCGTGACCTACGCGATTCAGGCGAACTCTAACGACGATGTGGTGAAAGTGGATTACATGACGCGGTCGGAATACACGCTGGCAATTAGCGTCAAGCTGTATGACCCGACAACGGGCGACCCACTGTTGACGTCCCTGACCACGCAGGTGCGGGTGCGCAACCTGTTACGATGAGAGCGGGAGGGGGAAAGTGCGAAAAATGAGCCAACCGGTGTGGACGAAAGCGATGTGTCCTTCCTACGCGCAGCGTGGACAAACGCTGATTGTGGCGGTCGTGGTGCTGTTCGTCATGATGTTTATGGGCGCGCTGTTCGTGGCGATTATCGGGCGAAACCTCGAGAACGCGGCACGCAGTGGCAGAGTAACCGATGCCCAGTACTTTGCGGAGGCGGGCATCCAGTACGCCGACCAGCAGCTGACCTTCAGCGAAGAAGGTGCTGACTGGCGTCCCGTGCCTGCGAACCTGCCTCCGGACCAGTGCCGCGACCCGGACTATCAGTGGCTGCGTCCGTATGCCCCCACCGAGTCCACCACGCTGAACCCGTGTGGCACGCCGGCGGCTGGACCCAGCGGCGGCTACAGTCGGGTGCTGTTCGAAAACGGACGCGCGCTGATACGGGTAAGCTATAACCCTCGTCCGTACGACCCGAACGACCCCGAGTCGGGACCACTCTCCCGCTTCATCAAGATAGAATCTATCGGACGGGTGGGGCGCATCGACCCGAATGACCCGACCATGCTGACCGCCGCGGCGACCGGCTTGCGGCGGGAGATGGTGGCTTACAAGGCTATCGGTATCACCGACTACCTGCGCTTCATTACCAACCGCGATAACCGCGCCAACGTGGTGGTGGAGCTGGGCGTGCCAGAAGGCATCGTAGGACACGATGCGAACGGAAACCCGATACCGGTGCGACTCATCTGGGGTAGTAACACCAGTGGTGCGCCTATCCGCGTCAACGGCAACCTCAGATGGCATGGCGAGGTGGAACTGACCCTCAATCCGCAGGCTGGAGACCGGGTGGAGGTAGCAGGCGACATCCTTCTGGCGCCTCGCGCGCAGGTGACGGTGAATAACAATGCCTTGCTTCCCAGCAACAGCCCGACCTTCAATACCTATGGCGGTGTGGTGCGCGACGGACGCACTGGCGTGGGTGTGGATGGTGGACCCCGCCTGGCAACGCGACGGGAACCACCCCTTATCGACCTGACGGACCCGGCTACCAACGTGAACCGCTACTGGAGTATGACGCGCAACTCGGGCGCGCTGGTCGGTGGGCGCAATAGCGGCTTGTTCGGCTTCGGCAGAGGCATTTATATCAACAACCGCGCGGATGTACTGCGCGAGCCGGGCTTGTTTGGCGGTCCCACCGTGCGCAGTGAGTTCCTGCGGTTGATAGATTCGCGCAACTGGCAGGGACCCTACTACGTGCCGCCGGGCGCTATCATCCGGCTGAACCCCTTCGGCTTTACCATCCAGCTCACACGCGGGCGATGGCGCGCCCCGAATGGGGCAAACACTAACGCGGTGACCATGGTGTGTACCTACCTGCCCGACGGACGGCTATCGCAGGACCTGCTGGACCCCTCCCTGAACAAGGCGGCGGTCGGACTGCCGTTCGTCACTCCGTTCAGCGGTGTCATCTATGCTGAAGGGAATATCCGCATTCGCGGCATCATCCCGCAGGGCAAGCAGCTCACCGTGGTGTCGGGTGGCAATATCTTCATCGAGGGCAACCTGATGAAACCACGCCTGCCGAACGGTCTGCCCGACAACACCAGCGCCATCGCGCTGCTGGCGAAGGAGAACATTGTGGTCAACACCACGCTGTTCATCGACCCCGAACTGGGTACTGAAGCGGGCGGCTGGAACGAGCAGGACGCGCCGCTGAACTTCCCCTCGTGGCACAGGGCCATGCTGCCTACCCAGAGGCAATCCTTTGTGTTCTCATCGGCGGTTTCATTAAACAACTACTTCAGCAACACCTGGCCTCATGGTCTGAAACTGCTGGTGCGCCATGCAGCCATCCAAAACGAGCAGACCAGCATCTTCCTGCACGTGAACTATCCGGTGAACGATACTAACGGTAACGGTGTTCTGGACGAAGACCTGTATCGCTTCCCGGGAGGCGTTCTGGACGCGCTGGGCTTGCCGACCGTCTACGTGGTGAACGCTTCCGGGGTCAACTACGAGCATCTGGGGCTCGAACTGCAGCGCAATCTGTCGCCGTTCAACACGAACCCGCCGACCCATCCGACCAACCCGCGCAGCGACTACGTGCTGAACACCGCACCCGGCGCGGAGAACAGCCTGACCTTTGAGGTCAACAGCGGTTGGGGCAACGCGCCCGCCAACGAGTACCATCTGAGCCGGGTGGCGGTGGTACCCATGGACATTGAGATTGCTGCGCTGATGTACGCGCAGGAGGGGTCGTTTGTAGTGTTGCCGGGTGAGTGGTTCAACACCGACCCGCGCGATACCTTCCCAATCGGCTCCAGCCCGTCGTCGGTAGACCAGAACCTGCGCCGGCAGCGTCATGGGGTGCTTTCGCCGGTGTACCCGTTCTACGCACAACCGCTGGATATTCGCATCGTGATACGGGGAGCGATTGCAGAGAACCTGCCGTGGGCGATACAGGACCAGGGCGAGTGGCTGAAGAAGTGGGGCTGGATACCGCCACAGTATGGCAATTCGGGTATCCCCATACCGCCATGGCATCTGCGCGACCCGCGTAACCCCGCGCGCAACCTGCCTATGGGCTACAACCTTATCATGGAGTACGACCCGGTGTTCACCAGCGCGGGCGTGGTGCGCGTCGATCAGTATGGACGCCGGTTGCCACCGATGCCGCGCCTGCCGGTGTGCCCAGGACTACTCTATGTCGGGGAGATGAGGTGACATGGCGATTACGGCATCGCGCAAGGAGCAAATCGTCTACCCTGAATCCGACGGGAAGCCGATGGCAGATAACACGAAGCAGTTTCGCTGGATAGTGACCCTCGAGGGTGGCTTCGAGGCACTGTTCCGCGACAGGGAGGATGTGTTTGTGGCGGGCGACCTGTTCTGGTACTCCGTGGAGGGACGCCCCGATATCCGCATGGCACCTGATGTGATGATTGTCTTCGGACGCCCGAAGGGTGACAGACCCTCTTACAAACAGTGGGAAGAGGAGAACATCGCGCCGCAGGTGGTCTTCGAAGTACTGTCACCTACCAACTCGCTGCTGGAGATGGCGAAGAAGCTGGAGTTTTACGACCGCTATGGTGTGGAGGAGTACTACCTGTATGACCCGGAAACCGGCGACTTTACCGGCTGGATTCGTGGCGAGGACGGTCGGCTGCGGGTAATAGACGAGATTCAGGGCTGGGTGAGCCCGAGGTTAGGAGTGCGCTTCGAGATCGAGGACGGCGAGCTGCGCGTCATCCGTCCCGACAGGCAGCGGTTTATGACCTATCTGGAGTTACAACAGCAAGCGGAGCACGAGCGTCAACGCGCTGCTAAGCTGGCGCAACGCTTGCGGGAGCTGGGCATCGATCCCGAGCAGATTTGAGCCGAGAGAAGGGTGATGACAATGCGAAACCGACTGGTTTTCCTGATATTTCTGAGCATTGCGACAGGTTGGCTGAGCATGGTGCGCACGGCACAGGGCGACGCCTATACCTATACCACCGTGCGCAAGCAGATTCGCGTCGGTGTGTTGCAAATCGGCAGTAATCCGGTGCTGACGCCATTCGTGTGGCACGTGCTGGACCGCCGCAGCGACTACAAACCCGCCGGGTGGGATTTCGTCAATCCGCTGGCGGCTCCCGGCAGCCGCAAGAACATGGCGACCTACTGGGTGGTGAACGTCGACCAGATATCGATGGAAGACCTTGCCAGGTATGACGCGCTGGTGGTCGCCACGCAGGGCAGTAACATCGGCTTCACCCCCGAACAGCGTGAGAAACTGCGCAAATTCGTCGACGCGGGGGGGCTGCTCTGGATAGATAACCAGACCGCGTATACCATCGATACGCGCGCTCCGCTCTTTCTGGACCTGCAGTTCAATAATGAAGGCTCAACCAGCGGATTACTGGCGTATCCGACCCATCCTCTGGTGAACGCACCCTATCCGATAAGTGCGGGCGAGGTCAATCAGATGGGAGCTGGCATTCGCGGCTCGCTGAGCGCGGTCGGCGCGGATTTGAACGCGCCCCCTGCACCCGGTGTGCTGGCTCCGATTGTGGTGCGTCAGGACAACCGCCGTCCGGTGCTGGCGGCTGGTCAGTATGGCAGTGGGGCAGTGGTGGTCTCCTCGATAGGTATCGCGTATGCCCTCAGTCAGGCGGTTGCGCCGCCGGGGGGCCCGGTAGCGAACGAGAACTTCGTTGCCGCCGCCCCGCAGAACCTGAAGTTCGGCTACAACATGATGCAGTGGGCGTCGGCGTTTACCGCTCAGCGCAAGAATGCCCGACGCACCGCCGGTAGTTTCGAAAGCATCGGTGCGCCGCTGGTGGAGAAGTGGGGCTTGACCGGACTGCAGGCGGTGGGCACCTTCGCCTCCGCTCCAGTATTCTACAATGGCGCGCTGTTCGTGGTGGGGGCGTCGCCGTTCGGCGACCTGCGCCTGTACTGCTTCGACGCGAACCCGCGCCGCGACATCGACGGCGACGGCAACGAGGACGACGGTCTGCCCGACCTGTGGCAGCGCGGCACGCCATACGACGAAATCTGGGAGGCTCCGCTGGGAAGCGAACCCACCTCGACACCGCAGATTGTGGAGATTGCACCCAGCAGTAATGACCCCCTGCAACGTGCGCTGGTGGTTGTCGTGCTGAAGAACGGAACCGTACGGGCATACCGCGCGTTCCCTCGTACTGGAGGCATCAACACCCCCATTGCGGGGCTATCGGACGGCTCGAATCTGGTCTGGGAACGCACTCTGCCTAACGCCGTACCGTTTGACGATGAGAACGTGCCTGTCCCAGCCTTTGCGGAAGGGTTGATCGTGGTTCCGGCAGCCCAATCAGGCGGAGGTGGTACCAATGGACGGCTCTACGTATTGTGGGCAGCCACCGGCGACATCATTAACTCCGGTAGCGCAGGGCAGGACTGGATACAGCCGCGTACCAATCTGCCCCTCATCCGCGGCGGCGTGACGCTCGGCTATGTGCAGGACAGAGGACAAACAGGCGAAGGCTCTATCGCCAACGACCTGATGGCTTACGTTTCCACTGCGCCCACCTCCACGACCGGCACGCTGACCAGTTCGGTCTACGCCTTCTGGTTGGGCACCAGGGGCGAGGTGCTGAGCAATCCCAACAACGACAAGCGCACCTTCGTGACGCGCGCACAGGGACGGCAGCTGCACATCTTCCTGGCGGATACCAGCGTTCCCTACGCCTCCCTGAACCCGGTGGTGTGGGTGTACAATCGCGAATCGAGCGGCGCGCTAACGCTTGTAGGCCGCTATGACCTGCCCGACTCGCGCATTACCGTGAACGCGGGCACCATTGTGTTTGCCAGTCAACCCGCAGCGAACCCCGTGGTGGTGATGAACTACTTCATCGACTGGGGTAAATCGCCCGGCACGCCCGTCCGCAGCACGGTGGGCATCGCGGATGTTGTTCCCAACCCCAGTAAGACCATTATGGACCAGCCTGCACTGGATGCCAGTGATAACGTGATTTACACCACCGACAACGGTAGCATCTACGGCTTACTGGAACAGCCCGGCAACCGTACGGTCATGCGCTGGCGGTGGCAGCTGCATGGCGGCTACAGCGACCAGATTACACCGCAGCAGTCGGAGAATGTGCCGCCGTCGCTGGTGCTGAAGCACACGCTGTTTGGTACCAGAGTGCCGCCGGGGGCTGAGGTAGGGCTGACGCCGGGTGGCTTCACCGCGCCGCCCGCCGTCTTTGGCGACACGACCTACGCGGTAGCGGAAGCAAGGGGCACCTTCCCGGGTATTCCGTTCCCTATTTCGGGTACCGTGCTGATGGCGTTCCAGAACAACCCGAAAGTGGAGCTGCGCCTGCCAGAGTCCATTCCTGCCAACGCCACCCTGCAGATTCGGCAGGTGGATGTGATACGCAGCACCAGCGGTACCACGCAGTACACCTACGTGCAACCGGCGCAGTATTCGGTGAACCGTGCGGCAGGCGTGATAACCATCAACAACATGATGCCAGGCGCAGGTGGGGGAGGCGCCATCTTCGCTTTCAGCCTGTCGCAGCCCACCCTGGTGGTGGTGACCGCGGGCAGCGAACCTCCTCGCCAGTATTACATCCAGCCCACCACATACAGCAACCTGAAATGGTTCATGTTCATTCCCTCGGTTCGGGTCAAAGCCTCACCGGTGGTGGCGGGCGATGTGGTCTACCTGTCGGCGCAGGTGGACGCGCCGGGTGTGCAGGTATCCACGGTCATTGCAATCTCTGCGGACCCCACTGCTACCGACCCCAGCATCCAGCCGGGCGACGACGTACCCCTGCTCACGCAAGAGTCGGACAAGCCCAACCACGTGCTGTGGCCCGCGCTGGGCAAGCCCGGCGATTACGGCTACGACCCCGCCAACCCGGCAACGTGGGGGCCGTCGCTCATTAACCTGCTGACGGCGACCCTGAACGAGCTCCGTCGGGCGCAGGTGGGGACGCGGGGCATCGCGGCGGTAGCGGCATCGAACGGGTTGCTGGCAGCGGTTGGCGATACGGGCATTAAGGTGTTCGAGCGACAGATGACGCTGATCGCCGATAGCCACCGGTTGCTGGAGATGGACCCGGGCGGCAAAGTGGCGTGGAGCATGGACGCCAGCAAACTGTGGGCTGCAGCTTCTGGGGGTTCCGCTCCAGTGGTTAGCGTCACTCCGACATCGGTCGCGCGCCCTGCGCGGGTATACCGCACCAGTGCCAACGAAATGATTGTGGTGGACACGGGCAACAACCGCATTGTGTGGGTGGACAAGGCGGGCAACGTGAAGTCGGAACTGCGCCGCTTCGAGAACCCGCCGCGGCTGGACCTGTCTGACCCGAGCAAGCCGCCTGCGCCACTGGCTCCGGGTGACCCGCATGAGCTGCGGGAGCCCCAGGACATCAGCGTATACGCGGAGTATGTGCCCAGAGTCGGTTCAGACGGCAGGCGTCTCAATCCATTTGAGGATGCCCAGGACCTGGAGTACTGGGTGCATTACCTGATTGCCGACACGGGCAACGGACGGCTGGTGGACGTCATCGACCGCTACGCTGCGGACAGCGCCACCGGCGCGGTTGGTCCACTGATTGCGGCGCGGCAGCTGCTGTGGACAAGCGCGGAGGGCGCTGAGCGGCGCAAGTACCGTTACACCGGTGTGCAGCGGGTGGTTTCCGGATACAGAGCGGGTGCGCCGGTGTTCACGCTGGTGGCAACGGTGGCGAATTATCGGGTGCGTCCGGATGGAACGGGCGAAGAGGGCGTCGGTGGCACGGTGATGGTGCGTACCATCGGCGCGGGACTGGACATCACCGAGGCTTTCAGCGAGGTGCTTCTGCCCAACGAGCCTCTGGGGTCGAACAACCGCGTGCCCATCGGCAGCCCCAACAACGTGCAGGTCTATCCGGTGCGTTACGACAGCGGCACGGGAGAGGTCGTCTACAACATCGTGCTGGCGACGGACAAAGGCGTGTTCGACCTCGAACGCCTTGCCCCCAACCAGTGGCGAATCAAATGGCGATTAACGGATGAGGTCTACCGCAGCCTCACCCATCTGCGCGACCGCATCCGGGGACCCCAGCCGGTAGACACCTATATCAGCCGCGCCATCCCGCTGTGGGCGGTCAGCGCGATACGGCTGGCGAACGGTCACTACCTGATATGCAACGCCTACCGGGGGGTGCTGCCCGATAGCAGTCGCTTCAACGGCGAGGTGTTCGAGATAGACCCCAGCAACTACAATCCGGGCGCGACCCGCACCGAGAACGAGATCGACGGCCCGCGCACCTACCTGACCGATGGAATGCGGCCGGAAGACATCGTATGGTGGACACCCAGGCGGGTGAAAAGCTGGGCAAACGTGAGCGAGGTCATCAGCAGCGATACCTATCGGGTGGATACGCCGTTCTTTGCGGACAGACCGTTCTAGGGCTGATCCTGACCGGGCAACCGTTTGGACGGCAAGGCACGCGCCAGGCTGTTTGCGAACGAACGGGCATCTCCGGTCGTCAAATAGCATGGACAGAATCAAGCAGACCACTGCCGAGTGAAGCGAGGTTGGGATAAATATGGCAACAGCGAGAAGATGGTTACTGGCTTGTGTCATCGCAAGCCTACTGCTCATACCATATGCGAGTCGGGCGGACGACTTTCCGATGTTCCGCCGTGACCCCCAGCGTACCGGGGCGACAAACCTGACAACGGAAGCAGGTCCGGGCAGGGCGTTCCTGCGCTGGTGGTGGCCCGCACAGCAGGACAGGGGCATCACCCTGGAGATCGACCGCGACGGCGTCAATCGTGCGGGTGACTACGCGGTGATACAGGGTTCGGTAACCACGATCAACATTACCGATACCAATGCGGTCACCGATTGCTTCAGGGACTCTTACGACTATGCCAGCGCGGTCAATCCAGGCAGTACGGATGACCCCACCAGCGGTGCGACGGTGGTTGTCCGCTGGCGTAACGCCACTCCCGCAGAACTCGACCCGGATAACTCCGCCTATAACCCGCTTGTTGCCAGACCGAATCGCTATCAAATTGCGTTGTGGTTCCCCTCCAGCGGCACGGCAAACGGACGGAACGTCCGCGAGGCGGTGGTCAAAGTCCGCTATCCTGTAGGAGCCAGCGACTACAAAGAGATTATCCTGATAGTGAACCAGACAGCCGGTGGACGATGGGTGCGGCTGGGAACAGCAGGCAGCACCGCATATATCTACAATTCCGGCACCGGGAAGTGGGAGCGTACCCTGCTTCGCAGCGACCTGTTGTTCCCCTTTGATGGTCGTCGCCCCGTGGAGGTCTATGCCTACAATACCTCCACCCACACCGACGAGGACGGCAACTTTGATGACTCTGGTCGGCTGGTGGTGTTTGACGGCGTACGCTTCATGCCCGACGTGGGCGCTTTTTATTCCTCACCAGTTGCCGCGACCATCCAGGTAGCGCCCGGGCGCTCCGAGCAGCTGGTATACATCGGGCGCATCGAGCGGGTTCCTTCTGACGATGACCCCACCTCCAGCGTCGAAATCGGCGTGATGTACTGCTTTGACAACGTGGGACGGGTGGTCTGGCGGTATCCCTTGAATGTTACCGGTCAACGTGCGGTCACCGTGGATGACGCCGATGGTGTACCTGCCTTCCAGGCGGATTTAGGGTGGGTCACTCCCCCCGTGTTACAGCCCGAACCGTATGGCACCACTTACGTGCAAGCACCTGTCGTCCCAACTTCCAACCCCACTACCTGGTTGCGTGTGCGCTGGCAGCCCGACCTGCAGCCTTCTAACGGCAGGGAAACGGCGCGATACACCATCTACGTGTGGCTGCCCCAAAATGACGGTACGGTGCAGCGCACAACGGTAGCCCGCTATATCGTGCGCCACGAAGAGGGGGATACCGTCGTAGAGATAGACCAGACGCAGAACACGGAAGGTGGACGCTGGTTCAGCCTGGGCACTTATCTGATGAAACGAGGCACCACCAACTACGTGGAGCTGGTCAACTACACCCGCGTCGCCACGGAGGTCACTGAAGGGCGCGTGGTGGTAGCCGACGCCGCGCGGTTCGTGGAGCAAGGCACTGGTGCCAGCGGCGTCTTCTCTACGCCGGTGGTGCAAACGCTGCCGATGCGTGTATCGGGAGGCACGGTGGTCGGCCGGCAGGTGGTCTTCTTCTCGGCAAACGACGGCAAGGTCTACGCGTTGGATGCGGTAGGCAACGGTGATGGCACCACCTTCTCGTACTGGATATGGCCGCGGGAACCGCTGAACGAGCGTCCGGTAGTTGGTTCGTTCGGGTATTCCTCGCCGCTGGTGGTCAACATCGGCACGAGCGGTAGCCCCGATTGGCGGGTGTATGTGGCAAACTCGAACGGGCGGGTGTACTGCCTGGACGCCAGCGGCAATGGCGACTTCGGCACGAGCAACCCCGGCACCACCGACCGTATCTGGATGTATCCCGCGGCGGGCAAGGCGGCGGTGGTGGGCGGTTTTGTCTCCTCGCCCGCGTATCACCGCACCAGCGGCGCCGGCCCCACCGTGTTCGTGGGCGGTCTGGACGGACGGCTCTACGCGCTCAATGCTGAAGGTTCTGGTGGGACAACCACCGAGCGATGGATTTACCCCGGCAAGTATGAGCCTGCCTCGGGAGATGACCCTGCGCTGCCCGAAGAACTGCCGCTAGACCCCATCCCCACCACGCCTGCCGTGTTCGATGGCAAGGTATACTTTGCGGCCGCCGACGGGCGCGTGTATTGCGTTCGAGAGCGGGGCACCGCACGCCGGCGCACCGAGCGCGTGTGGGTGTGGCCTTACGCACAGCGACCGCCTGTTTTCGACAGAACCAGGGGCGACGAGGAGCCCGTGGAGCCGTTTGCATACTCCTCGCCAACGGTGGTGGCGCAGGTGAACACCATCACTGGCGTGCGTGATGTGGTGTTTATCGGCGACAGGGGCGGCACGGTCTATGCTCTGGACGCACAGGGCATCGGCAACGGCAGAACGGAGCTGGTATGGCAGGACGTGACCAACCCTGCGAACCCCGTTGCTTCTGCCA
>Ga0308408_1000104_pt1 | contig 50240 bp, 46 predicted proteins | sample HotsprSampleMSe3_FD_203466 | JGI IMG/M metagenome (GOLD analysis project Ga0308408, IMG submission 203466) | Hot spring phototrophic mat microbial communities from Mushroom Spring, Yellowstone National Park, Wyoming, United States - 20060912_MSe3 ... | reverse complement strand
GCCGATGGAGAAGACGACGAAGGCGGCCGCGCCGAGCGCGACGAGGGTGTTGGTGCGCAGCCCGGCGAGGCGCTGGCGCCATTGCCGCTCGAGCCCGATCGCCGCGCCGAGGCCCAGCGCGACCAAGAGATGGAGCACACCCGTTGCGTGCAGCAGGTCCAAGGGAGGTCTCCCGAGCCGGTCGAGGAGGGGGGCCGTCCGAACGGCCGCCCCTCGCCGGTCGGCTCACGCGGCGGTCAGGAGGTCGCCCAAGAACACCCAGGCGAGGCCGAAATAGATGAACACCCCCAACAGATCCATGATCGAGGTGATGACCGGCGCGCTCAAGGTCGCGGGGTCGGCCTTGACCAGCCGGGCGAGGAACGGGAGGGCGAGACCGATCAGGCTGCCGGCCACCGTCACGACCAACATGGCGAGCCCGACCACGAGGAGGACCTTTGGTGTCACGTCCTTGGTCAGGAAGGCGAGCACGACCTCGAGCACGGCGATCGCCGCGCCGAGCGCGGAGGCGACCAGTACGTCACGGCGCAGCACACGGAAGAAATCCCGCCACGCGGTCCGGACTTGGCCCAGCGCCATCGCCCGGATGACGAGCGTGGCCGACTGGCTGCCGGTGTTGCCGCCCATGTCGATGATCGGGGCCATGAACGCGGCGAGGATCACGATCTCCTCGAGGATCGCCTCCTGCGCCGCGACGACGTGGCTGGTGACGATCCCGAACCCGGTCAACAGCGCGAGCCAGAAGAAGCGCTGGCCGAACACCGCGCGGAAGCGCGACCGGAGGATGTCGAGATCCGGCCCGCCGAGCGCGGCCGTGCCACCGAAGCGGACCAGCCGGCGGGCCTGCTCGCGCTCGGCCACGTCCATCGCGTCGTCGACCGTGACGATGCCCACGAGTTTCTCGTCGCCGTTGACGATCGGCAAAGCGAGGAGGTCGTATTCGGCGATCTTCTGCGCGACGAGCTCGCGCGGGTCCTCGACCCGGGCGGCGATCACCTCGCGGCGCATGATCTCGCCGACCGTCGCCTGGTCGCGGGCGACCAGGAGGTCGCGCAGCGAGACCACGCCCACGAGCCGGCGGGCTTCGTCGATCACGTAGGCATCGTAGATCGTCTCCTTGTCGGGGGCCTCGCGGCGGAGCTTGGCGATCGCCTCGGCGACCGTCAGCTCGGGCGCCAGCGCCGCATAATCCGAGGTCATGATCGAGCCGGCGCTGCCTTCGGGGTAGGAAGCGAGCTTGCGGATGTCTTCCCGCTCGGCGGCGGCGAGCGCCGGCAAGAGCGCCTCGCGCTCGGCCTCGCTCAAGCGGTTGAAGAGATCGGCGCGCTCGTCGTGGGCCATCGCCGCGACGATCCGGGCGAGCTCGCCGCGGCCGAGGCGCGCGGCGATCGCGCCCTGCACCTCCGGCTCCAGGAAGGCCAGGATGTCGGCCGCCTTCCGCTCGTGCAGCGCCGGCAGCACGCGGGCGGCTTCGGCGGCCGGCATGCCGGCGAGGACCGCTGCGGCATCGGCCGGGTGGACGGTGGAAAGGGCGACGCGGATCGACTCGAGATCGTTGCGGGCGAGGAACTCGGCGAACGCCGCCTGCTCGACGATACGGGTCATGGGGGTGCTCCGTCGGCGAACGGGGCCAGCCGCCGACGGGCGCAGCGGCTCAGCGCCGTGCGGGCCTCGGCGGCGGGCGGAGATCGGGTTCGAAAGTGCGGCGCGGGCGCGGCTCGGCGCGGCCGGACCGCGGCCGGGGCTCGCTCACGGGCGAGCCCGTGGTCGAGATCGTGGCGGCCGGAGGCCGCGCCGGGGCACGAGGCGGCGGAGCAGGATCGGCGAAGCGGTCGCGGCCATCGTGCACCTCCTCGGGTCGACCCCCCGGACCCGAGGTGCGCCGACGGCTCAGCGGCGGTCGCGCGCGCGACGGATCCGGACGGTCACCCCGTTCCGACGGCCCGGGCCCTGGGGCCCGGGACGAGATCGACTGTGACTGTCCATCGCTGTCCCGATCGATGCTGCCGGTCGGACGCCGGGCAGCCGGCTGCGAGTTAGGAGGGGCGGGCCGCCCTGTCAACCCGCGACGACGAGCTGCCGGCGACAGGCGCGCAGCGTGTTGTCGAGCAGACAGGCGACGGTCATCGGGCCGACCCCGCCCGGGACGGGCGTGATCGCCGCGACCCGGCCGAGGGCTTCGGCGAAGGCCACGTCACCCACGAGCCGGCTCGTGCCGTCGGCCGCGGCGACGCGGTTGATGCCCACGTCGATCACGACCGACCCGGGGGCGAGCCAATCGCGGCGCACGAGTTCCGGCCGACCGACCGCCGCGACCAGGATCTCCGCACGCCGGCACTCCTCGGGAAGATCGCGGCTGCGCGAATGGGCGATCGTGACCGTGGCGTCGTGGGCGAGGAGGAGGGCGGCCATCGGCCGGCCGACGATGGTCGAGCGGCCGAGCACGAGGGCCCGCTTGCCGCGCAGCGCCGCCAGGTCACCCAAAGCTTCCTCGAGCAGCGACAAACAGCCGCGCGGGGTGCAGGGTATCAGGAGATCCGCGGGCGGGGGGCCCGAAAGCGTGGCGAGTCTCCCGGCGTTGAGCGGGTGGAAGCCGTCCACGTCCTTGGCCGGATCGATCGCTTCGACCACCGAGCGCGTGGCGATGTGCGGCGGCAAGGGCAGCTGGACGAGGATGCCGTGGACCGCGGGATCCGCGTTCCACGCCGCGATCCGCGCGAGGACCTCGGCCTCCGGCACGTCGCCCGGCAAACGCTCGACCCGGCCGTCGATCCCGACCTCGCGGGCCATCTTCTCCTTGGTGCGGACATAGGCCGCACTCGCCGGGTCCTCGCCCACGAGCAGCACGTGCAGCCGTGGCCGGATCCCGACCCGGGCGACGAGGCGTTCGACCGCGGCCGCGATCCGCGCGCGCAAGGCGGCGGCTGCGGCCCGACCGTCGATCACCCGGGTCAAGAGATGCGCTCCCCGACGAGCGCCGCGAGTCGTGCGGCGAGGGCCCCGGGATCACCAGCGATCCGCACCCGCTTGATCCGCGCGGTTTCGCCCGAAACCAGCCGGCAGGCGCTCTTCGGGACGCCCAGCATTTCCGCGAGCAGCCGCAGGAGAGCGGCGTTGGCGGCACCGTCGGCCGGCGCCTCTTTGAGCCGGACCGCAAGGCGCGTGCGACCGGCGGCGTCGCGCACCGGCCCGGCCAAGGCACTGCGCCCGGCGCGCGGGGTGACCTTGACTTCGAGCTCGATCCCGTCGGCGTGCCGCACGAGCCAGTCGCCCGCGGTCAACGCAGATACTCGTTCACGAGATCGCGCAGGAAATAGAGCGCCAAGATCAGCACCACGGGCGAGACGTCGATCCCGCCGAAGGTGGGGATCATGTTGCGGAACGGGCGGAGCGCCGGCTCGGTGATCTGGCCGAGAAAGCCGCGCAGTTGGTAGACGAAGCGGTTGCCGGTGTTCACCACGCCGAAGGCGATCAGCCAGGACAGGACGACGGCCGCGATCAAGAGCCAGATGTAGAGCGTGATGACGGTGTCGACGAGATTGGCGAGCGCGTTCATCGGCCATCCCGGCGGGAGTCGTGGCGGCGGCGACCGCTGTGGGGAATCATAGCGGCGCCGACGCGGCTGGCCAGAGCCGGCACGCGGTCGCAGGGCGAGCCGGTTGGTAGGATTTTAGACTTCACAAAGGCGAGGCTATCAGTTAATGTTCCTCTAGTTGAGAACAGGAGCGCGCCATGCCCTCGACCCGGCCCGCTGCCCGACCCCGAACCGGTTCCGCTGCCACGGCACCGCATCGCGCCGCCGCCACCGGCCCGGCGCTCGCCCGCCTGCTCCGACCGCCCGTGCCGCGGGCCCGCGGCCGTCGTCGGCAGCCCCCCGAGCCGGCCACATCCTTGACGACCGGCCCGGGCGACCCCATAGGAAGCGCCGGCGGGGCCGTAGCTCAGTTGGGAGAGCGCTAGAATCGCACTCTAGAGGTCGGGGGTTCGACTCCCCTCGGCTCCACCAGGTCCTCTTTTGGGCGAGGCCCGGGCCTCTCCCGCCGGGAACAGAGAGCACGGTCGGTCTTCGGCGAGCCGCTCGGGCGAAACGCCGGCGAGCTGCGGAAGGGGGTGCCGTCGGCCAGGCGTTGTCAGAGATCACTGACAGCTCTCGGAGAAATCGTCGTCGTCGCGTGACAGTTCGGTGCGTCTCGGCTGAGCTGCCGGCGAGCGGAGGGAGCGCTCGATGCCCGATGAGCCGGGATCGCACCGGCCGGATCGCCGGGGCCCGAACGCCGAACAGGTGGCGCGGTGACCCGGTCGGCCGCTCACGCTCCGCCCCTCACCTTCTTCACCTACGCGAGCCGCGCCCGTGACCTACGCGAGCCGCGCCCGTGGCGATTGGCCGCGAACCCGTCCGGGGGAATTGCTGGCGCTCGTCCGCGCGGCGGCCGAGCGGAACCGCGAGCGCGAGGTCAGCGGCGTGTTGGTCTTCCGTCGCGGTCGGTTCCGGCAGTGGCTCGAAGGGCCCGAGGGCGCGATCGCGGGGCTCCGACGAGCGATTTTCGAAGACCCCCGGCACCGGATCACCGCCGCCCAGGAGCTGGCCTCGACCCGCCGCCGACGCTTTCCGGACTGGCCGCTCCATCTGCTGTGCGCGGCAGACGATCTCGCAGGGGCCCAGGCGCCGGTTGGCCGGTTCGTGACGGTCGTTCCCGCAGCGCTACTGGAGCAGCGCACCGCGCCGCCCGCGTCGATCCCCCTCGAGCTCGCCAACTGCGCGGCCGCGACGCTCTGCCCGGCACGTGACGCCTGCCTCCAGGCAGGCAAGGTCGAGCCCTCCGACTGTCCGGCCCGGAGGCCCTTGGGCAGCGGCCGGGCGTTCGGCCTGCCCGACCCACTTCTGCTGGCCTCGGCTGCCCTCCGCGGCGGGCCCGCCCTAGAGCTCTGGCTCCCGCGCGACGGCCGGGACGTCGATCGAGCGGCGCTCGCCGACGTCGTCGAGGCGGCGATCGAGCGGCTCGGTGAAGCGTGGCTCGCGGACCAGCTGTCGGAAGCCGAGGTGACGCTCGCCCTCGCCGAGCTCTACCGGGTGCTCCGGCCGCTGTGCGACGCCCCGCCGGTCTGGTCGCCCCGCGGCCGGGTCCTGCTCGCGACCCTGCGCGGTTCGTCGGCGGTGATCGGCCCGATGCTCGAGGGCGAGCTCCTGCGCCGCGCCGGCTTCGCGGTCGCGGTCCGCCACGACCTCGCTGCCGAGGAGCTCCTCCGGGTGGTCGAGGAGCTCGGGCCGGACGCCGTGCTCCTCGCCGGCAGCCGACCCTTCGCGACCAGCCGGGAGCGCGCCGAACTCGCCCGCCTGCTCGCCCTGGATCGCAACCCGGCGCGGATGCGCCTCCTTCTCGGTGCCACGCTCGGCGGCGATGTCGGACGGCTCGGCGCGATCGCCGGGGTCGTCGAGCGCGCGCTGCGCGGCGCTCCCTCCTCCCCGCTGCCGTGGGAGCGCGCCGCGTCCGGCACGGCGCTTCCCGCGCCGGCCAGGTGAGACGGACCGCCGGCCGGGCCGGGCGATCGGTCGCGGCGGCTTGCCAGGCGGCGCGGGCGCGCCACTCTCGCTCGCGGACGCGACGAGCCGAGGCCACCCATGCCGTTCGATTCCTTGCGCGATTTCGTGGAACTCTTGGAGCGGCGCGGCCGCCTCGTGCGCGTGAGAGCGCCGGTCTCCCCGGTTCTCGAGATCACCGAGATCCACACCCGGCTCCTCGCCGAAAAGGGGCCGGCCGTTCTGTTCGAGAACGTCCAGGGTTTCTCGATCCCCGTCTTGACCAACCTGTTCGGCACGGTCGAGCGGGTCGCCTGGGGGATGGACCGCGAGCCGCACGAGCTCGAGGAGCTCGGCCGCATGCTCGCCTTCTTTCGCCAGCCGCAGCCGCCCGAGAGCATGGGCCAGGCGCTCGAGCTTCTGCCCTACGTCAAGGTGGCGCTGGCCATGAAGCCAAAGACGGTGGGCCGCGCCCCGTGCCAGGAGGTGGTCCTGCGCGGCGCGGAGATCGACCTCGGTCGCTTCCCGATCCAGACCTGCTGGCCGGGCGAGCCCGCACCCTTGATCACCTGGCCGCTCGTCGTGACGCGGGGCCCCGGGGAGGCGCGCGAGGACAAGTTCAACCTCGGCATCTACCGGATGCAGGTGCTCGGCCGCGACCGGACGATCATGCGCTGGCTCGCGCATCGAGGTGGGGCGCAGCACCACCGGCGCTGGAAGGCCGTGCGCAAGGAGCCCTTCCCGGCAGCCGCGGTGATCGGCGCCGATCCGGGGGTGATCTTGGCCGCCGTGACCCCGGTGCCCGACACGCTTTCGGAGTACCAGTTCGCCGGGCTCCTGCGCGGCAAGCGGGTCGAACTCGTCGACTGCGTCTCGGTGCCCTTGAAGGTGCCGGCCACGGCCGAGATCGTCCTCGAGGGGTATGTGAGCCTCGAGGAATATGCCGAGGAAGGGCCTTACGGGGATCACACGGGATATTACAACGCGGTCGAGAAGTTCCCGGTCTTCCAGATCACCGCGATCACGATGCGGCGGGATCCGATCTATCTCTCGACCTTCACGGGTAGACCGCCGGACGAGCCCTCGATCCTGGGCGAGGCCTTGAACGACGTGTTCGTGCCGCTGCTCCGTCAGCAGTTCCCGGAGATCGTCGATTTCTGGTTGATTCCGGAGGCCTGCTCCTATCGGATCGCCTGCGTGTCGATCAAGAAGGCCTATCCCGGCCACGCCAAGCGGGTGATGATGGGGGTCTGGTCGTATCTGCGCCAGTTCATGTACACCAAGTTCGTGATCGTCACCGACGACGACATCGACGTGCGGGATTGGAAGGACGTGGTCTGGGCACTCTCGACCCGGGTCGATCCGGCCCGCGACATGGTGGTGATCGAGAACACCCCGATCGATTACCTGGATTTCGCCTCGCCGGTCGCGGGGCTGGGCTCCAAGCTCGGCATCGACGCGACCGACAAATGGCCGGGCGAGACGAGCCGCGAGTGGGGGACCAAGATCCGCATGGACGAGGCGATCGTCGAGCTCGTTTCGCGGCGCTGGGCGGAGTACGGGCTGCCCGGCAAGGGCCTTCCGATCTGGCGTCGGACCGGACGGTGAGCATCGAGGACACCGAGGTCGATCGGGTGCGCGACGCGGTCCTCGAGGCCGGTCGGATCGCCATGCGTTTTTTCGGCAAGAAGCACGACCGCTGGGAGAAGGGCCCGGGGCAGATCGTGACCGAGGCCGATCTCGCGATCGACCGCTATCTCCACGCCACGCTCCGCCGGGAGCGGGCCGAGGACGGCTGGCTCTCGGAGGAGACGGTCGACGATCGGCACCGGCTCGAGCGGCGGCGGGTCTGGGTGGTCGACCCGATCGACGGCACCCGCTCCTTCGCGGAGGGCACCCCGGAGTTCGCCGTGAGCGTCGCCCTTCTCGTCGAGAACCGCCCGATCCTGGGTTTCGTCTACAACCCGGCCAAGGACGAGCTCTTCGAGGGGGTGCGCGGCCGCGGCGCCCGGCTGCACGGCCGGCCTCTGCGGGCGAGCGCGGCCACCGCCCTCGAAGGAGCGCGCATCTGCGCCTCGCGCTCAGAGAGCCGGCGGCGGAACTTCGGGGCCCTGCTGCCCCAGGTCGAGCTCGTGACGTTGGGCTCCTTGGCTTACAAGCTCGCGCTCGTCGCGGCCGGTCGGTTCGACGCCTATTTGAGCTGGCGGCGGACCAACGATTGGGACATCGCCGCGGCCCTCTTGCTGCTCGAGGAAGCCGGAGCGGTGGCGACCGATGCACGAGGTGAGCCGCTCGCGCTCAACCGACCGGAGCCGCTGCACGCCGGGATCCTCGCTGCTCCACCGGCCCTGCACGCGGCGCTTCTGGCAGCGACCGCCCCGGCCTATGCGGCGATGCGGGCGGGCATCCCGGCGCTCGGCCCCTCCGGGGCTTAGGCTGGGCCGCCAGCGACCCCGGGCTCGGCCGGCAGCTCGTCGAGCGGGCGCTCGGGCTCGGCCAGAGCCGCGAGCAGCGGGCAGGAGAGCTCGCCTTGGGCGCAGCGGGCGAGCGTCGTCTCGAGCGCCGCCTCCATCCGTTCGAGTCGGGCGATCCGCGCCCGCACGGCGCGGAGATGGCGCTCGGCGAGTGCCCGCACTTCGGCACAGCCGCCGGCCTCGCCCGAAGCCATGGCGAGGAGCGTGCGGACCTCCTCGAGCGGGAAGCCGGGCGCTCGGGCATGACGCACGAAGCGCAAACGCTCGACCGCTTCGGGCCCGTAGAGACGCCGACCGCTCGGCGAGCGCGGCGGTGGCGGAAGGAGCCCCGCGCGCTCCCAGAAGCGGATCGTCTCCACGCCCACCCCGCTCGCCCGGGCGAGCTCGCCGATCGCAAGGCCGCTGCGCGATCGGCCGGCTCGCGCGCCTGTGATCGCCGGCATGGCCCCTCATCCCTTGATCCCGTAGCGACTCCGGATGGCAAGCTGGGCCTCGGTTTCCGTGACAGCAAGGGAGAACGGAACGTGGGTGCGATGGTCGATCGCCCGACGAAGACGGCGGGGACCGCCGGGTCGGGGCCGGAACGGGTGGCCCCCGTCCTCGCGGTGGGTGGGCTTTTGGGCGCGCTCCTGGCCTCCTCCTGCTGCCTCTTGCCCGTGACGCTCGTGAGCCTCGGGCTCGGCGGGGCTTGGCTCGGCCTCCTCGCACCGCTTGTCCCCTGGCAGCCCTGGTTCGTGGGGCTCGCGGTCGTGAGCCTCGCCCTGGGCTTCCGGCTCGCCTATCGGCCGGCGCCGGCCTGCGCTGCGGACGGGAGCTGCTCGAGCCCGCGCTCGCGCACCCTGGCCCGGGCCGTCCTCTGGGTGGGAGCGGCACTTCTCGTCGCCGCGATCACCTTCGAACCGCTCGTTCTGCCGCTCATCTGGGGCTGAGACGGCATGCGCACGGAAGCCGGCGAGGCCCGGGGCGGGCAGGAAGCGACCCTCACCTGTCCGCACTGCGGCAAACGGACAGGCGCGGCGATGCCCGAGGACGCTTGCCTCTGGTTCTTCGAATGCCCCGGCTGTGGCGTGCTCCTGCGGCCGAAGCCGGGCGATTGCTGCGTGTTCTGTTCCTACGGCGACGCGCCTTGCCCGCCCGTGCAACGGGCGCGGACGGCCGGCGGCAGCGAGGGTGGCTGCGGCTGCGGCGGCTGAGGGCCGGCCGCGGCCGCCTCACTCGCCCTTGCCGGTACGGGCGAGGAAGCCTTTGACCGGGCTGTAGCCCCAGAGCGCGGCGGCGAGGAACAGGACCGTCCAGCCGACGGTCCAGGCGAGCTCGTTCCAGGCGACCTCGAGGTACAGCGCGAAGCGGATCAGCTCGACCGCGTGGGTGAACGGGTTGAACGCACAGATCTGGTAGAGGAGCTCGCTCGATTCGCGCATCCGCCACAAGGGATAGAGTGCGGAACTCGCGAAGAACATCGGGAAGATCACGAAGTTCATGACACCGGCGAAGCTCTCGAGCTGCTGGATCAGCGAGGAAAGCAGCAGCCCGAGCGCCCCGAGCATGAGGCCGGCTACCAAGAGCGCCGGTAGGGCGGCAAGATAGCCGAGCCAGGGCGGATCCACGTCCCAAAACCGGGCGATCGCCAAGAAAACGTAGACCTGGAGGCAGGCGACGAGCACGATCGCCACGAGCTTGCTGGAAAGCAGGTACCAGCGTGGCAAAGGGCTCACGAGCAAGACGCGCATCGAGCCCATCTCCTGGTCGTAGACCATGGCGAGTGCGCCCTGCATGGTCGAGAAGAGCAGGATCATGCCGCACAGGCCCGGGGCGATGTAAACCTCGTAGAGGACGTAGGTCGTATAGGGCGGCTGGATCGAAACGCCGAGGACGGTGCGGAAGCCCGCGGCGAAGACGAAAAGCCAGATCAAAGGCCGCACGAGGGCGGCGAGGAGCCGCTCGCGCTGGCCGAAGAAGCGCAACAGCTCCCGGACCAGGATTCCCAGAAAGGCGCGGCGGGCGTGACGGAGGTTCATGCCGGCACCGCGCGTCTGCCGGTGAGTCGATGATAGGCCTCGGCGAGGGTCGAACAGCCGGCCGTGCGCACGATCTCGTCCACCGTACCTTCGGCGACCACCCGACCGCGGTCGAGGACGACGACCCGATCCTCGGGGCGGATCTCGTCGACGAGGTGCGTCGTCCAGAGGGCGGCGAGCTCACCTTCGCGGCAGAGCGCATGGACGTGGTCGACGAGTGCTCGGCGGCTGTCGATGTCGAGCCCGACCGTGGGCTCGTCGAGGATCAAGAGGCTCGGCCGATGGAGGAGGGCCCGGGCGAGCTCGACCCGCCGCCTGAGCCCGCCCGAAAGCGTGCGCACCGGCGCCTTGCGCCTGTCGGCCACCCCGAGCCGCTCGAGGACGGCGGCGATCCGCTGCTCCGCCTCGCGACCGGCGAGCCCGTAGAGGGCCGCGGCGTAGCGCAGGTTGCGTTCGACCGTGAGGTCGAGATCGAGGGTCGGGCGTTGGAACACGACGCCCATCGTGGCGAGCGCCGGGCCCGGATGGCGGGCGAGGTCGCGGCCCGCCACCTCGATCGAGCCCGTCCCGGAGAAAAGCCGGGTGACGAGCGCCATGAGCGTGGTCTTGCCGGCGCCGTTCGGACCCAAGAGCCCGGTGAAGCTCGAAGCCGGCACGGTGAAGGACACCGAATCGAGGGCTTTGCTGCCCCTGCCGTAGGCGAAGGAAAGATCGCGCACGCGCAAGGCCGGGAGGCTCATGCCGGTTGCTCCGCCGCCGGGGCGAGAAGGGCGTGCGCCGCTTCGCGCAGCTCCCGGTAGAGAGCCTCGACCTCGGCCGGGTCCCGCCGGGCCGCGGGGTCGAGGGTGACCGCGAGCTCACCCAGGAGTCTGCCGGGCGAGGCACTCAAGACGAGGATCCGTTCGGCGAGCATGACCGCTTCGCGCAGATCGTGGGTGACGAGGAGGGCCGTGATGGCGTGCTTTTCCAAGAGCTCGAGGACGAGGAGGCGGAGGCGCTCGCCGGTCGGCTGGTCGAGCGAGACGAAGGGCTCGTCCAACAGCAGAAGGCTCGGCCGGACGACGATCGCCCGGGCGAGCGCCACGCGGCGGGCCATGCCGAGCGACAGCCGCGAAGCGTAGACCGGGGCCACGTCGGGCAGCTCGACCTCGGCGAGCGCCCGGCCGATCCGCGTCTCGGCATCCGGCACGTCGCCCAGGACGAAGCGGAGATTGTCGGCAACGGTTCGCCAAGGGAGGAGGCGCGGTTCCTGGAAGACGTAGCCGATCGGCGGCGGGGGCCGCTCGATTCGGCCCTCGAAATCGGGGTCGAGACCGGCCACGAGGTTGAGCAAGGTGGTCTTGCCACAGCCCGAGGGGCCGACGATCGCGACCCGCTCGCCCTTTCGGACCGAAAAGCGCACCGGGCCGAGCGCCTGGCGGGCGGGGGCCGAGCCGACCGGCGGGAAGCGCTTGCCGCGCAGCTCGACGAGGAGCGTCGTCACGCCGCGCGAGCCCCCGCGGCGACGAGCTCGACCCGTGCTCGCGCCATTCGCCCCGCCATCACTCCGGCCTCCCCCGCCGTCGGGTGGCGGACCTCCCGGTCGCGACCCGATGTTGGCGCGCCACCTAGCCGCCGCCCTTCGCCCCCGGCAAGAGGTCGCCGCGCAGTGCCGGTCCGTCGGCCCCGGTCACCTCGGCGCAGAGGGTGAGGCGCCGGCTGCGCTGGGCACCCTCGCGGAGCACGGCGGCCATGCGCTCGACCGCCTCCAGGACGTCGCGGTACCGGAGGTGCAGGGGCGCGAAGGCGAAGCGCAGCAGGTCCGGGCGCCGGACCTCGCCGATCACACCGCGCTCGGCGAAGTCCCGCATCAAGGGCCCGGCCTCGGGGTGCCGGAAGACGACATGCGCGCCCCGGGCTCGGGCGTCGCGGGGCGAGACGAGCTCGAGCCCGAACCCGGCGAGCCGCTCTTCGGCCCGCGCGAGGAACGCTTCGGCGAGCGTCGTCGCCTTGGCCCGCGAGAGCTCGAGGTCGGCCTCGGCCACGAGCTCCGCGCCGACCCGGAGCGCCTCGAGGGCGAGGATCGAGGGGGTGCCGACCAGGAAGCGGCCGATTCCCGGTGCCGGCCGATAGTCGGGCTCGAAGGCGAAGGGGTCGGCGTGGCCCATCCAGCCCGTAAGGGGCGCGCGGATCGCCTCCAGATGGCGCTCGGCCACGAACAGGAAGGCGGGCGCACCGGGCCCGCCGCAGAGGTACTTGGAACCGCAGCCGACCGCGAGATCGACGTTGGCGGCGCGCAGGTCGATCGGCAGGACACCGGCCGAGTGGGCGAGGTCGACGAGCAGGAGGGCACCCACCTCGTGGACGGCGGCGGCGAGGGCCCGCAGATCGTGCAGCCGCCCGGTGCGGTAGTCGACATGGCTCACGAACAGGCAGGCGACGCGCTCGTCGAGCTTCTCGGCGAGGGGTTCGTCCTCCTCGAGCAGGCGGAGCTCGACCTCGCCGCGCAGGAGCTCGACGAGCCCTTGGGCCACGTAGAGGTCGGTCGGGACATTGGACCGCTCGGACAAGAGCGCGCTGCGATCCGGCCGTAGATCGAGGGACGCGGCCAACAGCTCGAGAAGGTCGACCGAGGTCGAATCGGCGACCCTGACTTCGTGCGGTTCGGCCCCGACGATCCGGGCGATCGCGGCCGCCACCCGTGCCGGCAGCTCGCTCCAGCCGTGCCGGCTCCAGCTCGCGACGAGATCGTGGCCCCACTCGGCCTCGACCCGCCGCGCGAGTGCGCCCGGCGTGGCCTTCGGCAAGGGACCCAGGGAGTTGGCGGCCAGATGGACGACGCCCTCGGGAAGGACGAAGCGGTCGCGGAAGGCGGCGAGCGGATCCGCGGCGTCGAGCGCCCCGAGTTCCTCCGCCGTCCAGCGGCTCATGCCGGCCGCTCGCGCTCCCGCCGGTCGAGGGCGGTCTCGAGGGCACGGAAGGGCAGGAGGACGCAATCGTGCCGGCTCGGAACCGCCCGCACCGGCTCGAACATGGAAAGCTCGGGCCAAGCGGGCGGCCCGCCCTGCCCCGCCAGCAGCGCGCGCAGGCTCGCGACCGCCCGGCGCAGCTCGGCCGGATCGGCGCCGACCGCGCGCCGGGCGAGGACGACCGCGGCGGCTCGGGTCAAAAGGCAGCCGCGGGTCTTGTGGCCGACCGCTGCGACCCGCCCCTCTCGGAAGGCGAGGTCGAGGGTGATGCGGTCGCCGCAGAGCGGGTTGTCCTCCTCGACCGTGAGGTCCGGGGCGGGGAGCCGCTCGGCGTTCGCCGTCTCCTTCGCGGTCGCGACGATCGCCGCGTCGTAGAGCTCGGCGCTCACGCGAGCCTCCGCACGACGTCCTCGAGGCCTTCGAGCAGCGCGTCGACGTCGGCTTCGTCGTTGTAGAGGGCGAGCGAGGCGCGGGTGCTCGCCTCGAGGCCGAGGGCCTCGTGGAGCGGCTGGGCGCAATGATGGCCGCCCCGGGTGCACACGCCGCGCTCGTCGAGGAGCTGGCAGACGTCGTGCGGGTGGACGCCGTCCACGACGAAGGAAACGAGCGGGGCGCGCGCCTGCAGGCCCTCGGGGCCGAGCGGCCGTACCCCACGGATCGTCCCGAGGCCCGCGAGGAGCCGGCCGGCGAGCGCCATCTCGTGCGCGTGGATCCTCGCCCAGTCGAGGCCGGCGAGCCAGGCGCAAGCCGCGCCCAGCGCGATCGCCGGGCCGATCGGCGGCGTGCCGGCCTCGAAGCGGTGCGGCGGGGCCGCGAAGGTCGAGCGCTCGATCGCGACGCGACGGATCATCTCTCCACCGCCCAAGAAGGGCGGCAGCTCCTCGGCGAGCTCGCGGCGGATCCAGAGCGCCCCGGCTCCGGTCGCGGCGAACAGCTTGTGCCCCGAAAAGGCGTAGAGATCGCAGCCCAAAGCCTGGACGTCGACCGGCCCGTGCGGCACCCGCTGGGCGCCGTCGACGACCAGGAGGGCGCCCACGGCCTGGGCGGCCTCGCGGATCCGGCCGATGTCGGTGACCGCGCCCGTGACGTTCGAGCAATGGGTGACGGCGATCACCTTGGTCCGCCGCGAGACGAGCGCGTCCAGCCGGTCGAGGTCGAGCCGGCCCTCTCGATCGAGCGGGATCGCCCGGATCACCGCCCCCACCCGTTCGCCTGCGAGCTGCCAGGGCACGATGTTCGAGTGGTGCTCGGCCTGCGAGACGAGGATCTCGTCGCCCGGGCGGAGCCGGGCGCAGAGCGTGTGCGCGGCGATGTTGAGAGCGTGGGTGGTACCGCTCGTGATCACGACCTCGCGCGCCTCGCGGGCACCGAGATAGGCGGCGATCCGGGCGCGGGCTTCTTCGAAGGCGCGGGTCGCCTCGTCGGCGAGCCGGTAGACCCCGCGCTTGACGTTGGCCCGGCCGCGGGTCTCGAAGCCGAGAAGGGCCTCCGCGGCCGCACGGCAGATCTGCCCCGTTGCGGCGCTGTCGAGATAATGGAAGCGCGGCCCCTGGGCGGCGAAGATTGGGAATTCGGCCCTGAGCCCGGCCAGGTCGAGACGGTCCGCCTCGGCCGCTGGCGCCCGCGCCGGACCCGCGCTCAAGGTGCCGCTCCGGCGAGCTCGGCCAGCGCCTCGGGGGTGTCGACGTCGACCAGGCTCGCTTGGTCGGGCATCGGGACTTCGGCCACCGCCTCGGGGAACTGGTCGATCAGGTGGCGGGCGCCCGTGTCGCCCTCGAGGCCGGCGAAGGCGGCGAAGAAGGCGCGCCCCCAGAGCACCGGGTTGCCGCGCCGGCCGTCGCGGACCGGCACGACGATCCCGCGGCCGGCCGCCGGGTCGAAGGCCGCAGCGAGGGCGCGCAGATGCTCGGGTCCGATCCTGGGCATGTCGCCCAAGAGCACGAAGGCGCCGTCGACCGCCTTGGAGAGCGCGGCCACCCCGGCCTTCAACGAGGTCGAGAGCCCCTCGGCGAAGCGCGGATTGTGGACGAAGCGGACCGGCAGGCCGGCGAGTGCGGCCTCGACCTCCTCGCGCATGTGGCCCGTCACCACGACGATCTCGGTGAGGCCGGCGGCGCGCGCCGCCTCGACCGCGTGGCGGACCATCGGCACACCGTCGATCGGGACCAGGAGCTTGTTCGGCCCGCCCATCCGCGTCGAGCGGCCGGCGGCGAGCACGATCGCCGCGAGCCGCGGCGGGCCCGAGGGCCGCGGCGGCTCGGTCCGCGGCTGCGGCCGGCTCGGGATCTCCATCAAGAGGCCTCCCACCCCCATCGCGCGGATGTCGGCCGCGCGCACCGGCAGATCGGCCGCGAGCCGCTCGAGCACCCAATCGAAGCCGTTGAGCTTGGGCGAGCGGGCGCAGCCCGGCAACCCCAGCACCGGCCGCCCGTCGAGCTCGGCCAAGAGCAACAGGTTGCCCGGATCGACCGGCATGCCGAACTGCTCGATCCGGCCACCCGCGGCCTCGATCGCCGCCGGCAGGACGTCGCGCCGGTCGGTGATGGCCGAGGCTCCGGCGATCAAGAGGATGTCGAAGCCGGCGCGCTCCTGACGGCGGATCTCCTCGGCCAGCGCCTCGGCGACGTGCGCACAGCGGGTCTCCGAAAGGAGCGTGCCGCCGACGGCACGGACCCGGGCCTCGGTGACCCGGACGGTCTTGTCGAGGACCTTGGTGGCGAGGCCCGGAAGCGTGGTCTGGACGAGCCGCACGCCCTTGGCGCGGAAAGGATGGAGGCGCAGGAGGGGTGCTTCGGCCGCGACCGCGAGGGCGGTCTCGAGGACCTCCTCGGGGACCGCGAAGGGGATGATTTTGGCCGTGGCGACCATCTCCTCGGGCCGCACGGCGGAAAAGCGCGGCAGCGTGGCGAGCGTGATGCGCTCGTCGAGCGCATTGAGCCGGTCGACCCGGGCGGCGTCGACCTCGAGCACGCCGGCCTCGCTCGCGAACAGGTTGACCCGACCGGTGAAGGGCGGCTCGGCGCGGATCCCGGGCCCGACGAGCAGCGCGGCGAGGCGGGCGGCCGCCTCGTTCTCCTCCACGTCGCCGGGCTCGATCAGGGCGACCGTCACCCGCTCGACCCCGCGGGCACGGAGCGCCTCGATCCGCGAGCGGTCGAGCCGCTCGCCCTTGGCGAGCACCAGGTCACCCGCGACGAGCCGGTGGGCGAGGATCCCGTCCAGGGCCTCGTCGAGAGCCGCCGACCCGAAGCGCATTCGCTCCTCCCGAGCTTCGCCCGGCCAGATATAGGCTGCCGCGCCGGCGCCGGGAACCGTGCCGTCAGCTCAGCGCGGCGCGAATGGCCAGACCAGCGGGAGAAGAAGGAGGGCCACCGCGAAGGTGAGGAGCGAAAGCGGCAGGCCGAGGCGGGCATAGTCGGCGAAACGGTAGCCACCGGGGCCGAGCACGAGCGTGTTCGACTGGTGGCCCACGGGTGTGAGGAAGTCGCAGGAGGCGCCGATCGCCACGGCCATCAAGAAGGGGTCGACCGAGAGCCCGGCGCCCTTCGCGTAGGCCACGGCGACCGGCCCCACGAGCAGGACCGTGGCGGCGTTGTTGAGAACGGGTGTGATCGCCATGGTCGCCAAGAGGACGAGGGCGAGCGCCCGGATCGGATCGGCGCCGGCGGTGATCCGGGCGAGGAGATCGGCCAGGAAGTCGGCGGCACCGGTCGTCGTGAGCGCACCCGCGACCGGCATGAAGGCTCCCAGGAGCACGATCACCGACCAGTCGATCGCGCGGTAGGCGGCATCCGGCTCCATCGCCCGCAGCAGCAAGAGCGCGAGGACGGCGAGGGTGAAGGCGATCGCCGCGGGCAGCAGGTCGACGGTCACGAGCCCCACCGCCGCGAGCACGACGAGGGCCGGCCGCCAGGCGATCTCGGGCCGTTCGAGCCGGAGGCCGCGGTCGACGATCGGCAGGCAGCCGAGCTCGACGAGCTCCTCGATCGCGAGCTCGGGCGGCCCCTCGAGCATGAGGGTGTCGCCGGCCTGGATCGGGACCGAGGCGAGGCGGGCGCGCGGTGGGTCGCCGCCGCGGCGGATCGCCAACAGGTTCAAGGCGTAGCGCTCGCGCAGGCCGATTTCGGCAGCGGTCCGGCCGACCAAGGGCGAGCCTGTGGTCACGACCGCTTCGATCACGGTCAAGCCCTTGGCACTCTCGCTACCCGCCCGGCCGGCGAGCTCGAGGCCGGCCCCTGCCAAGAGCTCGCGCAGACCCGCGGGCTCGGCCTCGACCTGCAGCACGTCGCCCGGGAACAGCCGGCGGAAGCGCGAAGCGATGTTGCGCGGGCGGTCCTGGCGGAGGAGGGCGAGAACCCGGAGCCGGCCCTCGAGCGCGGTCTCGAGTTCCCCGATCGAACGGCCGCGGAAGGGGGAGCCTTCGGCGACCACGACTTCGAAGATGTAGTCCTCGATGCGGAAGGAGGGCTCCTCCTCGTCACGCCCGCCGCGACGGCGCGGCAGGAGCCGCCAGCCGACGGCGAGATAGGCGAGGCCCAGGATCGTGAGCGGGAGCCCCAGGGGCGCGAAATCGAACATCGCGTACTCGGTCCCGAGCTCCTGACGGCGCAGCGCCGAGATCAAAAGATTGGGCGGGGTGCCGATGAGGGTGACGAGGCCGCCCAGGAGCGACATGGCGGCCAGGGGCATCAAGAGCTGGGCGGGCGAGGTGCCGGTCCGGCGGGCGAGGCGGATCGCCGTCGGCATGACGAGCGCGAGCGCCCCCACATTGTTCATGAACATCGAGAGGAAACCGGTGAGTCCGCCGAGCGCCACGATCTGGCGGGTGGTCGTCGAGAGCCCGCCCGCGAGCGGCGCCAAGAACCGCTCCAACAGCCCCGAGTCGCGGATCGCCCGGGAGAGGACGAGCACGGCCGCGACCGTGATCACGGCCGGATCGGCGAAGCCCGAGAAGGCTTCCCGCGCCGGGACGAGACCCAAGAGCACGGCTGCGAGCAGCGTCCCGAGTGCCACCACGTCGTGCCGCCAGCGGCCCCAGACGAAGAGCACGAGCGCACTCGCCAGAAGCGCCAGGATGAGGAGCTGCGGGATGGTCATGCGGGGCGACGGGATTCCGGGCCGGCACCCGCTCGGCAAGGGCGCAGGCGCGAGCGGATGCTGCACGGAGCCGGCGCGCGGCGCCAGGGGGTCGGCGGTCGCAGCGGGCGGGGCGGCATCGACGCCCCTCACCTCCGCCGGCCCGGAGGAACGGCTCAACCGAGCGAGACGGTCTCACCGATCGCCGGGACGAGCGCCTGGCGCTCGACCTCGAGGCCGGCCGCCCGGGCCGCGGCGCGGAACCGTGCGGGCGGCTCGAAGGGCGGCTCGTCCGTCAAGACGATCGTGCCCCAGTGCATCGCGACGAGGCGCCGCGCGCCGAGCGTGGTGCCGATCGCCACGGCCTCCTCGGGCGTACAGTGCGAGCCCTTCATGAGCTCGCGTGGCTCGTAGGCGCCGATCGGCACGAGCAGGAGGTCGGGCGGGGGGTAGCGACGGGCGAGCTCGTCGAACACGGGGCCGAAGGCGGTGTCGCCCGCCGTCTGCACGACCCGGCCGCCCGCTTCTTCGATACGGAAACCGCACCAGAGCGAGCGATTGCGGTCGAAGAGCGTGCGCCTGGAGAAATGGATGGCCGGCAGGGCCGTGATCGCGAGGCCCAGGACCTCGGCCCGATGATACCAGTCGAGCTCGTGCACGGCTCGCCAGGGCAGGCCCTGGACGTAGGCCGAGACCCCGAGGGTGGTGACGAGCACCGGCCGGTCGCGGGCCGCCACCGTCTCAAGGGTCGGCAGGTCGAGATGATCGTAGTGGTTGTGGGTCAAAAGGACCAGATCGACCGTCGGCAGCGCCGACGCGCCGATGGCCGGTGGCACGAACCGCCGCGGTCCGAAGGGCGGCAGCGGCGAGGCGTAGTCCGAGAGGAACGGGTCGATCAGGACGGTCCGCCCCGCGACGCGCAAGAGGAAGGCTGCGTGGCCGAGCCAGACGAGCGTATCGGGCCGCTCCGGGCGGTCGAGCGCCGCCAAACCTTCTCCGGCCGGCCGGAGGTGGCCGGACGGTAGGCCGGGCGGCGGCTCGCGGCGGCCCAGCCGGCGCCAGAAAAAGTCGAGCCAATCGGCGAAGGACCCGCCGCGTTCGGGGCTGCCCGGCGGGTTGCGGAACCCGTCCGGGCCGTGGTGCCAGGGTCGTCCCTCCGGGCCGGGCCCCTCCGCGGGTGGGTTCACGCAGCCCGCGCCCGCGAGCAGGGCCAGAGCGCCGGCGAGCAGCCGGCGGCGCTGCAACCCACCCGCCCCGACCTCAAGGAACCGGATGGTGCTTGCCGACCGGGGTCACGGTGGTCGCCTGGGGTCCCGCCGCACTCTCGCCTTCGACCAGGGCGATCCGCACCTCGTCGCCGACCTCGAGCTTGTCGAAGCCGCCGTTCACCACGGCGTTACGGTGGAAATAGACCTCCTGGCCGTCCGGCATGAGGATGAAGCCGTGGTCGGGGAAGAGACTCTTCACCCGGCCGTGCGGCGGCGGCTCGTGGACTTTGACGTCGCCGCGATGCTTGCGGACGTGGTCCTGCAGCTTGCGTCGGGCGGCGTCGAACGCGTCGCGGATCGCGACGTAGATGTCTTCGTGGGCGTGGCTGTTGGGGTTGGCCCGGTTGATCGCGATCTCGCCGCCGGGCACCAGGATCAGGATCCGGCACTGGTAAAGATTGCCCTTGTGCTGGCCCTGGGTGATCTTGGCCAAGACCACGCGGCAGGCGGTGATCCGGTCGTAGTAGCGTTCGAGCTCGGCGATGTGCTCGCGCACCCGCGCCTCGACCGCATCCGAATGCGGTACGTCCTTGAAGGTGATCTCTGGCTCTTGCTGCATGTCCGGCCCTGTTGGCGTTGACGATCAGCCCTTGATACAGACGAGCGGCCGCAAATGTGCGACCCGCCGGGCGAGACCCGCCTGCTCGGCGGCGGCGACGACCGCATCGACGTCCTTGTAGGCGGCCGGCGCCTCTTCCGCGACCCCGCGCATCGAGGGGGCACGGACCACCACGCCGCGGCTCTTGAGCTCGGCCACGATCTGGTCGCCGCGATATTGCCGGGTCGCCTCGTGCCGGCTCATCGCCCGGCCGGCGCCGTGGACCGCCGAGGCGAAGCTCTTCTGCTCGCTCGTCGCGGCCCCGGCCAGGACCCAGGAGCCGGTGCCCATGCTGCCGCCGATCAACACCGGCTGGCCCACCGCGCGCAGCGGCTCGGGCACGTCGGGGTGGCCGGGGCCGAAGGCCCGGGTCGCACCCTTGCGGTGGACGAAGACCGCCTTCTCCTCACCGTCGATCCGGTGCCGCTCGAGCTTACAGGTGTTGTGCGAGACGTCGAACAACAGCGCCATCCGAGCCTGCGGGAACATCCGGCGCAGCACGCCGCGCGCCAGGTGATCGATGATCTCGCGGTTGGCGAGCGCGCAATTGATCGCAGCCCGCATCGCCCCGAGATAGCGCTGACCGAGCGCCGAGCGGAGCGGCGCACAAGCGAGCTCGCGATCGGGCAGCTCGATCCCGTGCGCCGGGGCGGCGAGCGCCATCTCGCGCAGGAACTCGGTGCCGATCTGGTGGCCGAGACCGCGCGAGCCGCAGTGGATCGTGATCACCACCTGTCCCCGCTCGAGGCCGTAGACCCGCGCTGCCTCGGGGTCGAGGATCTCGGCCACCTCCTGGATCTCGAGATAGTGGTTGCCGGAGCCGAGCGTGCCCATCTCGGCGCGCTGGCGCTCCTTGGCCTTCTTCGAGACGGCCGCCGGATCGGCGCCGGCCATCTGCCCTTTCTCCTCGATCCGCTCGAGATCGGCCGGGTCGCCCCAACCCATCGAGACGGCCCAGCGCGCCCCGCCCGCGAGCATGGCGTCGAGCTCGACGTCGGTGAGCTTGATCTGTCCCGTTCGGCCGAGCCCCACCGGGACGGCGGCGTAGAGCGCATCGGCGAGCTTTTCGACGACCGGCAGGATCTCCGAGCGGTCGAGCCCGGTCGTGATCGTGCGCACCCCGCAGGAGATGTCGAAACCGACCCCACCGGCCGAAACGACCCCTCCGGCATCGGGGTCGAACGCCGCCACTCCGCCGATCGGGAAGCCGTAGCCCCAATGGGCGTCGGGCAGCGCGTAAGCCGCCTTCACGATCCCGGGCAGACAAGCGACGTTGCGGATCTGCTCGAGGACCTTGTCGTCCATGTCGCGGATCAGTTCCTCGGTGCCGTAGATGATCGCCGGCACGCGCATGGCGCCCTCGGGCTCGAGCCGCCAGGTCGCCTCGTCGACCCTTGTCAGACGCGAGGTGTCCACGGTTCCTCTCCTTCACCCGCTCGGCCCGGCGCCGACGATCGCCGGTCGCCGCCGAACGGGCTCAGACGTCGACCACGCACTGGGCGAGCCAGCCGCCTTCCGGCAGGGGCCGGACCGCGAGCTCGGTCATCGTCGCCCCCTTGACCTCGACGGCCGGCGCGTGGCGGGCCGGATCGATCGGCTCGCCCCAGGCGGTGGCCTCGAGCCGCTCGCCGTCGATCCGAACCGCAAAGCGGGCGAACAGCATGTGGCGTGTCGCGGTCTCGTAGAGAAGAGCGTTGAGCCAATCGACGAAGAGCGTCTCCCGGTCGGGAGCGGTGCAGGCGATCGCGACCGACTCGCGGGGTGCCACGAGTTCGGGGTCGACCATGACCGCGGTGAGCGCCCGGCCCGCTTGAGCGAAAGCTTCCTCGAGGGTCGGGCCGATCCCGCGCACCCCGATGTCGGCACCATGGCGGAAATGCTCGAAGCGGGCGGCAACCACCATCGGCGCTCAACCCTCCATGATGCCGCTGACGGTGAGCCCGCCGTCGACCCCGAGGGTGTGGCCGGTGGTGAACGTGCACGCATCCGAAGCGAGCCAGACGACCGCCCGGCCGACCTCGATCGGCTCGCCGAAGCGCGGCAAGGCCATCCGGCAGGTGAAGGCCTCGCTCGGCCGCTCACCTAGGACCTTTTCGGTGCGGATCGGGCCCGGTGCCACGCAATTGACGAGGATGCCGTAGGGCGCGAGCTCGATCGCCATGGTCTGGGTCAAGGCGATGATGCCGGCCTTCGAGGCGCTGTAGGCGGCCCGGCCGCGCCCACCGAAGCGGCCCGAGTTCGAGCTGATCGTGACGATCCGCCCGCCGCGGCCGCGCGCCACCATGACCCGGGCCGCCGCCTGGCAGGAGACGAAGGTGCCCGTGAGGTTGAGCTCGAGGAGCTCCGAAAAGAAGCTCTTCGGCATTTCGAGGAAGGGCAGCCGGGCGGTCGAGCCGGCGTTGGCCACGAAAATGTCGAGCCCACCCAGCCGCTCGACGGCGGCCGTGCAGGCCGCCTCGGCTTCGCTCGGCTCGCGCACGTCGAAGCGGAAGGCGAGCGCGCGGGCGCCGATCCCCTCGAGTTCCCCGGCCACGCGTCGGGCCGCCTCCGGGTCGATGTCGGTGACCAGCACGGCCGCCCCCGCTTCGGCGAGCGCTTTCGCGATCCCGCGACCGACACCTGCTCCCGCTCCGGTGACGATCGCCACCTTCCCACTCAACTGCACGTCGTGCCCGCGCTCCGAGGTCGGCCGAACCATCCGCCCCGCCGGGTCACCCGGCGCAGGCGACAGTAGACATTTGGCTTAAGCTCCACCAAGTTGCGCGTCAACGCCAACGCCACACGGGGAGGTGGGTGATGAGCGAGACCCGGGTCGTCGTACAGGAGCGGGACGCGGACCAGGCGAAGACGCGCCGCCGCTTCCTCAAGGCCGGCGCGGTGGTCGCAGCGGGCGGTGCCGCCACGATCGCCATGCCGAACGTGAGCCGCGCCCAGACCACGGTGCTCAAGATGCAGGGGGCTTGGGCCGCGACCGACATCTTGAACGACATGGCGATGGAGTATGTCGATCGTGTCAACAAGATGTCGGGCAACCGGCTGAGGATCGAGTATCTGCTGGCCGGTGCGGTGGTGAAGCCGTTCTCGATCATGGACGCGGTGCACGAGGGCGTGCTCGACGCGGGGCACCACGTCACGGTCTATTGGTACGGTAAGCACAAGGCCGCCTCGCTGTTCGGCACGGGGCCCTATCTCGGCTGGAACGCGACCCAGGGCCTGGCCTGGATCCACAAGGGCGGCGGCAAGGAGCTCTACAACGAGCTCGTCCACGACATCTTGAAGTTGAACGTGGTGGGCTTCTTCGCCACGCCCATGCCGACCCAGCCGCTCGGCTGGTTCAAGAAGCCGATCAGGAGCCTCGCGGATCTGAAAGGCCTCAAGTACCGGACGGTGGGGCTGGCGGCCGACCTCTTCCAGAAGATGGGCCTGTCCGTCGCGCAGTTGCCCGGCGGCGAGATCCTGCCGGCCATGGAGCGCGGCGTGATCGACGCCTTCGAGTTCAACAACCCGACCTCGGACATGCGGTTCGGCGCCCACGACGTCGCCAAGAACTACATGATGGGCAGCTACCATCAGGCGACCGAGTATTTCGAGATCATCTTCCACAAGCCGAAGTTCGACGCCCTGCCGGCCGAGCACAAGGCGATCCTCGAGCATGCCGCGGAGGCCGCGAGCACGGCCAACACCGCGACCGCCCTCGACAACTACTCGCGTGACTTCTTCGTGCTGCAGGAGAAGCACGGCGTGAAGGTGTACCGCACGCCGCAGGACATCCTCGACGCCCAGATGAAGGCCTGGGACGAGGTTCTGGCCGACCTCTTGAAGGACCCGTTCTTCAAGAAGGTGGTCGACAGCCAGAAGGCCTGGGTCAAGCGGGTGGTCGCCTACGAGCTGTTCAACGCCGCCGACCAGCGGCTCGCCTACGAGCATCATTTCGGCAAGCTGGCGCTTTGATCCCGAGGCCGGAGGGCGCATCCCTCCGGCCGTTCGCCGCCATGGTCGGAAGCGGGGCGGCCGCGGCCGTCCCGCTTCGTGTGTCGCCCCGACCCGGGCCGACGAGAACGACGAGGGCACGTTCGTGGAGCGCTTCGTCCGCACGGTCGACAAGCTCAATCTCTGGGTCGGCCACAGCTTCGCCTGGACCATCCTGATCCTGACGTTCGGTGGCGCCTACGAAGTCTTCGTGCGCTACCTGCTCCGTGCGCCCACCACCTGGGCGTTCGACATGAGTTACATGATGTACGGGGCGCTGTTCTTGATGGCCGGTGCCTACACCCTCTCGCGCAACGGCCACGTCCGGGGCGACGTGATCTACCGGCTCTGGCCGCCGCGCGTGCAGGCGACCGTCGACCTCGTCCTCTACCTGCTGTTCCTGGTGCCCGGCTGCGCCGCCCTCCTCTATTCGGGCTGGAATTTCGCGGCGAGGTCCTGGCGACAGTGGGAAGTCAGCATCTACAGTCCGGCCGGCATGCCGGTCTATCCGATGAAGACCTTGATCCCGATCGCCGGCTTCCTGCTGGTGCTCCAGGGCACGGCCGAGATCTGTCGCTGCCTCTTGTGCCTGCGCGACGGGCGGTGGCCGCCGCGGCTGCACGACGTCGAGGAACTCGAGACCGCCATCCTCCACGAAAAGGAGGCGATGCGCGCCCGCGGGGAGACGGTGCGATGACCGACCCGCAGGTCGCCATCCTCCAGATGGTGCTGTTCATCGTCGCGATCTTCTTGGGCTTCCCGATCGCCTTCACGCTCTTGGCACTCGCCGTTTTCTTCGGCTTCTACGCGATGGGGCCGAGGATCTTCAGCCTCCTCGTGCAGAACACGTTCGACATCATGTCGAACGACGTGCTGGTCGCGGTCCCCCTCTTCCTCTTCATGGGCTACGTGGTCGAGCGCGCCGACATCCTCGACCGGCTGTTCCGCGCGATCCAGCTCGCCATGCGCCGGGTGCCGGGCTCGCTCGCGGTGGCCACCCTCGTCACCTGCGCGCTCTTCGCCACCGCCACCGGCATCGTGGGCGCGGTCGTGACGCTCATGGGCCTCTTGGCGCTGCCGGCGATGCTCCGAGCCGGCTACGACGTCCGTCTGTCCTCGGGAGTCGTCGCCGCCGGCGGCACGCTCGGGATCCTGATCCCGCCCTCGATCATGCTGATCGTCTACAGCGCCGCCGCCGGCGTCTCGGTCGTCAAGCTGTACGCGGCCGCGCTGCTTCCGGGCTTCCTGTTGGCCGGGCTCTACCTCCTTTACGTGGTCGGCCGGGCGACGTTCCAGCCGCATTTGGCACCCCGGCTGCCCGAGCTGGAGGTGGCGCGGGTCTCGCGCAGCGAGCTCTGGCTCGCACTCCTGACCTCCTTCTTCCCGCTCGCCATCCTCATTCTCGCGGTGCTGGGCGCGATCCTGTTCGGCCTCGCCACGCCGACCGAGGCCGCTTCGATCGGCGCCTTGGGGGCCCTCCTGCTCGCCGCCGCCTATCGGGCGCTCGACTGGGGGCGACTCAAAGAAGCGGTGTTCTTGACCGCCCGCACCTCGGCCATGGTCTGCTTCTTGTTCATCGGCTCGTGGAACTTCTCGAGCGTCTTCTCCTATCTCGGCGGCGAGAAGGTGATCGAGCACTTCATCCTCGGGCTCGATCTGAACACCGTGACTTTCTTGATCCTAACGCAGTTCATCATTTTCTTGCTGGGCTGGCCGCTCGAATGGTCGGAGATCATCATCATCTTCGTGCCGATCTTCCTTCCACTGTTGAAACACTTCAACGTCGATCCTTTGTTCTTCGGCATCTTGGTGGCGCTCAACCTGCAGACCTCGTTCCTCACCCCGCCCATGGCGATGTCGGCCTATTACCTCAAGGGCGTCGCGCCACCCCAGGTCCAACTGACGCAGATCTTCGGCGGCTGCATGCCGTTCCTCGCGATGGTGTTCGTGTCGATGGCCCTGGTCTACGTCTTCCCGGGCATCGTGTTCGCCTTGCCCGATCTCCTCTACCGTGTGCGTTGAGCCGATGGCACCCGAACCCACCGCCCGCGCGCTGCGTGCCGCCCTCGAGGAGGGGCGGATCACGGTGCGCGAGCTCGTCGAGACCTGCCTCGCGCGGATCGAAGCGGACGAGCCGCGGATCCGGGCCTGGGCCCATCTCGACCGCGACTACGCCCTCGCCCAGGCGGAAGCGCTCGACGAGGCGCGCCGCCGCGGCCGGCCGCTGGGCCCGCTCTTCGGTCTACCGGTCGGGGTCAAGGACATCGTCGATACCGCCGATCTGCCGACCGAGCACGGCTCGCCGATCTTCGTGGGCCGCCGGCCGACCGCGGATGCCTGGCTGGTCGGCCGGCTGAAAGCCGCCGGAGCGGTGATCCTCGGCAAGACGGTCACGACCGAGTTCGCCGCCTTCACCCCCGGCCCCACCCGCAACCCGCACGATCCCGAGCGCACCCCGGGCGGCTCGTCCTCGGGCTCGGCCGCCGCGGTCGCCGCGGGTATGGTGCCCTTGGCGATCGGCTCGCAGACCAACGGCTCGGTCATCCGCCCGGCCGCCTTCTGCGGCGTCGTCGGCTTCAAGCCGACGCACGGGCTCGTGCCGCGCACCGGCATGCTGGAGCAATCGCCGACCCTCGACCATGTCGGCGTCTTCGCCCGCGACCTCGGCGACGCGGCCCTCCTCGCGGAAACCCTCGCGGGCTTCGATCCCGAGGATCCGGCGACCCGGCCGCAGGCGGCCCCGCGGCTCGTGCGGGCGGTCGAGGAGGGCCTGCCGGTCCGGCCGCGGCTCGCGATCGTCCGGGGCCCGAGCTGGGATCGGGCGGAGCCCGCGATGCGCGAGGCGATGGCCGAGCTCGCCGACGCGCTGGGCGAGGCGGCCGTGCCGCTCGAGCTGCCGGAGGCCTTCGCCGAGGCGATCCAGGTGCACCGGACGATCTGGACGGCTGAGCTCGCCTTCCGCTTCGGCCGGCTCGTGGCCGAGCGGGGCGCTCTCGTGAGCGAGCGGTTCCGGGAGCTGGTCGGGGAGGGCGAGCGCGTCGACGCCGTGGCCTATCAGCGGGCGCTCGCGCACCGCGCCCTCCTGCAGCGCGAGCTCGGCGCCCTGTTCCACGAGATCGACGCCTTCGTGACGCCGGCGGCACCCGGGGAGGCGCCGAAGGGGCTCGATTCGACCGGTGATCCCGCCTTCTGCACGCTTTGGACCTTGTGCGGCACGCCCGCCCTCACCCTGCCGCTCTTGACCGGCCCCTCGGGCCTGCCAATGGGGCTCCAGCTAGTGGCCGATCTGGCCGACGACGAGCGGCTGTTCCGGGTCGCCGCTTGGCTGCGCACCACCCTGGCCGAGGAGACCGCCCCGTGACCGAAAAGATCGCGGCACTCGTCGGGCTCGCCTTGTTCGCGGCCTATGTCGGGCTGATCGCGTTCAAAGTGATGGCCTGGCCGTTGATCGTGATCGGCGGCGCCGTCGTCGCGATGGCCGCCTGGCACGCCCTCGAGGAGGAGTGGCTCGGCCGCGGTTGAGGGCCGCGCTCAGCCGGCGCGCCGCGCCACCGTCGTCGCGAGCACGCACAAGAGCTCGAAGATCAGGTTCACGGCCGTCCACGCGGTGAGCCCGCTCGGGTCGAAGGGTGGCGAGACCTCGACCAGGTCGGCACCCACGAGATCGAGCCCGTCGAGCGCACGAATCATGCGCTGCGCCTCGCGGGTCGTGATCCCGCCGATCTCGGGGGTGCCCGTGCCCGGCGCGAAGGCCGGATCGAGCGCGTCGATGTCGAAACTCACATAGACCGGGCCGTCGCCGACGATCGCGCGGGCTTCGGCCATCACCGCTTCGGGGCCGCGGTCGGCGAGCTCCTCAATGGAGACGATCCGCACCCCCTGTGCCCGGGCCCAAGCTACGTCCTCGCCGTCGTAGGCCGTGCCACGGATCCCGATCTGGACGACCCGGCGGGTGTCCAAAAGCCCTTCCTCGGCGGCGCGGCGGAAGGGTGTGCCGTGGGTGAAGCGGAAGCCGCCGAAATAGCTGTCGTAAAAATCGGTGTGCGCGTCGAAATGGATCATACCGACCGGCCGCTCACGGGCCAGCGCACGCAAGATCGGCAGCGAGACGAGGTGATCACCGCCCAGGCTCATCGGCACGATCCCGCGCTCGACGACCCGGCGGACGAAGCCCTCGATCCGCTCGAGGCTGTCGCGCACATCGGCCGGGTTGACCGGGCTGTCGCCGAGATCGGCGCAGCGGGCCAGGTGGAACGGCCGCACGCCGGTCGCCTGGTTGATCAGCCGGATCTGGGTCGAGGCGTCGCGCAGCTGGCGCGGACCGTGGCGGGCGCCGGGCCGGTTGGTCGTCCCCGCATCCATTGGGATCCCGAGGATGCCGATCTGGACCTCCCGGGCCTCCTCGACGGGGATCCAGGGCAGGCGGGCGAAAGTCGGAATGCCAGCGAACCGCGGCAGCTCCATGCCCGAGACGGGGAGGAAAGAGCGGTTCGAACTCATCGGGAACCCCACGTCGACCGGCATGTGGCGATCGTCGCGGCCGCCTTCGTGGATGTAAAGCCGGCGAACGGCGTGGCCCCGCGGCACGCGAAAGGTCCCGTCCGGTCGGCGGCGGGCCCGCTCCGCGACCTGTGATCCGGCTCGCACCGGCCGCTCGCGGGCTCACGCGCGGGTATCGTATCGACGCAGCGGACGACCCACGTTTCCGAACGTCTCCGCGGCGATGCCCTTCCTCGATACGCGGCGGGACGGGCCGGACGGTGGCATCGTCGGCCGGCTGGTCGTCGAGTGTGCGCCGCGTCTCGCGGCGAGCCTACTCGGCGGCTGGTCGCTCGCCCGAGTGGCGCGCCCGCCGCTCCCCCGTCGCCGGGCAGCCACCCCGGCCGAGCTGGTCCGGCGATGCCGGGGCGAGCCCTCTTCCGTTCGCTCGCGGACCGCTCGCCGATCCGGACCCTCGGGAAGGGGCTCGAGCACCTCCCGGCGAGCGGCCGGTCGCCGACCGTCCGACCGGCCTCGCCGACCGGATCCTGGTCGCCGCGGCGTTGCGACGCCGACGCGACGATCTCCGGTTCCTCGCCTCGCCGACGTGCTCGGCGCTGCCCCGGGTCTCGCCGGGCTCGGCATGCCGGTCGAACGGGTCGGGGTGAAGCGTAGCCGGGCCGAGGCCGGCGAGCTCCCGGTCGCGATCGCCCTTTTGCTGGGCGACGACCGCGCTCGTCATCCTCGCTGGGGGCGACCGGGCCATCTGCCGAGCGGGCCCGGCTGACGAGGGTGGTCGGTCTCGCCCGGCGGTTCGACGTGCCGTTCTTCCGCCCCGGATCCTCGCGGGCCCTCCTGCGCTGTCCCGTCCGCGCTCGCAGCTCGACGAGGAGCAGCGCGACATCCCCCGCTCCACGAGCTCCTCGTGGATCACGGGCGAACTTGCGCGTCGCAGTGCGCCGCGCCCCTCGATCGAGCCGAACTCGAAGGCGGGCCGCTCGAGGTGGTGGCCCGCTTGGCAGCGCGTCCTCGAGCGCGGCCGGCGCGAGCGGCGGCCGTTCCCCCCGCCGGCCGCCGGACGGTGCCCGAGACACCGAGACGACCGGGCAGCCAGCGGTCGCAGCGCCACGCGATCCGCATCGCCACCCTGCCCGCCAGCTTCGAGGGCCGCGAAACGAATGCGCCGACGGCCCCACGACGCACGCAGGGGAAGCGACGTGGATCCGATACCGGCAACGTTCCCCGAAAGGGCGGATCGCGCATCGCGCGGTGCGAACGAGGCGGTGGGGAACGGGCCCGGATCGATCGATCCTCGGGATGAACCGCCACCCCGTCCTCGGAGCGCGATGCCGCCGCGGCCCGGCGACGCCGCTGTCTCGGTCGGACCCCGCGCCGTCCCCGTTCGCCGGAGGGAGCCCCCCAGTGACCATGGACCGCGGCCGGGCCGCCCGACGGTCCCGAGACGCCGGCGGCCACCATGTCTCGCCCCGCCGGCACGTGGGGGAAGGATCCGCGCCGAGGGGAATGGCACAGCGGTCGCGTCTTCCCCGGCTCGCGCCCGAGGGGCCCGCCCGGTCACCGAGGACAAAGGTTAACACCGGTCCTCGGCTACGATCCTCGTCAACGGCGACGCCAAGCCTGGACGAGCGCGTCGAGCTGGTCACCGGAGTCGCCCCTCTCTTGCCAAGCCTTGCCGAAAGAGGGAGTGGCGCCCCGCGGACGCCGCTCCGGCGCGAGTTCGGGAAAGCGCACGCGCAAGGGGATCGGCACGGCTTGGCCGAGGACGATCGCCTCGCCGTCGCCCAGCGACGGCAAGAAATCGAGCAGACCGTTGGCGTCGTCGCCGGAGAGTGCCTGAACGAGGTCCTGGTCCCGCGGGCTCGTGATCCGGAAGGCGAAGACCGTGTTGCACTGGGACAGGACCGAAGGCTCGAGATCGCTCGGCCGCTGGGTCACGACCCCGAGCGCCACGCCGTGTTTACGACCCTCCTTGGCGATCCGGCCCATCGCCCGGCGGCTCGCGAGGAAGCCGCGGCCCGGATCGGCCGGGGCGTAGCGGTGGGCCTCCTCGCAAACGATCAGGATCGGCAACCGACCGCCGCTCCAATAGGCGAGGTCGAAGGCGAGACGCAGCAAGAGCGAGACGACGACGCTCGAGACTTCGTCGGGGATACCGGAAAGATCGACGACCGTGAGCGGCCGGCCGGCCGGTGGGATGCGGAAGACGGTGGCCAGGGTCTTGGCCAGGATGTCGTGCACGGCGATCCCGCCGAACATGAAGCCGAAGCGCGGATCGCGGGCGAGGGCCCCGAGGCGGGCGCGCAACCAACGATAGGGTGCCGGGCTCTCGCTCTTCTCGAGCCGCCCCAGGGCCTCGTCGATCACCCGCTCGAGGTCGGCGAGCCGGTAGGGGACCGGTGTGTCGATCGTCGGTACGAGCTCGCTCGTCCGGGAATCCCGGTAGAGCCGCTTGGCCTTCGGCACGAGGTCGAGCAGGAGCGCGGCGGCCTCCCGCGCCGGCCCTTCCGGAACGCCGCCGCTGACCACCTCGACGAGCTCGTCACCGGTCAAGAGCCAATAGGGCAAATGGAGGTTGTCGGCGCCGAGCAGCACGGCCTCCCGAGCGAAGGCGGTGCCGTACTCGCCGTGCGGGTCGAGGATGAGCACGTGCGCCTCGGGATGCCCGCCGATCAGCCCCTGGACGAGCGCGGCCACGGCGCAGGACTTGCCGCACCCGGTGGAGCCGATCACCGCGAAATGCCGGCCGAGGAGCGCATCGGGGTCGACCTCGACGGGGATCGGATGCTCGCCGCCGGGGCTCAATCGGCCGATCGGCAGGCCGCTGCCCCGGGTCCCAGCGTACAGTCGCTCAAGGTCTCCCGGCTCGGCCTCGACCACCTCGTCACCGAGCGCCGGGTAGGCGCTCAACCCACGGCGGAACGGACCGACCCTCCCGTCGGGCCCGAACGTACATTCGCCCAGGAGCAAGAGTTCCGCCAAACGGATCTCGTTTTCGCGGCCCGGAAGCGGGATCGACAGGCCCGAAACCACGCCGAAAGCGCGCGTCCGCGGCAAGCGGATCTTCACGAGGTGGCCCTTTTCCACCCGCGCCCGGCGCGTCCCGGTCGCCGCCTCGGGATCCAGGGTCGCGACCACCTGTGCGCCCGACACCGCCACCACCTTGCCGATCACGAGACCTTCCGGCACCTCGACCTCCTGGCGCTCAGCGCCCGGATCGCGGCGACCCACGCTCTTGCCGTGGCGCTTACCATGCGAAGGTTGACGAAAGGTTAACCGACCCGCGCGTCACGTGCCGGCGCGGTGCACCGGCGGTTAACCTTTCGTTGAGGAAGTCGCCCTAGGCTCGGGGCCGAACCCGCGCGGAGCCCGACAGGTGATCACCACGCTTCGCAGCCGAGCCTCCTGCCATCGCTCGCTCCTCGCCCGCTACGCCGCCGAGCTCGAGCGCCTGCACGATCAGGGGCTCGCCGCGGTCGCCGTCGAGCGGAGCCGGAGCCTGGTCGGGCTCGAGGCCCAGCTCCGCGCGCTCGTCGAGCAAGCCTTCGACGGCATCCTCGTGGCCGACAGCGGGCTCCACATCCGTCTCGCCAACCGGGCGGCCGCCACGATGTTGGGGTGGGCGCCGTCGACCGGCCTGTTGGACCGTCGGCTCGGCGATCTCTTGCCCGAATTCCCGGCCGAGGCTCGCGAGGCGATGCGGCTCGCCGGAGGTCTACTCGAGACCGAGGCGCGGCGCCGCGACGGGCGCGCCGTTCCGGTCGAGGTTTCGCTTTCGGTGGTACGGACCGACGACGCGGAACTGTTGCTCGTGACGCTGCGCGACGTCTCGGAACGCCGCCGGCAGGAGGCCCGGCTACGCCATCAAGCCACCCACGATCCGTTGACCGGGCTCGCCAATCGGGCGCTCCTCTACGAATCGATCGAGCGGGAGTTGGTCGGTTTCGCCGCCGGCAGCGACCAGCTCGCGCTCTTGTTGCTCGACATCGACCGCTTCAAGGAGGTCAACGACACGCTCGGCCACGATGTCGGCGACCGGCTCTTGCAGACCGCGGCCCAGCGCGTGCGCGATTGCCTGCGCACGGGCGAGCTCGCCGCCCGCCTCGGGGGCGACGAGTTCGCCGTCCTGCTACCCCCACCCTGCAGCACCGAACGAGCCGTCGAGCTGGCACACCGGCTGGTCGAGACGATCCAGCAACCCTTCCGACTCGCCGTCGACGTCACGGTCGAAGTGGACGCGAGTGTCGGCGTCGCACTCGCACCCCGCCACGCCCGCGAAGTGGGCGAGCTCGTCCGTTGCGCCGACGTCGCGATGTACGCCGCCAAGCGCGGCACGGGACCGGTCCAGCTCTACGATCAGAGCGCCGACCCGCACAGTCTCCGCCGGCTGGTCGCCACGACCGCGATCCGCCGAGCCATCCAAGAGGGTCAGTTCAAGCTCGCCTACCAGCCCAAGTTCGCCCTCGCCACCGGCCGGATCGTCGGCGCCGAGGCACTTTTGCGCTGGGACCATCCCGAGCACGGACCGATCGCGCCGGCCGAGTTCGTACCGCTCGCCGAGCGGTCGGGCTCGGTCGTCGCCTTGACCCACTGGACCGTGCGCACCGCCCTCGCCGACCTCGCCCGCTGGCACGCGGAGGGCAGCCGGGTCGGGGTCGCCGTCAACCTCGCCGCCCGCGCCCTGCACGACGAACGGCTGCCCGAGCTCGTGGCCAAAGAGCTGCGTCGCACCGGCGTCGAACCGGCGGCGCTCACCCTCGAGCTCACCGAGACCACGCTCGTGGCCGACAGCCAGCTCGTCGAGCGGGTGCTGGCTCGCCTGCGCGGGCTCGGCGTGCGCCTTGCGATCGACGATTTCGGCACGGGCTACTCCTCCCTCGCCCTCCTCCAGCGGCTGCAGGTGGACGAGCTCAAGATCGACCGTTCTTTCGTGGCCGGCGCCAGCCACGGCAGCCGACCCGTGCTCGCCCGCACGGCGATCGAGCTCGCCCACAATCTCGGCCTCGTCGCGGTCGCGGAGGGGATCGAGACGGTCGAGCAGTTGCGCATGCTGCAAGCGGCGGGCTGCGAGCACGGCCAAGGTTACTTGCTCGGCAAAGCGATGCCGCCGGATCGGTTCGCCCGGCTGCTCGCCGCCGAGCGGAGGGCCGCCCCGCGGCGAGGTTCGTGCGGATGACGCGGCGCCCGGGCTCAGACGGCGAAGTAGCGCGCCTGCGGGTGGTGCAGGACGATCGCCGAGGTGCTCTGCTCGGGCCAGAGCTGGTCTTCCTCACCGAGCTCGACCCCGATGCGGTGCGCTTCGAGCAGCTCGAGCAGCGGCCGTTGGTCGGCCAGGTTCGGGCAGGCGGGGTAGCCGAAGCTGTAGCGGCTGCCGCGATAGCCCTGCTTCAAAAGTTCGCGCATGTCGCGCGCATCTTCGTGGCCGAAGCCGAGCTCGGCGCGGATCCGCGCGTGGACGTACTCGGCGAGCGCCTCGGCCAGTTCGACGCCGAGACCGTGCAGTCGCACATAGTCCTGATAACGGTTCTGGGCGAACCAAGCGCGCGCCACCTCGGAGGCGCGCTGCCCGACCGTCACGACCTGCAGCGCCAAGACGTCGCGTTGCGGATCGCCGATGTCGCGCAGGAAGTCGGCGATGCAGAGTCCGCCTTCCTTCGCTTGCCGCGGCAGATGGAAGCGGACGAGTTCGCGCTCTCCGCCCGGTTCGAACAAGACCACATCGTTGCCGTCGCCCGCCGCGGGGAAATAGCCGTAGGCCGCCTTCGGCTCGAACACGCGCTCTTCTTCGGCCTTGGCCAAGAGATCGACGAGAATCGGACGCAGTTCTTTCTGAGCCCAAGCCAAGAATTCTTCGAGCCGGCGGCCTTGTTTTTCATAGCCCCAGTGGAATTGGTAAAGCATCGCCTCGTTGAGGTACGGCAAAAGCGCCTTGACCGGAACATGGTCGATGACACGCGCGCCCCAGAACGGCGGCTTCGGGACGGGGACGTCGCGCGTCAGGGACTCGCGACGCAACCGGATCTCTTCGAGGTCGACCGGCCGCCGGGGCCGCGCACCACCGTCGAGATGGGCGAGCGTGCGGGGCTTTTTGCCCGAGCGACCACGGGCGGCGGCTTTGGCCGCCCGCTCGGCGCAATAGGCGGCGATTTCTCCCGCCATCACCTTGTCCATGAGCATGAGACCGTCGAACGCGTCGCGCGCGTAGGCCACCGGCCGTTCTCCGTAGGCGCGGTAGCAATCCTCCTCGACGAAGGCTCGGGTGAGGGCGGCACCGCCCAAAAGTACCGGGATCCGGATCTGGCTCTGCGCCATCTCCTCGAGGTTTTCCTTCATGATGACCGTCGATTTGACGAGCAAACCCGACATCCCGATCGCATCGGCCTTGTGGACCTCGGCCGCCTCGAGAATGTTCGAAAGCGGCTGCTTGATCCCGAGATTGATGACCTTGTAGCCGTTGTTGGTCAAGATGATGTCGACCAGGTTTTTACCAATGTCGTGTACGTCACCTTTGACGGTCGCCAAAACGATCGTGCCTTTGTGTCGGCCTTCGACTTTCTTCATCCGCGGTTCGAGATAGGCGACCGCCGCCTTCATCGTCTCGGCCGATTGGAGTACGAAGGGCAATTGCATTTTGCCGGCTGCGAACAGCTCGCCGACCGTCTTCATGCCGTCGAGCAGGAGTTCGTTGATGATGGCGAGCGGGTCGTAGCGTTGCAGAGCCTCGTCGAGGTCGGCTTCGAGACCTTGCCGGTCGCCGTCGACGATGCGCTGTTTCAATCGCTCCTCGACCGTTTCGGCCCGCTTGCGTTCGGTCGTTCCGGCCTTGCGGCCGGCGAAGAGGGCGATGAACGCTTGCAACGGATCGTGCCCGGGTCGGCGCCGATCGTAGATCAGATCGAGCGCCGCCTCGGCCTCGCCCGGTGGGATCTTGTGGAGCGGAACGATTTTCGAGGAGTGGACGATGGCGGCGGTGAGCCCACGCCGACGTGCTTCGTCGAGGAAAACGGAATTGAGCACGTGGCGGGCCGCGGGAGCCAGCCCGAAGCTGATGTTGGAAAGCCCGAGCACGATCTGCACGTCCGGAAATTCGGCAGCGATCCGCTCGATCGCCTCGAGGGTCCACAGCCCGAGCTTGCGATCGTCCTCGTTGCCCGTGCAGATCGTGAAGGTGAGCGGGTCGATGAGCAGGTCCGAGGGCGGCAGCCCGAAGCGGCCACAGGCGAAGTCGACGAGCCGCGCGGCGATACGCACCTTGTCGTCGGCGGTCTTCGCCATCCCGCGCTCGTCGATCGTGAGTGCGATCACCGCGGCACCGAACTTGCGCGCGAGCCGCATCCGCGCCGCCGCGGGCTCTTCCCCGTCCTCGAAATTGATCGAGTTCAAGACCGGTTTGCCGCCGTAGAGCTCGAGCGCCGCTTCGAGTACCGGGAGTTCGGTCGAATCGATCACCAGAGGTGCGTCGACTTGGCCGCGCATGCGGCTCACGACCTCGACCATGTCCGCCACCTCGTCGCGCCCGACATAGGCCGTGCAAATGTCGAGCGCGTTCGCCCCTTCGCGGACCTGCTCACGGCCGAGTGCGACGCAGCCGTCCCAGTCCCCGGCCGCTTGCAGCTCGCGGAACCGCTTGGACCCGTTGGCGTTGCAGCGCTCGCCGATGTCGAGATAGGCGTTTTCCTGGCGGAGCGGCACCGCCGAGAAAAGCGACGCGATGGAGGGAACGGGCCGCACGGTCCGGGCCTGCGGGCGCGGCCGGAAGCCGTCCGGGGCGAGCCGGCGGAGCATCGAATCGAGGGCCGCGACGTGCGTCTCGTTGGTACCGCAGCAGCCGCCCACGAAATTGACGCCGTCCTCGACGACGAAGCGCTCGAGCCAGCGGGCGAGCTCGTCCGCACCCAAAGGGTAGTGGGTCCGCCCCTCGCGCAGCTCGGGGAGGCCGGCGTTCGGCTGCACCGAGATCGCCCCCGGCCAGTTGCGCGCGAGATAGCGGACGTGCTCCGCCATCTCTTTGGGCCCGGTCGCGCAGTTGAGGCCGAGCACCGGCACGTCGAGCGCGCCCACGACGACGGCCGCGGCGGCGATGTCGGTGCCGACCAGCATCGTCCCCGTGGTCTCGATCGTGACCTGGACCATGAGCGGAACGGACCTTCCGAGCGCCGCGAAAGCGCGGCGGCAGCCGTTGACCGCCGCCTTGATCTGGAGCGGGTCCTGGCACGTCTCGATCAACAGGGCGTGCACGCCACCCTCGAGGAGGCCACGTGCTTGGACGGAAAAGGCCTCTTCGAGGGTCCGGTAGTCGACGTGCCCGAGCGAGGGCAGCCGCGTTCCCGGGCCGATCGCACCGACCACGAAGCGTTCACGCCCGTCCTTCGGCAGCTCGGCGATCGCCTCGAAGGCGAGCTCGGCGGCGCGCCGGTTGATCTCGAGCGCCCGATCGGCGAGCCCGAACTCGGCCAAGGTCACGGGCGAACCGCCGAAGCTGTTGGTTTCGATCGCATCGGCGCCCGCTGCGAGGTAGGCCGCGTGGATCTCGCGGATCAAATCGGGCCGGGAGAGGTTCAACACCTCCGAGCAGTTCTCCTGGCCCCAGAAATCGTCGAGCGAGAGGCCGCGCGCCTGGATCTGACTGCCCATGCCGCCGTCGAACAGAACGAGCCGTTCGCGCGCGTAATCGAGGAAGTCGACCATCGATCCGCCTCCGGCTCAGCTTCGCGAACCGTGCCGCGCGGCTTTGAGGACTTGGACGATGGCGAGCGGCAGCTCCGCACGGTTGAGAGCGTAGACGTGCATCGCCTCGATGCCCGCCGCGGCGAGCCTTCGGACCTGCTCGCTCACCACCGTGGCGGCGATCATCCCGTGCAGCGCCGAACCCTCGGGCACACCGTCGAAAAGGTCGGCGAGCCAGGCCGGGATCCCGGCGCCGCACGCTTCGGAAAAGCGTCGGATCTGGGAGAAGCTGTGAATCGGCATGATCCCGGGTACGAACTCGCAAGCGATTCCGGCACGGACGATCGCTTCGCGGAAGCGGAGGATGCGGTCGGTGTCGAAGCAATATTGACCGATCGCTCTCACGGCACCAGCCTCGATTTTGCGCTTGAGATTGTCGAGGTCGAACTCGGCAGAAGGTGCCTCGGGGTGGACTTCGGGATAACAGGCGACGCTGACTTCGAAGCCGCCCATGCCGACGATGGCGCGAACGAGGTCGACCGCGTAAGCGTAACCGTCGGGCCGCGGCCGGTAGGGCCCACCCGCTTTCGGGGGATCGCCGCGAAGCGCAACGATTCTCGTGATTCCGGCAGCCCGGTACCGCTCGAGGAGCGCGTCGATCTCCGCCCGAGAGGCGAAGGCGCAAGTGAGATGCGCCGCCACCGGAACACCCGTCCGTTCCTGGATCGCCACGGCGAGCGGGAAAGTCCCCTCGGCGCCGCTGCCACCGGCTCCGCAGGTCACCGACAAAAAGCGGGGACGGGCGGCGGTGAAGAGCTCCAGATTCTGCCAGAGCCGCGCGGCAGCTTCCGGGGTCTTGGGCGGAAAGACCTCGATCGAGAGACGGACGGGCGGCAGAGGCTCGTCGAGCCAGCCGGCCGCGCGCCAACGGTTCACGCTCGTTCGGATCCTGCTCATGCCGCGATCCTCGGTGCACCGGCGCGGTTACGCGCGGGGACCCGGCCCGGAGCGAGGGCCGACCAGATGACGCTCGTGAGCTCGCGGCCGAGCAGGCGGAAAGGCGGTCGTGCGACGAGGCCGAGCTCGGCGAACCAGGTCGTCATTTCCTCGTCGGTGAAGCCGAGCCGCCGGTGTCGCCGCTCGCTGCGCAGCTCTTCGCGGCCGTGGGCGGCGAGATCGACCACGACGAGGAGTCCACCGGGTTCCAAGACCCGGCGCGCCTCGGCCAACACCCGCCTGGGATCGTCGGCGAAGTGCAGGACCTGGTGGAGGGTGACCGCGGCGAAGCTCGAATCGGCGAGCGGCAGGCGGTACATGTCGGCGTGCCGAACCGAACAGTGGCGCAGGCCGGCACGGTCCAAATTGGCTCGGGCGAGCGCGAGCATCCGGTGCGAGACGTCGATCCCGAGCGCCTCGGCCACGAACGGGCCGAGAACCTCGAGCATGCGGCCCGTGCCGGTCCCGATGTCGAGAAGGCTCCTGGGCCGCGCTTCCGCGAAGAGCCGGCAGAGCACGCTTTCGACGCGGGCACCTTCGACGGCGAGGTCGCGCTCGCCGTCCCATTCGGCGGCACGCCCGTCGAACCAGCGCTCGATCCGGGCGCGGCGCGCCTCGCGGACGGCGGCGAGCCGGGCTCGGTCGAGGGCGAGGAGCGGGTCCTCCTCGGGCAAGAGCGTGGCGAGAGCGTGGGCGAGGGCCGCGCCGGGGCCGCGCGCCGCCCGTCGATAGAACACCCAGCTGCCCTCGCGGAACCGTTCGAGCAGGCCGGCCTCGCTCAAGATGCGGAGGTGTCGGGAGACGCGCGGTTGGCTTTGCCCGAGCACCTCGACGAGCTCGCTCACCGTCCACTCTCCCTCGGCGCAAATCGCGAGCAGGCGCAGTCGCGTGGGCTCGGCGGCGGCCTGCAGGCCGTCGAGCAGTCTCTCGAGGTCGGTCCGGCTCGTCATCGCGGGCGGTCCCATCGTTCGAGGCATATGTACATTCCTTTATATCCTTCGGCAAGCTCGGCCCCTCGGCGCAGGCACTGGCCCCGCACGCGAACCCTCGAGGCCGCGCCCGTCCGCCGCGACGAGCCGCCACCTTCGACCGCCCGCCACGAGATCGCGTCCGTCGACGCCGTTCCCTCCTGTCCCTCCCGGAACCTCCGGCAACGGCCGGTGTGCGAGCGCCCGTCCTGCCCGGCAGATGCGCCCCCTGCCGGCCCCCGCGACGATCACCTCGTGGCTTCCGGCGACGGCCGAGCGGGCGAAGTCGAAAAGCCGCTCGGGCGTGCGGTGCGCCGATACGACCCGCAAGAGATGCGGCACCTCGCGCTCCCCGAGGACCGCCGTGACGTGCCGCATCGTCGCCCAATCGGAGCGGCTGCCCATGACCACGGCGACGAAGGGCGGCGATCCGCCCACCTCGCCTCGCCCGAAGTTCGGCCCGTCGGCTCCGCCTGTCCGCCGGCCCCGAGCATCGCGGCCGAGCGCGAGGCCGCCGGGCACGGTCGGACGGCGAACCGTCGAGTCGGTGTGTCTCGGGCCACGACGCTGCACGGCCGGAACGAAGCCGGTCGCGCGAGGGCGAAGCCGCGCGGTCGTACCCCGGAACCGCATATTCGACCGAGGGAGGAAGGCGACCGAGGGAGGAGGGCCGTTACGGGGTGAGCGATGGCACCCACGCCCGTGACGGGCGATCCCGCGACCCGACGGGCGATCGGCCCACCGTGCCCGGTTTGCGACGGCCGCCCGGCCGAGAGGGCTCCGTGCCCGGGCCGCCCCCGCCGGATCGCGGCCCCGGGCCTCTCAGCCCCGGCCTCGATCCTCCGGCCGGCCGAGCCCCAGGGACCCACGGGGCGGCTCGGCCCTACCCTCGAGAAGCCAAGCGCGGAGAAAGTCTTCGACGGCACGGCGCAGATCGGCGGGATAAAGCGCGAGCGTATCGATCGCGGCGGCGACGCGCTCCGGGTCGCGGGTCGAAAGCGCCCGCTCGAGGCGGCGGAACAGGAGCGAATCGGCCCCCAGCAGAGCGCGAAGATGCGCGTGCAAGCCGTCGATCCCGACGATTCGAGGTGCGATCGCGTCGCTCACCGGCCGTCCCCCGACCCATTGCCACCTTCAACGTCGCGCTAACCTTTTAGCGGCAGGATCGGCAGCGGATGTCGGTCGCGCGCCGAAAGGCACATGCCGGTACGGCTCGGAAACCGGCGCCGCCGGGCTTGCCGGGTCGGGGCATCGGGACTAGGTCCACGGCGGTCCGAGGAGCGAGGCGCCGGCTGCGCGAGCGAGGGACGATGCGCGCAAGGAGGAGGATCTTCGGCGTCACGCCGGTGCGGCTCGCTTCGAGCCTCGTCGCGGCTACGGTTTTCGCGGCGCCGGCTGCGCGGGCGGTCGAGGTGAGCGATCCTCTGGAGCCGGTCAACCGCGTGATCTACGGCCTCAACGAACTCGTCGACGTGATGCTCCTGGGCCCGGTCGCCGAGGCCTATGGCGAGCTCCCCTCGCCCGTTCGCACCGGTGTTCGCAACGTCCTCGACAATCTTCGAGCGCCGGTCACGTTCGTGAACGACCTCCTGCAGGGCGAGACCGATCGGGCCGGCACGACCTTCGCCCGTTTCTTCATCAACAGCACGCTCGGTCTCTTCGGCCTTTTCGACCTCGCGAGCGAACTCGGCCATCCGCAGCACCACGAAGATTTCGGCCAGACCCTCGCGGTCTGGGGTGTGGCCGAGGGCCCCTTCTTGATGCTACCGCTCTTGGGCCCCTCGACGCTGCGGGACACGGCCGGCCTCGCCGTCGACATGCTGGCTTTCGATCCGCTGGCGCACGCGTCGAGCATCGAACCGAGCATCGCTCGGGGCGTCGGCGAGGCGGTCGACACCCGCCACCGTCTCGACCCGGTGATCCGCGACGTGCGCCGCAACAGCCTCGACCCCTACGCTACGGTGCGCTCGGCTTACGTCCAGCGGCGTGCCGGCGAGATCCGCAACAGTCGGCCGGGCACGGCGGATCCCCGCTACGAGTCGATCTTCCGGGAGGAGGAAGAGTGACGGCGAGAACGGAGCGAGCCGGCAGGGGCGCCCTCGCCCGCCGGCGGCTCGCCGGCTTCGTGGTGGCGACGCTCGCGGTCGGGCTCGCCGGCGGTGGTCCGGCCAGGGCCGAGCCGAGCGCCCCCGCGGCGCGCTTCGTCGACGGCCTCGGGCAGACGGTGCTCGCCGTGCTCCGCGACGGTCGACTCGACCGGGCGGCACGGTTGGAACGACTGTCGCAGCTGCTGGAGGAGGCGTCCGACCTCACGCTCGTGGCGCGTCTCGTACTCGGTCGTTATTGGCGCGAGGCGAGCGAAGCGCAACGCCGCGACTTCGTGGCACTGTTCCGCGCGCTGATCCTCAAGACGATTGCCGAGCGGCTCGACCAATATGGCGGTGAGACCTACGAGATCGTGGGCGTGCAGCCGGTGGACGAGCGCGACACGATCGTCTCGACCCGGATCGCGCGGCCCGGCGGCACGCCGATCGCCGTGGATTGGCGGGTGCGCGCCGAGGGCGGGCGGCTGCTCTTGATCGACATCGTCGCGGAAGGGGTCAGCATGGTCGTGACCCAGCGCTCGGAGGTGGCCGAGATCGCCGGCCGATCGGGGATCGACGGGCTCTTGCGGGAAATGCGCCGGCGGCTCGACGGCACGGCCTGAGCGCGACGACCGCGGGCCGGGTCGCGCCGCCGGGCGGTTCAGGCGGCGCGCGCCCCGGCCTCTTCGGCAACCGGCAGTGTGAAGCAGAGCGCGGCGCCGCCGAGCGAGGAGTCCTCGACCCAGATCCGGCCGCCGAAGCGTTCGACGATTTGCCGGGAGATCGTGAGGCCGAGTCCCGTACCGGTGGGCTTCTGGGTGTTGAGGTTGCCCGTGAGCTGGTGAAATTTTTCGAACACCGCCTCGCGCTCGGCCGGCGGCACGCCCGGTCCGTTGTCTTCCACCCGGAGCTCGAAGACCCCACCGCGCCGCCGCAACTCCACCCGCACCCGGCCGCCCGGGCTCGGGGCGAACTTGCAGGCGTTCGAGAGCAGGTTGAGCACGACCTGGACGATCCGGTCGCGGTCGCAGATCACGGGTGCAGCTTCCGCCGGAATCGCGACCTCGAGAGTGACGCCTCTCTCGGCGAGGATCCCCTCGCCCGCGCGGATGGCGGCGGCGACGAGCTCGCCGAGATCGGCTCGCGTGACCTGCCACTGCATCCGCCCCGATTCGATTTTCGAAAGGTCGAGGACGTCGTTGATGAGGCGGGTGAGCCGCTCCGACTCGCTCGTGATGATCTGCAGGAAATGTGCCCGTTCCTCGGCATCGAGGTCGGGGTTGTCGAGCAGGATCTCGGAGAAAGAACGGATCGAGGTCAACGGCGTTCGGAGTTCGTGGCTCACGGTCGCAAGAAAGTCGTCCTTGAGCCGATCGAGTTCCCGAAGTCGTTCGTTGGCACGTCGCAGCTCGGCCGTGGCGGCTTCGAGCTCGTTCGACTTCTGCTCGAGCCGACGACTGTACTCCAGGACCTTCTGGGTCTCGTCGAGGATTTCCATGAGTGCATCTGGGCCGATCGTCTCCCCGCGCACGGTCGAAGCCACGACCGCCCGGGCCGACGCGGCTCCGATCGCCCGCGCGAGCTGCCGCTCCGCGCGCTCGACGAGCTGTGCATCGGCCCGCTCCTCGGGCCCGAGCGGGCGGCCCCGACGGGCCGCTTCCTCTCGCCAGATGGCCTCGGCGGCCGACCGGCCGAGGAAGCGCACGAGCAGCTCTTCGAGCGCCCCGACTTTGGCCTCGCCGCGCCAGAGCCGAGGCGTCCGCCGGCTCTGCTCGACGTCGACGAAGAGGATCGCCTGCAACCGCTCGAGGTCGGAGGGCCGGGTGAGCAGGCTCACGAGCACGAGGAGCCCCGTGTTGACCGCAAGACTCCAGATCGCGCAGTGGGCGACCGGGTTCAGGCCCTCGAGTCCGAAGAGTGCCGTCGGGCGCAACAGATCGAGGCCGAAGGGGCCCTCCGTCACGAGGCTCCGCGGCAACATCCCGGCGGTCACGAAGGAGGGCAGAACGAGCGTGTAGAGCCAGACCAGGAAGCCGCCCGAAAGCCCGGCGACCGCCCCGTTGCGGTTCGCTCCCTTCCAGGCGATGCCCAACAGGAGCAGGGGGGCGAACTGGGCGACGCCGGCGAAGGCGATGTAGCCGATGCTCACGAGGCCCATCGCCTCGCCCACGCCGTGGAAGAAGAGATAACCGCCCAAAAGGGCCAAGACGATGCCGGCCCGCCGCACGCCCAGGATCAGCCGGGTGAGGTCCGGCTTTTCGGCGAGTCCGAGTGCGCGAACGCGCAGCAGGATCGGCATCACGAGGTCGTTCGAGATCATGGTCGAGACCGCGACCGTTTCGACGATGACCATCGCGGTCGCAGCGGAGAGCCCGCCCAAGAACGCGAAGATCGCGAGCCAGTTCTGACCGTGCACGAGCGGCAGGAGGAGCACGAAGCTGTCGGCCTCGCGCACCGTGCCACCCAGGATCAGGCCACCGAGCGCGATCGGCAGGACGAAGAGGTTGATGACGAACAGATAGAGTGGGAACAGCCAGCTCGCTCGCTTCAGATGCGCGATGTCCAGGTTCTCGATGACCACGACCTGGAACTGGCGCGGCAAGAGCAGCGCGGCGAGCCCGGAGAGGAGGGTGAGCACGAACCAGTCGGCGGCGCCGAGCCGGGTTCCGGCGAAGGCCAGCCGATCGCTCAGACCGGCTTCTTCGGCGCGCGCCAACAGTTCCAAGGGGCCGCCGAACAGGCCCCAGGTGACGAACAGGCCGACCGCCAAGAAGCAGAACAGCTTGACGATGCTCTCGAAGGCGATCGCCAGGACCATGCCCTGATGGTGTTCGGTGGCGTCGATGTGCCGGGTGCCGAAGAGGATCGAGAAGGCGGCGAGAAGCACGGTGACGATCAAGGCGGTATCGGCCCCGATGCCGGCGAGGACGTCCCGCCCGCCGTCGTGCGCGATCAACAGCCCGACGCCGGTGGCCACCGCCTTGAGTTGGAGGGAGATGTAGGGGATCGAGCCCACGAGCGCGACGATCGTGACGAGCCCGGCCACGGCCCCGCTCTTGCCGTAACGGGCCGAGGCGAAGTCGGCGATCGAGGTGATCCCGTAGGCCTTGGCGATCACCAGGATCTTGCGGACGAAGCCGAGGAACAGGAGGGCCAGGAGCGTGGGCCCGAGATAGACCGGCAAGAAACCCACGCCTTGCGCGGCCGCAACCCCGACGCTGCCGAAATAGGTCCAGGCGGTGCAATAGACGGCGAGCGAGAGGGTGTAGATGTAGGGGTTGGCGATCACCGACCGGCCGGCCTCGGCCCGTCGATCGCCCCAGGAAGCGAGCGCGAAGAGCAGGCCCAGATAGAGCAGCGAGACCAGGATCGCGGTCGGGGCGAGCCAGCCCATGGCTCACTCCTCCCCCTGTCGCTCGATCAGCCAGGCGGCCGCGGCGATCACCGCTGCCCACACGCCGAACATGTAGAAAGGCAGGAGCGGCGCGCCGGCGGGTGCGATGCGCTCGACGATCGCGAGGGTCGGGAAGTTGAAGAGCACGAGGGCCACGAGCGCAAGGGCCAAGAGCTGCGCGAGCGGTCGATCAAGCACGACGGGCCACCTCCCCCGGACGCGCCCGCTGCCGGCGGATCTCGACCATCGAGCGGCTCGCGCGGATTGCCTCGCCGAGCGTCGCGATCCCCCGCAGCTCGAGCATGCCGATCAGGCGCACCAGGATCTCGGCGGTGGCGAGGCTGTCGCCGAGTGCGGTGTGCCGGCCGCGGATCTCGACTCCGAGGCGGGCGGCCACGCCGTCGAGACTGTGGTCGCCCTCCTGGTCCTGCAGCAGGGCGGAGATCAAGAGCGTGTCGAGCACCGGCTGGTCGAGACGGATCCCGGCGCGCGCTTCGTATTTGTGCAGAAAGGCCAAGTCGAAGGCGGCGTTGTGGGCGACCAGCACGGCACCCTTGGCGAAACGCGCGAAACGGGCGAGAACGAGCTCGGGCGGTGGCTTGCCGCGGATCATCTCGGGCGTGATGCCGTGGAAGCGGATCGACGCTTCGGGGATCGGCCGGCCGGGATCGACGAGACAATCGAAGACCTCGCCGTGGATCACCCGGCCGTTGACCACCCGGACCGCGGCGAGCTGTAAAAGATCGTCGGTTTCGACCTCGAGCCCCGTCGTCTCGCAGTCGAACACCACGTAGGTGAGCGAGCGCAGGGGACGGGTTTCGAGACTCCCCGGGGAAGTTTCGAGGTCGAAATCGTAGAATTCGGGCCGCGGCGGCAACGCGGGCGTGACGCGCACCGGATGCTGGCCGGTCGGCGGCGGGAGCGGCAGGTGCAGGGCGGCCCCCTCCGCGGTGGCCGCGAGCCAGGGCTCGGCCCCGTGCCGTTCGGCGATCTCACGGGCGGTGAAGGGCAGCCCGAAGCGGTCGAGCTTGCCGTCGAGCCAGGCGTCGAATTCGGCGCGCGTGGGTAGCGGACCCGCCCAGGCGAGCCGCAGCGTGCAGCCCTGCGGCCGCTCGCGGGCGGACAAGCGGACCTCGCGCACACCGCGCTCGGCGAGCCATTCGACGAAACTCGACAGCCAAAGGACGAGAGTCCCGCAGTCGGCGCTCGCCCACACGCTCGGCCCGTCGCAGCCGAGCTGGACCGGCGAGCCCCTGGCCGTGAGGCGTTCGGCCAGCACCTCGGCGAGGTCGCCCGTCGCCACGTCGTAGAGCGGCCATTGCCGCAAGGTGAGTGCGCGGGCTTCGGCGGCGAGCTCGCTCAACAGCTTCTCGAGCCGGCCCGCTTCCTCCTCGACGATCCGCGCGAACCAGGCACTCTGCTCGTCCGGTCGGCTGTCGCGCAAGACTTCGGCGGCGGCGCGGATCGAGGCCACGGGGCCCCGCCAGGCGGTCTCGAGCTGGTCGAGCAGGCGGCCCGTGCCCCCGGCCGCGACGAGCCCGGCTTCGGCGATCGCGAGGACGAAGCCTTCGCTGCCGGGTGGCTCCTCGCCCACGAGGCTCAGGCGGCAGCGCAGCAGCCGGCCGGTTTCGCTCGCCGCGGCGATGAAGGGCTCGCCGGCGCGCGCCGGTCCCTCCCTGCCGGCGGTGCGGCGCAAGAGGTCGACGTGGTAGGCGAGCGTCTCGCGCGACACGACCTCGAAGATCGAACGGCCGAGCCCGAGCCCGGCGGGCGCCCCGAGAAGCGTCACGGCAGCGTCGTTGTAGAGGAGGATCCGGCCGTCCGGGGCGGCGTGCACGAGCCCCTCCCCGACATCCTTCAAGATCGCCGCGAGCCGCCTCCGATCGGCTTCGGCCGCGGCCCGGGCGCGGGCGCGCTCCTCGGCGAGCCGCGCCTCGGCACCGAGCACGCGCTCGAACAAGTCCTCGAGTCGAGCGGGCAGAGCGCCCAGGGCGTGCCGGCGCGGCAAGAGGAGCCGTTCGCGCCGACCGGTCCCGAGCACGGCCTCGATCGCCCGGACCAAGGCCCGGCTCGGCGCCAGGACGAGGCGCTCGACGACCGCGGCCGTGGCGAGCAGGGCAGCGGCGAGCAGGGCACTCGTGACGAGGGCGGCGGTACCAGCTGCGGGGTCGGTGCCGTGCAGGCGGGCGGAGACGAAGATGCCGAGGCCCAGAGCCGCGAGCGCAAGGGCTCCGCTCGTGAGCCAGACCGCCTGGCGGACCGAGGGCACGGCGGACGTCTCAACCGACCTCGAGCATGCGCTTGACCTGGTCGACCAGCTCGCGGGTCGAGAAGGGTTTGGTCACATAGGCGTCGGCGCCGAGCGCGAGCCCACGTTCGCGTTCGGCCTCCCGGCCGCGGGCGGTGAGCATGATGATCTTGGTGCGCCGCCATTCCGGCTTGGCGCGGATCCGCTCGCACACTTCGTAGCCGTCGAACTCGGGCATCATGACGTCGAGCAGCATGAGGTCGGGTGGCTCGCCCTCGAGGGCTTTCAAGGCTTCACCGCCGCTCCTCGCCACCTGCACCTCGAAGCCGGCACGCCGCATGAGGAACTCGAGGCTCAAGACGATGTTGGGCTCGTCGTCGACCACCAGGACACGTTTGGCCATCGCCGCCTCCCCGTCCGGCAGCGCGGGCGAGCGCGCTCGCCGGACCGTTGCACTCGTTTCCGTCAATAGCCGGGGAGGAGCAAGGTTCTAAAGGACGCGTTGCCGCGGCCGCTCGGGCCACCGCCTTCCACGACCGACGGGGACGCGCTAGAAGCTGTCCGACTCGTCTCACAATCCCCCGACCACCGATCCTTCGAGGAGCCGCATGGCCGCCTACCAATACGTCTACGTGATGCGCCGGCTGACCAAGATCTATCCCGGCGGCAAGAAAATTCTCGAGAACGTCACGCTCGCCTTCCTGCCCGGCGCCAAGATCGGAGTGCTCGGCATCAACGGTGCCGGCAAGTCGACCTTGCTTCGGATCATGGCCGGCATCGACAAGGATTTTTCGGGTGAGGCCTGGGCCGCGGAAGGGGTGAAGATCGGTTATCTCGAGCAGGAGCCCCGGCTCGATCCGAGCAAGGACGTGCTCGGCAACGTGATGGACGGCGTCGCCGAGACCAAGGCACTGCTCGACCGGTTCGACGCGATCTCGGCCCGCTTCGCCGAGCCCTTGGACGAGGAGGAGATGAACGCGCTCCTCGCCGAGCAGGCGGAACTCCAGGAGAAAATCGACGCGGTGCAGGGCTGGGAGCTGCAGCGCCAGCTCGAGATCGCGATGGACGCCCTGCGTTGCCCGCCGGGCGATGCCGACGTCACCAAGCTCTCGGGCGGGGAGCGGCGGCGCGTGGCGCTGTGCCGGCTGTTGCTTTCGCAGCCCGACCTTTTGCTGCTCGACGAGCCGACCAACCATCTCGACGCCGAATCCGTCGCCTGGCTCGAGCGCTATCTCAAAGAGTACAAGGGCACGGTCGTGGCGGTCACCCACGATCGTTACTTCCTCGACAACGTGGCGGGCTGGATCCTCGAGCTCGACCGCGGCCGAGCCTATCCGTACGAGGGCAATTATTCGGGCTGGCTCGAGCAGAAGCGGAAGCGGCTCGAACAAGAGGAGCGCGAGGAGGTCGCCCGGCAGAAGACCCTGGCCCGCGAGCAGGAATGGATCGCCGCCTCGCCGCGCGCCCGCCAGGCCAAGGCCAAGGCCCGCATCCAGGCCTACGAAGAGCTCTTGCGCCAGGCCCAAGAGCGGGCGCCGGGCAGCGCCCAGATCATCATTCCGCCTGGCCCGCGCCTCGGTGATCTCGTGGTCGAGGCCGACGGACTCGCCAAGGGCTACGGCGATCGCCTGTTGTTCGAGAACCTCTCCTTCCGTCTGCCGCCCGGTGGGATCGTCGGGGTGATCGGCCCCAACGGCGCCGGCAAGACGACCTTGTTCCGGATCATCGTCGGGCAAGAGAAGCCCGATGCCGGCACGCTGCGGATCGGCGACACGGTGGTCCTCGGCTACGTCGACCAGACCCGCGACGCCCTCCACCCGGACCGCACGGTGTGGGAGGAGATCTCCGAGGGCAAAGACGTGATCCAGCTCGGCAAGCACACCATGCCGAGCCGGGCCTATGTGGCCGCGTTCAACTTCCGCGGCGCCGATCAGCAGAAGAAGGTCGGCCAGCTCTCCGGTGGCGAGCGGAACCGGGTCCACATGGCCAAGCTCTTGAAGTCGGGCGCCAACGTCATCCTGTTGGACGAGCCGACCAACGATCTCGACGTCGACACGTTGCGCGCGCTCGAGGATGCGCTTCTGGACTTCGCCGGCTGTGCGGTGATCATCAGCCACGACCGATGGTTCCTGGACCGAATCTGCACGCACATCCTGGCCTTCGAGGGCGACTCGCGGGTCGTTTGGTTCGAAGGCAACTACCAGGACTACGAGGCCGATCGGCATCGTCGGTTGGGTACCGCCGCCGACCAGCCACACCGGATCCGCTACAAGCCCTTTCGCGTGGCGTGACCTGTGACCGCCGCGATCGCTAAAGTGCGAAGCAGTGCGGCGGCACGGAGGGATCGATGGTGAAGGATCGATCGGGCGGGAACGGGCTCGCGGCGGCGCTCGTCGCCTCGTCCCTTTTCGCGGGCTGCGTCGACCCACTCGTCAACCGGCCGACCGGCGAGGCCGAGCGCTGGACCGGCCGAGCCGACGCGGTGGAGACGGCGGGCCCACGCTGCGGACCGATCGAATTCGAGCTGTTCCGAGACGGTCCGTCGATCGGCGGCCGGGCACGCGAGCCCGAGGCGCCGGAGGCCGGGCTTGCCGCCATCGGCGGCTGGTGGGTCGAGGGTACCGTCAACCCGAACGGCAGCTTCCTGTTCACCCTGCGGCGACAGGGGCCGCACTGGGGCGAAGGGCCGCGGCCGGCTTCGGTCTGGCGCGGCCGGTTCGGCGCGAGCGAAGTCGTGGCGGTCGAGCAGCCGCCCTCCTGCGGCCGCCAGGTGCGGCTCGTCCGCGAGGCGGGTGGCGCGCCGGCCTCCTGAGGTGGCCGGTGACGCTGCGCGTCCGCCTCTACGAGCTGATCGAGGACGACGAGGCCACAGGCCCGGCGGTCCACATCGTGCGGCGTGGTCTGGCTGCGGCGATCGTGGCGGCGACGCTCCTCGTCGTCGTCGACTCGGTCGAGAGCTGGGCCGCGCGGATCGGGCCCGCGCTGGCCGCGCTCGAATTCGCCTTCATGAGCCTCTTCGCCCTCGAATACGCGCTCCGGCTCTGGGTCGCGGTTGAAGACCGGGCCGGTAGCTACGGCCACCCGATCACGGGCCGGCTGCGCTGGGCCGTCACCCCCTCGGCCTTGGTCGACCTCGTGGCGGTGCTGCCCTTCTGGCTGGCGCCCCTCCTCCCCGCCGACCTCTTCCTGCTCCGCCTCCTCCGCCTGTTGCGGATCCTCAAGATCGTCCGGCTCTCCCCCGCCCTCGCGACCTTCCAGGTCGTGCTGCACGCCCAGCGCCGTCAGCTCGCGGCGGTCGGGCTCTTGCTCGCCATCCTCCTTCTGCTGCTCGCCGGCGCCATGCACGCGATCGAGGGCCCCGTGCAGCCCGAGGCCTTCGGCTCGATCCCCGAAGCGCTTTATTGGGCGGTGGTGACCGTGGCCACGGTCGGCTACGGCGACGTCGTACCGGTCACCCCGCTCGGTCGACTGGTGGCCGGTGGCGCGGCGCTTTTAAGCCTCGCCACTATCGCCTTCC
>Ga0308408_1000095_pt1 | contig 53739 bp, 44 predicted proteins | sample HotsprSampleMSe3_FD_203466 | JGI IMG/M metagenome (GOLD analysis project Ga0308408, IMG submission 203466) | Hot spring phototrophic mat microbial communities from Mushroom Spring, Yellowstone National Park, Wyoming, United States - 20060912_MSe3 ... | reverse complement strand
TACAAAGCCAGCAAAAAACGGCAAATGAGTTGGGTCAGGGAATATGGATTTGAAGAGGTAGAAGAAGAAAAATGCAAGCGGAATGCTAACCGAAGGTGGCATCACAAGCCTTAGTGGGTCGCGCGGGTAACTGTGGTGCACGCCGTGAAAAATGAAATGAATGCGCTGACCCAGCTCGCTTTTAGGTTCGTAATGGAAGACAAACCGATGCAAAAGATACTCAACAAATGTCCAAGCAAAAATCCCAGCAACAAAAATGAGAAAAACCAATCCAAATTTAATACTTGAAAAAGAAAAATAAAGCGAAACAGTCACTACAGGAAGATACAACAGCATAGGCACATACCAACTTACCTTCGAAAAGGCTTCGAGCAGGTTATTTTTAAATAGCCTTGGAGTTACTCTTTCGTTCGATAAAACTTTAGACATAGTTCCATCAAAATTATCAATTAAAGTAAACGATAAAAAAATTATATTATTTTTAAACTTTTGTTTGGGGAGATATTTGAATATGCTGGAATTAAATCAAACCGAAGTTTAATCAGACATCGGACATTTTTGAAACATCCGATGTCTGGAAAATTATATTTTCATCGTTTCGGGGTCTTAAAATTTTACTGAGGTCTGCGATACAGCAAATTTAAGAACTTTTAGGTACTGTTGGCGGGGAATTTCGATTGCACCAAGCATTTGGGTATGAGGGTTGATGAATTGTGAATCCAAAAGGATAAAGTTTTTGGCTTTTAAATGTTCAACAAGATGATAGAAGGCAACCTTCGAAGCATTGCTAACTCTGGAAAACATCGATTCTCCGAAGAAGGCGGCATTAATCGAAACGCCGTAAAGTCCGCCAACAAGTTTGCCATCGATGTATGCTTCGACTGAATGGGCAAAGCCCATCCAATGGAGATTAATGTAGGAGTTTATGATTACTTCGTTAATCCAAGAGTCTGGACGATTTGCACATTCAAGGATAACTTTTTCAAAATTTGTGTCGAATTTTATTTCAAATATATTTTTCTTAAGGATTTGTCTTGTGGAGTGGGAAGGCTTTAAACTATAAATTGGGAAAATTGCACGAGGGTCGGGCGAAAACCAATGGATTTTGCCTGTATCGGGGTCTGCCATAGGGAAGAACCCGCTTCGATATGCATCGAGCAGAAGCAAAGGGTCAATTATTTTGGGGAACAGTTTATCCATTTTCTCTAATTTCACTCCACAACTTTAAAAAGTAAAGACGAATCGCCATAACTTAAAAATCTATAATTGTTGTTCAAAGCTTCGGTGTAAATTCTCTTCCAATCTTTACCAACAAAAGAATAAATAAGCAAAAGCAATGTGCTTCGGGGCAGATGAAAATTGGTTATCAAGGCATCGAAAAATTTTATTCTGTATCCGGGAGTAATAAACAGTTGAGTTGAACCATAAATTGAGCTAAGCTGTTGCTTTTCCAAAGTTTCGATTAGAAATTCCAGCGATTCGGCAGGATTTAACAATGGGCTATAATTCCTCCAAATAAACTGCTCAATGTCTATTGGCAAAGTTAATGTTTTATCTTTTTGTGTAACTATTTTTTGCACAAGCCAATAAATTGATTCAAGCGTTCGAACGCTGGTTGTTCCAACTGCCAAACAAATCTGCTGAGGAGTTCTATTTTTAAAAAAGGACAAAATCTTTTTCAGCGTGGCCAACTCAATGTGGAATTGCTCGGAATGCATTTTGTGCTCGAAAATATTCCTTGTTTCGATTGGCTTAAAAGTGCCAAGCCCAATGTGTAAGGAAATATCGGCGAAATCGACACTATTAACTTTCAGTTTTTCGAGGACACTCTCGGTAAAATGAAGTCCGGCTGTGTGGGAGGCAACCGAGCCGGGAACTTTGCTATAAATCGTTTGGTAGCGGATTTTGTCGATATCCTCGTCGGCTCTGGTGATGTATGGGGGCAAAGGAATTCGCCCCAAAGAAGTGATTAAAGTAGCAAAGTCGATATCCTCGCTCCAGCGAAACTCAACTAATGTCCCTTCAGGGTTCTTCTCTTGAATTTTTGCTACAAGATTGCCCTCGTGCATCTGACTGTTTAGGGGGAAAAGTTCTAATCCCGCTTTTAAATTTCTGCCCCGAAGCAAAGTTTTCCAAGTGCAAACATTTTTTGAACTTAAAGCAATTTGTGGGTCTGGCGACGGAGAGACTGGTTCAAGGAGAAAAATTTCCACTCTTCCGCCAGTTGGCTTTTGGAAAAACAAACGAGCAGAAATGACTTTCGATACGTTACGAACAAGTAAGCTCCCCGAGGGTATCAACACGGGTATTTGATAAAAAAGCAAATGCTTTATTTTTCTTTCCTTGTCGAAAAGGAGCAGTTTGCTATGGTCTCTTTCTACCGCTGGGTAAAGAGCTATCTTCTCCTTCGGCAAATCGTAATCAAAGTCTTCAAGTTCAAAATGTTCCACTTTACAATTTTATTATGTATTAGAGAAAAACGAAAAAGGTTGAAAAAAAATGGATTAAATTTGTATTTTTTATCTTTAAGGATTTTAGATTTTCGATAGTTTAATGGATGAGAAATTAATTTCCTTGATAATTCCCGTATATAACGAAGAAGAAAGGATTTCCCGTTCGTTGGAAAAGATTCTGGATTTTTTCCGAATGCATAATTTTCGATACGAAATTGTTGTTGTCGATGATGGTTCCACCGACAATACTTTGGCTGAACTCGAAAAGTTTTCAACAGAGATAAAAGTCATAAGTTATAAGCCGAATCGGGGGAAAGGTGCAGCAGTTCGAACAGGTATGCTATCGGCAAAGGGCGATATTCGGGTATTTTCGGATGCAGACCTTTCGACCCCAATTCACGAGATTTTCAAGCTCATCGAAAAAATCAATCTTGGTGCAGATGTTTGCATCGGAAGTCGGGCGATTGACCCAAGTCTTATCAAACTGCATCAACCTTTCTATCGTGAATTTATGGGGAAAACATTCAATAAGTTTGTCAAGGCTTTTGTTATGAAAGGAATCGACGACACCCAATGCGGGTTTAAGGGCTTTACTTCGAAGGCTGCGGAATTAATTTTCCCAAAGACTAAAATCGATGGCTTTAGTTTCGATGTTGAAATCTTGTATTTAGCCAAGAAATTGGGGCTACGAATCGAACAAGTTCCTGTGGAATGGTATAACGATAGAAGGACAAAGGTTAATCCTATTCGGGATTCTTTTGAAATGTTTTTGGAGTTGTTTAAAATAAGGAAACTCCATTCAAACACATTTTCGGCTGATGAAAGCATTGAGTTTGATTCCAGTAAAAATAAGACTTAAAGAAGATTGGGAGCGAAATCTTTTCTTTCTTGCCTTATCGCAATTTATAGTGATGGCGGGGATGAATGCTTGCGTGCCTTTCCTTCCGCTTTACATTCGTGAACTTGGAGTTTCGGGCGAAAGTGCAGAAAGGTTTTGGAGCGGAATGGTTTTTGCCGGACCCTACTTTCTTTCAGTGATATTTGTACCAATTTGGGGGAATCTTGGCGACCGCTACGGCAGGAAGCTTATGATAATCCGGGCAATTCTTGGGCTTTCGCTTGCTATGTTTCTGATGGGTTTTGCTCGCGATGTTTGGCAACTTTTCCTGCTGCGTGTTTTCCAAGGAGCAACAAGCGGGTTCATCGCAGCGAATCTGGGTTTTACTGTTGCAAATACACCATCGGACCGAAAAGGCTATGCTGTCGGTTTCCTGCAAAGTTCACATTCGGCGGGGAGTATTGTTGGACCTTTGGTTGGCGGTTTTGTCTCCGACCTGTTCGGCTTCCGAGTTGTGTTCTTTTTGGTTGCAATGCTTTCGATTATCTCTGCAATTTTGATTTCCGCCTTTGTAAAAGAGATAAACAAAATCCACAACGAACACACCGAGGGTGTATTAAAAACTTTTCGGCAAGTCGCTTCGACCCCTTCACTTCGCTATCCGATGATTATGATTATTTTAGGGCAAATTGGCATATTTATGACTTTTCCTTTAATGCCTTTCTATTTAGAATATCTCGGAGCACCAAAGGGAATTTTAAGCACGCTTACAGGAATAGTAGTTGGCGTTGCAGGTGTTTTCAACATTGTTTTTGCACCTATTTGGGGGAAATGGAGCGACCGCAAGGAAATTGGCAATTTGATTCGCAAGTCCAGTTTGATTCTTTCGCTTGCAATGTTCCTTCACGCCGTAGCCTTCAATTACCTTTTGATTATTCCACTTCGAGTTGTGGTTGGAATCTGCTTGGCGGGGTTAGTGCCTTTGCTCTACACATATTTGGGGAAAATTGTCGACCCTGAAAAAGTTGGAAGCATAATGGGATTTGCCTCTTCGGCAAATCTTTTTGGTTCGCTTTTGGCATTTCTTGGCACTGCTTTAATCTCTCCAAATCTTAGTTTGCCATTGAATTTTGTAATTTCTTCTGCAGTGCTATTGATTGTGTTTGCATTTACCCCAAAATTGTCCCACAAGAAAACTGACAAGTAGGAGTAAATAATTATTGGTAATTACTCAATTTGTTCTAACCAAGCAAGTATAAAATGTTAATTTATCATTTCCAGATTATTCAGTAGGAGCGACCAGCCCGTCGCCCCTACAATCACTTTCCAGACATCGGATGTTTGCGAAACATCCGATGTCTTTTTACAGGGCAAGGGGAACTGCATCCTCTGCACAAGATTGCCAAAACTTCCACAAGCCCAAGCACAAATTGCCAAAGGCTTCCTCGACATTAAAATTTAACATCGCCTTCGCAATTTTTATTGAAACAGTTAGACTTAAAGAAATCAAAAAATTTTAAAAAAAAAAATTTGGAAATTTGAAATTTTTTTTGTATGTTGCAATTTGAACTTTAGCAGATTTTGAAAATGTTTTGGCAATGGTGCCGTAAAGTGTTTTCTAATCTTGCGATGCGGGGGATAATTTCGTTAGAGGCTCCTTTTGTGTTTAATTCTGTTTGCCTGACTGGAGAGAGAGAGAGAGAGTATATTCAGAAAACAAACTCCGAAATAGATGTTCCCGAAAGAAACGCGCACTCGATGGTTGCGTTCTGCTTGCCCGCCCTCCACCTGTTTATATCATCAAGCTGACGAATTAAACAATGCACCGCGTCCGCTTGTTCCCAATTCGCCTTAAAAATTTTCTTAAACAATTTCAAAAAAATTATGTTTAACAAATTTCAAAGGAGAAAAAAAATGAAAAAGATAGGTTTGTTAATTATATTGGTTTCCTTAATAAGTTTCTTAGTAGTTAAAACTTACGCTTTGCCTCATTGAGATTAGAATTAATGGGGATATTTTTTCTTGTTCAAGTCCTCTGGGACCTGCAATTTGTTGCGATCCATCTGACAATTTATGCATGATTTGCTATTGCGAATATACTTTTGAACAGCAGCCAATTCAAAATCATATTGGAATGTTTATTCCTAGTCAAAGCGATCCAGAAACTGGCGAGGGATATACTGATGTAAATGTTAAAGAAATAATATTAAGTAGTGGGGCAAAGCAATATCAATATCAGATCAATCCTAATAACATTATAATCAGGAACTATTCCGAATGGTTAAAATATATGCAAAACCATTTTAGCCGATGAAATTTTTAAGGGGGGGCACTGCCCCCTCTGCAAATTTAAATAATAATTTGAGGAGCTGCAAAAATGAAAAAAACCTTTTTCTTACTACTTTTTCTTTTACCTACCATAGCGTTAACAATTGAACCGCTTAAATTCGTTTGCAAATTTGAATTGAAAGATGTAGAAGAACCAATTTTCCCCAATGCTATTCTAACCAAAGACGGCGAACTTTTTTTGCTTCCATTTCCACAAAATTTGTTTGCTGTTTCGAATATGTATGTAATTGACTTCAAGCAATGTTCTTTCAAAAAGAATTATTTATATCCCGAAAGTGCTAAATATTGCTTCATTCCCAAGGATGACACAGCAAGTTGGAATGCTATCATAAGTTCATCATTATTTTGTTATAGGTGTACATTTTCTTTCAAAAGACTTATCCAAGATTTTTTGAATGGTACAACTTTTTGCTCAATTTACTCATTGAGAAAAGATACCAACGGCTTCACTCCGATACAAATGTTTTATCAAATTGATACTAATCAACTTACTCTGTTGCCTCTTACAACCGAAAATTATCACTTTTGGGGGGTTGGAAATGTTGGGAAAAAAGGCGATACACTTATTTTATTAGGGTACAAACAATCAAGCTCAAACCGTAAATCAGACAAAAAAATGTATATCTTTAAATATAATTTCAAAACCAATTGGGTCGAACCAATTTTAAGCATTGATACACTCCAAAAATTAATGAATACTTCTATTACAGAAGTTGGACATATTACCCAAATTTCGTCTGATAAAGTCATCTTCTATGCTTATTCTCAAAGCTTACCAGTGTTAATCAATACGAATGACCACAGTTTTTCGGTTTTCAAATATCAGGGCTTTTTAAAAGACATTTCGAACGGTAATTTTGTTTATTATATTGATGATAAAGGAGATTCTTGCCGAAAATTTCTTCTTCAGTTCTTCTCCGACCCCAACTATATAATTCTAATAGGCGGCGAAAACAAGGGGACACAAGTTAGAAAGGATTTTGCACTTAAAAAAGTTTGCATTCAGTTTTATGATAAAACAAATCTAAGCTTGAAAACGGAAATAATAATCGAGACGCCACAAAGCAAACAATGGGTGTTTTTTGATAGCTTTAAGGACCCATTGGACAGCAAAAAATTATTTTTTCTGTTTTACGACCATAATAACAATTTCGAAATTTATAAGTTAGATTTGTAAAAAATGAATTGAGCAATTTTTGAATTTCCTTAATTTTATTTGCTATTTATTTTTATTTTTCCTCCCCGTACCATTGCTTTCACAATTGAAGGCAACGCTAACCTTTTCCCAATCATTGGCAAGGGATTGGAAGCAGGGGGAAACGCAAAGCTTTGAATTGAACCATTCGTTGAACTTCTCGAAGGTATTTCGGCTTGATACTTTGCGTCTGAATGTGGCTGTTCGCTGGGCTATCGGCGTGCAGTATTTCAAAGCCGAAAATATCGGTCAACCATATATTTTGCCAACCGATAACGAATTGTTTGCCGAAGGCACATTGCGGTATCCCCGCGGCTGGCTGGTCGACCCGTTCGTTTCGGCAAACGCCCGCACGCAAATCACCGAATCGTTTATCGTTACCGCTGCGGGCAAGCGAACCACCGCAAAATTCCGCGACCCGATAACCACAACCCAAACCTTCGGCTTGGCAAAAGCCTTCGCCGATAGCTTGAGCCGAAACCGATTGGCGCTCCGGCTGGGCTTCTCATACAAGCAAATCCGCAGCGAACATTACACCCAGATGACCGACGACCCGAAAACCCCGAACATAAAAGAGAGCTGGAAAACCGAGGTCGGTCTGGAATTCAAAAGCGAGGCTAATGTTCGGATTGTCGAAAACATCCATTGGAACGGTGTTGTGGAGCTATTCTACAACTTCCATAAGTTGAACCAAACGGTGTTTCGACTGAATGGCGAGTTGCAGGCAAACCTAACCCGCCTGTTCGCAATTGTTATCCGCACCGAAGGCAGTTACGACATTCGCCAGCGAACTGGCTTGCAATACAAAGAAAATGTCCGCATAGGCTTGGTGTATGGGATGTAGGGGCGACGGACCGTTCGCCCATACAATTACTTTCCCAGACATCGGATGTTTGCGAAACATCCGATGTCTGGAAAGTTTTGTAGAGGTAATTTCCAAAGTTTATTGATAATAATTTGAATACATAGGGATAAATTTTAAAAATAAAAATTAATTCCACTCGTTAAGGCAATATTTGGGGAATGAAGTCTCCCATATAAATGCCTTTTGGCTGATGACTTCTAATAATGGAAGTATTTATCAACAAGTTATGAGGCAGAGATATGTTTGAAACTTATTTCATCGCAACAATTTGGTTTGCACTTGCAATTTTGGCAACAATTTTAGCAGCACAATTTAAGATTTCGATGGCATTGATGGAAATTTGCATTGGTGCACTCGCGAGCTATCTTTTTACATATTTTTGGGGATACGACCTGTTAAAACCTGATGCGGAATGGATTAAGTTTGTTGCAAGTTCGGGTGCCATTTTGTTAACATTTTTGGCAGGAGCAGAACTCGACCCTGAATCGTTGAAATCCAAGACGAAGGAATCTTTGGTTATCGGGCTTATTGGCTTTTTAGCGCCGTTTGCGGGTTGTGCCTTGCTCGCAAAATTCGTCCTTGGATGGAGTTTGCAAGCAAGTTTGTTGGCAGGAATTGCATTGTCGACAACCTCAATGGCTGTTGTCTACGCTGTTATGCTCGAGTATGGCTTCAACAAAACAGAATTTGGGAAAGGAATTTTAAGTTCCTGTTTTATAAATGACCTTGGAACAGTTATTGCTCTTGGCTTGATATTTGCACCTTTCGATTATAAAACTATCGTTTTTATATTTGTGTTAGTTATCTCCATTTTCATTCTCCCATCAATTACTTCGTATCTAACTCGCACATTTGGCAATAAAACTGCTGCCATTAGAACCAAGTGGATATTATTTTTGTTATTTGGGCTGGGTTCACTTGCACTTTGGTCAAGAAGCGAAGCGGTGCTTCCAGCATATATAACAGGAATGGTCTTGGCAGGAACAATAAGCAAGGATAATTTTTTCATTCGCCGAATAAGAACACTAACAATTGGTTTCTTAACCCCTTTTTATTTTCTTCGTGCTGGCGCATTGGTTTCTATTCCTTCGGTCTTCGCAGCTCCACTGATATTTTTTGTTTTATTTTTGGGAAAAGTCATTTCGAAAATATTTGGTTTGCAACCTGTAATTAAAAGATTTAGAAATAATCACAGAAGGGAAACTTGGTATTATACATTATTAATGTCGACAGGGCTTACCTTTGGAACAATTTCTGCAATGTATGGACTTACACACGGTATAATTTCGAAGGACCAGTATTCATATTTAGTTGCTGTGGTAATTGCAAGTGCTGTCATTCCAACCTTGATTGCGAATAAATTCTTCTTGCCAGAACACTTGCTAACAAAACCAATTGCCGAAGAGGAAGAAATTGCAGAGTTGGAACAGTAAGTTACGATTTTTAAAAGCCAAAAGGCGAGGAATCGATTTTTCTAAACCTCCACCATTGCAATTTGGGGGTGAAGATTTTTGCTTAGGATTTTCTTGAGGAAAGATTTTCGGTGCAATGGCGAGGGGCTGTACTTCAAGATGTTTTCTATGTGTTGCTTGGTTCCGTAACCTTTGTGCTTGTTGAAACCATACTGGGGATACTCGGTGTGTGCAACTTGGAGCATCCAGCGGTCCCGCTCAACTTTTGCAATTATCGAAGCCGAAGCAATGGAAAAGCACAAAGCATCGCCATCGACTATGGTTTTTGCAGCGAATTTGCCCTTGTAGCGATTGCCATCGATTAAAGCAAAAGGCTCGAATTTGGATAGTTCGCTAAGCACTTCATCCATTGCGTCGAAAGTCGCTTTCAATATGTTCTTGCTATCGATTACCTCGGGTGAAATCATTTTGACAGAGTAGCCAAGGCAATTTTCAAGAATCTGTTCATAAAGTTTTTCGCGTTTCTTCGCGTTAATTGTTTTGGAATCGAAAACATCGAAGCTGGGTTGGAAGTCGATTGGAAAAATTACCCCAGCGGCAACAACAGGACCAGCCAAAGCACCTCGCCCAGCCTCGTCAACCCCAGCAACTAAAATGCCTTGGCTCCAATACTGCTTTTCGTAATCTAACGATGGGATAATCATTTACTTCACATATCCCATTCCAATCAAATTCAGAAATTCGTTGCGGAGATTTAAGTCCGTCAGCAAATATCCCCGCATAACCGAAGTAATCATAAGCGAATTTTCCTCGTTCCCTTTGACGCCACGAGCAATCATACAATAATGACGAGCACGGATGACAACGCCCAAAGCCTTTGGCTTTATAAGGCTTTCAATGTAGTCGGCGATTTGCTCGCCAAGTTCTTCTTGGATTTGCCCCCGACGGCAAAACCAATCGACGATGCGAGTTAGTTTGCTAATTCCCAGCACATATTTGTTCGGAATATATCCAATGGCACAATCGCCAGAAATCGGTTGCCAATGGTGGGAGCAAACGCTCATCACCGTTATTCCTTTGCTGATAATTAATTCGTTGACTTTCTTTCGGTTTGGGAAAATAGTGCTTTTTGGCGGTTCTTGGTAACGGCCTGCGAAAAGCTCCTTGACAAGCATTCGGGCAATACGCATTGGTGTTCGATTGGAATTTGGGTCACGTCGGGAAATTCTCAATATGTCCATCACCTCGATAAATTTCTGCTCAAGCCTTTGAATCATCACTTCTTGTTCCTCGGGGGTTAAAGGCATATTCCCATTAGCATCGAACAACAACTCGCCCCATTGGTTCTGATCGGGAAAAGTCGAAAGAATTTCGTCGGGTATGCTTTCGAATTCATCAAGTTCTTCGTTTTCGAAATAACTGTCCATTTTTAATCACTGCGTTTAACTAACTTTCTCCAAAATACTCAACAACATTATTTTCTGTTTCGTAAAGTTTTATTTTATAAAGTTTGCACGAAGAGAATTTGTTTTCGAGCTCTTTCCAAAATGCAACAGCAAGATTTTCGAGAGTTGGGATTACGCCGTGAAGGAAATCCACATCCAAATTCAAGTTCTTATGGTCAACTTTGGATATAATTGCTTCACGAATAACTTTTTTGAGTTCCTTCAAATCTATTAGATACCCTGTTCGAATGTCGGGCTCGCCGCAAACTGTGACTTCGAGGACGTAGTTGTGTCCGTGCCAATTGGGGTTGTTGCACTTGTCGTAGATTCTTTCGTTCTCTTCGTCGGAAAACTCAGGATTATATAAGCGGTGAGCAGCCGAGAAAACTTCGCGCCTTGTTATGTAAATCATAGCCACATTATGTATAAATTTGTAAATTTAAAAAGTAATTTACGAAACATTTTTTGAAATATTTAGTAGTTATAGTGGATATGTGGTTAGTGATTTTGTTTTATGTGTTGTCGAGTTTCGCTTTGGAGAGTCAACCAGTTAAGGGGGCAAACTCAACAAGCGATTTAGCAGCGGCATCGTTCCAAGCGAAAGGGACGATAAACATCTCTTTGCCCGAACTAAGTTTTTCGGCACAATTTGTAGCTAGAATAGTAGGCGAGGATTCGGCTGGAATATCTTTCTATGGTCCAATGGCTGTCTTGCTCGTCAAGGCTTTTTCGAACAAAGAATTTTTTGAATATTATGATGTATTCAATAATTGGGCAATAACTGGAATTCCAACGAGCGAAAATATCTACAAATCGTCTCGAATTCCTTTGAGTTTTGTCGATATAGTCCGTTTATTCAAAGGACAACTGATTTTGCCAACTGATTCTTTGGTAGAGCAGCGAAAAGATGGCAACAAGGTGCTATATTCTCACAAATCGGGGGAGATTGTAAACTTCTTCCTTATGGAAAATTCAAAACTGGTTCAGTTTCAACAAAAGAATCTGGAAGATAAAATTATACTCAACATTCTTTTCCCCGAATACCAAACGATTGGTAATTACACATTGCCAAAAAAAATTCTTTTGCAACTGGAAGAAAGAAAAGGCACAGTGAGTTTGATTATTGACCAAATCGATTTTAATGTGGACACGACAAAATCCTTTTCTTTCAATATTCCTAAATCCGTCGAAGTATTCCGATTTGAATAATGTAGAAAAATTTGACTATAAAGATGTGAAATTGACTACGAATTAGTTATTTATGTATGAGTGGGAAAAACTAATGCAAAGCGAAAGAAAAGTAATTAATTATTCTATTAATGGAACAGAAAGATTATTCCCACTATTCCACAATTACCTACCCGTTCTTTCACTAATCATAATTTTGGTTTTGTTAATTCCGTTGCAGGAATTAATTGCTCAAACAAAGATTGAAAAAGAAGGAAATAATAGCAACGAATTTTCATTTAGCAATGGCAAAGTTATTGGAACTAACACGGGGAAATCAAGCATTGCTCTGAATACATTTCAGCCTCCCTTGGAGCCTGCACCAAGAAGGAAAATTCAAGAGAAAAAGAGTGCCAAAGATACTCTATTGCTTCCACCCCCAGATACTCTGATTAAACAAGAGGAACCTTTGCCACCAAAACCGAAGCAGGACAGCGTAATTGTCGACACAATCCCGAGCAAAACAACTATTGACGATGTTATCAAGTTTTCGGCAACGGATTCTATTCGGCTAAATGTCAAAGAAAAGCATCTTTATATGCGTGGCGAAGCGAAAGTTGAATACAAGACACAAAAGTTGGAAGCCGAGATAATCGAATTTTTCTTTGATGAATCACTTTTGAAAGCACAAGGAACGAAAAACAACGAAGGCAAAACTTTTGGTTTCCCCGCTTTTACCGATAATCGGGAAGTTTATTATGGTGAAAAAATCCTCTACAATTTCAAAACCAAGCAAGGAACTATTTCGATTGGGGAAACTCAAATAGGCGAAGGATATTACTTTGGCGACCGAATCAAAAAAATAAGCGAGCAGGAGTATTTCGTTCAAAACGGATGTTACACTACTTGCAATGCTCCACACCCCCACTACTACTTCGGCTCGCCAAAGATGAAAGTAGTCGCTGGGGAAAGTGTTTACATCGACCCACTCATCTTTTATGTCGAAGACTTACCAATTTTCATTCTTCCCGTCGGGCTATATTTCCCGAGCAAAAGCGGAAGGCAATCGGGCTTAATTGTTCCGTCGTTTTTCTTTTCGCCAAAACGTGGTGTAACTATCGAAAATCTCGGACTATACTTGGCTCTTAGCGACTACTACGATACTCGCTTTTCATTGGATTTTTATTCCAAAGGTGGCTTCCTAACCAAAAACTTCACGCAATGGAAGTATCGGAATACTTTTTCGGGGAATCTTGAACTTTCTTACGGTCGTGTTCGCTTAAGTTACGATGACCCTTATCAAAAAACTTGGTCGTTCAGTTTGCAGCATAACTATAGGATTAATCCATTCGAAACTTTCAATGCAGACCTTCGCTTCTACTCGCAAGATTACTTCCGTAATACATCAATAGATTTGTTGGCAAGGCAAACGCAAGATTTGACTTCGAATGCTTCTTATTCTAAAAGTTTTGAAGATGGGACTTCTCTTTCTGTTGCATATTCTCGCTCCCAAAACATTTTAACAAATGAATATACTGAATCGCCAAACATCAGTTACACTGTTCCAACGCTTAACCCTTTTCGTTCGCTATTCCCAAATGTCGAATTTTTGCGTAACTTCTCTTTCCAATATTCAATGCGAACGAACCACACAAAGTCGAAAAGACTTGTCGATTCAATTTTTGTTTATGATTTTTCGACAAAGATTTCCCACACTCCGAGCATTTCCTTCCAGTTGCCCAAGATTAGTTATTTCAGCTTCACACCTTTCTTTTCGTTCTCGCTGCACAACTATTTTCGCAGAGTAAGCAAACAAATCAATCCAGCAGATTCATCGGTGGCGACAGAAACCGAAAAAGGTTTCTTCTCGGAATATACTTATTCGCTCGGAGTCAATGCTTCTACCAAACTTTATGGAATCTTGGCTCCAAACCTCTGGGGAATTAAATTCATTAGGCATACTGTTTCCCCAAATATTCAATTTTCGTATACCCCCAACCTTTCCGACCCAAAATTTGGCTTTTATGGTAAGTATTTCGACCCAAAAACCAAGAAGGATGTGATTTACTCTCGATTCGAAAAAGATGGTGGTGGCTTGGCTTCCCGTTCCCGCTATCAATTGCTCTCTTACAGCATTCAAAACAACTTCTCGGTTAAATATAATCCTTTGGACACGGGCGAGGACAAAGCCATCGACATCTTGAATGCCAATATTTCGGGCAGTTACAATTTCGTCGCCGATTCCTTAAAGTTTTCCGACATCTCCCTTTCTTTTTATTCAACTACTATACCGAAGATTAACTTCAATGCTTCGTTGGGACTTACACTTTATGACCAAGATGCTACCGCCGATGCTTCGGGCAAACAAACATATCACAAAGTAAATAGATTTTTGATAGAAGCGGGCAAGGGACTTGTTCGGCTCACTCGATTCTCTTTGAACCTAAATACGAAAATTGGTGGCGGGCAACTGCCCTCGGTTCAATCTGTCGAAGCAAAGCCTATGGATTCTATTTCTTTGGGCGAAAGATTTACCCTTCGCCGTAACTACGAAGAGCAACCATTTGACTTCTGGGGCGAAAATTCCAATGGATTCCAGCCTTTTAAAGCAAACTGGAATCTTTCCATTGATGTTACTTATAACTACAGCCACGAAATCATCAACCAAAAATCGTCATCGCTGAATTTTAATCTTTACCTCGCTTTGAAACTAACTCCAACTTGGAATATATTTCTTTCAACACAATACGATGCTATAAAGCGAGAAATCATCTCGCCAATTGTTCGAATCAACAAAGACCTGCATTGCTGGGATTTGACCTTCACTTGGTATCCCTATGGAACATTTACTGGCTTCTACTTCCGATTTGGTATAAAATCTTCCGTTCTGCGAGACTTAAAAATCGAAAAGCGAAGTTCACCATTGTATTAAATTTTTTGGAAATCATTTAAAGAAAAACAATTCAAAATTTAACAAAAAAATAAAAAAACGAAAAATATTTTTTCGTAATTTTGTAATTTAAGAAATTTTAATTTAAAATGGCGAAAGCGATAACCGTTCTTTTTGCAGCGAGTGAGGTTTTTCCTTATGTCAAATTTGGTGGCGTTGCCGATTTTTCCTATTCTTTAACACTTGCACTTCGAGCACTTGGTCACGATGTTCGTGTGATGATGCCCCGCTATGGTAACATCTCTGAACGAAAGTATCAAATCCATTTTATCAAAAGGTTACAGGACATACCAATTAAAATTGCTGGCAGAGACGAACTTATTACTGTCAAATCATCTTCGATTAACAACCCCAAATACAAGGTTCAATCTTACATCACAACGAATTCCTATTACTTCGACCAAAGGAAGGCGATTTACCATAATCCACAAGACGGTAAACCTTTCCCTGACAACGACGAACGTTTCATCCTTTTTTCCCAATCTGTTATCACCACTTGCTTGCTCTTAAATTGGTTTCCCGAAATTCTCCATTGCAACGACTGGCAAATTGCGATTGTTCCAGCAATTGCAAAAATTTTATACCCAAACAAATTCAAAAAAACCAAGTTTATTCTTACAGTCCACAATTTTGCAAATCAGGGGGAATTCCCCGAGTCAACGTTCGATAAAATTGGGCTTCCGGCAAAGGTCAAGGAGAATTTCATACACAACGGAAAATTCAATTTTCTTAAAGCCGGATTGCTTTATGCTGATTATGTAACAACCGTTTCGCCAACATATGCCAAAGAAGTTTTGCAAGACGAAACTCATACTAATGGTTTGAATAAAATTCTAATTCAGAAGAATAATAGTTTCGCAGGCATACTGAATGGATTAGACCCCTGGCAATGGAACCCTCGGTTCGATGACGACATTGCTTGCCAACTAAACAATAGCGATTTTGAGTCCTATAAAAAATGCAACAAAGAAGACCTTTTGAAGACTTTGGGTCTGGAAGTTAAAATCGAAACGCCTTTGGTCGGAATGATATCGCATCTTGAACCACACAAGGGGATTAAGCTTCTTATCGAAGCAATGGATAAGATAATGAAGGAAGATATAATACTTGTGTTGTTAGGCACTGGTGCTCCCGATTTGACCAAAAGATTGCAAAAATTAACAGAGGAATACCCCGGTAAATTCATACTGAAGAATGTTTATGATGAACAATTAGCCCATAAAATTGAGGCTGGGGCAGACATTTTCCTAATGCCTTCGATATACGAACCCTGTGGATATAATGCGATGTATTCGGTTGTTTATGGCACTGTACCAGTAGTGCGAGCCACCGGCGGGCTCATCGACACGATTGAGCCTTTCAATCCCGCCACGGGCGAAGGTATTGGCTTTGTTTTCGATGAACCAACCCCAACGGCTCTTGCCAAAAAGCTCAAAGAGGCACTCGAAGCTTATCGCAACAAAGAACTTTGGCAAAGTATCATCCATAATTGCTTGAATAAACAATTTCAATGGAAAGAAACAGCAGAGCAATATGTCGAAATTTACCGTAGCCTCATTAAAACATAAATTGCCTTTTCTTCCGTTAATATTTCTTTTAATTCGTAAACTATGAACAATAATAAAAAGTTTTGGTGTTTTCTGTTCCCTTTGCTTGTGGCTTTGGCTTTGTTTTCGGGATGCAACGAGAAACCAACCGAAATTACCTATAATTTGCTTTACGATACTACCTCGGTAATTCCTGTTTCATCGGATACGGTTAATTTTTTCCGTGGTGGCGAATCCAAATATGTCTTTGCCAAAATTTTTAATGCCGGAGCAGTATTCATTGGTGCATACAACGGCTACCGTGCAGGTGCAATGTTCCGATTTAAAGAAACAAATTTGCCCGATACATTGGCTGCTTGGTTAACTGCCGACCAAATCGATTCTGTTCGTATCGCTTTCCCATTTTCTCGCTATGTTTTGGGCGATAGTGTTAATCCAAATTTCTCTTTCAAAGTTTTCTTGATAAAAGAATATTGGTCGAATCAAGTTACTTGGGATTCATTATTCAACGATTGGCAGCCGAACAGCAGAGTCGAGCCTGTTCCAATTGGTACATTTTCCGGCAGAATTGAATTGAAGGACTCAATGCCCGATATTTATGTTTCACTCCAAAAAGATTTCATAATCGACTGGCTTCGGAAAAATAAAGATACAATTCCAATCTGGGGAATTCTTTTGGCTCCCGACCCGAGTTGTAATATTATCCACCAAATCCACGCTCAATACATTGCCGAAAAAGAACCGCCGCACCCCAAAATCGTCGTGAATTACCGCCACAAAGATGGAAGCTACAGAGTTTGGTATATCCATTCTGCTATCGACGCCTCTGTTGTCAAAGTTCCACCTATCGATACAACAAAATTTGTTATCCAAAGTGGCTATTCTTATCGTGTCAAAATCGGTTTCGACGTCTCACACATCCCGCTTCTTTCGGCAATTCATTATGCTGAACTTGAATTAACCATTGACCCCGAAAATACATTGTATGGGAACTTTGGATTGGATACGGTTTTTACAGGTGGATACTTCGGAGATGCATCTTTGGATAGTGTTCCAAAAGTTTCGTTCTATGGCAAACGCCAAGGCGATAAAGTATATTTTCAAAAAGTATCGACTCCGATTGAGTTATGGCTGAAAGACACACGAAAAGGCGACCTTTACTTTTACTCATACTATTGGAACGATGTTCGTTCGTTGAATAGAATTGCCTTTTATGGCTTTGATGCTCCTGACCCAAGAAAAAGACCAAAGTTGAAAATTATTTATTCAAAACGATTTGCAAGATGAAAGCCAAATTTTTATTATTATCATCTTTAATTTTTGTATTTGGCGAGTTCAACGGTTATGCCCAAGGTGGGTCGAACTATTCAATCTATGGATTTGGTGATATAATTCACAATAGTAGCGCTGTTTACGATGCACTTGGTGGAAGCGCAATTGCTGTGCCAAAGGAAAATTCCATCAATCTGCTTAATCCCGCAATGTGGGGGTTCATTTCGCAAACCCGTATCCGAGCGGGTTACAGATTTAATCAAAATTTGGTTCAAACCGAAAATGCCCATCTTTTCCAAAATAACGGCAAAGTCGATGGAATTTCCTATGCCCTTGCAATCGACACCGCAAAAGGCGCCAGTATTGTTTTTGGCTTTAATACATATACCACTGTAAACTACTTGATATCTAAGAAAAGCATAGTCGAAATCGAAGGCTACCAACTTTACGTCGATAATCAGTATCAAGGGAGCGGGGGACTTTCGCAAGCATTCATTGGTGCCTCTTTCCGTCCGATAAGTTTCCTCTATCTTGGCGCTTCTCTGCTCGGGAATTTTGGAACAATCAATTCATATAATCGCACACTTGTTACGGGGAGTTATGCATCGAGTGCTATCACGGAACGAAACGATTACTTCCTCGGTATGGGCTATCGATTCGGGCTTGCAGTTAAGCCACTCGAAAATCTATTGATTGGTTGGTTCACCGAAACACATCACAAAGCAAATCTTAAAAGCTACATCCGTAATTATTATGAACTTACGCTCGACACAACGTTTACAACTGAAAGCAAAGCCGAAATTCCGACTGCCTACGGCTTCGGTTTTTCTTATCGAAATGGTAGAACACTTATAACTGCCGATTTCGTCCAAAGAGATTTCAAAAAGGTCGCCTATAATTTACCCCCACGGGTGGAATTCCAAGCTGAGCCAAAAGTTTCTGTTGGTGTTTCCTTTCTTGGAAGTCGCTCGCTTTTCGCTTCCTTTGCCCAGCGGACAACGTTTAACCTTGGGGCATACTACAAACAACTGTATGCCAAAATCGACGGGAAGTCAATCGATGAATATGCATTTACCTTCGGCTTTGAGTTTCCAATAGTAGGCTCGGCAACCTTGAACGCCGGATTTGTTTTCGGTGGCCGTATTCCACAAATTTCCCAACTGCCCAAAGAGTATTTTGGAAGAATGATTTTAGAAATCACACTTGGCGAAACTTGGTTCGTTCCTTTCAGAAGGGAATAGTACATTAAGGTATGTAAATTTCAAAATCTTCGAGAACCTTTTTGCTATATGCTTTCCAACCATCGCGGAATGAACGGCTTCGGGAGACAACAAAATTGTGCATCCGTTTAGAATTCAGTTGTTGCAAAAGTTCTTCATAAGAAATAATATCGGTGTTTAATTTTATGCAGTAGCCCGAATAGAAAGTAAATTTTGGGTCTGCAACATAAATAAAATTGGGCACTTTCATTATGTTTGAAAAAGTAATCTTTTCACCAAAAGAATTCTTTAAATTTTGATTTCTTCCAAAAGCATACCAAGCAACTGGGTTGGGTTTGGCTCGGTCCCTTTGAAGCAACAATTCTTTGTGGGCAAGAAAATATGAATAAGCTTTTGGGAATTTATCATTTAAAATATCTTCGGGGATAATTTCCATTTTATTATCAATTTCTGAATATGGGAAAATTATCATTTCTTTTTTGGTGTCCCATTTGCTTGGACGGGAAGCTTTGAGTATCGGCTTTAAAATTTCATTTTCAATGGTAATAAATCCAGAAAGTCGAGAATAAACCAAACTTAATTTCTCATCAATTTGATGATGAAAATCGAGTATGTAAAACTTATCGCACAGGGTCGTTAGTCCGGTATGAATCGAAGCAATGTTTGAAAGACGGACCATCCTTGATGAATCCCGATTGCTTGCAGTAAAATTAAAAACCCACCTTTTCGAGTTGTTTAGACTTGCTATTTCAATTGTTTTTTCATAATATTTCTTTTCGTTTTCGTAAAATTGATAAACAAAAATGTTCCTTTTTTGTTTCCCAAAAATTGTAATTGCAGAATATGTGCTTTTATTTTTAAACAATTGCAAGTCATTGAAATCTATAATTTTAATCAAAGCCTTATTTTTAACCAAAAAATTGCGTAATGTTTGTGCAGTTTCTGTGTAAAAATATGTATTTGGAGTAATATATCCGCAAATACCATCAGGCTTCAGCAAATTCCAAGCAAGTTCGAAAAAAGCAATAAATAAATCTGTTGAGCCTTTTTTGCAAAATTTAAAATGAGTTTGTAAATATACTCTTTCCTTTGGCTTTAAATGTTGAATTCTTACATAAGGTGGGTTCCCAACAATGTAATCGAAAGATGGTAAATTCAAAACCTTTTCGTAGCCCAATACATTCAGAAAATCTACTAAATGTAATGCATTAAACTTAAAAATATTCCACTCGAAATTATCTAAATCAGGGAAGAAGGATTTGACTATGCGATTCAAGGAATTTTTGGCTTCTTCTATTGCTTGTTCGTCAATATCAAATGCATAAACATACTTTAAGTTCTTTTCGATATTTTCTCTATTGGAAAACCAACAAATTCTTTCGACAATTTCCTTTAAAAAGCTTCCATTCCCACAGGAAGGTTCCAAAATGTATTTGCCAATGATATTTTCACCCTTAAAACCTACTTCATCTAAAATTGTTTTAACAATAAAGCTTGGCGTATAAACCTTTCCATATAATTTTTCTGGTGAATATGTCTTAAATAAATAATCCATCGTTGGAAAATTTTTATGTTTTCCCCAAGAACTCTTTCAATGTATTGCTTTCTTCTATTAATTGCAACAAGCTTCGCCGTGCAACAGGTTTTTGAGAGAAATAATGTTCCTTAAAGTCATTAAGAAACACTTCAAAATTATATACATTAAAAATATCGGGGACGGGGCAACGAGAATTGAAATCGTCATCAAGAAAAGACTCATACAAAAGTATTGCCGCTGAATCAAAAGTCTGATTTGTCGAATTATAGGTATTTATCATTGGAAAAAGCTTTCTGGGTATTTGTTCCTTATAATAATCTATTAAACATTGCTCATTTTCATCTAACCCTTTTAACAAATAAATCAGCCCCACATATAAGCCGGGATAAAGAGTCTTCAAACTAACCAGTTCGCCTTGCAATGAATTAATGTTATTTGTAAAGTTCTTTTTTACCGAAAACATTTGACTTCGAACAGTTATAACATAATTTAGTCTTTCACCGTTGATGATTGCAATGTCAACATTCTTATTTTTTAACTTAACTTCTAAAAAAATGTTTTCGGCTGGAATATTTAACCTTTTGTATAGGTTCATTGCAATAGCGAAATGCAACAATTTGATAAACTGTTGGCTCCTGATGATTTTTATTCTATCCTTCCCTAGCAAAAGTTCATCCATCTTTTTCATAGTGTAATTCAAGTCTATAAAGCTATCTGGGTTTTCTATGCCTAATGATGTTGCCATATCAATGATTAAAATTTTCAAATAATTAATCAACTGCAAATTTAACAAAATTCTATTCAAAGCAACTGCTTTTTAAATATGATATTGTGATTAAGAATTTAGTTGAAATCTTGATTTTTTGTAAAAATTTATTCCCTTGGATTAACGGAAACGGATTTGCATCCACGAAGGTAAAACCGCAAGGGTAGCTCCTTCGACTTCACTATCCCGATTCTTTGGGAAATGCCAATCTCCCCGTCGCTGAAATTTTGATACTCCTGCACAAACAAATCTTCGCTAACAAGACTTTTCCCGTTGTCAGCGAGCGAAAACCGAAAGCCCCGTGCAAAATTTCCCGGTCCGCTTAAAAGCCTCTCAACTCTACGATTACTACCAAGTTGTTCGAACAATTCAATCCCAACAAGCGGAAAACCAGCACGAATCAATACTGCACATCCTTTCCCCTCGACTTCGGTGACAAAATTTACACAATGATGGACACCATAGATTTTGTAGACATAAACAATGCCGCCACGCTCGAACATCGCTTTATTTCGATTTGTTCTTCCAACGGCAGAATGGCTTGCAAAGTCGTTCTCGCTTAAATATGCTTCGGTTTCTACTATCATCGCTGCAACATATTGATTTTCGACTTTTCGGATTAAAACTTTTCCAATCAGATTCCTTGCAACCCATTCGGTTGGCTGCAAATAGAATTCCCTGCTTAAATGCTTTCGAAAATCTATCACAAATTCGCTTTTAAGCTTTTCATTCATAAAAATTTATTAATTTTATTACTCAAAATTTTCAAATTTATGATTTATTGAGTAAAGAAATGAAAAACATTGTTAGACTTTTGGTGATATTTGTTTTAGTCCTTCAAACTCTTCGTAGTGAAGACCCACGCGAGTTCTTCCGAAGAATAATGGAAATTGCCCATCCAACTCCTGAACAACAAATTAAAGAACTGCCCCTTATCCCGTTGGCAGAACCAACGACTAACCCTTTGTTTTACAACATTTCGACGACGGTGGACGAAACGGGACAATTCCAAATGCAAAATGAATCCTCGATTGCTGTTAACCCCGTAAATCCACGAGTTCTTATCGCCAGCGCTGTCGATTATCGCGATACTTCGGCAACTTGGGTCTATTTTTCCACCGACGGCGGAAAGTCCTGGAAAAACAAAAAGTTGGGAAGGCCCTTTCCAAACTGGCGTTCCTCGAACGACCCATCGGTAGCGTATTCATACGATGGCATTGGTTACCTCGTTTACGGGGGCTTTGGGAATGTAAGCGATACAGGCTTGCTCTATGGCGAAAATGGAGTCTTTCTTGCTCGCACAACCGACGACGGTAAAACTTGGGATGCCCACATTCCAATTATTATTCATCGTGGAGTTAAAACTCTCGATTCTGCCTTCGAAGATAAATATTACATTACTATTGACAACAGCCCGAATTCACCTTATCGTGGCACTCTTTATGTTCCTTGGAAACGAGTGATTCCCCGCGATTCATCGACTCAAATCGTGATTTCCCGCTCTACCGACCGAGGTAATACCTGGTCTAAACCTATTCCAATTAGCCCACGAAAACCGGGAACATCCGAAGATACTACTTTTGGACAAAGCTTCCCGCTTGCAACAATTGGTCCGAACGGCGAAGTCTATGTTGTCTGGAACGATGGAATAGAGAAAGGAATCGGCTTTGCACGCTCGAGCGATGGTGGTGCAACTTTTTCCGAGCCACGAATAGTTATCCGTTACAAACCTTTCGGCAAAGCAAAGTTCATTCCCCAACAGGGCTACCGGCATACTGTTAAGGAGAAAGTTCGAGCCGAAGCATATCCATCCATTGTTTGCGACTATACTGGTGGCGAACGGAATGGTTATCTTTATCTTTGTTGGTCTGCCGATAACCCGCCGAATGTTTATTTTTCTTACTCAACCGATGGTGGAAATTCTTGGAGCGAACCCAAAATTGTTCATTCGGATACAACGAACGACCAGTTTTGGCAATGGATTGCCTTGGACCCGAAAAATGGCGATTTGGCAATTATGTATCTGGATAGCAGACGCGACCCACAGAATTTACTTACAGAATGCTGGGTAAGTTATTCGAGCGACGGCGGAAAGAATTGGATTGACCGCCCAGTGTCGGACATTGCAAGCGACTTGCGGTTGAATCCCTTCACCGATAATTCATTTGCGGGGGATTACAGCGGTTGTGCATTTTTCGATGGGAAAATCTACCCATCGTGGGTCGATATGCGAAATGCCATTAAAAACATTTACGATAGCGATGTCTACACAGCATACATTAGTTTGAATTGTCCCAATCCCCCTGAAAATTTCATAGCAAAGACACTTCCCGATGAGCCAAAAGCAATTTTGTTGACTTGGACGACCCCCAAAACAAAAGTTTTTGGGCATCCACTCGACACCTCGAAATTGACTTTTCAACTGAAACGCGAAGGTACTCCTATTGCAATTCTTCCAGCAAATGTAAATTCCTATAAAGATACGGGCTTGACCGCTTACAAATTATACAACTACTCCATTGCCAGCGTCACTCCTACCGACACAAGCGTTGAAGTTTTTGCAAGTGCTTATGCTGGCGGGGCACGCAATCCATTGGCACCGCAAATCCTTTCGACAATTGATGTCGAAGGTAGCACCGAACAAATTTGCGTCCAATTGCCCAGCCGCCGTGCCGATTCTACAACTCCACTTGTCAATCTTCGTAGGTTATTGGTTTACGACGAAGACAACCTGCTGTTCCAAGTCGATATTGACCCAAAGGATACGGGAAAAGTTCACTGCTTCAATTTCGATGTCCAAAAAGAAGGCTTTTACAAAGTAAAAGTAAAGGCTGTTGATTCCGACCAGAACCAAAGCACCTTCTCCAATGAGTTTCAAGTTTTCAAAGGCAAAGTATTTTCGCTTGATGATAAAACGAAAATTTACGGCGACGATTTTTCCAATACTTCACCACGTAAGTATTTGAAATACAATGGTTGGGGTTATACTTCGACTTTCTTTCACTCTCCGCCCAGTTGCATCACCGACTCGCCGCAAGGAAATTATCCGAATCGAACCGAGATGATTCTTGGTCTTTTGCCATTTAAAATTTCCCCAAATGTTGCGAGCCAAGTAAACATTTCATTCCAACATTCTGCGATTATACACCGAACAGATACTGGTTACGTTGAGCTGGTTAACAAGAACGGGCAATTCGTCCAACTTGGTGCGTTCAATATGGAAAGCTATCCATACTGGAAAGATAAGATGCTCGACCAAAACGATTGGCGGGAGGAAATCTTCTCGTTGAACATATCCGATTTGCAACAGAAATTAGGCACGGATTTCTTGTTCCTTCGATTTCGGCTCGTTAGCGGGACACTTGGCACCGACGATGGTTGGTATATCGACGATGTGCAGATTAGAACGGGCATTTCCTCGGTTGAGAATCTTCCCAATGAACAGGAAATTATTCTTTCGCCTAATCCAGCAAGTAGCTTTGTCAAAATTAGGACAAATTACGAAATATCGAATATTGCTGTTTACGACCTTTTTGGAAATTCAGAAACCCTTGTTCCAATTTATAAAAATGGATATGAGAGAATTTTTGATGTTAATCATCTCGATAATGGTGTTTATTTCCTTGAAATAACTCCAACTCACTCGAAAGGGAAAATAATTTTGCCTTTTGCTGTTTTGCATTGAAATGAAACTTATTTTTATTTGCTTCGTAAATAATTGTGTATAAATAAGGATAAAAAATGGCAAAAAGATTATACCGAAATGATAGTGAAAAGGTTATCGGGGGAGTTTGTGCGGGGCTTGCCGAATACTTCGCGATATCGATGTTGTTATTATTCGAATAATCTTCGTAGCAACTGCACTAATCTGGGGCACAAGTATTTTGCTGTATCTAATTCTTTGGATTGCAATACCCCGAAAATCAATTATCAATGTCCCTAAACCTTCTGCAGAAGACAAAACCGAAGCTCCCGATACAACTCCACCACCACAAATCCAAGCCGAGACACAAAAATCAAACAAGTATCGTGAAGTTTTCGCTGTGATACTGATAATCATAGGTATATACGCTACTTTGAACAATGTGGTCTACTGGTTGTCCGATAAGCTTGCCTTACCGATTCTTTTGATTACTATTGGCTTACTTATTCTTTTATATCCTTCGGGAAAACAAAAGGAAACGAAAAAAGAAGGAACGCTAAATGACACCCTTTAAACTATTTGTCAGCGTGTTTTTTATCTCGTTAGGAATTTTCTTCCTTCTCGACCTGAATCCTTATTATTACCATCCATTTTCTTTAAATCTTAAACTTCTCCCACTTCTGTTAGTATTCATAGGAATTTTATTACTTAAGCCAAAAAAGATAATTACGATGATAACTGTTTCCTTGATGGCAATACTCCTTTCGTCGTGCATTTTTTCCACTTATAAATACTGGTGCACGAAGGATGGAAATTCCGCTACATCTTCCAAAAATATGAAAAGGTCGAGGACGATTTTTGACAAAAGTTTAACATTTATTTTCTAATTTTATATTTCAAAAATTTAGGTAAAATATGGCAGTTCTATCGATAGAGAGCAATGGAACAATAGAAATGACGGCGGTGTATTACAATGGACAACAACTTGCCGGTATTAGCGAGCTGTTTTTGAATTTGGACGAAGATGGCACCTTCGATGCCGTAATTTCTTACACTGGAAGCGATGGAGTTGAATATCTTAAGAATCCCTTTGTTGACTATCTCGACAATGTCATATTCCGAGAGCCTGCGTTCACCGAAGAAGAAGCCAGCCAACTTCATCTTTTGACAATCGAAAGCGATGGTGATATCGAAAACACAACGGTTTATTACGACGAGGAACCACTCGATGGCTTGGTAAATCTTTTTGTGCATATCAAATCGCCAGCGAAAAATAAAAGTGGCATTGCTTCGGTCTTCAAAAAGGTGAAACCGGTGGAAGGTGCTGTGTTCAAAGCAACTTTTACATTTCGCTATCCCGGGGATGTTATAAAGACAGAGGAGATTTTCTAATGAAAAAATTGAAAACTCTTATATGGCTAATTACATTAAGTTTGCTCATATATGGCTTCCCTGCCGAAGAGCTTTTGGCAAAGGGCGGTCGAAGTTTTGGAGGCACGCGGAGTTCCGGGAAAAGCTTTGGCGGAACACGCTCTTTCGGAGGAACTCGCTCGTATAGCCTGCCCGGAACTTCACCCAAAATCACTACACCTTTGCGGAACAAGACCTTCGACGCTACTCCGCGAGCAAAAAGCTTCGGTGGCTCGGTCTCTTCGGTGCTAAATCGTTCAAACATTGCCAGCAAGTACGGAATCCCTCGCAAAGTGATTACATCGCGGGAACTCCCCAAACTTCCGCAGAATGTTGTGGTTAACCACTACGGCGATTTTGCCAGCGGACTGATGATGGGCTACTTAATGGGTCACACTTCTTGGCTTTGGTATTTGCCTTTCCATCCGGCTTTCTACTATACCCAACCCGTTCGCGTGGAAAACCCCGACGGCGCAATTTCGTATTATCCGCCATCTTTCGACTATTCCAAATTTTTCCTGACCCTAATCTTTCTCGCATCAATTGGTTTCATCATTTACCGCATAATCAAAAAGAGACGACGCACCCACGCATTCATAACCGATACCGACTTATCCAAATCTTCCTTCTCGTAATAGTTTGTACTGAGTGGAGGTGTACATTTTTATAAAAGAACAGACATCGGATGTTTGCGAAACATCCGATGTCTGCGTAAATCACTTGCGTTGTTAGCCGATAGTATATAGGCAAAGCAAAGAACGACTTGATGCACTGTTTGGTGCATCATAAGTCGGCAAACCCTATTCCCGAAATTCAAACGAAGCAGAAAGGGAATATGTTTAGGTGTATTAATCCCTATTCTTCGGGTTGTTGTTTCTTTTGTCGCTCGTATTGCTGGATTTTGGCTTTGTCGGGGGCTAATATTACAAACATTCTTTTGCCTTCGGACTTAACGGTTTGGTCGACTTTGCTTATATCGCTCAAAGCTTCGACAAATCGGTTCAAAAGCTCCTCGCCAATCTCCTGATGCATAATTTCCCGTCCCCGAAAAATCACCGTCCCTTTCACCTTGTTCCCTTCGAGCAGGAACTCTCGTGCGTGGCGCACTTTGAAATTGAAATCGTGGGTATCGGTTCGCCATTTGAAACGGATTTCTTTCAACTGTTGCTGTGCTTGTTGCTTCCGTTGTTGCTTTTCCTTCTTCTGCTGTTCGAAAATGAATTTTCCGTAGTTGACTATCCGAGCGACTGGCGGGTTTGCTTGCGGAGCGATAAGAACAAGGTCGAGTTCCCGTTCGTTTGCAATTTTCAGCGCTTCACGTGTTGGAAATATGCCAAGCATTTTCCCATTCTCATCGACCAATCTTACTTCTGCGACCCGAATTTCTTGATTAACCTGATATTTTGAATCGGTATGTTTACCGCGGTTGGGTGGGTTGGAACTGGCAAAGTGTAAACCTTTCAACTATTCCCTTATTATTGTTCATAATACCTCACTAATTAAATTACAAAATTAACAAGTTTTTTATTTTCATTTGTTTTTCTTAATTCAAATTTTTGTAAATTTTCAATTTGATTATTGAAATTCTTTATGGAAAAAGTGAATATTTACAAAACCGTTGCCAGAGTTTCATTCATCTTTGCAGTTTTGATTGGAGTTTATCTCTTCTTCGACTATTTTCTTTCCACTTCACAAAGTTTTATTTCTGCATACCCATATCTTATTCCGCTAATTTTGTTTGGTTTTTGCCTTGTGCTTTTCTTTGTTTCTTCGGCTCTGGCAAAGAATTGCAAATCGGTTGCAGAAGAACTAAACGAAACGCAAAATCGCTTTTCCGCTCTTCTTGATACTGTTACAACAGGCTTTGTCGTAACAGATTTAGAGGGCAACATACAAGATTCTAATCGAAAAGCGAAAGAAATTTTGGGATTGAACGATTCCGAAACAATAAATCTTTTCCAGATTTCACCCTCCCTATGGGATATTGTTAAAGATGTCGTCCCAAATCCTAACGAAATTGAAACGAATAAAGCAAAGCATTTTGGCATAATAGAATTAGTATCTTTCGATAGGGAAAAAGTTTCTTTGGACTTATCAATTTCGACATTCCATAGAAACAATAACACATTCTTTCTTTTCTCGTTTTATGAACTAACTGACTTTGCAGAGAAATTTCAAACTTTGGCAATATCCGAAAAAAAATTCAAAACACTTGTGAATTCTATGAGCGATGCTGTCGTTTTGGTCGACCGTGAAGCAAAAATCGTCGATTATAACAAGGCTTTTAAAAATCTTTTTAAAATAGAAGATTATGACTCCAAGAACTTTTTCGAGGTAATCTTTAAAGATTTGGATTTACCAGAAGAAAGAAAAGATGAATTACAGAAAAGGATGTATTACATTTTCGCAACAGGTGATTTTAGCAAGTTAAAGCAACCAATTTACGGCAAACTAAAATTTTTTGATGGACGAATTGTTTACTTTACCAAATCTGTTTTTAAAGTTGAAATAGATGAAGGACTATTTTATGTCGGGGCAATTTTAAAAGATATTACCGAACTTCAGAAATTGATTGAACAGTTGAAGGAATTGAATGAAAATCTTGATGAACTTGTTCGAAAGCGGACTAATGAATTGGAAAATGCACTAAAGGATTTGGAAAAGATTAATTCGGAACTTGAAAAAGAAATCGAAGAACGGAAGAAACTCGAAATTGCTATTCAAAAAAGTAAAGAAACATACCAAAACTTTTTGGAATCCCTACCCGTTCCTGTTTATCGCACAAATTCAAAAGGGGATTTCTTATTTGCAAATAATGAACTTGTTCGTTTGCTCGGATGTAAATCGAAAGAAGAATTATTCCAAACCAGTGCTTTCGATTACTACCCGAATCCTGAACAAAGGAAAAATGTTTTGGCAGAACACAAGAAAAGCCAAAAAGAATATATAAAAGCAGAGTTTGAGTTAATCCGAAAAGATGGAAAACATTTATTTGTGCAAGATTTCGGCAGAGCATTTTATGACGCCGAAACGAACCAACAGACTTTCGAAGGGGTTATAATTGATGTTACCGATGAGGTAACATACAAAAGGAACTTGGAACAGAGCGAAAAACGATACAGGAACTTGTTCGAGGGCATAACTGAAATAGTTCTACAAATCAACTTGGATGGGCAAATTCTGATTGTATCCCCATCGGTCTCTGTTGCTCTTGGTTATTCTCCCGAAGAGCTTGTTGGGGTCTATTTCAAAAAGTTGCTCTCAAAGGCAGAATTTTTCGATAGATTGGTAAATCCGATAAAAGAAAAAGGGAAGATACTCAATGTTCTTTTAGAGTTAACCTCGAAATATGGCGTTCCGAAGTTTCTTAGTGGCGACTTTTTGCTTTCGGAAAACGAAACAATCAATGCAATTTTGCGAGATGTGACCGAAGAATACGAAAACAAAAACTTTATGAGTGCACTATTCTCAATATTCAGGATATTTTACGAAGAAAAGAACATTTACCTTATCGGCGAAAGCATCGAAAAAGCTTTACGATACTTAATATCTGTGCCAAATTATCTTTTCGCACTTAAAGATGAAAACGAGGAACGACTGAACGTTCTCGTCCATTTCGACCGATATGGAACTCGGTTTAAATATATCGATTTAAACGATAATTCAAATCCGTTTACGAAAGCATTTCGGAGCCAGAAAGTCGAAATCTTTGAGGGCGAGGACTTGAAGAACTTGTTTGGGAACCCAAAGTATCCCGACCCAGCCAAACTCCTTGTTTTACCTTTGGGAACCTATACGACTCAGATTGGGATTATTGCAATCTATTCTCATCATCAGCCCGAAGCTCTTTCCAAAACTAATATCTATTATCTTAATACTATTGCAGAGCAAATTTCCATTGGATTGGAACGAAAACTGCTCGCCGATAAATTAAATCTTCAAATTAAACTTTTCGAAACACTTGTTGAGTCCATTCCATATCCGATATACTATCGAGACTTAAACAGCGGGAAATATCTTTATTGCAATGAATCATTTGCTCGTTTTGCCGAAAAGCCCAAGGAGGAAATTATCGGTAGGACAATTGAAGAAAGTTTATCGCCCGAAATCGTTAAAATACTTAAAGAAAAGGACGAGGAAATTTTGACAACTGGCAAAATCCAAACCTTTGAGTTGAAAAAGACCTTCCCCAACGGTGTTGAGCAAACTTATGTTAACATTCGTTCGCCCATTCAATTCGATGCACTTCGGGAAACTGCCGTCGTTGGTATTCTCATTGATATAACCGATAGAATTAATTACGAACGAGAATTGCAAAATGCTTTGAATTTCAACAAATTGATTCTCGAAACTGCCCCAGTTGGTATTGCTACTATCGACAAGAACTCAAAAGTAACATTCTGTAACCAAAAAGCCGAAGCTTTAACTGGTTACTCTGCAAACGATTTTGACGGAGAGGTTTGTCCACTTTGCGTAGGTTCCACTAATTTAGATGAAATGCTTGCGTTGGTTTGGGAACAGTCTGGTCCTATCGAGCAGCGTTTAACTCGAAAGGATGGGAAAGAAATAATCATCCGGAAGCAAATCGCACCATTGCACGACGACAAGGGCGAAATCTATGGAGCAATTATATCTTTCGACGATATTACATCCCAAAAAGAGTCCGAAAAGAAACTGCAATTTTTGGCAGAAGTTAACTCGCGTTTAGCTTCGGTGGCAAATTTGGTTGTTACTATTTCCGAGCAAACAACATTGTTCGAGGTTGTTTTCCCAATTGCCTTGCAAATTTCTGGTGCGGAAGAAATGGTCTTTGTCGACATAGACAGCAAAACCAATATCCCAACGATTAAGCAAATTGAACTTGTTAACCTCGAAAGCCAAACCATTTTGGAAGTAAACATTCCTTTGGAAAAGTTTGTCAATTCCTATTTTGGAAAAGTATATACGGAAAGGGAGCCACTAATCATCGAAAAAGCTCAGACTGAAAGGTTAATCAATGGACTGGAAAATCTGTCGAACAAAAATCTTGCTCTCTTTCCTTTGTATGCCACCGAAAAAGTTATTGGCATTTTGACCTTAACGCATTCAGAAAAAACATTTTCCGATGAAGTTGTCTCGGCTCTTAACCAGTTGACAATGATGCTAACGACTAACATCGAAAGAATATATTTCCAAAACGAATTGACAAACACTTTACAGAAGCAAGTGGAAATCAATGAGCTTCGTTCAAACTTTATATCGATGATTTCGCACGAATATAGGACGCCGTTGCAAGCAGTTCTGCTTTCGGCTGAAATTTTGCAAAAGCATTACGACCGCCTGACTTCTGAGCAAAGAGATATGCAATATCGCAGAATCGCCCGTGCAGTTGAAGATATGGCAACAATGCTCGATAATGTGATTCTTTACAATCGGCTCAGTAGAGCCAGCGAGCGAGTGAATTTCGAAACAGTAAAAGTAAAGCCTTATTTCGAAGGCGTTATTCGTGATTTTGAACTTTACTATCACGACAAAGCAAAAATCGTCAGTAAAACAAAATTCAAAGTTCAAGAAGCAAAAGTTGAACAGCGATTGTTGCAACTTATTTTATCGAATTTGATTTCTAATGCGATAAAATATTCAAGGTCGGAGCCAGTGGTCGAAATAGAAGTCGAGGTACGCATGGATTCCATTAAGTTAGTTATTGCCGATAATGGGATTGGAATTCCCGAAGAAGAACTGCCTTTGGTATTCGAGCCTTTTTACCGCGGGAAAAACACAAAATTGATAGCAGGGACGGGGCTTGGGCTTTCGATTGTCAAAAATTCCGTCGACTTACTTGGCGGGCAGATAAGTGTGGAATCGAAATTGAACGAAGGGACGAAATTTACAATCGAAATACCAATACCATAAAAGAATTGCCGAAAATTTGTTGCAATGGTTACAAAATTTATTTAAAATTGCAGATTTAGAATTTTGGGTGATAATTTAAATGATGTGGGAAAAAATTTAATGTAATTAGCAATTAAATTTAAAAGGTAAAGTCTATAATGGAGATAAAAAGTTACAAAACAAAAGGTGAAATAATGATAGAACGAGCTGAGAGCAATTTTGGGACATTTGAATACGATTATATAGATAATAAAAATTCCAATGTTGATTTAACTTTATTAGATAATGTACAATTTATCTATGAACTTTCACTAGCTGAATTAGAGTTAAAGGCTTTAGGTATTGATTTTGAAGTAACAAATGGTTTAAGGGAATTTAAAATCCTAAATAAATCAGATAAGCAAATAGAAAAAATAAGGAAAAAAGGGTCATATTACAAGACTGTTGCGGGGCAATTTACTGATTATTTTCAAATAATTCAAAAGAATCAAACTCGTTCAGTTAATCAATATTTAACACATTGGTTTTACCCCTATAAAGGAAAATTTCATCCCCAAATGATTAGAGCATTGATAAATATTATAGGATTAAAAGAAGGAGATACAGTCCTTGACCCTTTTTCTGGAAGCGGGACTACTGCCTTGGAATCACAACTTTTGGGAGTAAATTTCATTGGCGTGGATATTTCCCCACTTTGTGTTATTCAGGGGCGTGTTAAGACCGAATCAATTTATGTTTTTGATGAGATAAAAATGATTAAAAATGAAATAACGGCAAATGTAGCTCCAAACTTATTCCAAACAAACGAAAATTATTATAATTTTTTAGATAAATTAACAAGTAATGAAAGAGTAAAGAATTTTTATATTTTAGCAAGATTACTTGCTATAAGCGATAATTCGCGCCGAAATCGCGATTTTTCTAATTCCTTCTTAAAAAATATTGAATTAATGTTGGCATCTGTAAAAGATTATATGCTGATAAAAGAGAAATTAAATTTAAGATTGGGAGAAATAAAAATTGAAATTGGAGATGCAAGAAGTTTAACTTTACAAGATAATTCCGTAGATGGAATAATTACATCTCCGCCTTATTCTATTGCACTGGATTATGTTCAAAACGATATACATTCACTTAAAGATTTGGGATACGATATTTTAAAAATAAGAGATGAGTTTATTGGAGTTAGAGGTAATGGTATAAATAGAGTGTATCTATACAATGATGATATGAAAAAATCATATAAAGAAATGTTTAGAGTGCTAAAACCTGATAAATATGCTGCTATAATTATTGGTAATGCTACGTATCAAGGGCAGGAAATAAAAACGGTTGAATTTACTATTGAATTTATGGAAAGCATCGGATTTAAACTAGTAAAAAATATCAATAAAATAATATTTGGGCTTTATAATGTTATGAAAAAAGAAAATATTTTAATTTTTAAAAAAGGAAAATTATGATGAACAAGAATGAATATACCAAAAGACTTGAAAATATTATAAAACGAATGCTTCAGCCATTAAGTGATTTACCATTTAATCTTGTTATCGAAGCAATGACTGGGAAAAAAGTTTTGTCTTTTGATTTTGCAAAGCCAGATCATCAAGAGGTTTTGAAATTATTGAAACAGGCTGCTTTGAATGCAGGAAAAGAAATAAATAAAACAGGAATTTTAAGACCAAGACCAAATGAAGTAGGAAACGATATAGAAAAGTATGTTAGGGAAGCATTAAATTCAGTTGGATTAAAAGCAGATATACCTATTGGACCAAATGGGCATAAAAAAACAACTGGGTATCCAGACATATTATTTTGGTATAATAACAATCCTTACTATTTAGAGTGTAAAACTTATAACATAGAAAATATAGAATCAACTCAAAGAAGTTTTTATTTCTCACCTTCCGATGAGTTTAAGGTTACTCACGATGCCCTTCATTTAATTTTATCTTTTGAAATTTATGTCGCCGGCGAAAGTGGCAGAAATCATATTTACAAGTGTAAACATTATAAAATATTATCAATAGAATCCTTATTGCTTGATGTAAAGTACGAATTTAACTCAAATAATAAAAGGATGTACTCTGGTGAATATGGAACAGTTGTTTTGGGTGAAGGTGATGTTGAATAAAGGAAATGTTAAAACATTGTTTAACTTTTTTAAAATGGTTTTGGAAATAAACAAAAACTTTGTGTTACAAAAGTTCTTTTAACTTAGGGAAATTTGATGAAGATTAAAATAAAAAGGGTAAGCGAAAAATTTGCTGACATAGAGTTGCCAAAGTATCAGTCCGATGGCTCAGCAGGTATGGATATTCGAGCCGCTGTGGAAGAGCCTGTTAAAATTCCGCCGGGGGGAATTGTGCTTATCCCAACGAATCTAGCAATAGCACTTCCACACGGCTATGAATGCCAAGTGCGAACGCGAAGCGGTTTGGCTTTGAAGTATGGCATCTTTGCACTAAACTCCCCCGGAACGATTGACAGCGATTATCGTGGCGAGATTAAAATCATCCTTGCGAACTTTGGTATGGAAGATTTCTATGTTCAGCGAGGCGATAGAATTGCTCAACTTGTGGTAACCCGCTACGAAAGGGTTGAGTGGGAAGAAACCGAGGATTTGCCCGAAACAGAACGCGGGGCTGGGGGCTTCGGAAGCACCGGTGTTTAACATAAACAAAGGAGGGTTCACGATGAACCAAAGAAAACCGCTACTAAGCGAGGATTGGTTATCGCTTTGGCTTGGTCTTATTGTTTTTATCCTTTCGCTCGGCGTGGTATTCAATATCGACCTGCTTGGGTGGGGCGTTAAAACCAGCACCTGGGTTTCTCTATCGAATGCGTTCTCCCCCGTTTCGAAAGCTTACGCTGGGCTTTCTCCCGTGCTTTCCATTTTTCTTACCTATCTTTTTATGCTCGTCATCGTTGGAATTGGCAACTGGATGCTTGGAGGCAGCCCGAAAGAATTCTTCTGGGCTTTTACCACGGTCTTCATTCTTAGCTTTGCTTGTTGGGTTGTTGGAAATTTCGCAAACATCGCCGCTACTACGCCTGCCGAGATGAAAAAATATGGCATAAGCTGGTCGCTTAAACTTACTGGCGAAGCAGGATTTATCATAGCACTTCTTCTTGGACTTTTCATAGGCAACGTGTCCCCAAAATTTGCCGAAATGTTAAAACCTGCCATAACTCCCGAACTTTACGTCAAAACTGCAATTGTCATTATGGGCGCTGGAATTGGAATCAAAGCGATTGAAAATTCGAGCTTGGCTTTTTCAATTGTATTTCTCGGGCTATGTGCCATTCTTGCTGCATATTTGATTTTCTGGTCTGTTGTGTATTACATTGCACGGAAATACTTCAAATTCAGTCGGGAATGGTCTGCCCCATTAGCGTCGGGCATTTCCATTTGCGGAGTTAGCGCAGCAATAGCAACAGGGGCAGCAATAAAGGCTCGTCCAGTTGTGCCGATTATGGTATCGTCGCTGGTTGTGATTTTCGCAGTCGTCGAGCTTCTGATTCTGCCATTTTTGGCTCAGCAATTTCTTTGGCACGAACCATTGGTTGCCGGAGCGTGGATGGGGCTGGCAGTCAAAACCGATGGAGCTGCAACTGCAAGCGGCGCCGTTGCCGATGCACTCGTTGTTGCCAAAGCCGCCGAAAATGGTGTGCTCTTCCAAAAAGATTGGGTTCTGAACACTGCAACAAATGTCAAAGTGTTTATCGATGTTTTCATAGGCATTTGGGCTTTCATCCTTGCTTACATTTGGACGAAATTTATTGAAAACCGCGGAGCGAATAGCAACCAAAAGGTTCCTGCCCGCCAAATCTGGGAACGATTCCCAAAATTTGTTCTGGGTTATATCCTGACCTTTTTGATTTTCCTTGTCATCGGGGTTTCGAACCCGGAATTTGTTAAAACCACAAAAGTTGAAACTAAAAATGTTGTGCAAATCGACCCAACAACTAAGACAGAAAAGGTAGTAACTATTACCGAAACCAAAATTCTTCCCGGAGTTGGAGTGCAATCGACAAATCAGGCGAACGTTTTCCGGACATTGTTTTTCGTTTTGACATTCTTCACAATCGGGCTGGTCTCGAATTTCCGCAAGCTTTGGGAAGAAGGAATAGGGAAACTCGCTGCAATTTACGTCATTGCGCTGTTCGGATTCATCATTTGGGTTGCGTTGCTAATTGCTTGGCTCTTTTTCCACGGAGTTCTACCACCAACAATTTCAGGTTAATTATAATTTTGGAGTAAAACTATGGACGAAAAACCAAAAATCTCGGAAGAAATAAACAAGACAGAATACGAACCACTCTTGCCAATCGAAAAAAAACTTATAACTTGGAATATAATCACCGGCGTTGTTCTCATAGTCGTTCTTTACTTGATTAGCCGATTGGTAATTTAAAATTTATTGCGAGGGGGCAAGAGGCATAATGACATAGTCATAATGACATAGTGCTGAACAAAAGGTAACAGCTTCTTGTTCACAATTTTTCTTGACCTTTTGCTATTCCGAGGTTCACCAGACATCGGATGTTTCTCAAACATCCGATGTCTTTCCAGAAGGAACAAGTATTTCAACACCTTGTGTTTGTATCTAAACCAGACATCCGATGTTACTCAAACATCGGATGTCTTCCTTCTCGCAAGGGGTAACAGCACTATGTTCACATATTCTTTCTACCTTTTGTCTTTAATCTGAACAAGGTTCACCAGACATCGGATGTTTCTCAAACATCCGATGTCTTTCAAAAAGGAACAAGCGTTTTAGCCCCTTATGGATGTCTAACTTTGGAATTTGAACAACACCACGAAAATTTGAAGCATCTGGTATATCAACTGTTTTCGAACTCGTTTCTTAATGCTTCGAGAACACGGCTGATGGTGTCCCAATCGTAGCCTTTTCGGAAAAGATATTGACCAACGGATTCGAGCGGATTCTTTTGCTTTTTGCTTTGGGAAATAATCCTAAGTTTTTTCTTGGCTAAAGAAAGAGCATTTTCCAGTTCAACTTCGGAATCTTGAAGTTCAGAAAGGACGCTCTCGATAATCTCCTTGTCGACACCTTTTGCAAATAAATCATTTTTGATTTTCAGGATGCTTGCCTTTTTTGTCTTAATTGAGTTGTCCGCAAATTCTTTTGCAAACTTGTAGTCGTCCAGATAGCCAAAATCTTCGAGAAACTTTATTGCAGTATCGATTACTTCGGGGTCGAATTTTGCTTTGGCAAGCTTTTGTTGAACCTGATGCCGTGTTCTGGGGTTGACCGAAACATAGTTCAGAGCGGTATTTTTTGCTTCAATAATTTTCTGCTCTTTGATTAGAGCATTTAACTCGTCTTGGGTTAACTTTTTTCCTTTGAAAATCTTAAACTTTGCTACAACATCAAGCGAAAGGTTGAAAACCTCGTTCGTGTTCAATTGCAAGATGCAACTTTTCCCATCCTTAGCTGTCTTTAAAGAAACAACTTCGAGCAAATTTATTTTCTTGGCAAGTTTAACAATTCACGAACTTTGGTTTCCAGATTTTTGTAGATTTCGGGATTTTCGAGCAAATATTTACGCAAACCCTCTCGCCCTTGAATCCTTTCGCCATTTAGAGTGAACCAGGAGCCAGTTTTGGTAATCAATTCAAAATTTGTGGCAAGTTCAATTATATCATTGATTTTGGAAATTCCTTCGTTATAGAGTATATCGAACTCAACTTCTTTAAATGGCGGAGCGACTTTGTTTTTGACAATTTTGGCTTTCACCCGATTCCCGATAATTTCCTGTCCGTCTTTGATTATATCTTTCCGACGAATGTCGATACGCACAGAAGCATAGAACTTCAAGGCATTTCCACCAGTAGTAGTTTCGGGGCTACCATAAACAACGCCAAGCCTACTTCTCAATTGATTCGTAAAGACTACGCAAGTGTTCGATTTGGCTATAACAGCATTCAATTTACGCATAGCTTGAGACATCAACCGAGCCTGGACGCCCATCTGAGCATCGCCCATATCGCCTTCGATTTCCACTCGCGGTGTCAATGCAGCAACAGAATCGATAACAATAACATCTATTGCATTGCTTCGGGCAAGAGTTTCGACTATTTCGAGCGCCTGCTCGCCAAATTCCGGTTGCGATAGCAAAAGCGAACTCAAATCGACGCCAAGTTTCTGTGCATAGTTAACATCGAGTGCGTGTTCTGTATCGACAAAAGCAGCGAGCCCGCCGTTTTTCTGCGCTTCGGCAATTATATGCAAGCAGACTGTGGTCTTGCCCGACGACTCTGGACCAAAGATTTCGGTAATCCGTCCACGCGGAACTCCGCCAATCCCTATGGCTGCATCGAGCGACAAACATCCTGTCGAGATTGCATCAACTTGAACCACATTCTTATCGTTAAGTCGCATTATTGCGCCCTTGCCAAATTGCTTTTCGATTTGTTCGATTGCCAAAGAGACAGCACGAAGTTTCTCTTCGGCTATCTTATTTACATCTGGCTTTTGTTCTTTGGTCGCTCCCATTTTTTAACCCAAATTAAAAAACAAAATTTCTTTTGAATGATTTTAAACTTTTAAAATATTAAAAATTTCTGAATTTTAAGGGGTTATTTTCTTTTTTTAATTTTATATTTTTGATTTACTATGGATATTAAGATTTTAATAATTGTTTCGATTTTCGTTGCCATTGCATTGGCGTTCGATGCCTTTTCGGTGGCTGTGTCTGCTGGTGCATATTTCCGCAAAACTACATGGCGGCAAAGATTTCGCCTCTCTTTCCACTTTGGGCTTTTCCAATTTATTATGCCAATTATTGGATGGTTTTTGGGCGAAAAGACTTCCAAACTTTTACAAAATTATGACCATTGGGTTGCGTTTATGATTCTTTCGGCTCTTGGTATCAAAATGATTCTCGAAAGTACCAAGTCGAAAGAAATCAAGGAGGATATAACACGAGGATGGAAACTTATTGCCCTCTCTATTTCTACAAGCCTTGATGCGTTGGCTGTTGGTTTTGGTCTTGCTTTGCTCGATGGGCAAATTCTCCTAATGGCATTAATCATTGGTATTGTTGCGGGCGCTGGCACTTATTTGGGTATTTTCATTGGCGAAACCCTTGCTGTTCATTTCCAAAGGAAGGCACAAATCCTTGCGGGCATTGTTTTAATCCTCATTGGAACGCAAATTTTGTTAAACCATTTGGGAGTTATATAAATGAAAGCCATAGCATTGGGAATTTTTGTTCTTTCTTTTTTATTCGCTGTGACTTTCGCTTTCGCCCAGCAAACTCAAACCCCGAAGCCCATTGTTAACGATATAATTCTAACGATTGGTGCCGATGAGATTGCAAATGTTGCTCGCGTTGATATTATTCCCAAATTAAGGTTCCTTTTGCAACCTATTCCCGATAGCCTTTGGGAAAGGTTCGAATTTCAATACGATTCGGCAAAAATATTTTTAGACATGGCCAAGTCGTTCACCCAACACTTCGACCCGAAAGAAGCCCAAGAATATTACGACCTTGCCCAAAAGTTGATGCGGGAACGAATCGACACTTCTATCTCGAAATTTGAATATTTCTTGGAGAGAATGGATTCGCTCGACATATTAATTCAACAAGCAGACTCGATGTTGAGACATTCAGAGAATATCGAAACTGAATTATTTCAAAAAATAAAGTCCTTTTTCAAGGAGTCACCTTACCAAAGATATTACGATTCAATTCTAAAATCAACAAAACCATTAAACCTTGATTCATTAAAAATGCTCTATTTCCCAGACTCTTTAATAAAAAATAATCGACTCAAGATACTATATTATCCCGATACACTCGTAATCGAGTTCATTCGCCCCGATTCAATAATATTTCGGTTCAAACCCGAGATGGATAGCATTTTTAAACGTTATCCAATCGATTCGAGCCTAATGAAATTTAATATCAAAAGCTTCATCGATACTTCAATCTTCTATTTAAATAGTTTCAAAGAACTTGCTAATTTCTATGTCGAATATATTGATTCCCTAAAAGCTTATTGGAATAAATCTATTAATTTGATGAAGAAATACTTCGAGGGGGCACAAAAGCAAAAAATCAAAGAAAAAGATTTAAAAGAACTGGAAAAGCAACTTAATAAGTTGTCGAAAGACTTTGAAAAACTCATTGAAAAGTTAAATAAAAAATATAACAAACTTCAACAAAAATACGATTTAAGACCTCAAGTCGAAAGTAAACAACCAAATGAAACAATTGAAGAATACCTTGAAAGATACGAATTAGAATTTCATTTGCCAGAAATGAAAAAACTACTCGAAAACCATAAGGAATTCATAAAAGAATTGCTAAAAATGAAGAAGCAGATAGAACAAGATATTTTAAAGGAGCTGAAAGAAAGAGGCTACATAAATGAGTAAGTTCAATAAAACAAGGAAGAAACGATGAAAGACGACCCTGCGATGAAAATCCAGGATTACTGGGTATTTGGTGAATATGGAGGTGTAAATCCTTCTATCGAAGACGCCTCCACTTTTACTTTTTTATCTGCCGAAAAGATGCAAGAGCTTTTCGAACACGAAGTCGAAGGTTGTTTCCTTTACTCTCGTCATTTGAATCCAACAGTCCACTATCTTGCCCAATCAATGGCACTGCTCGAAGGCACTGAATACACGCAAATCACCGCCTCGGGAATGGCTGCGATTAGTTGTGCTATTCTTCAAATTTGCTCTTCGGGCGATGAAATTATTTCCAGTCGAACAATCTACGGCGGAACTTATGCTTTGCTGAAAAATTACTTGCCGAAATTCGATATCAACACGACTTTTGTTAATATCCTCGACTTAGACGCTGTTAAGTCCAAAATCACCCCCAAAACAAAAATTATTTACACAGAATCGATAAGCAATCCATTGCTCGAAGTTGCCAATATTCCCGAGTTGAGCAAAATTGCCAAAGAGAATAATCTAACGCTTATTGTCGACAACACATTTAGCCCGATGATACTGCAACCACACAAACTTGGCGCCGACATCGTAGTCCACAGCCTTACGAAATTCATCAATGGTGCCAGCGACTGCGTTGGCGGAGCAATTTGTGCCACCCACGATTTTGTTACATCACTCAAAGATGTTCATAATGGCTCTGCTATGCTTTTAGGTCCAACTATGGATTCAATTCGTGCAGCTGGAATCTTAAAGAACTTAAGGACTTTGCACATTCGAATGAAACAACACAGCCACAATGCAATGTTCATTGCAACCAAATTAAAAGAACTTGGATTCAGGGTTTTCTATCCCGGGCTCGAAATCCATCAACAACACGAACTTATGAAAAGACTAATGAATCGGGAATATGGCTTTGGGGGAATGGTCACATTCGATTGCAAAACTCCCGAAAAAGCGAACGAACTGATGCTAAAAATGCAAGAGAACAAAGTCGGTTACTTTGCTGTTAGTTTGGGCTTCTACAAAACGCTATTCAGCGCTCCCGGATTGAGCACTTCGAGCGAAATACCTCCCGAAGAACAACAGCAAATTGGTCTTTCCCCGGGTTTGGTAAGAATGTCCGTTGGAATAGATAACGATATCGAAATAACATGGGAGAGGATGTTGAAGTCTATCAAGGAAGTGGGCTTAGCATAATCTTATGGAAAGAATTCTCGAAGCAAAAAATATTTGGAAATCGTTCCAAAAGGATGGCAAAAACAAGATTGAGGTGCTGAAAGGAGTTAGCCTCGAGGTTTTTCGAGGCGAATTCTTCTGCCTTATGGGACCCTCGGGAGTTGGCAAAACCACTTTGCTCCACATTTTGGGAACGCCGGATAAACCCGACAAAGGCAGTGTTAGATATTTCCTCGATGGCAAAGAGATTGAAACACAGAACAAAAGCAACGACGAGTTGGCAAAACTCCGGAACCAGAAAATTGGCTTTGTGTTTCAGTTTCATCACTTACTTCCCGAATTCACAGCGTTGGAAAATGTTGCTCTTCCTTTAATCATCGCTGGGGAAAAGGAAAAAGTGGCATTGGCAAAAGCCAAAGAGTTGCTCACAACAGTAGGCTTCGAGCAAAGGTTCGAGAACAAACCTGCGGAGCTTTCGGGAGGGGAACAACAGCGAGTTGCTTTTGCCCGAGCATTAATCAACCGACCCGAAATTGTTTTCGCCGATGAACCGACGGGCAATCTCGATTCTAAAAACACCGAACAAATACTCGATTTGATTTCCAGACTGCGGAAGGAATTCTCCATCACTTTTGTTGTCGCTACGCACAGTTCAAAAGTGGCATCTGCGGCAGAAAGAATTGCACGAATGAAAGATGGAGTGATTTTCGAAATCTCAACTAATGAAGTTTAACCATTTCTTTGGCAATTAAATGATTGTTAATTTTGTGTTTTTTCATTGTTAAATGCAAGCTAAGGATTTATGCGGACAAGGATATTGTTGATTATTCCAAGGTTCCCGTTCCCTTTGATTGGTGGCGATAGAATAAAGAACCACAATCTCATTAAGATTTTGCACAAACATTACGACTTGGATGTTGTCACAATTTCATACGAAAATTATCTTGCCGAAACCGAAAGGTTTTTGGCAGAAAATACCACTTCGTACAGAATTTTTAAGTATCCTATGTGGAAATTCTATCGAAGTACTCTTCGAACTTTAATCAATTTCAAGCCACTTCAAGTGAACTTTTTTTACTTTCCCGAAGTAAAAAAATACATCGACGAAAAAGCCAAAAATGCCGATTTGATAATCGCTTGCTGGGTTAGAACTGCAGAATATGCACGGGACAAAAATCTGCCCAAAATCCTCGATATGGCAGATAGTTTTGCATTTAATTACAAAAATTCATATAAAAAAGCCACATCGTTGTTTTGGAAAATGATTTACTTCGTTGAACATCCTCTTTTGCTTCGTTACGAAAAGAAGATGCTTCGCATTTTCGACCGTGCCTTGCTGTTTAACAAAAGAGAAATTGAATTCCTGAACGCACCAAATGCTGTTTGGATTCCTCACGGCGTCAACAATGCTCTGTTGAATTACGATAACATTGACCCACGATATTCAAATTATATTACATTTTTCGGGAAAATGGATTACCGCTCGAATGTCGAAGCAGTGCTTTGGTTCGTGAAAAATGTCTTCTTCCATTTGCCCGAGGAGATAAAACTCCAAATAATTGGAGCTTTCCCGACGAAAGAAATTCTCAATCTCCAAAAGCTGTCGTCGAGAATTGTTGTTCGTGGCTATGTCGAAGACCCTTATGTTATGCTCAAATCCAGCCTTTGCAATATCGCACCGATGCAAATTGGCGCTGGCATACAAAATAAAATACTCGAAGCTATGGCGATTGGTTCGCTTGTGGTAACTACATCTTTTTCTGCTTTCCCAATAGCAAAGAAAGACGACAACGTTTTCCTTGTTGCCGACTCCCCCGAAGAATGGATTAACACAATCGTGGATATTCACAAAAATCCTAAAAAGTATGACCACATCAGAAAAAATGCGAGAGAATATATCAAACAAAACTTCACTTGGGACATTTTCGAAAAATATTACATAAATGTTATCGAAGATGTACTTGCCGAACGAACGAATTTAGAGCGTCAACTCGAATTTAAATCCGTGTAGGAAATAGCAACGACCCGAAGGGGAGAGTAAATGTATTTTATCTGCAAGCAGACAACCGATGTTTGCGAAACATCGGAAGTCTGAATTATTTCACCGCAGAGGAACTCGGAGCTAAGGAATCTTTGTAGCTCTGTGTGCATCTCTGATGCTCTCAATGTTTAATAATTTTTTTCATATCAATTCATTGAAAGAAATTTTGTAATTTACAATGCTTAATTTTTGAGAAATCAAAATGTTATAATGGAACAGATTGGAACATTGTCGAGCGTCGAGGGCAGGAAGCTGCTGTATGCAATATATCAGGAACTTCGCTACCAAAAGCAGATGTCGAACTTGGCTATTTTGGCTTTGACTTGGCGGATTTGCACCACTGAAAGGGAAATTTCCCGCTACACCAAGCAAGAAGTTCAAGTGCTCCACCCTTTGGGCTTTTTCCGTGGAACTGCTCTTTGGATGGAGGAAATTGTAAATCGCTTTTATTTTTCCACCATTAATTCCTTTGTCTATCTTGGTGCTGCAATTCTTTTGGTCTTGATTGGTATTCGTCGGTTTTCATCGACCGTCAGCGACAGTATCGTTATTGCTGGCGTTGCTTTCGAAGCTATGATGCTTTTGTTTATGTTTATTGTAATGTTGTTCACACCAAGCGAAGACGCGCTCCCTGTCGATAAATCCGAAGATGACCCACAGAAAGAACTTCTTTACGAAATAGGCGAAATCGCAACAGATTTTGCCACCGCTGTCTCCAAACTCGAATCTCTTGGCGATAATGTGAAAAACCTGCTAATCCAGCAAACCGAAATCCTTACCCTTTTGCGGGAATCGAATGAAATGACCCGACAGATAATCTCCCCAAGCCCAAAACTTCTGGAAATTATGCAAGAAACAAACAAATCTCTGCAACAGTTCAAAGAATCTTTGGATAAATTGAACCAAGCGACTGCACAACTGGCACAAGAAGAAATTGAAATCGCCGTCCGAAAGGAATTAGAAAAGTTCTTCACGAATATTATGAACAACAAAGATGCAAAGTAGCAAGCGAAAGCGTCGAATAGTTGAAATATACTTTATCCTTTACCTTGCTGCGCTGGTATTTATTTTGCCCGACAGCAGTTTCAAACCAGGCGGACGCAATGGCAACGATGTGCTCGGCGATTTCGAAAGCGCCTTTACACTTATCCCCGAAAAATCTGCTCTTGTATGCAATGTAATTGTTGAACCAAATGGGTATAGAATAACCAAAATAGACTCGTCGAATGTTATTTTCTACACTGGCGATTTCGAGGACATTCAGTTTGAATTTACGATTGAAGAACAGGCGACGAACCGAACGGTTACGCTTCGCCCGGACAAAAACTATTCGGCAAAGTATTTCCGCGTGGTAGAAATTCCCGAAAAGAAAGCAGCGATATTCTATTGGCGACCCCAATACCTTGAAAATTTCAATTCGACTTATCTTGTGAAAGTTGTTGCTACTGCTAAAAGCAAAAAAGCCTTTGGCGGCAAATTCCCAGAGAAATTCACATATAAAGCCACAACGCAATTCTCTTTACTTATTGTTTTGATGAATGCTCTCACAGGCGAGCAAACCATTGCCTCGGGCACCCCGCAAAAGACAAATTTGCCACTAGCCCCGAAAGAACAACAACCTTTGCAATTGCCCACAGGCTTTGGAATTGGGAAAATTCTGCTGTCCGCAACCAGCCCGACAATTTCGCAAATTGCATACCAGCAATGGACAAATACAATTGTTGGAACAAATATCAACCTTGCAACCGATGCCAAGGTGGAACTCAATGTCCGGCGTGAACCCGAAAATAACGGCGGAACAGCCCAGATAACCCAAATCACGCCAGAATTTGTTGTTGTTGCAGGTAGAACTCCAAGTTTCGGCAAGCTGATGGTCGAAGTCAAAGCCCGCAGAAAATTCGATGGGCAGGAATTTTCGACATCCTTCACAGTTACACCACAACAAATCGAAAAGCCTGAATTCCCCGAATATGTCTATCCCGGGCAGACGATAAATGTCGACCCCAAATTCCCTCTGATTCAGGGCGAGTTGAAAACAATTATCCGCGATGGCGACAGAATTTGTTCTTCCTCGCTTGGCGGAGCAGAACTTACCTACACGCCATCGTTGAGCGATACCGGCAAACGGCTATCGCTCGAACGATATGTGAACAACAATCTGTTTGGGCAAAGTTATACAATCTATGTTTTGAACTTTCCATTGCCAAAAATTGTGGATATTGTTCGAACCAGTCCCACAACAATCGAAATAGTCACCCAAGCCTTTGGAATGATGAACCGCGAGCGGAACGAAATTGTCCAGCTGGAATTAGACGGTAACGTCGCCGAAAAGTATTTGGATTTGCGTGGCAAACTGCAAGATTTGCCGGGGAGCCCACCATCGCGGAAGCAATTTTTCCAAGTGAAACCACGCGACCCAAACAAGCCTTTCGTCTTCAATGTGGTTGCAATAGACAAATACGGTCGCCGTTCTGCCCCCCGCCGCGTCGTAGCCGATTGAAATACAAATTCATTGATAAATTTTGTTTGAAAAGAAAAAATTTTTGTAATTTCCATTTTTAATATGAGAGGTTTTATGGAAAAAAATTCACCAAGTCTTTATTCTAATAATATTTCGTTAAGCACTCGAAACTATTCATTTGAAGTCAAAGTTGCGAAAAATGGAGCAAAATATTTAACCATTTCGGAAAGCAATCCAAAAACAGGGCAGTCTAAAATTTTAATTTTCGAAGACCATCTTAAAACATTTTTAGAAGAGCTGGACAAAGCAGTTAAAGCTTTTTAAAAATTGTCTATTTATTAGGCACCTAATTCTTACAAATTCACTCATTTTTTTCATCTGCTGGATTCGATTTCCTCTGTTATTCTTTGGATTTCGTAAAGTTGAGCATATTTTTTGTTCGCTTTCAAAAGGGCTTCGTGCGTGCCTTGCTCTTCGATTTTCCCATTTTCCAGAAATACAATCCACCGGCAATCTTTGACAGCGGAAATTCTCGTCGAAATAATAATCTTTGTTGTCGATGCAAATTCAGTCATCAGGTTTTGCAAAATCAAATGTTCTGTTGCAGAGTCGACGGAAGCAAATGGGTCGTCGAGCACCAAAATCTTCGGACGGGCAATGAACGCCCTTGCAAGAGCTACCCTTTGCTTTTGTCCGCCCGAGAGCGTGATTCCCCTTTCGCCAACAATAGTTTGAATTCCATTGGGAAAAGCCTTTAAATCGCTTTCCATCCCAGCGAGAATCAGCGAATGAAGAACTTCTTCGTCTGTGGCATCGGGTTTGCCCAATCGAACATTTTCGGCAATGGTATCGGAAAAGAGGAAGGGCTCCTGTGGGACAATCGCCATAATTCGACGCAATTCAGCATCGGGAATTTCATTCAAAGATATGCCGCCAATCGAAATCTGCCCACGGCTTGGCAAGTAGATTTTCCCCAAAAGCTTGACTAAAGTACTCTTTCCACTGCCAACCGTGCCAACAATTCCAACTGCGGAGCCAGCGGGAATTTCTAAATTCAGGCTTTGAACAACCCAAGGCAAGTCGTCTTTGTATCGGAACCAAACATCGGCGAATACAATTTCCGCCGAAATGTTCTCGCTTTTTGCAATTTGCCTGCTAAAGCCATTATCGGGAATTTCGAAAACAGTCCAAATACGGTCTATCGAAGCCGAAGCACGCTGAATGAGGTTCGTCACCCATCCAATCGCCGCCACAGGCCATATCAAAAGGTTTATGTAAACAAAAAATTGGGTCACTTCTCCAAGCGTCATCACCTTGTTAATAACTTGCAGACCACCGTAGCCCAAAACAATAAGTTGCGAAATCCCAATGAGCACAATCAACAGCGGAATCATCAAGGATTGGTAAAATTCCAAACGCATATATTTTCGCTTGTATGTCTCGCTAAGTGATGCAAATCGAGTTTGTTCGTAACTTTCGCGGACAAATGCTTTGACCAACCTTATTGCCGAAAATGTATCCTGTGCTTGCGTGGTCAGTTTTGAAAATTCCTCTTGAACACTCTTGAAATTTAGATGAATTTTTTTGCCAATCCTGTATGTTGTCAAAGTAATCAAAGGCAAAGGTAAAATCGAAAGCAAAGTCATCGGAACATCGAGTGAAAGCATAAAAAACAATGCGAAAAGGAATGTGGAAATTGTGTTTGCGGTATACATCACCGCAGGACCAAGAAATTCCCTTGCAGCAGAGATGTCGTTCGTAGCAAGCGAAATGAGTTGACCCGAAGAGTTTTCGGTAAAAAACGAAAAAGGCAGACGCGAAAGTTTGGCAATGAAATCCCTACGAAGTTGAAATTCTATTTGACGGGATACAACAATAATCATCTGGCGAGTCAAGTACATAAAAATTCCGCTGGCTGCGGTTAAAGCCAAAATCCAGAAAATTTGCCACAGCACCAGCGAAATATCGAACCTCCCGCTGGAAATTATGTCGATGGCTTTGCCAACAAATTTTGGGACAATCGTAGCCAAGATGTTCGAAATCGTCACGAACAAAAATCCCCAAGCGATTTTTGCTCGATGTTGCTTTACATAAGGATAAATTTTCTTCAAAGCCATAGCCACAAATCAAAATAAATAAAGTCGATAGGCAACGGAATATATTACATTGCAGAGCCTTAAAAATGCAAGGGAAATTTATCTTAAACTGAAATCCCAATAAGGCTCGTTCACAAATATTTGTAGGGGCGAATAATTATTCGCCCCTACGAGTTTTATAATCGCAAAACCGATTTCGTTTTCCCAAACAGAATTCATCACGGATAGACATCGGATGTCTGCCAGACATCCGATGAGTGGGAAACCCCTTGTTCGGTGAAATGCGTCCGGGATAAACAGTGCTCGCCCTGCAAAAAGACATCGGATGTTTTTGAAACATCCGATGTCTTGCAAAAAGCAGGAAGGGTTTACAATCTTTTGTAAATATAGCAGTTGTACTCTTTGTGTTCTATGAATTTAAGCTCATTTCTCAAATTTCCAATTTGCTAAAAAGTCTCTCTGGTAGCAATTTAATAACTCCCATAATGTATTTCCAATACCAGGGAGTATAAATGATGTGTTTGCCATTCTCGATACCCCGAATAATGTCCTCTGCAACTCTTTCGGGGCTGGCAATCAAAATCTTTTTTCCCAGCTCCTTTGTCATAGGAGTATCGACAACGCCCGGCTTGATTGTTATTACCTTGAGGCCCGAATGGAAAAGGCGGTGTCGCAATCCTTCGAGGTAAACATCCACACAGGCTTTCGCCGAGCCATAGAAATAGTTGCTCTTTCGCCCTCGTTCCCCGGCAACCGAGGTAACAACTGCAATTGTCCCGGCATTCCTGCTTTCGAAGTAATTCACCGAGGTGGTAACGAAATGAATGACGCTAATTGCGTTCGTGTTGTAATTCTCAACAATCTTCTCGGGTTCCTTTTCCAGCATTTTTTGGTCGGGCAAAATCCCATAGCAAACAAACAACAAATCTAATCCATTAAGCGAGGCAACAGCTCTTTGCAAGATACTTTTGTGAGCGTTCAAATTGTTCAAATCTGCTGACTCGATATAAACTTCCTTTGCACCAAGCACCAACAAGTGGTTTCGAACGATTTCCAGTTTCGCTTGGCTTCGCCCGACAAGATATAACGATGCACCTTGGCGAGCCCATTTCTCTTCGACCTTTTGTGCAATTCCAGAATATCCGCCTAAAACCAAAATCCGTTTCATATTCAACCCAAAAAAACTAATTTAATTCAATAAGGCAAATTGTAGCAATTAAAAATTTTCAATAATTCAAAATTTATAAAGGCAATTTATGAATTGCCCCAGCAAAACATATCGTTGTAGAATATAGTTCAGAAGGCAAATACGAAGTTTCACCCCTACGGGACCTTTGTAAATTTTTCAGACATCGGATGTTTCGCAAACATCAGATGTCTTTTTGTAATGAATTCAGTTAGGGCGACAAACAAGAATTTTGGTCAAGTCACCAAATAATTTAATATCTTTTAGGGCGAATAATTATTCGCCCCTACGACAAAACACAATTCCCAACCCTTCCATAATCATAACCATCTTAGTGGCAGAACTATGTGTCTACCCCGATAAAATGTTATCGATGTAGCCAAAAATGTAGGGGCGACCGGCCGGTCGCCCCAAAGAGAATTATGTTAAAAATTTAAAATCTACTTAAATATCCAGATTTCTTACGAAATGGGCGTTTTCTTCGATGAATTTTCTTCGGGGTTCAACTTTTTCGCCCATAAGGGTTTCGATTATCCTTGCCGATTCTTTTGCATTTTCGATAGTAACTTTCAGCAAAGTCCTTGTCTCGGGGTTCATTGTTGTTTGCCAAAGTTGTTCGGGGTTCATTTCGCCAAGACCTTTGAAGCGCGAGACGACTATGCCATCGCTCGATGTAGTGGTGCTTTCTCCCTCTTCGCCTTCGTTGACCACAGTAGCTTTTGGCGAGCCTTTGCGTAAATTCTGGATTATTTCATCCCGCTGTGCGTCGCTGTAAGCGTAAAACTCCTGTTTGCCCTTTTTGATTTTATACAGCGGGGGCTGTGCAATGTAAAGTCTGCCTTCGTAAATCAATTCTCTCATATAGAGATAAAACAAAGTCAATAGCAAAGTTCGTATGTGGCTACCATCGACATCTGCGTCAGCCATAAGAATAATTTTGCCATAGCGAACCTTGCTAAGCGAGAAAGTATCGTCGGCAGATTCGCCGTTGGATTGTTCCTTTTCGTTGCCGTTGCCGTTCGATTTACTAAATCCAGCACCAATTGCCATAAAAATCGAGCGGATTTCCTCGTTCTCGAGAATTTTCGAAAGTCGAGATTTTTGCACGTTGAGAATTTTTCCTTTTAAAGGCAAAATAGCCTGGAAACGGCGGTCGCGACCTTGCTTTGCCGAGCCACCAGCACTATCGCCTTCGACAATGAATAATTCCGTCTTCTCAGGGTCACGAATCGAGCAGTCGGCAAGTTTCCCCGGCAAGGAACCGGATTCTAATGCGTTCTTTCTGCGAACCAATTCCCGACTTTTACGTGCTGCAATTCTTGCCTCGGCAGCAAGGTTTGCCTTCTCGATGATTTTCTTTGCAACTGCTGGATTACTTTCGAGATATGTTGAAAGTTTCTCGTTAACAATTGTGCGGACAATTCCTTCGATTTCGCCATTTCCCAATTTTGTTTTGGTCTGACCTTCGAATTGCGGCTCGGGCACCATTACAGAAATCACAGCGGTCAGACCCTCGCGAAAATCGTCGCCAATCAACTGCTCCTTGGCTAACTTATTTGCAGTTGCATATGCGTTCAAAGTTCTTGTCAGGGCGCTGCGGAAACCAGAAACGTGGGTTCCCCCTTCGATAGTATTTATGTTGTTAACATAGGAAAGCAAGTTCTCGTTGTAGCCTGTGTTGTATTCAAAGCAGATTTCGACCTTGACTTCCCCGCTATTTTCGGAAACAGCATTTCCCGTGATAAAAATTGGTTTAATCAATGGGGTTTCCAACGAGTCGATATACTTTACAAAATCGACCAAACCACCTTTGTAACGATATATTTCCTTTGTTCCAGTCCTTTCGTCCAGCAAAGTAATTTCGACGGCAGGATTCAAAAAAGCAAGTTCTTGGAGTCTTTGAGCAATTCGCTCGAATTTAAATGTCGTCGTTTTGAAAATCAATGGGTCGGGCTTAAAGCGAACGATAGTCCCCGTTCTGTTAGTTGTTCCAATTTCTTCGACAGGGGTAGTTGCAACGCCACGAGAATACTTTTGCTGGTAAATTTTACCATCGCGAAACACTTGAACGACCATCTCCTCGCTCAATGCATTTACGCAGGAAACGCCGACGCCATGCAATCCGCCAGAAACTTTGTACGAAGTTTTATCGAATTTGCCGCCAGCGTGAAGAGTGCACATCACAACTTCGAGCGTGGAGATTTGCTTAACCGGATGGGGACCGACGGGGATTCCGCGTCCGTCATCTTCCACGGAGCAGGAGCCATCGGCGTGAATTGTAACTTTGATATTTTTGCAGAAGCCTGCGAGTGCCTCGTCAATCGAGTTGTCCACAACTTCGTGTACCAGATGGTGCAACCCGCGCTCGCCCACATCACCAATATACATTGCGGGGCGCATCCGCACGGCTTCCAGACCTTCGAGCACACGGATACTTTCTTCGGTGTAGCTCATATTCTCGGGTTCTTCGCCTGTATTTTCTTTGTTCACTTCCTCGTTGTTCATATGCTCCATAAAATAATATCAAAATTACGAAAATCTACAATCTTATAAATCATAAAGACGAATTTTTCGCCAGTAAGTTTTAAGTTGAAAAATGAATCCAACAGGAAAGACATCGGATGTTTGAAAATACTTGTAGGGGCGACAGGCCGGTCGCCCCTACATCGTTGGAACCTCGGAAACACCATTTTTGGGTTTGTTCTCACAAACGGGGTTCATCACTGTTAGACATCGGATGTCTGCCAGACATCCGATGTCTGGGAAACCCCTTGTTCGGTGAAATGCGTATAGAACAAACAGTGCTCGCCCTGCAAAAAGACATCGGATGTTTTTGAAACATCCGATGTCTGGATACTTCACTGAACATTGTGCTGATGATTCTTCTCTTGGCAATCTAATTTTTCCAAAGTGTTTAAAAAAATTTTGAAATTTTATTTTCTTTTTTGTATATTGCTATTTGAACTTCAGCAGAGTTTGGAAATGTTTTGGCGTTGGTGCCGGAATGCCTTTTCTAATGTTGCGAAGCAGGGAATAATTCTGTTGCACGAACCCCCTTTTGTGTTTAATCCAATTTGCCAAGCTGTAGAGAGAGAGAGAGAGCACTTCATCTCGGAGAAAACATTCTGAATTACATAGATTCTGTTCAAATTGTCGTGGACCGCCAAAGTGCACTGGCTTGGGAAATTCTTTTGCGTTATGTTCAACCAAACTTTCGTGCAAAAAATATTGGACTTCGCTTTTGAAAATTTGTTTTTGTTAAGTAATTTTGTTAAACAAAATTAAAGGTAAAAAAAAATGAAAAAGATATATTTTGTTCTGTTGTTGACAATATTTTTAGGCTTTGTTGCATGGAACAAAGCCAGCGGACAGCCGGGATGTGAAATTTGCCAGGCACCAAACCTTTGCCAAATTCTTACGTTCGACGTTCCTTGTGCAGGTCGGGTGGAAGCACTTTTATGTTATCGATGCGAATACCCAAGAATAATATATCTTAATATTTTAGAAATTCGTTATCTTAGTATCGAGTATACAAACTTAACATCACAATGCGAAGATTATGTATGGGACCTTGTGCGCTCCACGGCTTTTCAAGTGGCTCCTGAACTATGTGGATATGAAAATTGTGCATTCGATAGTTCCACTGTTTATTATACTGTCCCATTATGTGGAGAGCTAGATTATGGACCGGTCGTTTCCAATCCAGATAATTTATGGGTAAGAAAAAAAGCATTTCCCGGTGCTTGTGATCAAAGATGTTTAGAAGAGTGGAGACTTTGTTGGGATTCCAATACCGGACAGCGTAAATGTAGACTTGTTTCGCAGCAACTATTTGGTAATGGAGAATGCCCAGGTCCATATCCATTGGCAAAACAACTCAAACCACCTTTCGAATATAAACATTATGGGTGTATTAAACTGTGGTTAAGTTCAAATTGCCCACCTGCAAGCGATTGCCCATAAAATTAAGTTGTAATTTCAAAGGAGGAAAAAAATATGAGAAGAATTATGATTAAAATTCGTTGGGGGGGAAAGTCCCCCCTGATTTGTTTTTTTATTCTTTTTGCAAGCCTTTGTGCAATTGGAAACGAATATAAATTTTCCTTAATGCCCCTTCGCTGTAGTTTCTATGGGTCAGTAATTGATTTTCCAAACATTATTGTTTATGGTGAATTTGGAACTTACCTTCTCTCTTCTGATTTTGGAAAAACTTGGAGTCAAAATTTTATTGGTAAATATTCAACTATAAGAGATATAAAAAAATCCAAAGATACGCTTTTTGGGGTTTTGGAAGATGGTTACATAATTTATTCCACTAACAAGGGTAAGAACTGGAATATTGTTAAACCAGAACTTGAATACGATGAAAAATTTTATAAACTGCTTGTAACCGAAGATAAT
>Ga0308408_1000089_pt1 | contig 54884 bp, 50 predicted proteins | sample HotsprSampleMSe3_FD_203466 | JGI IMG/M metagenome (GOLD analysis project Ga0308408, IMG submission 203466) | Hot spring phototrophic mat microbial communities from Mushroom Spring, Yellowstone National Park, Wyoming, United States - 20060912_MSe3 ... | reverse complement strand
CCGGTCCCTCGACCGGCATGCCGACCAAGACCGAGCAGTCCGAGCTGTTCCAGGCGGTCTTCGGCCGCAACGGCGACACCCCGCTCGTCGTGCTCGCCGCCGCCACCCCCTCGGACGGCTTCGCCATGGCCCGCGAGGCGGTCCGCCTCGCCGTCCGGCACATGACGCCCGTGATCCTGCTCGCCGACGGCTTCCTCGCGAACGCCGCCGAGCCCTGGCGGCTCCCCGAGCTTGCCGCCGAGCCGGCCTTCCCGGTGCGCTTCCCCACGAGCCGCGAGGGCTTCCGCCCCTGGCGCCGCGACGCGCACGGCGTCCGGCCCTGGGTGGTGCCCGGCACGCCCGGCCTCGCGCACCGGATCAGCGGCCTCGAACGCGACTTCGAGACCGGTGCGATCTCCTACGACCCGGCCAACCACGCGCGCATGACCGCGGCCCGGCGCGCCAAGATCCTCGCGGTCGCCGAGGATGTCCCGCCCGCGGCGCTCGAGCAGGGCGATCCGGACGACCGGCTCGTGCTGGTGGGCTGGGGGAGCACCTACGGGCCGATCGCCGATGCGGTGGCAGCGGCCCGGGCCAAGGGCCGCGACGTGGCGCATCTCCATCTGCGCCATCTCTGGCCCTTACCGCGCGGCCTCGGCGATCTCTTGTCCGGCTTTCGCCGGATCCTCGTGCCCGAGATGAACACGGGCCAGCTCGCCACACTCTTGCGCGCCGAGCTGCTCGTCCCGGCCGAGCCGCTTTCCAAGGTCACCGGCCGGCCGTTCACCGTCGAAGAATTGAGCCAGGCGATCGAGGCCCGGCTCGAGGAGGCCCCGTGAGCGCCGACGCGACCGTTCTCGACCCGGCCGAGCCCGCCCCGGGCGGCGAGGCCCGCCGGCTCGAGCCCAAGGATTACGCCTCCGACCAGGAGGTCCGCTGGTGTCCGGGCTGCGGCGACTACGCGATTTTGAAGGCGGTCGAGAAGGCGCTGTCCGAACTCGGCGCCGACCCCGACCGGACCGTCTTCGTCTCCGGGATCGGCTGCGCCGCCCGCTTCCCACACTATCTCGCGACTTACGGCTTCCACGGTATCCACGGCCGGGCGCCGGCCATCGCGACCGGCATCAAGCTCGCCAAGCCCGAACTCGACGTGTGGGTGGTGGGCGGCGACGGCGACATGCTGGCGATCGGCACGAACCATCTGGTCCACGCGCTCCGCCGCGACCTCGATCTCGTGATCTTGATCGTGAACAACGCGATCTACGGCCTCACCAAGGGCCAGGCCTCGCCGACCACGCCCACGGGCACGCGGACCCCCTCGACGCCGTCGGGCCTGCTCGAGCGACCGCTTTCGGCCTGCTCCCTCGCCCTCGCGGCCGGGGCCCGCTTCGTTGCCCGCAGCGTCGACGTCCACCAGAAGCAGCTCCCCGAGATCCTGGTCCGCGCTCGCCGTCATCCCGGTACGGCGATGGTCGAGATCCTGCAGAACTGCGTGATCTACGCCGACGGCGCGTGGTCGCACATCACCGACAAAGCGCACGCCGCGGAAACCCAGCTCCTCCTGCGCCACGGCGAGCCGCTGCTCTTCGCCGACGGCCGCAAAGGGCTCGCGCCGGCGCGCCACCGCGCCGGCCTCGAGGTGGTCGAGGTCGGCCCCGAGGGTTGGCAGGCGGCGGGGGTCCTCGTCCACGACGAGCGCGACCGCTCGCTCGCCACGCTCTTGGCCGCCCTCGAGCCGCCCATGCCGGTGGCGCTCGGTGTGCTCTACGCCGATCCGGCGCCGGCGAGTTACGAGCAGCTGGTGCGCGAGCAGATCGCGGCCGAGCGGGCCCGCGCGCCGGGGCTCGATCTCGCCACCGTGATCCGGCGCGCGCCGACCTGGACCGTGCCGGGCTGAGGGTTCAGATTCCGGCTGGCCGCTCGACCGGTAGCCCGGCCCGCCGCCAAGCATCCATGCCGCCCGCGAGTTGGACCGCGCGACAGCCTCGTTCGGTCAAGAACCGCACGGCCGGGATCGAACGGTGGGCGCTCTCGCAGACCGCCACGACCTCGCTGCCTTGTGAAAGGCCGAGTTCGGCGAAGCGAGCCGGGAGCCGGTGGACGGGAACGTGGCGCGCCCCCGGGATCGTGCCCTCGGCGACCTCGGCGGCGCTGCGCACGTCGAGGATGACGGGCGCCCGTCCTTCCCGGATGCGACGCGCCAGTTCTTCGGGGCCGATTTCACCCACCCGACCGAAGGGCAGCCACTGCCACCAGCGCATGGATCACCGGGAACGAAGCGAGAGAGAAGAGAATGGTCGGAGCGGCGTGATTCGAACACGCGACCCCTGCCTCCCGAAAGCAGTGCTCTACCAGGCTGAGCTACGCTCCGACCGGGGCCGGCCGAGGAGATAGTCGGCCTGGCCGCGGCCCGCAAGCCCGAACCCACGACGACGGCGCGCGCCGGCTCAATAGGCACGCTCGATGCAGAACTCGACGAGACCCGCGAGGACGTCGCGAGCCGGTGAGCGGGGGAAGGGGGCGAGCGCCTCGCGCGCCATGCGCCCGTAGGCCCGAGCGCGTTCGAGCGTCGCCTCGATCGCCCGGTGGCGGGCCAGGAGGCGCTGCGCCTCGGCGAGATCGCTTTCCGTCTGCTCGACCCGTTCGAGGGTCCGCCGCCAGAAGGCGCGCTCCGCTTCGCTGCCGCGGGCGAAGGCGACGAGCACCGGCAGCGTGATCTTGCCGTCGCGGAAATCGTCGCCCACCGCCTTGCCGAGCTCGGCCTCGCGGGCGCTGTAGTCGAGCGCGTCGTCGACCAGCTGAAAGGCCATGCCGAGCGAGCGGCCGTAGGTCGCGAGCGCCGCGGCCTCGCTTCGTGGCCGGCCGGCCACGACCGCACCCACCTCGCAGGCCGCCTCGAACAGTGCTGCGGTCTTGCCGGCGATCATCCGCAGATAGGCTTCCTCGCTGGTCGTCGTGTCGTTGGCGGTGACGAGTTGGAGGACCTCGCCCTCGGCGATCACCGCACTCGCCCGCGCGAGGATCTCCAGGACCTCGAGATCGCCCACGCCGACCATGAGCTGGAAGGCCCGGCTGAAGAGAAAATCGCCCACGAGCACCGGGGCCTTGTTGCCCCAGAGCGCGTTGGCCGTGGCCTTGCCGCGCCGGAGATCGCTGTCGTCGACCACGTCGTCGTGCAGGAGCGTGGCGGTGTGGATGAACTCCACGGCGGCCGCCAGCGCTACGTGGTGCTCGCCCCGATAGCCGCACATCCGGGCCGAAAGCAGGGTGAGCATCGGCCGGATCCGCTTGCCGCCGGCGGCGATCAGATGGCGGGCGAGCTCGGGGATCAGCGAGACCTCGCTCTGCAGCCGCTCGAGGATCAGTCGGTCGACCCGTGCCATGTCCTCGGCGACGAGGGCTCGGGCCTCCTCGAGTGCCGAACGGCTCGGCTCGCTGCGCATCGCTGCTGCTGGGGACACGCGGCATCTCCCTCGACCCGCCCGTCCGGCCGGGTCATCTTGGAGCGGACTTATACCCCCGAGGATCCTCTGGCAAATGTGCCCGGTCACCCCCGAGGCGAGCACCACCACCCCGCGAGCCGGCGAGTCCGCCACCACGCTCGACCTCCTGCTGGGCGGTCGGGTCCGCGTCCTCCAGCCCGAACGAGGCTATCGGGCGGCGATCGATCCGGTGCTCTTGGCCGCCGCGGTCGCCGCCCGGCCGGGCGAGCGGGTGCTGGATGCCGGTTGCGGCACGGGGGCCGCGAGCCTCTGCCTCGCCGTGCGCTGCCCCGAGGTTCTCGTGACCGGGCTCGAGCGCGATCACGCGGCCCTCACTCTCGCCCGGGCGAGCGTGGCTCTTGCCAGGCTCGAGGACCGGGTGCAGCTCGTCGAGGGCGATCTCCTGCAACCGCCTGCGGCCATCCGGCGCACCGCGTTCGATTGGGTGGCCTCGAACCCGCCGCATCTCCCACCCGGGCGGGTCCGCGCACCGGCCGAGCCGTCGCGGGCCGCCGCCCGGGTCGAGACGGTCGATCCGGCGCGCTGGATCGCCGCGTGCCTGGCACGACTGGCTCCGGGTGGCCGGCTCGTCCTCGTCCACCGGGCCGATCGACTGCCGGAGCTCCTCGCGGCACTCACCGGCCGGGCGGGCGAGATCACCCTGTTCCCGCTCTGGCCCAAGGAGGGCGAGCCGGCGCGCCGGATCCTTGTCCGCGCGCGCAAGGGCAGCCGGGCGCCGGCGCGGCTTCTGCCGGGCCTCGTCTTGCACCGCCCGGACGGGCGCTATACCGAGGCTGCCGAGGCCATCCTGCGTGGAGCCGAGCCGATCCCATGGTGACCCCGACGCCGCCCGCGCCCCGGCCGTTCTGGGCCTTCTGGCGGCGCCGACCGATCGTGCCGGTGATCCGCCTCGCGGGGCTGATCGGCAGCCTGCCGCTGCGCGGCGCCGGCCTCTCGCTCACCGGGCTCGAGCGGGCGATCGAGCGGGCCTTCGCGGTCCGCCGGGCGCCGGCCGTGGCGCTCGCGATCAACAGCCCGGGCGGCTCGGCCGTCCAAGCGGCGCTCATCGCCGGGCGGATCCGGACGCTCGCCGAGCGCAACCAGCGACCCGTGCTCGCCTTCGTCGAGGACGTCGCGGCCTCGGGGGGCTATTGGCTCGCCACGGCGGCCGACGAGATCTTGGTCGACCCCTCCTCGATCTTGGGCTCGATCGGCGTGATCAGCGCCAGTTTCGGCTTCGCGCAGGCGATCGAGCGGCTGGGTATCGAGCGGAGGGTGCACACCGCCGGCGCCCGCAAGAGCTTCTTGGACCCGTTCCGCCCCGAACGCGCGGAGGATCTGGCCCTGCTCGCCGAGCTGCAAGGCGACATCCACGAGCGCTTCAAAGAGCAGGTGCGCACCCGCCGCGCGGGCCGCTTGAAGGCGGCCGAAGCGGAGCTGTTCGACGGCCGGGTCTGGACCGGGACCCGTGCGGTCGAGGTCGGGCTCGCCGACGGGCTCGGCGAACTCCGCACCACCCTAGAGGCGCGCTTCGGTGCCGACGTGCAGGTCCGGCTCGTCAACCCGCCGCGGCCGCGCCTCCTCTCGCGGATGGGGCTCGGCACGCTCGCCGCGGAAGCCGCGGCCGAGGGCCTCGCCCTCCTCGAGGAACGGGCGCTGCGCGCCCGCCTCGGTCTTTGAACGGGACGGCGGGCACCGGGAAGGGGAGGAGCGATGTTCACCTTGAGCTTGGGTAAGATCCTGGTCGTCATCCTGGTGATCGTCGCCGCCTGGAAGGGCTTTCGCCTGTTGACCGCGCTGCAGAAGAAGCTCGAGCAGGCGCAGCGCCAGCCACCGGTGCCGCCACCCGGCCGCGCCGCATCGGCCGGCGAGACGGCCGATTTCGTTCCCTGCCCGCGCTGCGGAACCTGGGTCCCGAACGGGACCTGGTGCCCCAGCGTGGAAGAGTGCCGGATCGAGCGGGTCCGAGCGCCGCACCCGCCTTGACCCCGCTGCGGGCCGCCTTCTAGAGCGTGTGCAACGCAACACGAGGCCAGCCGAGACCGAGCGCCGACGTGGCCAGCCGCCGCCCGCCCAGCTTCCAAGAGCTGATCCTCCGCCTGCAGCAATTTTGGGGCGAGCGTGGCTGCCTGATCCTCCAGCCTTACGACATGGAGGTCGGCGCCGGCACCTTCCATCCGGCGACTACGCTCAGAGCCCTCGGCCCCGAGCCCTGGCGCGCGGCCTATGTCCAGCCCTCGCGCCGGCCGACCGACGGCCGTTACGGGGAGAACCCCAATCGCCTCCAGCATTATTATCAATTCCAGGTCATCTTGAAGCCCTCGCCTCCCGATCTTCAGGAGACCTATCTCGAAAGCTTGGTGGCCCTCGGAATCGACCCGCTCGTCCACGACATCCGCTTCGTCGAGGACGATTGGGAGAGCCCGACCCTCGGCGCTTGGGGTCTCGGCTGGGAGGTCTGGTGCGACGGGATGGAGGTCACACAATTCACCTATTTCCAGCAGGTGGGCGGGATCGACTGCCGGCCGGTGTCGGGCGAGCTCACTTACGGCCTCGAGCGGCTCGCCATGTACGTCCAGGGGATCGAGAACGTCTACGAGCTCGATTTCAACGGTGCGGGCGTCACCTACGGCGACGTGTTCCTCGAGGCCGAGCGGCAATATTCCGCGCACAATTTCGAGCACGCGACGATCGAGCGTCTGGCGCGCCATTTCGAGGACGCCGAAGCCGAATGCCGCCACCTGCTCGCCCACCGGCTGCCGCTGCCGGCCTACGACCAGTGTCTCAAGGCGAGCCACCTGTTCAACCTGCTCGACGCGCGCGGTGCGATCGGCGTCGCCGAGCGGCAGGCCTACATCGGCCGGGTCCGCGCGCTCGCCAAGGCCTGCTGCGAGGCTTGGCTCGAGCGGACCGGGCAGGGGGCGGGCTGAGCCCATGGCCGAGCTCCTGCTCGAGCTCTTTTCCGAGGAGATGCCGGCGCGCATGCAGCAGCGGGCGCGCCGCGATCTCGTCGAACTCCTGGGCGGTCTGTTCCGGGAAGCCGGCCTCGCCTTCGACGAGCCGATCCGCTGCTTCACGACCCCGCGCCGACTCGTGGCGGTCGTGACCGGCCTGCCCGCGCGCCAGCCCGACCGCGTCACCGAGCGCCGAGGCCCGCGCGAGGATGCCCCGGTGGCGGCGATCGAGGGCTTCAAGCGCAGCCTGCCGCCCGACGGTGCCACGGTCGAGGTTCGCGAGGACAAGAAGGGCAGGGTGCTCTGGGCGATCGTCCGCGAGCCCGGGGCCGCCACTCGCGACCTCCTCGCCGACCGCCTGCCCGAGCTTTTGGGCCGCTTCCCCTGGCCCAAGTCGATGCGCTGGGGCACGGGCGAGGCGCGCTGGGTGCGGCCCTTGCGCTCGATCCTCTGCCTCTTCGACGGGGAGGTCGTGCCCTTCACCTTCGCCGGGATCGAGAGCGAGGCAACGACCCGGGGCCATCGATTCCTCGCACCTGCGACGCTGCGCCCGAAGAGCTTCGCCGAATACGAGCGCGCGCTCGCCGGTGCCAAGGTCGTCCTCGACCCGGCCGAGCGCCGGCGCCGAATCCTCGAGGGTGCGGAACGGCTCGCCGCAGGAGAGGGGCTGAGGCTCGTCTGCGACGAAGAGTTGATCGAGGAAATCGTGGGTCTCACGGAGTGGCCCGTGCCGCTCTTGGGCCGGATCGACCCCGCCTTCATGGACATCCCGAGCGAGGTCCTGGTGCTCACCATGCGGCAGAACCAGCGCTACCTCGCCCTCGAGACGCCGGACGGGCGGCTCGCCCCCCGTTTCGTGCTGGTCGCCGACATCGAGCCCGTCGACGGTGGTGCGGCGATCGTCGCCGGCAACGAGCGGGTGCTCCGCGCCCGCCTCTGGGACGCCCGCTTCTTCTGGGAGCAGGACAAGAAGCAGAGCCTCGAGAGCCGGCTGCCGAAGCTCGCCGCGATGGTCTTCCACGAGAAGCTGGGTAGCCAGGGCGAGCGGGTCGAGCGGCTCGTGGCCCTTGCGGGCTTTCTCTGCGGCTTCGTCCCCGGCGCCGATCGGATCCTCGCCGAGCGTGCGGCGCTTCTGGCCAAGGCCGATCTCGTCACCGGCATGGTCGGCGAGTTCCCCGAGCTGCAGGGGATCATGGGCGGGCACTATGCCCGGGTGCAGGGCGAGCCCGAGGCCGTCGCCCGGGCGATCGCCGAGCACTACGCTCCCAAGGGTCCCGACGATCGCTGCCCGAAGGCACCCGAGAGCGTGGTCGTGGCGCTCGCCGACCGGATCGACCATCTCGTGGGCTTCTTCGCAGCCGGGATCCGGCCGACCGGGACGAAAGACCCGTTCGCGCTCCGCCGCGCCGGCCTCGGCATCATCCGGCTCGTGAGCGAGAACCGGCTGCGGCTGCCGCTGCGCCGGGCCTTCGAAGCCGCGCTCGACGGCTACGGGGCGCGCTTCGCCGATCTCGACCGGACGGCACTCTCGGACGAGCTCCTGCGCTTTTTGGCGGACCGGCTCGTCGTCCATTTGCGCGGGGAGGGGGTGCGTCACGACCACATCGCGGCGGTGCTGGCGGTCGGGCTCGACGACGATCTCGTGCGCCTGCAGGCACGGGTCGCGGCACTCAAGAGCTTCCTCGAAAGCGAGGACGGCGCGAACCTGCTCACGGGCTATCGCCGTGCCACGAGCATCGTCGCGATCGAAGAGCGCAAGGACGGTCGCGTCTACCGCGGCGAGCCGCGCCGCGAGCTGTTGCGGGCGAGCGAGGAGATCGCCCTGTTCGAAGCGCTCGAGGCCGCGAGCCCGCGGATCGCAACGGCCCTCGCCGCCGAAGATTGGACGGGGGCGATGGCCGCTCTCGCGGCGCTGCGCCGGCCGATCGACGCCTTTTTCGATCGGGTGATGGTCAACGCGTCGGAGCCCGAGCTGCGCGTCAACCGTTTGTTCATGCTGTCGCGGATAGGTTCGGCGCTCGGCGACGTCGCGGATTTCGCGCGCATCGAGGAGCCCGGGCGCGGTTAGGCGACAGGCCGTTCCGGGCGCGGGCGGCTTTGGAGGGTTGGGCGACTCATGACCAAGAAATGGGTCTACAGCTTCGGTCGCAACGGCGCCGAGGGCGATGCCGGGATGCGTCGCCTGCTGGGCGGCAAAGGCGCCAACCTCGCGGAAATGGCGAGCCTGGGTCTGCCGGTTCCACCCGGCTTCACGATCACGACCGAAGTCTGCGCCTGGTACTACGCCCACGACAAGAGCTACCCGGAAGGCCTGCGCGAGCAGGTCCGAGCCGCCCTCGCCGCGGTCGAGGCCGAGGTCGGCGCCCGCTTCGGCGATCCCGATCGGCCGCTCCTCGTCTCCGTGCGCTCGGGTGCACCGGTTTCCATGCCGGGCATGATGGACACCGTGCTCAATCTCGGCCTCAACGACCGGACGGTGGAGGGCCTCGCCCGGGCCAGCGAGGATCGCCGCTTCGCGTTCGACAGCTATCGCCGCTTCGTCCAAATGTACGGCGACGTGGTCCTCGGCATCGACCATTACCTCTTCGAAGAGCGGCTCGAGGAAGTGAAGCGCGAGCGCGGCGCCCGGTTCGACAACGAGCTGCCCGCCGAGGCGCTCGAGGAGCTCGTGGCGGCCTACAAGGCGATCGTCCGCAAAGCACTCGGCCGGGACTTCCCCGACGACCCCGAGGAGCAGCTCTGGGGGGCGATCGGTGCCGTCTTCGGCTCCTGGATGAACCCGCGTGCCCAGACCTACCGCAAGCTGCACGGTATTTCGGCGGAGATGGGCACCGCGGTCACCGTCCAGGCCATGGTATTCGGCAACATGGGCGAGGATTGCGCGACCGGTGTCGCCTTCACCCGCAACCCCTCGACCGGCGAGAAGGTCCACTACGGCGAATATCTCGTGAACGCCCAGGGCGAGGACGTGGTGGCCGGCATCCGCACCCCGCAGCCCTTGTCGAAAGCGATGGCCGGGCCGGGCGCCGCCGGCACGTCCATGGAGGAGCGGCTGCCGCGCACCTTCGCCGAGCTGGTCGAGGTCTTCGACCGGCTGGAGCGGCACTATCGCGACATGCAGGACATCGAGTTCACGGTGCAAAAGGGCCGGCTCTACGTCCTGCAGACCCGCACCGGCAAGCGCACCGCTGCGGCGGCCCTCAAGATCGCGGTCGACATGGCCCGCGAAGGACTCATCACGCGCGAGGAAGCACTTCTGCGGATCGACCCCGCGCAGCTCGACCAACTCCTCCATCCGACCCTCGACCCCAAGGCCGAGCGGCGCGTCATCGCCAAGGGCCTGCCGGCTTCGCCCGGCGCCGTCTCGGGCAAGGTCGTCATGAGTGCCGAGGAGGCGGAGCGTCTCGCAGCCATGGGCGAGGCCGTCATCCTCGTGCGGATCGAGACCTCGCCCGACGACATCCACGGGATGCACGCGGCCCGGGGGATCCTCACCGCCCGCGGCGGCATGACGAGCCACGCCGCGGTCGTCGCGCGCGGCATGGGCAAGCCCTGCGTGTGCGGCGCGGGCGATCTCCTGATCTCCTACGAGGAGCGGGCGTTCAGCGCCGGCGGTGTGCGGGTCGCGGCGGGCGAAGTGATCACGATCGACGGCTCGACGGGCGAGATCATGCTCGGCGCGGTCAAGACCGTCGATCCGCAGCTCTCGGGCGATTTCGCCACCCTCATGAGTTGGGCCGACGAGCTCCGCAGGCTCCGGGTCCGGACCAACGCCGAGACCCCGCGCGATGCCAGCACCGCCGTCCGTTTCGGCTGCGAAGGGATCGGCCTGTGCCGGACCGAGCACATGTTCTTCCAGGAGGACCGGATCGTCGCCATGCGCGAAATGATCCTGGCCTCCGACGCCGAAGGGAGGAGAAAGGCGCTCGCCAAGATCCTGCCCATGCAGCGGGCCGACTTCGTCGAGCTCTTCACGATCATGGGCGACCGACCGGTCACGATCCGCCTTCTCGATCCGCCCCTGCACGAGTTCTTGCCGCACACCGAGACCGAGATCGGTGAGGTCGCAGCAGCGGCCGGCGTCGAGCCGCGGGTGGTGCGCCGCCGGCTCAAGGAACTCGAGGAAGCGAACCCGATGCTGGGCCTCCGAGGCTGCCGGCTCGGGATCGTCTACCCCGAGATCTACGAGATGCAGGTCCAAGCGATCGTCGAGGCCGCACTCGAAGTCGCGGCGCGCACGGGCAGCGTGGTGGTACCGGAGATCATGGTGCCGCTCGTGGGCTCGGCGCGCGAGCTCGAGCTCGTGGGTGAGCGGCTGCGGAGGGTTGCCGAGCGGGTCATGGCGGAGAAGGGCAGGCGGATCGATTATCTCGTCGGCACCATGATCGAGCTGCCGCGCGCGGCACTGCGGGCCGGCGAGATCGCCCGGCACGCCGCCTTCTTCAGCTTCGGCACGAACGATCTGACCCAGATGACGCTCGGCCTCTCGCGCGACGATTCGGGCAAGTTCCTCGACGCTTACCTCGAGGCCGGCATCTTCCCGACCGACCCGTTCCGCTCGCTCGACGTCGAGGGCGTGGGCGAGCTCGTGCGGATCGCCTGCGCGCGCGGCCGCGAGACCCGGCCCGACCTCAAGCTCGGCATCTGCGGTGAGCACGGCGGCGATCCGGCCTCGATCGCCTTCTGCGAAGAAGTGGGCCTCGACTACGTCTCCTGCTCGCCCTACCGGGTGCCGATCGCCCGGCTCGCTGCCGCCCAGGCCGTGCTGCGGCGCCGCGGCGTGGCGCCGAGCGAGGAGCGGGGCTGAAGGCCGTTCCGGGGTGAGCACAGCGGTGGAGCCGCTCGAGGCACTGCGCGCCGGTGGCAAGGCGGCGCTCGCCCGCGCGCTCGCCCGGATCGAGGAAGCCCCCGACGATCCGGCGACGATCGGCCTGCTCGAGGCCGCCTGGGCGCGCCCTTCGGGCTGGGCCCTGGGGCTCACCGGGCCGCCGGGGGTCGGCAAATCGACCCTCGCTTCGGCGCTCGTGGCGGCTTGGCGGCGGGCCGGGCGGCGGGTGGCCGTGCTCGCGGTCGACCCCTCCTCGCGGCGGACCGGGGGGGCCATCCTCGGCGACCGCACCCGGCTCGCCCTCGACCCCGAGGACGAGGGCCTGTTCGTCCGTTCGCTCGCCGCTCGCGACCGGCTCGGCGGCGTGGCCTCCTTGTGCTTTCCCGCCCTCGTTCTCCTGCGCGCGCTGTTCGACCGGGTGCTGGTCGAGACCGTGGGCGTGGGCCAATCGGAGACCGAGATCGCCGATCTCGCGGACGTGGTGCTGCTCGCGGTCCAGCCGGCCTCGGGCGACGCCTTGCAGTTCCTCAAGGCCGGGATCGTCGAGATCCCCGACCTCGCCGTGGTGACCAAGGCCGATCTCGGCGCCCCCGCCGAGCGCAGCGCGCGCGAGCTCGAGGCGGCCCTCGCCCTCGTCACCCCGCCGGGCCGGCCGCGACCGCCCGTGTTGCTCGTCTCGGCGAGCCGGGGGCAGGGGACCGAGGCGCTGGTCGAGGCGCTCGAGGTGCGGGCGGCCAGCGTCGCGGGCGATGCGCCGGCCCGGCGGCTCCGCCAAGCCCGCGCCTGGCTCGAGGCCGAGCTCAGGGCCGAGGCCGGCCGCCGCGCGGTCACGCGCTTGGCCGACCGGCTCGCCGTGGCCTCGCCCACACCGTTCGCGAGCCACTCGGCCCTCGTGGCCGCCCTCGACCGAAGCTGACGCCGCCCGCCCGCTCCGTCGGTGGCACCGCGGCGACCGCCGCGGGCACGGCCGAGCTCGTCCCGGGCGCGACGCGACCGCGGACCGGTAAGGAAAAATAAGGAAAAAGGAGCGGTCGGCACGGAGGCCGACCGCTCGAGCGGGGGAGGCAGGAGAGCGATGACCGAGACCGCTTTCGAGCGGCCTCGTGCGCAAGATGGCAGGCTCACGTGCCTATGTCAAGGACTTTGCGCCTAACTCCATCCAGCCGGGCAGCTCGGGCCGGAGCCACGCGCCGTCCGCCTCGAGCGGGCCCGCGCTCAGCGCCTCGAGGCGCAGGAGTGCCAGCGCCCGGTCGTCGCGGCCGCTGCGCACTTCGCCCACCTCGCGCCCGTCGAGCCGGACGGTCGTGCCCGGCTCCGGCAGCGGGCCCTCGACCCGAACCGGCACGAGCCGCCGCTTGGCGAGTCCGCGATGCGCCATCCGCGCGGTGAGCTCCTGGCCGACGAAGCAGCCCTTCGTGAGCGAGACGATGTCGAGCTCGAGAAAGCCCGACTCGACCGCGAGCGCCTTCTCGGGCGGCAGATCGAGGGCACCCTCGGGCACGCCGAGGGCGAGCCGGTGCCGATCCCAGAGGGCGGCATCGGCCTGCTCCAAGCCTTGCGCGGCGAGGAACGTGGCGAGCTGCTCGGTCGGCACGAGCGCCCGCACGCCGAGGGCCGCAAGGCGCGGGTCGACGAAAACGAGCGCCTCGCCGAGCCGGCGGCAGACGCCGCGCTCGGCGGGCAGGTCGAAACGGTGCGCGGCAGCCGGGTCGGGCAGCGCGAGCACGGTCCAGGCGGCCGAGCGGTCCTCGATCGTCACCGCGGCCCGGAGCTTGTAGAGCGCGAGGCGGCGGGCGAGCGCCTCGAGGCCGGTGCGTTCGGCGTCGAGCAGGATCCGCGGGCCGTCCTCGACGAGGGCGAATTCGGCGAGGCAGCGCCCCTGCGCCGTCAAAAGCGCGGCCCAGATCGCCCGGTCGGGCGCGAGGCGGCCGAGATCGGCGGTGACGAGGCCCTGGAGGAAGGTGCGAGCGTCGGCCCCCGAGAGCTCGAGGATCCCGCGCGTCGCGAGAACGGCTGCGGCCGAGGGCGCTGCCATGTCGTGGTCCCCTTACGCTTCGACGATGCGGGCGAGAGGTAGGCGGACGGCGGCCCGAGCCAAGCCCGCGGCACTCGGATCGGATAAGATTTGTTATGACAACAAATCCGGCGACGAGAGGCGGTGCAGGAGCCGAACCAGCCGGCCGCTTCCTGCGCGCGGCCGAGCCCCACACCCTCAATGCGAGAGGATCTGGCTCAAGAACAGCCGGGTGCGGTCGGACTTGGGGTTCGAGAAGAACTCTTCGGGCGGTGCGACCTCGACGATCTCGCCGCGGTCCATGAACACGACGAAGTCGGCGACCGACTTGGCGAAACCCATCTCGTGGGTGACGACGAGCATCGTCATCCCTTCGTTGGCCAGCTCGATCATGACGTCGAGCACCTCCTTGACCATCTCCGGGTCGAGGGCCGAGGTCGGCTCGTCGAACAGCATGATCTTTGGCTTCATGCACAGTGCCCTGGCGATGGCGACGCGCTGCTGTTGGCCGCCGCTGAGCTGGCCCGGATATTTGTGCGCTTGCTCGGGGATCTTGACTCGCTTGAGGAAGAACATGGCGAGCTCCTCGGCCTCCTTCTTCGGCATCCGCCGCACCCAGATCGGCGCCAAGGTCAGGTTCTCGAGCACGGTCAAGTGCGGAAAGAGGTTGAAGTGCTGGAAGACCATCCCGACCTCGCGGCGGATGGCGTCCACGTTCTTGACGTCCGAGGTGAGCTCGATCCCATCGACCACGATCCGGCCGCGCTGATGCTCCTCGAGCCGGTTGATGCAGCGGATCATGGTCGACTTGCCGGAGCCCGAGGGCCCGCAGACCACGACCTTCTGGCCCTTTTCGACCTCGAGGTTGATCGCCTTGAGGACGTGGAACTCGCCGAACCATTTGTGGACGTCCTCGAGCCGGATCATCGGCCCGCCCTGGTCGCTCCGCGCCATCTTCCTCGGTCCCGATCGCTTCGCCGCCTTCCCCGATCGCGCTTCGGCGCTTCAGCTGCCCGCAGGGTCAGCGGTGGTGGCCGCGGGCGAGCTTGCGCTCGAGCGCCATGCTGTAGCGCGACATGCCGAAGCAGAAGATCCAGAACCCCGCCGCGGCGATCAGATAGGTTTCGGTCGCGAGGCCGAGCCATTGCGGATCCTTGATGATGAGCTGCGCCATCCCGAGCAGATCGTAGAGGCCGATGATGAGGACGAGGGCCGTGTCCTTGAACAGCCCGATGAAGGTGTTGACGATCCCCGGAATGACGAGCCTCAGGGCCTGCGGCAAGATCACGAGGCCCATCATCTTCCAATAGCCGAGCCCGAGGGCGGCGGCCGCCTCGTACTGGCCCTTGGGGATCGCCTGCAGCCCGCCGCGCACGACTTCGGCCATGTAGGCGGCCGAGAACAGCGACACGCCCACGAGCGCGCGCAAGAGTTTGTCGAAGGTCACGCCTTCCGGGAGGAAGAGCGGCAGCATCACCGAGGCCATGAACAGCACGGTGACGAGCGGGACGCCGCGGACGAGCTCGATGAAGGCGACCGAGAGGGCCTTGATGATCGGGAGCTCCGAGCGGCGGCCCAGCGCCAGCAGGATGCCGAGCGGCAAGGAGGCGGTGATCCCGACCCCGGCGATCACGAGGGTCAAGAAGAGCCCACCCCAGAGCGGCGTCTCGACCACAGGGAGCCCGAACCGGCCGCCGTAGAACAGCACGTAGGCGATCGGCGGGTAGACCAGGATCAGGGCGGTGGCGTAGAGCAGCTTGTCGAGCGCGATCCGCAGGAACAGCGGGACCATCGCGACCACCAGGATCGCGAAGGCGAGATCGATCCGCCAGCGCTGCTCGACCGGGTAGAGCCCGTAGACATATTGGCCGAAGCGGGCCCGCAGCACCGCCCAGCAGGCACCGCGCGCCGGGGCTTCGGCGGTCCCGGCGGCGCGGAACGCCGCCTCGCAGTCCTGCTTGCTCTCGGCCGACCAGACCGCGTTCAAAACCGCCCACTCGAACGCCGGCACGAGCGTCACCCACAACAGCCAGAGCACGAGGATCGTGAGCAGGCTGTTGAGGGGCGAGTTGAACAGGTTGCGCCGCAGCCAGCCGACCACGCCGAGCCGCTCGCTCGCGGGGGGCGGGAGGGAGGGCAGACTCGTGGCACGGACCGCCATGGCTCAACGCTCCACGAGCGCCATCTTGGCGTTGTACCAGTTCATGAAGGCCGAGATCGCCAAGCTGAAGGAGAGATAGACCGCCATGGTGATGGCGATCACCTCGACCGCCTGGCCGGTCTGGTTGTTGACCGTTCCGGCGACGTTGAAGAAGTCGGGGTAGCCGATCGCCACGCCGAGCGAGCTGTTCTTCGTGAGGTTGAGGTATTGGCTGGTCTGCGGCGGGATGATCACCCGGAGTGCTTGCGGGATCACCACGAGGCGCAAGGTTTGTTTCGGCGCGAGCCCGAGGGCGGCCGCCGCCTCGAGCTGGCCCTTGCCGACCGAAAGGATGCCGGATCGGACGATCTCGGCGAGGAACGCTCCGGTGTAGACCGAGAGGCCGAGCACGAGGGCGAGGAATTCCGGCAAGAGCACGAGTCCGCCCTCGAGCCGGAAGCGGGTCAGCCTGGGATATTCGAAGGAGATCGGCCCGCCGAACGCCAGATGCGTGACGAGCGGTACGAGGATCAGGATCGCGAGACCGATCCAGAAGGTCGGGAAAGGCTGGCCCGTCGCCTCCCGCCGCCGTCGGGCCCAGCGGGCGATCGTCGCGACGGCCACGATCGCGGCGAAAAGGGCCAGGAGCTCCACAACCGCGCCTTCCTCGAAGATCGGCTTGGGGAGGAACAGGCCGCGGACGTTGAGATAGCCGATGCCGAGGACCTCGAGGCTCTCGCGCGGGCCCGGCAGGGCGCCGAGCACCACCACGTACCAGAAGATGAGCTGGAGAAGGAGCGGGACGTTGCGGATGACCTCGATGTAGACGAGCGCCAAGCGGGCCACGAGCCAGTTCGACGACAGTCGGGCGATGCCCATCACGAAGCCGATCAGCGTGGTGAGCACGATCCCGACCGCCGCCACGTAAAGCGTGTTCAACAGGCCGACGACGAAGGCCCGGCCGTAGGAGCTGCGGTCGCTCGCGAAGTCGATCAGCGATTGCGAAACGTCGAAGCCGGCGAGGCGGCCGAGGAAGTCGAAGCCCGAGGCGACCCCGAGCCGCTCGCGGTTGACGATCGTGTTGTGGACCAGATAGGCGCCCGCGGCGATCACGAGTCCGAGCACGACGGCCTGGGCGAGAAACCCACGGACCCGCCGGTCGCGCCAGAGCGCAGCGCGCGGTGCTCGTTCGCTTCCCGCCACCCTGACGGCCATGCCCGTGCCTCCCCACCCCGCCCGGCGGGGCCGCCCGCCCTGCCCGAGCGGCCCCGCGCGACGTCTCAGCGGAAGGGTGGTGCGTACATGAGCCCGCCCTTGGTCCAGAGCGCGTTGATGCCGCGGGCGATCTTCAAGGGCGTGTTCTCGCCCAGATTGCGCTCGAAGCTCTCGCCGTAATTGCCGACCTGGGCGATGATCTTGACGGCGAAGTCGTTCGGCAGTCCGAGCCCCTTGCCGATCTCGCCTTCCACCCCGAGCAGCCGACGGATGTTCGGGTTCTTGCTGGCCTTCATCTCCTCGACGTTCTTGCTGGTCACGCCGAGTTCCTCGGCCTCGACCATCGCGTAGAACGACCAGCGCACGACGTCCGCCCACTCGTTGTCGCCGTGACGGACCGCCGGCCCGAGCGGCTCCTTGGAAATGACCTCGGGCAGGACGACCCAATTGTCGGGCTTCTCGAACTTCGTCCGGCTCGAGTAGAGGCCGGATTGATCGGTGGTGAACACGTCGCAGCGACCGGCCTGGAACGCCGCGATGATCTCGTCGTTGGTCTCGAAGACCACCGGCTCGTAGCGCATGTTGTTGGCGCGGAAGAAGTCCGCGAGGTTGAGCTCGGTGGTGGTACCGGTCTGCACGCAGACCGAGGCCCCGTCGAGCTCCTTGGCGCTCTTCACGCCGAGGCTCTTCGGCACCATGAAGCCCTGGCCGTCGTAATAGTTGACCGCCACGAAGTCGAGGCCGAGTGCGGAATCGCGGGTCACGGTCCAGGTCGAGTTACGCGAAAGGACGTCGATCTCTTTGGACTGCAGCGCGGTGAACCGCTCCTTGGCCGACAAGGGGGTGTACTTGACTTTGCTCGCGTCACCGAAGACCGCCGCGGCGATCGCCCGGCAGACGTCGATGTCGAGCCCGGTCCAGTTGCCCTTGTCGTCGACCTGAGCGAAGCCGGGCAGACCGCTGTTGTTCACACCACACTGGACGAAGCCCTTCTTCTTGACGGCTTCGAAGGTCTCACCGGCCTGCACCGCGCCCGCGGCGGCGAGGCCCACGAGGGCGGCCCCGGCCAGAAGCCAACGGTTGACGGTCATGCTCCCTCCTGGTCGTTTCGACGTTGTCGCCCGGCTGTTGCTCACCATCCGACCGAGGGGGTCGGCGCGCCGGATCTCGGGCAGTCATGGCACGGCCCCGCGACCGTGCCAATCCGGTATCGCAAGGCTGCCCGGAGGGAGGTGCAGGGCCCGGCGCGGCCTTCGGACCGGCGCTCGGCCGTGCTAAGCGCCCACCCGTGCCAAGCACGGGGCGCGCCATGAAGGATTCCACCCTCGTCACCATTCTCGGCCGGGATCCCGAGGCCCAACACGGGATCGTGAACCCGCCGACCTGGCGCGCTTCGACGATCCTCTCACCGACCGTCGAGGCGTTCCGGAGCCGCCGTTACGGCGAGCCCGGCTCCTACGGCCGCTACGGCACGCCCACGACCGCGGCCCTCCAAGAGGCCGTGGCCCGGCTCGAGGGTGGCTACCGAACGATCGCCGTCGGCTCCGGCAAGACCGCGATCTCGGCCACCCTCCTCGCCTTACTCGCCCCGGGCGATCACCTCGTCCTGGTCGACTGCGTCTACGGCCCCACCCGCCGCTTCGCCGACGGCATGCTCGCCAAGTTCGGGATCGCGACGAGCTACGTGCGGCCCGACACAGGCGCCGACATCGCCGCCGCGCTGCGCCCCGAGACCAAGGTGGTGTTCCTCGAGTCACCGGGCTCCTGGACCTTCGAGATGCAGGACATCCGCGCCGTGGCCGAGGTCGCGCACGCCCACGGTGCCGTGGTCGTGATGGACAACACCTGGGCCTCACCGCTCTATTGCAAGCCCTTCGCCCTCGGCGTCGACGTCTCGATCCAGGCCGCGACCAAGTACATCGGCGGCCATTCCGACCTCATGATGGGCACGATCACCACGACCGAGGCGCTTTTCGAGAAGGTCCGCCACGGCGTGTTCGAGGTCGCCACCGCCGCCGGCCCCGACGAGTGCACGCTCGCGCTGCGCGGCCTTCGGACCCTCGCTGTCCGGCTCGAGCGGCACATGGAAAGCGGGCTCCTGCTCGCCGACTGGCTGCGCCGGCGGCCCGAGGTCCGCCGGGTCATGCACCCCGCTCTCCCCGACGATCCCGGCCACGCGCTCTGGCGGCGTGATTTCCTGGGCGCCTCCGGCCTCTTCGGCTTCGTCCTCGAGCCCTGCACGCAAGCGCAGCTTTCCGCGTTCCTCGACCATCTCGAACTCTTCGGGATGGGCGCCTCCTGGGGCGGCTACGAGAGCCTCTTGATCCCGACCGACCCGCGGCCGATCCGTACCGCCGTGCCCTGGACCGAGCCCGGCCAGGCGATGCGCATTCACGTCGGCCTCGAGGACCCCGAGGATCTGATCCGCGACCTCGAGGCCGGCTTCGCCCGGTTCCGCGCAGCTGCCTGAGGCCGCCCGAGGCGGAACGGCGCTCGGCCTCAACCGCCTTCGCCGGCAGGCGGCGTCACGACCTCGGCCGTGGTCTTACGGGCCGCGATCAAGAACTCGCGGTTGCCCGCGGGCCCGAGGATCGGAGAGGGTACGATCCCGAGCACCCGCCAGCCCGGTTGCTCGGCGAGCCAAGCGGCGATCTCGGCGCAGACCCGTTCGTGCACGGCCGGATCGCGCACGACACCCCCCTTCCCCACCGCCTCACGCCCGGCTTCGAACTGCGGCTTGATCAAGGCCACGAGGAACGCCCCCGGCGCGCAGAGCGCGAGGGCCGGCGGCAGGACGAGCTTCAAGGAGATGAAGCTCACGTCGCAGGTGACGAGGTCGACCGGCTCGGGTACCTGCTCGCGAGCCAAATGACGGGCGTTGACACCTTCGAGGACGACCACACGCGGGTCGGTCCGCAGCCGCCAGAGCAGCTGACCGCGGCCGACGTCGACCGCATAGACCCGCCGCGCGCCGCGCCGCAACAAGACGTCGGTGAAGCCGCCCGTCGAGGCGCCGACATCGAGCGCCACCCGGCCGGCCGGGTCGATCGCGAAGGCGTCGAGCGCGGCCAAAAGTTTCGTGGCTCCGCGCGAGGCCCATTCCTCCCCTTCCCCGCCCTCGACTTCGAGCGGCAGGTCGGCAGCCACGAGCCGGCCCGGCTTGTCGAGCCGCGTGCCGGCCGAGCGCACCCGCCCGGCCATGATCAGCGCCCGCGCGCGGGTCCGGTTCGGCGCCAGACCTCGGGCGACGAGGAGTTCGTCGAGCCGGAGCTTGTCCGTGCCCTTGCCGCTCACTCGGCGGCGGGGAGCGGCTCGGCCCGCAGGCGCTCGGCGCGAGTCGGGTCGACGAGGGCGAGGGCCTTCGCGACGATCGCCCGAGCATCGAGCCCGGCCTCGGCATATTGGCCCGCGGGCGTGCCGTGGTCGATGAAGCGATCCGGCAAGATCATGCTGCGCAGCTTGACCCGGCCGGAATCGAGGAGGCCCTCCTCGAGCAGGAACTGTTGCACCTGGCTGCCGAAGCCGCCGATCGAGCCCTCCTCGATCGTGATCAGCACCGGATGCTCGCGGGCGAGGCGGAGGATCAGCTCGCGGTCGAGGGGCTTCGCGAACCGGGCATCGGCGACGGTCGGCGCGTAACCGCGGGCGGTGAGTTCGTCCGCCGCCAAAAGACATTCGGCGAGTCGGGCGCCCAGGCAGAGGATGGCGAGATGTCCGCCCTCGCGCAGCACTCGCCCCTTGCCGATCGGCAAAGGCACGCCGCGTTCGGGGAGCGGCACCCCTACCCCCTCCCCACGCGGGTAGCGGAAGGCGATCGGCCCCTCGTCGTAAGCGGCAGCAGTCGCGACCATGTGGACGAGGTCGGCTTCGTCACCGGCTGCCATGATCACCATTCCGGGCAGGCAGCCGAGATAGGCGAGATCGAAGGATCCCGCATGGGTCGGCCCGTCGGCCCCCACGAGCCCGGCCCGGTCGATCGCGAAGCGGACCGGAAGCTTCTGGATCGCGACGTCGTGCACGACCTGGTCGTACGCCCGCTGCAGGAAGGTCGAGTAGATCGCGCAAAAGGGCTTCATCCCTTCCGCGGCGAGCCCCGCCGCGAAGGTGACCGCGTGCTGTTCGGCGATGCCGACGTCGAAGCAGCGGTTCGGAAACCGCTCGGCGAACTTGTCGAGCCCGGTGCCGGACGGCATGGCCGCGGTGATCGCGACGATCCGCTCGTCGCGTTCGGCCTCGGCGACGAGCGCTTTGGCGAACACCGAGGTGTAGGAGGGCGGCCCCGCCTTGCCTTTGGCCTGGGTTCCGGTGACCGGGTCGAATTTGCCCACCCCGTGATATTTGTCGGCCGCCGATTCGGCCGGCGGGAAGCCTTTGCCTTTCTGGGTCACGACGTGGACGAGCACGGGCCCGAGCGTGGGATCGTCGCGGACGTTCTCGAGCACCGGCACGAGGTGGTCGAGATTGTGTCCGTCGAGCGGCCCCACGTAATAGAAGCCCAATTCTTCGAAGAGCGTGCCACCCGTGGCGAGCCCGCGGGCGAACTCCTCGGCCCGGGCCGCGACTTGCGCCAACGGCCGCGGCAGCGCCTTGGAGAGCTGCTTGGCGACGTGGCGGACGCTGCGGTAGGTGTGCGAGCTCACGAGCCGGGAAAGATAATCGGACACCGCGCCGACCGGCGGGGCGATCGACATGTCGTTGTCGTTGAGGATGACGACGATCCGTTCTTTGAGCGCGCCCGCATTGTTGAGCCCTTCGAAGGCCATCCCGGCGCTCATCGCCCCGTCGCCGATCACGCAGATCACCCGCCGGTCGATCCCCTCGAGCCGCGAGGCGACCGCCATGCCGAGTCCGGCCGAGATCGAGGTCGAGCTGTGGGCCGCACCGAACGGGTCGTAGACGCTCTCGCTGCGCCGGGTGAAGCCCGAGAGGCCGCCCGGTTGGCGCAAGGTGCGGATCCGATCGCGCCGGCCGGTCAAGATCTTGTGCGGATAGGATTGGTGCCCGACGTCCCAGATCAGCCGATCGTGCGGGGTATCGAAGACGTAATGGATCGCGACCGTGAGCTCGACCACGCCGAGCCCGGCACCGAGATGCCCGCCCGTGACCGAGACCGCGTCGATCGTCTCGGCGCGCAGCTCGGCAGCGAGGTCTTTGAGGCGCTCGCGCGGCAATTGGCGCAGATCGCGCGGATCGCGGATACGATCGAGGAGTGGCGTCGCGATCATGATTCGGCCCGGTTCGTGCCGCCTCAGTGGCGGCGCTCTACGACGAGGTCCAGGGTAGCCCGCAGGAGGAGCGCCTCGGGGCCGAGCTTGTCAAGCGCGCTCGACGCTTCGGTCCGGACGATGGCGAGCCGCGCCCGGGCCCCGCTTTCGCCCAGAAGACGCAGGAAGGTCGCCTTGCCTCGGACGGCATCCGCCCCGGCCGGCTTGCCGAGCTCGGCTGCCGAGCCGGTCGCGTCCAAGAGATCGTCCTTGATCTGGAAGGCGAGGCCGAGCGCGCGGGCATAATCGGCGACGAGCGCGCGGCGTTCCGCGTCGAGCCCGGCGAGCCGGGCACCCGCCTCGCAGGCGAAGGCGATCAAGGCGCCGGTCTTGAGCGCCTGCAGCCGGGTGATCGCGGCCTCGTCGAGCGCGGTGCCTTCCGCCGCGAGGTCGAGCGCCTGGCCGCCGCACATCCCGGCCGCGCCCGCCGCCCGGGCGAGGCCGGCCACGAGCTCGGCTCGGAGTTCGGCCGAAGCCGGCCAATCGGGCCGGGCCAGCACCTCGAAGGCCAAGGCCTGGAGCGCATCGCCGGCGAGGATCGCCGTCGCTTCGTCGAACGCCACGTGGCAGGAGGGTCGACCGCGGCGGGTGGCGGCATCGTCCATGGCCGGCAGGTCGTCGTGGACCAGCGAGTAGCCGTGGACGAGCTCGATCGCCGCGCCCACGCGCAGCACCGCGGCCGGGTCGGCCGGACCGAGCGCGGCCGCAGCGCGGACGAGGAACGGTCGAAGCCGCTTGCCGCCACCCAGCACGGCATGGCGCATGGCGGCCAGGAGCCGCCGTTCGGCCGGCAGCATGTCGGGCCGGTCGAGAGCGGCGAGCAGTGCTTCGAGTTCGGCCTCGACCTGCCGGGCGTGCTCGGTGAGCAGTCCTGCCGCCTCGGTCGGGCTCACGAGCGTTCGGCGAAGGGCTCGAGGGTCGGCCGGCCCTCGCGATCGAAACCGAGCTTCTCGACCCGGAGCTCGGCCTCCTCGAGCTTTTTCGCGCAGTGCCGGCGCAGTGCCGTGCCCCGCTCGTAGGCCGCGATCGAAGCCTCGAGGTCGAGCTGGCCGCGCTCGAGCTTCTGCACGAGCGCTTCGAGCTCGGCCATCGCCTCCTCGAAGCTCATCGCCTCGATCGGCCGCTCCGGCTCACCGGTGGCGGCACCGTCCCTCTCGGCGGCTGCCATGCTTTCTCTCCTCACGCGCCCGCCAACGCCTGTAGGTGCGCGAGCGCGCTCTTCGATAGCCCCTCGAGATCGTAGCCGCCCTCGAGCACCGAGACGATCCGACCCTCCCCATACCGCTCGGCGATCGAGACCAGTCGTTCGGTGATCCAGGCGAAGTCCTCCTCGACCAACGCGAAATCGGCGAGTGGGTCGCGCGCGTGCGCGTCGAAGCCCGCCGAGATCAGCAAGAGCTCGGGTGCGAACGCCTCGAGCCGCGGCAGGACCTTGGCCTCGACCGCGGCGCGGTAGGCCACCCCGTCGGTCCCGGGTGGCAGGGGAACGTTGAGGACGTTGTTCGCCACCCCCGTCTCGGTCTCGCGGCCGGTCCCCGGGTAGAGCGGCCATTGATGGGTCGAGACGAAGAGCGTCTTCGGGTCGTTCCAGAAGATCGCCTGGGTGCCGTTGCCGTGGTGGACGTCGAAATCGACGATCGCGATCCGCTCGATCCCGTGCGCGTGCCGCGCCCGCAGCGCCGCGATCGCCACGTTGTCGAAGAGACAAAAGCCCATCGCACGGGCGGGCTCGGCATGGTGCCCGGGCGGCCTGAGGCAACAGAAGGCGCGGCTGTCTTCGCCCGCGAGCACGGCATCGACCGCCGCGACGGCACCGCCCGCGGCGGTGAGGGCCGCCCGCCACGAGCCGGGGGAGACGACCGTGTCGGGGTCGAGACGGGCGTGCCCGGAGGAAGGGATCGCGGCGCGGATCCGGCTCGGATAGGGCTCGGGATGGGCCAGGCGGATCGCCTCGAGGTCGGCCTCGGGCGCTTCGCGGCGGACGAGACCGGGGATCGAAGCCGCATCCAGGGCGGCGAGCACGGCTCGGATCCGATCGGGTCGCTCGGGATGGCCGGGTCCCGTGTCGTGCTCGAGGCTCGCGGGATGGGTGTAAAGGAGCATGGCTTTCCTCCCGGCCTCAGGCCGCGAGCTTGGCGAGCTCGGCCACGAGGCGCTTCGCCTTCTTGAGCCGCTCCTCCAGGCTCGTGGTCTCTTCGGCGAGGACGAGCTTGTGGTCCGGGCGCACCCGCACGCGGCCGCCGCTCCGCCCGATCCAGGCCACGAGCCGCTCCGGATGGGGGAAGCGGTTCTCGTGGAAGGTCAAGACCATGGCCTTGGGGCCGGCATCCAACTTGGCGACGTTGGCCTTGCGGCAGAGCTGCTTGATCGCGACGATCTCGAGCAAGCTCTTGGTCTCGGGCGGCATGGGGCCGAACCGGTCGACGAGTTCGGCCGCGAAAGCGTCGAGCTCGGCGGGCTCGGCGAGGCTCGCGAGCCGCCGGTACATCGAAAGCCGCAGATCGAGATCGCCGATCCAGCTCTCCGGCATCAAGGCCGGCGCGTCGATGCTGATCTGCGGGGTCCAATCGCCCGTCTCGGCCTCGGCCGGGGCGGCGCCGCGCTGGCGCTGCAGCTCCGCCACCGCCTCCTGCAGCATCGCGTTGTAGAGCTCGAAGCCGACCTCCTTGATGTGCCCCGACTGCTCCTCGCCCAAGAGATTGCCGGCGCCGCGGATGTCGAGATCGTGGCTCGCGAGCTGGAAGCCGGCGCCCAGCCCCTCGAGGGATTGGATGATCTGCAGCCGCTTCTCCGCGGTCTCGGCGAGCTTTTTGTCGGCCGGCACCGTGAAATAGGCGTAGCCGCGGACCTTCGAGCGGCCGATCCGGCCCCTGAGCTGGTAGAGCTGGGACAGGCCGAAGAGATCGGCACGGTGGACGACGAGTGTGTTGGCCGAGGGGATGTCGAGGCCGCTCTCGATGATGTTGGTGGCCAAGAGCACGTCGATGCGACGGTCGTAAAAGTCGGCCATCACGGCCTCGAGCTCGGCGGCCGGCATCCGGCCGTTGGCGACCGCGACCTTGAGCTCCGGTACGAGCTTGTCGAGCGTTTCTTTGAGTTTCGGCTGGTCGGCGATGCGTGGGCAGACGTAAAAGCTCTGGCCGCCGCGGTGTCGTTCGCGCAACAAGGCCTCGCGGATCACGACGGGATCGAACGGCATCACGAAGGTCCGCACCGCGAGCCGGTCGACGGGCGGGGTGGCGATGACCGAGAGGTCCTTCATCCCGCCGAGCGCCATGTGCAGCGTGCGCGGGATCGGCGTGGCGGTCATCGTCAAGACGTGGACCTCGGCGCGCAGCTTCTTGAGCCGTTCCTTGTGCGCCACGCCGAAATGCTGCTCCTCGTCGATCACCACGAGGCCCAGATCCTTGAAGCTCACGCCTTTGCCCAAGAGCGCATGGGTCCCGACGACGATGTCGATCGTCCCCTCGGCGAGCCCCTTCTTGACCGCTTCCTGCTCGCGCGCGCTCACCATTCGGGAGAGCTGGCCGATCCGGATCGGCAGACCCTGGAAGCGCTCGCTGAACACCTTGAAATGCTGGCGCGCCAAGAGCGTCGTAGGCGCCAGGACCGCCACCTGCTTGCCGGACATCGCCGCGACGAAGGCGGCGCGGAGCGCCACCTCGGTTTTGCCGAAGCCCACGTCGCCGCAGACGAGGCGATCCATCGGCCGGCCCGAGGCCATGTCCTCGAGCACCGCCTCGATCGCCCGGAGCTGGTCCTCCGTCTCCTCGTACGGGAAGCGGGCGACGAACTCGTCGTAAACGCCCGGCGGCAGCTCGAGGACGGGGGCCTTGCGGGTCGCGCGCTCGGCGGCGATCGCGATGAGCTCGCCCGCGAGTTCGCGGATGCGCTCCTTGATCTTGGCCTTGCGCTGCTGCCAGCCGACCCCGCCCAGCTTGTCGAGCGGCACCGCCTCGTCGGCGTGGCCGTAGCGCGAGAGGATCTCGAGGTTCTCGACCGGGACGAAGAGCTTGTCACCGCCGGCGTAGACGAGCTTCAAGCAGTCGTGCGGCGCCCCACCGATCTCGAGCGTGACGAGCCCCTCGAAACGGCCGATCCCGTGCTCGGCGTGGACGAGGAGGTCGCCCTCCGAGATCGACGAGAGGTCCTGGAGGAAGCGGTCGGCGCGGCGGCCCTTGCGCGCCGTGCGGGCGAGCCGCTCACCGAGCACGTCCTGCTCGGTGACGAGGTGGAGGCCGGGGGCCACGACCCCGTGTTCGAGCGGCAGGACCGCGAGCCCCACACCCGAAGGCAGGGCCGCGAGTTCGGCTGCGCTCCCGACCCGCACGAGCCCCTCGAGACCGTGATCCTCGAGCACCTGGCGCAGCCGCTCGAGGGCACCTTCGCTCGCCGCCACGAGGCAGGGCCGCTCACCCGCCGCCTGGACCGCCTTCAGATGCTCGACGACGGCGTCGAAGAGATTGGTCTCGCGGCTCGCCCGCTCCGGCGCGAAATCGCGCGCCGGCTTGCCGCCGAGATCGAAGCAGCGGGCGATACCCGCGGGTGGCACGGGCGGCGGGGCGAAGCGCGAGAAGTGATGCTGCGGCCGCGGCTCGACGAGGCGCGCGAAGCTCTGCTCGTCGAGATAGAGCCGCTCGGGCGGCAAGGGCCGGTAGGGTGTGGTCCCGAAGCTCGTGCCCACGGCCGGCGGGTCGCGGCGCGCCTCGTAATGCTCCCCGATCAGCGCCGCACGTTCCCGGATCGCCTCGCGCGCGAGATGGTCGAAGCCGATCTCGGCCTCGGGCTCGACGTGGTCGAACAGGGTCACGAGCCGTTCGTGGAAGAGCGGTAGCCAATGCTCCATGCCGGCGATCCGCCGCCCGGCCGTCACCGCCTCGAGGAGTGGGTCGTCGGTGACCGCACCGAACTCTTGCAGATAACCCACGCGGAACCGTTCGATCGCCGCCGGGTCGAGCAGCACTTCGCTCGCCGGTACGAGCTCGAAGCGGCGGAGCTTACCGGCCGAGCGCTGGCTCAGCGGATCGAAATGGCGGATCGACTCGACCACCGTCCCGAACAGGTCGAGGCGGACCGGCCGTGCGGCACCTATCGGGAAGATGTCCACGAGCCCGCCCCGGAGCGCGTACTCACCGGGCTCGACCACCGTCCCGACCCGCCGATAGCCGTCGCGCTCGAGCCGGGCCGCGAGCGCCTCCCGGTCGAGTCGGTTGCCGGTCTCGATCACGAGATGGCCGGCGAGCACCGTTTCCCGGGTCGGCACGCGCTGGAGCACCGCGTTGACGGTCGTCAGGACGAGCCTTGGTCCGGTGGACGGCTCGGCGAGCCGAGCGAGCGTCAGAAGCCGCTCGGCCATGATCTGCGGGTTGGGTGAGATCCGGTCGTAGGGAAGGCAATCCCAGGCCGGGAAGATCAGGATGTCGAGCTCGGGGGCGAAGAAGCGGGCGAGCTCGGCGAGCTGACGCGCGCGGTCGAGATCGCGGGCGATGTGGAGAATTTGCCGCGCCCGTCCGCGCACCAGCCGGTCGGCGAGATAGCGCGCCTCGAGCCCCTCGCGCGCGTTGCCGAGCAAGAACGCCCGCGGTCGTACCGGTGCGGGGGGTGCTCCGAGGACCCGAGCCGGGTCGGCCATCGTCGCGCTCACGCCTTCCGGACCGCCCCACCCTCGCGGGCGAATCGCTGCAGGATCGCGAGCAGCTCGCCGTCGTGCCGGGCCGGAGCCGGCCGGCGGCCGGTGGCCCAGTCCCAGATGTCGACGTCGGCTTCGGCGAGAAGCGCCTCGAGACGGTCGAGCTGCGTACCGTCGAGCCGCTCGAGCCACGCGTCCGCGAACCGGCCGAGCAGGAGATCGGCCTCGAGGAAGCCGCGGTAACGACAGCGGTGGCGCAGCCGCCGCCGCCGGATGGCCAGGTCGGAGTGATCCATGCTAAAAGTCGCTCCGGGAAGAGGCGCCCGGAGGCGCCAGCGTAGCGGAGATGTAGTCGAGTTGGGCCTGCCGGCCAAGCGACGCGAGGACGCGCGAGAGCACGCCACCTCGCCGCTCGCCGCGGTCTCGGCCCCGCTCACGAGTCTGCCGGGCGTCGGCCCCACGACGGCGACTGCGCTCGCCCGCCTCCTGGGGCGTGACGCGCCTCGTGTCTTCGATCTCTTGCGTCTCCTTCCCCGCGACTGGCTCGACCCGCGCCCGGCGGCCGATCCCGACCGCGTCAGGGAGGGTGCGAAGATCACTCTCCTCGTCACCGTGACGGGCCCGCCCACGATCGCCCGGCCCGGGCAGCCCACTCGGGTGCCGGTCGAAGCGGGCGGCCGGCCGGGCGAGCTCGTCTGGTTTCACTTGCGCGGCGAGTGGATGCTGCGACGTTTCCCGCTCGGGGCCGTTCGCCTCGTCCACGGCCGGCTCGCCCGCCGCGACGGCCGCTTCCGCATCGCCTATCCCGAGCTCCTGCCGAGCGCGCTCGTCCGCGCGCCGCGGCCGCTGCCGATTTATCCGCTCGTCGAAGGGCTCGGCCAGACGCGGTTGCGGGCACTCGTGCGCGAAGCGGCGGCCCGCTTCGTCGAGCTCGACGAGTGGCTGGGCCCGGCCGCCGCTGGCCGGCCTTCCTTCACCACTGCGCTCCGCGCCGTGCACGGGCTCCTCCCGCTCGACGGACCGGACCTCGAGACGGCGCGCCGGCGGCTCGCGCTCGACGAGCTCCTGGCAGCCCAACTCGCCCTCGCCCTGGAGCGCCGTCGGCGCGAGTCGGTTCCGAAACGCCCGACCCGAGGTGACGGACGGCTGCGGCGTGCCCTGCTCGCGGCTCTGCCCTTCGCGCCGACCGCCGACCAACGCCGTGCCGCGGCCGAGATCTCGGGGATGCTCGCGGCGCCGCGGCCCGTGACCCGGCTCCTCATGGGCGACGTCGGCACGGGCAAGACGCTCGTCGCGGCCCTCGTTCTTTTGCAGGTGGTCGAAGCCGGCCGGCAAGCGGCACTCCTCGCGCCGACCGAGATCCTCGCCCGGCAGCACGCCGCGACACTCGGCCGGTGGTTCGCCCCGCTCGGCGTCCGGCTCGGACTCCTGGTCGGCGCCGAGCCGAAGCGGGCGCGTGCCGAAACCTTGGCCGCGCTCGAAGCCGGCGAGCTGCCGCTCGTCGTCGGAACCCACGCGCTCCTCGAGCCCGAGGTCGCCTTCGCCGATCTCGCGCTCGCGGTGATCGACGAGCAACACCGGTTCGGCGTCCGCCAGCGGCTCGCGCTCGTCGAGAAGGGCCGCGGGGTCGACCTCCTCTTGCTCACCGCTACACCGATCCCGCGCACGCTCGTGATGGCCCGGTGGGGCGACGTGGAGGTGAGCACCTTGCGCAGCCGACCGGCCGGACGGCCGCCCGTCGTGACCCGCGCCGTGCCGCTGCGTCGGCTCGAGGAGGTCGTCGAGGCGTGCGGCCGAGCACTCGCGCGCGGCGAGCGGCTCTATTGGATCTGCCCCGCGATCGAGGGCGAAAGCCGGGCCGAGCGGGCAGCGGCCCTCGCCCGCCACGCGGCGCTCGCAGCCCGCTTCGGCGACCTCGTGGGGCTCGCCCACGGTCGCCAGCCGGCGGCCGAACGACGGGCGGTGATGGACGCCTTCGCGGCCGGCCGGATTCGCCTCTTGGTCGCGACGACCGTCGTCGAGGTGGGTGTGGACGTGCCCGAGGCCACGGTGATCGTCATCGAAAACGCCGAGCGCTTCGGCCTCGCCCAGCTCCACCAGCTGCGCGGCCGGGTTGGCCGCGGCAACCGGCCCTCCACCTGTTTGCTCCTCTGGGACGAGGCGGTTGGCGAGGCGGCGCGTGCCCGCCTCGCGACGTTGCGGCGAATCTCCGACGGGTTCGCCCTGGCCGAAGCCGACCTCGCGCTGCGCGGCCCGGGCGAGCTCTTGGGGGCGCGGCAGTCGGGCCTGCCGAGCTTCGATTTCGCCCATCTCGCCCGCGACGGCGATCTTTTGCCCGTCGCGCGCGCACTCGCGCGCGACGCCCTCGCGGCCGATCCACGCCTCGAGAGTGCACGCGGCCGCGCCCTACGGCACCTCCTGGAGCTGTTCGACCGGTCGGCGGCGCTCGGCCTCCTCGCGGCCGGTTGAGCCTCTCGGCTCGGCCGGGCGCAGCGGCAGGTTGACGATCCCGCCCGAGACCACCATCCGCATGCCCTCTTCGACCGTCATGGCGACCGGTACGAGCTCGCTGCGCGGGACGAACATGAGATAGCCGGTCGTGGGGTTCGGGGTGCAGGGCATGAAGACGTTGACCATCTCGGGCGCCCCTTTCCCCGGGATCTCCCAGAGCGTCGAGGCCGTGACGAAGCCGATCGACCAGCAGCCGCGGCGCGGCCACTCGACGAGCACGACCTCGCGGAACGAGCGCGAGGAGGAGGTGAGGACGGTTTCGAAGATCTGCTTCAAAGTGCCGTAAATGGTCCGCACCACGGGGGTCCGGGCGACGAGCTCTTCGCCCATTCGCATGATCGACCGCCCGAGAAAGCCGGCGGTGAACCAACCGATCAAGGTCAACGAACCCAGGATCACGAGCAGGCCGAGCCCGGGCACGCTGAACGGCAGATAGGTTTCGGGATTGTAGCGGGCCGGCAGCAGCGCGGCGGCCGTGCGGTCCATGTAGTCGACGACTTGCCAGACGAGCCAGAGCGTGATGCCGATCGGCGCGGTGACGATGATCCCGGCCAAAAGGTAGCCGTGCAGGCCGACGAAACGCCCCGCCCGGCCGGGCCCCGCGGCCGGATCCGCGTTCGTCCCGCTCGGCTCGTTCAGCTTCATGGCGAAACCCGACCCCGGCCGACGGGCCGCAGCCCGGCGGATTATGTAGCCGGCCGGCCGCCGCGTCCATCGCGCGGACACGCGATGCATTTCCTTAAAAATTTTCGCTGTTTCTCGATCGAATTTGCCGCTAAATCGAATATCGAGAATTTTATCGAAGTTAAAGCCAAATAGACAACTCGCTGAACATGAAAAAATCGTTGACAGGCCTGCAATGCACCGCCAAGCTCGTTTTCGGGAATTGAGCCGTCTCCGGCGGGTCGACGATGTGGGTGGAGGGAAGAGCATGGCGGTGATCACGAATACGATGCTCCTCGTGCGCCGTCTGGGCGAGCTGCAGCGCCGCCGCGACGCACTCGTGGAACGTCAGGACCGGCTGCGGCGCAGCCTGCCCGAATGGACCTTCGTGCCGCTCCAGCTCGTCGGCATGTCGGCCGAGGAGATCCGCTCCATGATGAGCGACCTGTCCAAAGCCGAAAAAGAAGCCGGGCTCGACGAAATCGAGCGCGAGATCGAGCAGATCGATCGGCAGATCGACGAGCTCGAAAACATGCTTCTCACCACACCTTCGCGCAACCTCGAAAGTGTGATGGCCGTGCTCGACTTGGCGGTAAGCCGCTTCCGTGCGACGACGGTGAGTGATCCTAACGACGTCTTCTACGATTACGGCGACGCACGCGTGCTCCTGTTGTTGGAGCGGGCCGCCGAGGACCTCCGCTCGATGCTGCTGATGGAACAGCGGACGGCGAGCTGAGCGCGTCCTCGCTCAGGCCGCGAGGCGCCCCTCTTCGACAGCGTGGCAGGCAACTCGAGCCGGGCCCACCGGCTGGAGCTCGGGCCGCTCCGCCCGGCAGCGCCCGTTCGCCCAGGGGCAACGCGGATGGAAGGCGCAGCCCGGCGGCGGATCGATCGGGCTCGGTACCTCTCCGGCCACCGGAGCCCGCTCGCGTCGGCGCATCTCGAGATCGGGGACCGTGTCGAGGAGGAGTCGCGTATAGGGGTGGCGCGGCCGTTCGAAGAGTTCCGCAGCCGGTGCGAGTTCGACGATCCGGCCGAGATACATCACCCCGACCTGGTCGGCCATCACGCTCACCACCGCCAGATTGTGACTGATCAAGAGGTAGGTGAGCCCGAGCTGCTCCTGCAGCTCCTGCATGAGGTTCAGGATCTGCGCCTGGACCGAGACGTCCAAGGCGGACGTGGGCTCGTCGCAGACGAGGAAATCGGGCCGGCTCGCGAGCGCTCGGGCGATGCTGATGCGTTGCCGCTGACCGCCCGAGAATTCGTGCGGGTATTTGCGCCCGTCCGCGGGGCTCAATCCCACCGCGCGCAGGAGCTCGCTCACCCGCTCGCGCCGCTCGGCCCGGCTCGCCACGAGTCCGAAGGCATCGAGCGGCTCGGCGACGATCGCCTCGACCCGCCAGCGCGGATCGAGACTGGCATAGGGATCCTGGAAGATCATCTGCATGCGGCGGCGGACGGGGGCGAGAGCTTTCCGTCCGGCATTCGGATCGAGCGGCGTGCCGTCGAAGAGGATCCGCCCGGCGCTCGGCCGCAAAAGCCCCACGAGCATCCGCGCCACCGTCGACTTGCCGCAGCCCGACTCGCCCACGAGGGCCATCGTCGTGCCGCGCGGGATCGCGAAATCGACGCCGGCCACGGCCTGGAGGAAGCGGCGCGGCTCGCGCGTGAGCAGCCGGGCGAGCCAGGGCCGCGAGACGTCGAAGCGGCGTGCGAGCCCTTCGACCACGACGAGCGGTGGCGCGCTCACGACACCGCCTCCACTTCGACCCGCCAGCAGGCGGCGCGGTGCGCCGGACCCACCCCGACGAAATCCGGCCGCTCGCGCCGGCAGCGGTCGACGGCCCGGGGGCAGCGCGGATGGAAGGCGCAGCCGGGCGGGATCGCGTCGAGCCGCGGCATCGCCCCTTCGATCTGCACGAGTCGGCCCTTGCGCCTGCCGATCCGCGGGATCGCCCCCATGAGACCCTGCGTATAGGGGTGGCGGGGGCGGCGGATCACCGCCTCGACCGGCCCGAGCTCGACGAGCCTCCCGGCGTAGAGCACCGCCACGCGATCGGCGGTCTCGGCGATCATCCCCATGTCGTGGGTGACGAGGAGCACGGCGGTCCGGTGCTCGCGGCAGAGCCGCTTCAAAAGCTGGACGATCTGTGCCTGGATCGAGACGTCGAGCGCGGTCGTGGGCTCGTCGGCCACGACGAGCGCCGGCTCGGCGGCGAGCGCCAAGGCGATCACCACCCGCTGCCGCATCCCGCCCGAGAGCTCGTGCGGGTAGGCGTCGATCCGCTGCTCGGGCGCCGGGATGCCGACCTCGCGCAACAGCTCGATCGCGCGCGCGCGAGCGGCCCGCGCGTCGAGCTCGAGATGGGTGCGGATCGTCTCTTCGAGCTGCCGACCGATCGTGAGAAGCGGGTTCAGGGCGGTGAGCGGGTCCTGGAAGATGGCTCCGATCTTCCGACCGCGGATCCGCCGCATCGCCTCGGGCGGCAGATCGTCGATCCGCTGCCCCTCGAGGCGGATCGACCCGCGCGCGATACGCCCGGGTGGTTCCAACAGGCCGATGATCGCCATGCCGGTGAGCGACTTGCCGGTGCCCGATTCGCCGACCAGGCCGAGCACTTCGCCCGGCTCGATGGAAAAGCTCACCCCGTCGACCGCCACGAGCCGACCGTGCCGGGTCGGGAACTCGACGACCAGATCCTCCACCTCGAGCAGCGCCACGCGGGCCTCAGCGGAGCTTCGGGTTGAAGGCGTCGCGCAGCCAATCGCCCAAAAGATTGACGGCGAGCACGAGCAGGACGAGGGCGAGCGAGGGGAAGAGGGTGATCCACCACTCCCCGGAGAAGAGGAAGTCGTTACCGATCCGGATGAGCGTGCCGAGCGAGGGGGTGGTGGGCGGCACGCCGACCCCGAGGAAAGAAAGCGTCGCTTCGGAGACGATGGCGAGCGCGAGGCCGATCGTGCCGATCACGAGGACGGGCCCGATCACGTTCGGCAAGAGATGACGAACCATGATGCGCAGAGGATGCAGTCCCATCACCCGAGCCGCCGCGATGTATTCCTTGTTCTTCTCGACGAGCGTCGTGCCGCGCGCGAGGCGGGCATATTTCGGCCAATCGGAAATCCCGATGGCGAGCACGAGCACCCAGATCGCGGCATCTTCCTGGAGCTCGCGCGGCACGAGCGTGCGCGCCACGCCGTTGATCGTGAGCGCCACGAGGATGCCGGGGATGGTGAGCTGGACGTCGGCGAGCCGCATGACGACGGCCCCGTAGACCCCGCCCAGATAACCCGCCGAGACACCGAGCGCCACGCCGAGCGTGGCCGACAAGAGAACGGCCGCGAAGCCCACGAGGAGCGAGATCCGCGACCCCCAGACGATGGTCGAGAGCACGCAGCGGCCCTGATCGTCGGTGCCGAGCGGAAAGCGCGGATCGCCGCGTTCGGTCCAAACGGGCGGGGTGAAGGCGTCCAACAGATCGAGGCTCGCCGGGTCGAACGGGTCGTGCGGTGCCACCCAGGGGGCGAAGAGTGCGGCCAGCAGGAAGGCGAGCGTGACGAGAGCGGCCGCGACGGTGAGCGGGGAGCGGCCGAAGCTCCACCAGAGATCGTGATCGAAAAAGCGCCGGATGGCGGCCGTCACGGGCGTCCCGGGCTCCGCATTGCTGCGGCGGCATGGTTACACCGCCGGCGGAGCGGCGCCAATCTGCGCGGCGGCACCGTCACCGCCAGCGCGCCACTGAACCGCCGCGTCGGCCACCGCGGAGCGCGATGCCACGAACAAGCTCGTGGCTGACCGCCGCAGCGGCCGGCGCCGGACCCGAGCTTCTGGCGGAGGGAGCGGGATTCGAACCCGCGAGGAGTTGCCCCCAACACGCTCTCCAGGCGTGCGCCTTAGACCGCTCGGCCATCCCTCCGACCGGCCCTCAGATAATCGGCAGGGCCGATGCTCGCAACCGCCGCTTGCCTCGCCACCGGCGCTCGGCCATGGTGCGGCGCGCCGTTCGGACATGCCATGCCCCGCTTCCTTCGCGGCCTCGGCCTCACGCTCCTGCTGCTCGGCGCCGCCGCCGCGGTCGGCGAGGTGCTCCTCCTGTTGGCGAGCGGCGGGAAAACCCGCGTGAGCTTCGGCAGCGTGTGGTACGCCCTCTCCGCCAACAGCTTGGTCGGCTTCCAAGCCGCCGTCGAACGGTATCTGGGGGAGCTCGCCGGCAGCATCCTCGTCACCCTGTTGGCGCTGCCGATGTGGCTCGTGCTCGGCCTTCCGGGGCTCGCCTGCTGGCTGCTCGCTCGCCGTGAGCGGCGCGGACTCGGCTGAACCCGCTCAATCGGTCACGGGCCGCGCCTTGTCCTCGGGGGTCACCCCGATCTTGCGGGCATGGCCGACGATCACGACCTCGGCCACGCAATCCTTCATGCAGGGCTCACCCACGGGCACGTCCGGGCGCGGATCGTCGATGAAGCCGTCGGCGTTGGGCATCACGATCTTCGGCAAGCTCTCGGCGTCGACCACGAAATCCTCCGGGATGATCCCGTCCGAGGCGAGCAGAAAGGCCGTGATGGCGTAGACCTCGTCGTCCGTGAGCGACTGCGCGTCGCCGAACGGCATCGCACGCCGGATGTAATCGAAGACGGTCGTGGCGTAGGGCCAATAGCTCGTCACCGTCTTGATCGGGTCGTCCCAGGTGAGCGACCCTTGGCCGCCCACGAGCTGCGGCCAGCGGCCCACCGCCTCGCCGAACTCACCGTGGCACTGGGCGCAGCGGGCGAGGTAGATTTCCTCGCCTTGCTTGGCCGTGCCCCGACCGGCCGGCAGGCCCAGCCCGTCCGGCCGGACGTCGATGTCCCAGCGGGCGATCTCCTCGGCTGTCGGGACCCGACCGATCGGCCGCTCGCCGGCGAGCACCGGTGCTGCCAGGGCCGCGGCGAGTGCCGCGGCCAGAAGAACATCACGCGACCTGAACATTCTCGACCTCGCCGCTCGAATTCACGAGCCAAGTGATGATGGCGTTGTTGTGGTAGATCGAATTGCGGCCGCGCGCGTTGCGCAGTTGCGCGATCGTCGGCTGTACGTAGCCGGTCTCGTCGATCGCCCGCGAGGCCATGATCAGCGAAGAGCCGTCCCACCGCCAAGGATAGTAGAACCGGGTGAGGGCTTTGGGCAGGATCGGCTCCTGCAACGGTGCGGTCACCCAGTTCTTGCCGCCGTCGAAGGTGAGATCCACCCGCACGATCCGACCACGCCCCGACCAAGCGAGCCCGCGGATCATGTACTCACCCGGCCCGTCGATCTTGTGCTCGGGCGCGGGCCAGGTGATGACCGAATTGGCCTCCTGGACCCAGGTGAACTTGTAGGCCTTCCCGCTCGGCAAGAGGTCGGTGTACTTGGAGGTCTCCCAGCGGGTGTACCAGGGCGCGTCGCCGACCTCGATCCGGCGCAGCCACTTGACGCTCATGTTGGCTTCCCAGCCGGGCAGGATGAGCCGCAGCGGGTAGCCCTGGCCGGGCCTGAGCGCCTCGCCGTTCTGGGCGTAGGCCACGAAGGCGTCGTCGAGCGCCTTCTCGATCGGGAAGCTCCGGGCCAAGGCCGAGGCGTCGGCACCCTCGGCGAGCACCCATTTGGCGTTGGGCTTGAGACCGGAACGTTCGAGGAGCGTCTTGAGCCGTACGCCCGTCCACTGCGCGCAGCCGATCATGCCGCGGACATACTGGCAGCCGTTGAGCTGCGCGCCGCGCCACTCCATCCCACCGTTGGCGGCGCACTCGATGAACCAGATCCGATCCTCGCAGGGCAGCCGCTTGAGGTCCTCCATCGTGTAGACGAGCGGTTTCTCGACGAGCCCGTGGATCAAGAGCCGATGGGCGCTCGGGTCGATCTCCGCCCGGCCGGCGTGGTGGCGCTCGAAGAACACGCCGTTCGGCGTGATGATCCCGTTGAGCCAGGGCAAGGGTGTGAAATTGATCGAGGACTCGGTCGAGGCCGTGAGCCACTCGACATTGCGGCGGATCACGTGCGCCTCGTACTTGGACGGCTTGCCGTAGGGCTCGTCGTCGACCCCGGGCCCGAGATAGCGCGACCAATCCGGCAACTCTTCCGGGATCGTGGCCTCGCTGGCCCCTGCCATCTTGCCGGCGAGTGCCGCCCCCGCGGCACCGCCGGCGGCGAGCAAAGTTCGCCGGTCGAGAGCCGCGCGCCGGCGCGGCTCCCCTTTCTTCTCCTTCATCGCTCGTTCCTCCTCCGGGGTGAGGCGATCCTCACCCGAGCGCGTCGTACATGATCCCGCGGTACCAGTCGTAGGCGTAGGCCGCCTCGAGGTCCCGGTCCTTGGGCGGAGCCTTGAGCTTGCTCACCCCACCCGCGATCTCCTTGATGCCCTCGGGCGTGGCGCCGTACACGCCGGTCACCGAGAAGCCGTAGCCTTCCGCGACGATCGAGTAGCAGGTGTTGGCATAAGACGGCTCGGGCGGCTCCTTGCCCTCGAGCATCGCGGCGATCGCCGCCGCAGCGTTGCGGGCCTGGCTGTTGGCGGCGGTGCCCGACTTCGGCATCGCCCCGGCGATGCAGGCATCGCCCACGACGTGGATGCCTTTGACCTTCGTCGACTCCATCGTTCTCGGGTCGATCGGGCACCAACCCTTCTCGTCGGCCACGCCCGCGACCTGGGCGATCTTGCCGGCGCGCTGGGGCGGGATCACGTTGATCACGTCACCCTTCTCTTCCCCGAACTCGGCCTCGACCGTCATCCTTTTGGGATCGACCTTGGTGACCTTGCCACCTTGCTTGCCGCCGATCCATTGGATCATGCCTGGGTAGAGATTTTCGTAGGCCTCGAAGAAGAGCGCCTGCTTGGAGAACGTCTCCTTCGGGTCGAAGATCAAGATCTTCGACTTGGGTTTGTTGTTCTTGAGGTACCAGGCGATCATGCCGGCCCGCTCGTAAGGACCCGGCGGGCAGCGGAACGGGTTGGCCGGGGCCACGATGATCACCGTGCCACCGTCCGGCATCGCCTCGAGCTGCTTACGCAGCAACAGAGTCTGCGGCCCGGCCTTCCAGGCGTGCGGCATGATCTCGGCCGCGGCTTCGTCGTAGCCCTCGAGCCCGCCCCAGATGAAGTCGATGCCGGGCGACAAGACCAGCCGGTCGTAGTCGAGCACCGCGCCGCCCTTAAGGGTCACCTTGCGGGCGGTGGGATCGACCCCGACCGCCTCGTCGTGCACGACCTTCACCCCGCGCTTGGCGATCTTGTCGTAGCCGTGGGTGATCGTCGACATCTTCTCGATCCCGCCGATCACGTAATTCGAGAAGGGGCAGGTGACGAACTGCTTGTCGCGTTCGACGAGCGTCACTTCTGCCTGCGGCAGGAACTTCTTGACGTACTTCGCCGCCGTGCCGCCACCGAAGCCGCCGCCCACCACGACCACCTTGGGCGAGGCGCCGCGGGCGAGGTTCGGCAGGGCCAAGGCCGTGCCGAGGCCGAGGCTCGCGCCCAAGAAAGTCCGTCGCGTGGTCATCGTCCGGTCCTCCCCCTCACTGGTTCGCGAAATGGGCAGCGAGGGCCTGGATCTGCTCGTCGGTGAAGGCCTTGGCGATCCGGTTCATGATCGTGGCCTCCTTCTGCCCGTCTCGGAAGCCGGTCAGCATTTCGACCATCTTCCGCGCGGGATAGTTGGCGAGCTTCGGGATCTCGAGCTGCCCCGCCTCCTTGGGCCCGTGGCAGACCACGCAGTTACGAGCGATCGCCTCGGCCGTGGGCGCCGCTGCCGCCGGCGCGGCGAGGCCGAGCGCCGCCGCGGCGAACGCCGTTCTCGAAAGGACGATCCGCTTTTTGCGCATTCCCCTGCCTCCTCGGGTTCCGGGCGGCGCGCCTCGACCGATCGGCCGCCCGCATCTGCGGAAACCCTAATATTCGAGCCTCGCCAACCTCGACCAGCCGCGGCGGAACGTCGCGCGTTCATCTCGGCCGCCTCGTTCAGGCCTGCCGCCGCAGCCAGCTCTCGAAACCCTCGCGCCGGTAAGCCTCCTCGTGAACGTAGCGGAAGAGAAGGAGGAATTCACGCGGTGGGAGATAACCCGGCATCTTCGCCACCGCCACCTGATGCGCCGGACGGCCGAGCGCCTCGACCGGATCGGCCGGGAGGAAGATCGCCACCGGCGTCATCTGCCCGGCGATCCGCCGCGCGAACGCTCGCTCCTCGGACTTGCTGCCGTCGAGGTCGGTCACCTCGCGCGCGCCGTGCAGGTCGAGCTGGAGGATCTCGAAGCGCGGGCGGATCCACTCGGTGATCGCCGGATCGGCGAAGTTGACCTCGTGGAGCTGCTTGCAGAACGGGCAACCGCGCTGCTCGATCAGGACGACGAGCCGCTTGCCGGCGGCGGCTGCCGCCTCGAGGTCCTCGCGCAGATCGAGGAACGATTGGAGGAACCAGGGCTGCGCGGGCAAGCCGCTCGCATCCGTCACGACCGCGCGGGCGGATCGGCCGAGAACGGCGCCGGCTGCAAGGCCGAGCAGCGTGCGACGGGTCGAGGGCATGGTGGTCAACCTCCGCCGAGCGGGATCGCCGGGGGCTCGGGCAAGCGTTCGAGCAGCATGCCCAACAGCCCCCAGAAATGAACTTCGCCCGGATAGCCCAGAATGCGCCCCACCTCGTGGCCTCCCTCGGGCAAGACGAAGGTCGGCGTCACACGCGGGCGACCGAGATGCGCCAACTCGCTCGGAATGCCCTCGTCGAGGTCGACCCGCCGCAGCGGCGCTCGTCGTCCTTCGTCGGTCTTCGGGTAAACGGCGCCGATCTCGGCCTCGAAGCGTGCACACCAGCTGCAGCCGCGCTCGCCGAACATGACGAGCTCCGCCGCGCCGAGATCGGCGGCGCCGCCGAGCGCAGCAGCCGCCGACAGGAGCGCCCCGAGGAGCCTACCGAAGAACCGCCGCCGCGCCACGATCGCCACGGGTCTCGCCTCCCGTCCGCTCACCTCCCGTGCGGAAACCGCATCGTGCCCCGAGCGACCGTTCGCCGCAACGACGAGGTGCTTGCTCTTTATATTATCCTCAGCTTAAGTTCTCGGCAAGGCAGCGGCGTACGGCCGCTGACCGGGCGCTCCGGCGGAACCGGGTCGGTGCGCCGGTGCCGAGGGATCGGGGAGGGTCTTGGGCGTGTGCGACCGGCGGATCGCCGGCAACGCCGAGGCGGGCACCGTTCGACCGGCGGGCTCGGCGATCGCGAGGGTGACCTCCTCGTGCCTTCGACATAGAGTAGGATCGTGATCGACGGCGCGGCGTTCCGGTGCCGCGCGCAGGGCCACGAGGACGACGGGAGAGTGGAGATGAGAGAACGGACCGCGGCGAGCCGCCGCCAGGTGATCAAGGGAGCGAGCGCGCTGGCGCTCGGTGGGCTGTGGCTCGCCGGCCGGCCGGCCGAGGCCGACGTGGCCAAGGCGCACAAGCTCTTGGCCGAGCTGATCGGCGGGAAGACGCCGCAGGAAGGCAAGGTACGGCTCGAGATGCCGCAGATCGCCGAGAACGGGCAGTCGGTGCCACTCACCGCCGCGGTGGACAGCCCCATGACGGCCGACAATTATTGCAAGGTCATCCACATTTTGGCGGACGGCAATCCGGAAGCCGGCGTGTGCAGCTTCAAGTTCACCCCGGCGAGCGGGCGTGCCGAGTTCTCGACGCGCATGCGGCTCGCCCAGACCCAGAACGTCTGGGCGGTGGCGGAGATGTCGGACGGCTCGGTCTGGATGACCAAGACCGAGGTGAAGGTCACGATCGGCGGCTGCGGCGGCTGAGCGGGAGGGGAGGAACGAAATCATGACCGACGTCAAGCCGCGCATCAAGGTCCCGAAGACCGCCAAGAAGGGTGAGGTCGTCGAGATCAAGACCCTCGTCAGCCACGTGATGGAAACCGGCCAGCGCAAGGACGCCGAGGGCAAGCCGATCCCGCGCAAGATCATCAACCGCTTCACCTGCGAATACAACGGCAAGCCGGTCTGCGAGTTGATCCTGCATCCGGCGATCTCGGCGAACCCCTATATTTCCTTCTTCGTGAAGGTCGAGGAGAGCGGGACGCTCACCATGGCCTGGTACGACGACGACGGCAGCGTCTACAAGGCCGAAAGCAAGATCGACGTCACCGCCTGAGGGGCACACGCCCGCCCCCTTCGTCGAGGCGGGCCGTGCCACGGGTGCGGCTCGCCCGTTTGGCCGCCCAGGGAGGACCCTCTTGGTCAGCCGCCGCGATTTTCTGACCCTCACGGCTGCCGCCTGCTCGATCCTCGGCCCGGGCCGCGCCGGTCGGCTGGCGGCGCAGGACCGGCTCGGCGAAGCCGACCTGTTGGCCTTCCGGCCGGTCGGCAACGTCACCATCCTCCACCTCACCGACCTGCACGCCCAGCTCTTGCCGATCTGGTTCCGCGAGCCCTCGACCAATATCGGCGTGGGCGAAGTGCGCGGCCTGCCGCCGCATCTCACCGGCAAGGCGTTCCTCGACCGTTTCGGCATCGTCCCGGGCAGCCCCGAGGCCTACGCTTTCACCGACCAGGACTTCGTCGAGCTCGCCCGGCGCTACGGGCGGGTCGGCGGCCTCGACCGCATCGCCACGCTCGTCCGGGCGATCCGGGCGGAGCGGGAGGGCCGCACGCTCCTGCTCGACGGCGGCGACGCGATGCAGGGCTCCTGGGTCGCCCTGCAGACCAAGGGCGCCGACATGGTGAAGGTGCTCCGAGCCTTGGGCGTCGAGGCGATGACCGGGCATTGGGAGTTCACCTACGGCGCCGAGCGGGTCAAGGAGATCGTCGAGGAGCTCGGCTTCCCCTTCTTGGGAGGCAACGTCCTCGACACCGAGTGGGAGGAGCCGGTTTTCGAATCGACCGCGTTCTTCGAGCGCGGCGGTGTGAAGATCGCGGTGATCGGCCAGGCCTTCCCCTACACGCCGGTCTCCAACCCGCGCTGGATGATCCCGCAATGGTCGTTCGGGATCCGCGAGGAGCGGGTGGCGCAACACGTCGAGAACGCCCGGGCGGAGGGCGCCGAGCTCGTCGTCTTGTTGAGCCACAACGGCTTCGATGTCGACCGCAAGCTCGCGGCGCGCGTCCCGGGCATCGACGTGGTGCTCACCGGGCACACCCACGACGCGCTGCCCGAAGCGCTCCGTGTCGGCAAAACGCTCGTCGTGGGCACGGGCTCCAACGGCAAGTTCCTCGCCCGGCTCGACCTCGAGGTGCGCGGCGGAGAAGTCAAAGACTACGCCTTCAAGCTGATCCCGGTCTTTTCCGAGGCGATCCGGCCGGATCCGGCGATGGCGAAGCTCGTCGAGGAGCTGCGCGCGCCCTTCCTGCCCGACCTCGATCGCGTCGTCGGCCACACGAGGAGCCTCCTCTACCGCCGGGGCAATTTCCAGGGCAGCTGGGACGATCTCATCTGCGCCGCCCTGCTCGAGGGGCGCGACGCCGAGATCGCGCTGTCCCCGGGCTTCCGCTGGGGTCCCTCCCTCCTCCCGGATCAGCCGATCCGCATGGAGGACGTCTGGGCGCAGACGGCGATGACCTACCCGCAGGTCTACCGGATCGAGATGACGGGTGCCCAATTGAAAGAGGTGCTCGAGGACGTCGCCGACAACATCTTCAACCCCGACCCCTATTACCAAGGTGGTGGCGACATGGTGCGGGTCGGCGGCATGAGCTTCACGATCGACGTCGACCAGCCGATCGGCCGGCGGATCTCGGACATGACGTTCCTGAAGACCGGCCAGCCGATCGACCCGGCGCGCAAATACGTCGTGGCCGGCTGGGCCTCGGTCAACGAGGGGGTCGAGGGGCCGCCCGTGTGGGAGCTCGTCGCCCGCTACATCGAAGCGCGCAAGGTGATCGACCTGCCGACGGCCGGGCGGGTGATCGTCAAGGGCGGCTGAGGCGGCGGCGTCGATGCTCGAGGTCGGCTTCCTCGCGGCGTTCGGCGCGGGCGTCCTCTCCTTCTTGAGCCCCTGTGTGCTGCCGCTCGTGCCGCCCTATCTCTGCTTCTTGGGCGGGCTCTCGATGGAGCAGCTGCAGAGCGGGGTCGCGGGCGAAGAGGGCGCGGCCTTGCGCCGCCGCACCGTGCTCGCCGCGATCCTGTTCGTGCTCGGCTTCGGGACGGTGTTCGTGACACTCGGGGCCACGGCGAGTGCCGTCGGCCGGCTGCTGGCCGAATGGAGCCTCGTGCTCGCGCAAGTGGCCGGTGTCGTCATCATCGTCCTCGGCCTGCATTTTTTGGGTGTGTTCAAGATCGCCTTCTTGAACCGCGACATCCGCTTCCAGCCCGAGAAGCCCGCGGGGCTTCTGGGTTCGTATTTGATCGGGCTCGCCTTCGCCTTCGGCTGGACGCCTTGCGTCGGCCCGGTGCTCGCCGGGATCCTGTTCGTTGCCGGGACCGAGGAGACGATGCTGCGCGGCGCGCTCTTGTTGGCCGCGTATGCCGCCGGGCTCGGCCTGCCCTTCGTCTTGGCGGCGCTTTTGCTCGACCGGGCGGTTGCGGGCCTGCGCCGGATGCGCCGCTGGATCCCGACCGTCGAGCGGGCGACCGGCGCGCTCCTGGTCGGCACGGGTCTGCTGTTCGTGACCGGCCGCCTCAACGAGCTGTCGTTCTGGTTGCTCGAGACCTTTCCGATCCTCGGCCGCATCGGTTGAGCCGGGCCACGAAGGCCTGGTAGGAGCCGACCCAGCCCTTGGCCCGGGCGCGGCCGAAGGCGGCGTTGATCGCGATCCGCCTTCGGAAGTTCGCCCGCACCTTTTGCGCGAGGTCGGGGCGCAGCGTGAGCTCGCCCGAATCGAGCATCGCGAGCACCCGCCGATAGCCGGCCTCGGCGCGGAACACGGCATCGGGCGCGTTGCACTCCGAGTCCGGCCGCTGGCGATAGACCCGCATCGCCCGGCGGACGATCGGGTAGGAGCCGAGCCGGTCGAGCAGGAGGAGGTTGAAGACCACATCGTCGCAGATCGGCACCTCGAGCCAGCGCAGCCCGAGCGCCCGGTCGACCACCGGCAGGACCGGCACCGGATCGTCGAGCAGGAGATCGGCGTCGAGCTCGACCGGCTCCTCGCCGGGCGGCAGCCAGGTGCGCAAGAGCGTGCCGTCCGCCTCCTCGACGATCTGTACATCGTCGCTCGCCGCGCCGCGCGCGAGCGCGAGCGGGGCGAGCGTGGCGAGCCGCTCGGGGGTGAAGACGTCGTCGGCGTCGAGCGGCGCCACGAGCCGTCCGCGGGCGGCGTCGAGGGCCGCGTTGCGGGCCCGCGCCACCCCGGTCCGCACCCCGCCCGTCTCGACGAAGCGGACGCGGGGATCGGCGAGCCCGGCCGCTTCGAGCAGCGCGGGATAGTCCCGATCGGCGTCGTCGACCGCGATCACCGCCTCCCAATCGGCCAGGGTCTGGGCCCGCAGCGAAGCGATGCAGCGGGCGAGCGTGCCGCGCGCCCGGTAGACCGGGATCAGGACCGAGACGAGCGGGGCCACCTCCCGGCTCAGCCCATCTTGAGGGCGGCCAAGAACGCCTCCTGGGGGATCTCCACCTGCCCCACCTGGCGCATGCGTTTCTTCCCTTCCTTCTGCTTTTCGAGGAGCTTGCGTTTGCGGGTGACGTCGCCGCCGTAGCATTTGGCGAGCACGTCCTTGCGGAACGCCTTGACCGTCTCGCGGGCGATGATCCGGCCGCCGATCGCCGCCTGGATAGCGACCTGGAACAGCTGCCGCGGGATCAGCTCCTTGAGTTTCTCGCAGACCGCCCGGCCGCGGCTCTCGGCCATGCTCCGGTGCACGATCATCGAGAGCGAATCGACCCGCTCGCCGTTGACGAGGATGTCGACCTTGACGAGGTCGGACTCGCCGTAGTCGTCGAGCTGGTAGTCGAAGCTCGCATAGCCGCGCGTGCAGGATTTGAGCTTGTCGTAAAAGTCGAAGACGACCTCGTTGAGCGGCAGCCGGTAGACCACCATCGCCCGGTTGCCCACATAGGTGAGCTCCTGCTGGATCCCGCGCTTCTCCTGGCAGAGCTCCAGGACCTTGCCGAGGAACTCGTCGGGCACGAGGATCGTGGCCTTGATCCAGGGCTCCTCGACCTTCTCGATCCGGGTCGGGTCGGGATAGTCCGAGGGATTGTGCAGCTCCATCACCTTCCCGTCGGTCGTGTGGACCCGATAGACGACCGAGGGTGCGGTGATCACGAGGTCGAGGCCGAACTCCCGCTTGAGCCGCTCCTGGACGATCTCCAGGTGCAGAAGGCCCAAGAAACCGCAGCGGAAGCCGAGGCCGAGTGCGCCGCTGCTCTCGGGCTCGAAGACGAAGCTCGAATCGTTCAATCGGAGCTTGGCCAGGCTGTCCCTGAGCGTCTCGTACTCCGCGGCATCGGTCGGGTACATCCCGCAGAAGACCACCGGCTGGCTCGGCCGGAAGCCGGGCAGCGGTGCCGCCGCAGGGCGGCGCTCGTCGGTGATCGTGTCGCCCACCCGGGCATCGGCGATCTCTTTGATCGCGGCCGTGATGTAGCCGACCTCACCCGGGCCCAGCGAATCGACCTGCAAGGGCTTGGGGGTGAACACCCCGATCCGGTCGATGGTGTGGACGGCGCCGGTGCCCATGAAGCGGATCTTGAGCCCGCGCTTCAATTCGCCGTTCTTGACCCGCACGAGCGTCACGACGCCGAGATAGGGGTCGTACCAGGAATCGACGACGAGGGCCTGCAACGGCGCCCCGCGATCGCCCACGGGCGGCGGCAGCCGCTGCACGATCGCCTCGAGCAGCTCGTCGACCCCCTGCCCCGTTTTGGCGGAGATCACGAGGGCGTCCTTGGCGTCGAGGCCGATGATGTCCTCGATCTGCTGCACGACGCGCTCCGGGTCGGCAGCCGGCAGGTCGATCTTGTTGAGGACCGGCACGATCTCGAGGTCGGCCTCGATCGCCTGGTAGGCGTTGGCGAGCGTCTGCGCCTCGACACCCTGCGTGGCGTCGACGAGCAGGAGGGCACCCTCGCAGGCGCGCAGGCTCCGGCTCACCTCGTAGGCGAAGTCGACGTGGCCCGGCGTGTCGATCAGATTGAAAACGTACTCCTGCCCGTCCTTCGCCGTGTAGCGCAAGCGGACGGTCTGCGCCTTGATCGTGATCCCCCGCTCGCGCTCGATGTCCATCGAATCGAGCACTTGCGAGGTCATCTCGCGCGGATCGAGCCCGCCGCACTTTTCGATCAAGCGGTCGGCGAGGGTCGACTTCCCGTGGTCGATGTGCGCCACGATCGCGAAGTTGCGGATCCGGGAAAGCTCGCTCATCGACCCCCGCTCGATCGGTTCTCGTCGAAACACCCCGCGAAACGCCGGGGCATCCGGGCCGCCCGCGGCCGGCGCGGCACACCCGGCACCCGGGGCCGCTGCACCGCCGCACACGCCCCGAGCCAGCATATAGGGCGAGAGCGCCGGGAGCGGAGCCCCTCCCCGCCTCGACCCGTGCCGCCGCCCGATCGCGATCGCTCCCGGCGGAACGGTCGGGTGGGACGATCCGCATCCTCCTCCGTTCCGGCTAGAATGTCGCGCCGAGCCGGTTGCCCGAAGGAGCTCGCCTTGAACACCGACGCCCTTCTCCGCGCGCTGCGTGACGGGCTCGCCGAGGCCGGCAGCACGTCCCTTCCAGCCGAGCGGGTCCGGACACTCGGGGCTGCCGCGGGCCTCTCCGATGCCGAACTCGCCCAGCGGATCGACGCGCTCGCCCGCGAGGGCCTTCTTCGGCTGCGCTGGGGCGGGGAAGTCGAGCTGACCGAGAAAGCCCTGGAGCGGCCGTCCGGCCCGCCGGGAAGGATCCCGACCGTCCAGGTCGGTCACGGGTCGATCGTCCAAATCGGCAGCCCGAATGCGGTCGCCGGACACGGTGCGATCGGCCCCGAGGCGGTCGTCGTCCAACCACCGGCACGGCCCGGTCGAGTGGACGAGGCCACCCGGCGGCCGACGGAGGCGGGGGAGGAGAAGCCCAGGCGACGGGGACTCCTCGCGCGGATCAAGTCCGTCGCCGAGGGGATCGTCTGGTTGGACAAGGTCCGCACCGCCGTCCAAGGGCTCTTGCGATGGTTCGGCTTGGGCCCATGAGACTCGACTATTTCCCGCGCAAGCTCGGTCGCCCACGCCGCGCCGTCCCCGGCCCGGACGGTCACGGAAGTCGCGAGCTCCCGCGCGATCACGACAGCTGGCGCGAGGGTGTGCGGCACGCGGAGGTCGCATGGGAGCCGGTCCCCGAGGAGCGTGTGCGCGACGAGCTCTTCGGCGAAAGGAGCCCGACCCCGGGCTTCCTCCTCGTCACCGGCGAGCCCGGCTCCGGTAAGTCGCGGCTGCTCGAGGCCTGGTTCGAGCAGTGGGCGGCGGCCGCGCCCGCGCTTCGGCTCGGTGCCAGGGTTCCGGTGCTCGTCCGTCTCCGCGACCTGCCGCGCAACGAGGTCGGCGGCTTGCTGACCGAAAGCGACCCCGAGTCGCTCGCCGATCGACTCTGGAAGCTGAAGCTCCCGGCCCCGCCGGCGGTCGCCGACCGGGTCCGGCCGTTCCACGGCTCGACAACCGGTCGGCTCTGGGAACCCGTCTGGCTGCTCGACGGCCTCGACGAGCTGCCCGCGGGGCTCCGCGACGCACGCTTTTTCGGGTTGCTCGCGCATCTGCCCGGGCGGACCTGCGTCACCTGCCGGACCGCCGTAGCCCAGGCGGAGCGCGAGCGGCTCCGCGGCTGCGTGACGCCCGGTCGGGAATTCGAGCTCGTGCCGCTTTCGCCCGCCGAGCAGGAGGACTTCCTCGCGGGCCTTCCTCCAATGGACCGGGCACGTGCGAAGAGCCTGCTGGAGCGGATCCGCGGGAACGCGGCACTCCGCCCGCTCGCCGGCAATCCGCTGATGCTCGAGCTCCTGGCCGAAGTCGCGGAGACGGAAGAATTGCCCGCCTCGCGCGCGGCGTTCTACCGTCGGGCGATCGCCACGATGTGGACGCGCCGACTCGATCCGGACACCGCCGAGCGCTTGCGCGGCCCGCGCGAGACGGTGCTCACCGCCCTCGCCGCGCGGATCGAACTACGCGAGGTCGTCTTCGGCCTCGAGCATCTGGACGCGGCACTCGGCTCGGTCGCGCCCGAACAACAGGCGCCTGTGTGCGAGGCGTTGCGCACCTCCGGCCTGTTGCGCTTCGACGATCGAAACGAGCGCGCGGAGTTCCTGCACCTGACCTTCCAGGAATATTACCTTGCGCGGAAGCTGAAAGAGAAGCCCATCGCTGCCACGCTGAGAGAACGGTGGGCGGATCCCCGCTACGAGGAGACGCTCGCCCTCCTCCTCGCCCTCGCTGTCGGGGACCAGCGCACCGACGAGGTCGACGCAGCACTCCGTGAGCTGATCAGCTGGGGCCTCGAGACGCACCGCAAGGACCGGCAGACGCTCTGGAACCTCGGCCGTAGCCCCCTGCGCACGGTGCTCCATGTCGTCGCTCGGGCGGGCGTCGCTCTCGGCAGGTTCGCAGGGACAACGAAGCTGGTCGAGGAGCTGCTTTCCCAATCGCCCCTTCTTCGTGAGGCCGTCGGATACGATCGGAACACGCCGACTTGTCTCCTGGTCCTCTTGGCGCGCGACTCCGACTTGGCCGTGCGTCTCGCCGTCGCCAGAAACTCCGCCGCGCCCGAAGAGGCGCTGATTGAGCTCCGAGACGCAGAGGACCGAAGTATCCTCCTCTCTATAGCGGGTAATAGAGCTATGCCTCCAGTATTGCTGCAGTCGTTGGTGGAGACTGGCGACCCCGACATTTGCGCTGCCATTGCTGAGAACTCCTCAACACCTCAGGATCTGCTGGAAAGGTTCGCGTCGGACCAGAACGAGCGCGTTCGCGCGGCCGTGGCGCGAAATCCTGCTGCGCCGACTGTGTTGCTCGCTTCTCTTGCCGACGACAAGAACGACCTAGTCCGTCAAGGCGTGGCAGAAAATCCAGCGACACCAGCCACAGTCTTGGCTCATCTTTACACGGATCGCAATCCACAAGTGCTGGCGTCTTTAGCAAGGCGTCCAGACATGATATGCGAAGTCGTGTGCAGCTTTCTTTTTGACGCTCACGGCTTCGTGCGGTCGAGCGCCGCAAGCAACCCAATCTTATCTCGCGATTTAATAAATTGCTTGTCTAATGATGACGACGAAAACCTTCGCGCTGGCGTTGCGAGAAATCCCTCAACACCAGCCTCCCTCTTAACACGTCTCGCTCAAGACCCCTCGTGGCTTGTTCGTTGGAGCGTCGCCACGAACCCTGCCTGCCCGATCTCGAGCCTCCGGCAACTCGCGAACGACCCCATGCCCTTCGTTCCGATGATTCTCTCGATGAACCCCTCCCTTGATGATCAATTGCTCTTGCAGCTTGCCAAAAACGCAGACCCGATAACGATAATGGGCCTGACGGCTAACGACAAGACTTCTCCGGCCCTCCTCGCCGAGTTGGCTTCTCACACGGAGCCGGCGACCCGCTCCCAAGTAGCCATGAGCGCGAGAACCCTCCTCGAGGACCTCGCCCTTTACGCGCCGGCCGAACAGGCCGAACCAGCCCCGCGTTGACGCCTCCCGGCCCCCGCGTCTAGCCAGCACGGGACAGCCGAGGGAGGCCCTTCCGTGCGCGAGGTCTGTGCGATCGTCGGTTGCGGGCTGATCGGCCGGGCCTGGGCGATCGACTTCGCCCGAGCCGGCTGGCAGGTGCGCCTGTTCGACCCGGCCCCGGGTGCCGTCGAGGAGGCGCTTTCGACGATCGACGGGCTCCTCTTCGACCTCGTCGAGAACGGGCTCCTCTCCCGCGAAGGGCAGCATCGGGCGCGCGACCGGCTGGAGCCCGCGGCGAGCCTCGCGGAGGCACTCGCCGGGGCGGCCTGGGTGCAGGAGAGCGCCCCCGAACGGCTCGAGCTCAAGCGCGCGCTCTGGCGGGAGCTCGACCGGCTCGCCGGTCCCAAGGCCGTGCTCGCCTCCTCGACCTCGGCGATCCTCCCCTCGCGCTTCACCGAGGATCTGCCGGGCCGCGAGCGCTGCCTCGTCGTCCATCCCTTGAACCCGCCTTACCTGATCCCGGCGGTCGAGCTCTGCCCGGCACCTTGGACCACGATGGAGACGATCCTGCGCGCCGAGACGGTGATGCGCGGGCTCGGCCATTCGGTGATCCGGCTCGCCCGCGAGATCGAGGGGTTCGTCATGAACCGGCTGCAGGCGGCGCTCGTCGAAGAGGCGATGAAGCTCGTGGCGGCCGGGATCTGTACGGCCGAAGAGGTCGACATCGGGCTCAAGGACGGCCTCGCCCTGCGTTGGTGCTTCGCCGGGCCGTTCGAGGTGGGCGATCTCAACGCCCCGGGCGGAATCCGCGACTACGTCGTGCGCTACAAGAACGTCTTCGATTCGGTTCTCGCTTCCGCCCTGCCCCGCCCCGATTGGACCGGCCCCGTGCTCGACGAGATCGAGCAGAGCCGCCGGCTCCGGCTGCTCGCCGAAGAGATCCCGCACCGCCAGCGCTGGCGCGACCGCCGGCTCATGGCCCTCGTCCGCCACAAGAAGGAGGCGAGCGAGACGATCGGGGATTGACCGGGCGCGGCTTGTCAGTCGGAGGCGGTGCGGCTAGCTGCAATCGCGAACGCCCGGCCCGTCGACAGGGGCTCGGGGAATTGGGGAGGATCCGAACGATGACCGCGCTCACCCGTCGTGCCGCACTCGCCACGACCGCATCGGCAGTCGCCGCACCCTGGATCCTGCCGCGTTCGGCGCTCGGCCAGCAGAAGCCGGCCCGGATCCGGCTCGGCATCTCGACCTTCCTCTCCGGACCCGCCTCGGTCTTCGGCGTGCCCGGGCGCAACGCCGCCGATCTGTTGATCGAGCAGCTCAACGCCAGGGGCGGCATCGCGGGCGTGCCGGTCGAGGCCCTGGTGATCGACGAGGCGCCGGGGGTCAATTTCCTCTTGGGCGAATGTCGCCGCCTCGCCCAGAACGAGAACGTCGACGTGATGCTCGCCTCGATCTCCTCGGGGAGTTGCCTCGCGGTCGCCCCGCTCGCCGAAGAGCTCAAGCTCCCGAACATCATGTGGGACTGCGGCACGCAGCGGATCTTCGAGGAGGGCAGCTGGCGCTGGTCGGTCAGGACCCAGGCCAACGCCGTGCCGGAGATCGTGGCGCCTCTGCTCTATCTCTTGAAGATCCGCCCCGAGGTGCAGACCGTGGCGGTGGTCAACCAGGACTACGCCTGGGGTCGCGATTCCTGGGCGATCTGGAAGACCGCCATGGAGGCGATCAAGCCCGGGATCAAGGTGGTGGCCGAGCTCTTCCCCAAGTTCGGGGCCACCGATTTCTCGACCGAGATCACCCGGCTCCAGGCCCTGCGCCCCGACGTCGTCTTCTCGACGAGTTGGGGCGGCGAGCTCGACACCTTCGTCCGCCAGGCGGCCGAACGGCGGCTTTTCGAGCGCTCGCTGTTCGTCCTGCCGCTCGCCGAATCGAGCCTCGAGCGGGTCGGCAAGACCTTGCCCGAAGGCGTGATCGTGGGCGCCCGCGGTGACCACTGGTTCCTCCACCCGACCGCCAAGGACACCGAGCGACTCAAGGGTTTCGTCACCGAGTACCGGAAACGGTACGGCCTCTACCCGATCTACCCGACCTTCCACATGGCCCAAGCGCTGTTCGCGCTCGAGGCGGCCTACGGCAAGGCGATCGCCGCCAACGGCGGGGCCTGGCCGTCGCGCGAGCAGCTCATGGACACACTTCGCGGCCTCGAGTTCGATCACCTCACCGGGCGGATGAAGATCCGCGAGGACGGCCAGGGCCTCGAGCCCATGCTGATCGGCCTCTCCAAGCACGTGCCCGAGTTCCCGTTCCCGGTGCTCGACCAGATGGTGCTGTTCCCGCCCGAACTCGTCATGAACCCGATGGGAACCAAGGGGCTCGAGTGGGTGAAGACCTTGAGCATGGAGACCGTCGCCAAGGCCCCCGCCCCGATCCCCTACAAGGCCTGAGGGGCCGAGACCGGGCGGGCCGCGCAGCCGGCCCGGTCCCGCCCCGCCCCGCGCATGGGCCTCCTCCTCCTCCTGGCCGCCCTCGACGGGCTCGCCTACGCCGCCCAGCTCTTCATGGTGGCCGTGGGCCTCACCCTCGTCTTCGGCGTGCTCAAGATCTTGAACGTCGCCCACGGCAGCCTGTTCGCGATCGGTGCTTATCTGGCCTCGACCCTCGTGGGGCTCGCGGGCGCGCCCGAGCTCTCGCTGCTCGCCCTCGCGCTCGCCGCATTGGCGACCGGCGCGGTCATGGGTCCGTTGATCGAGCGCGGGCTCTTGGCACGGATCTACGAGAAGGAGCACGTCCTTCAGCTCCTCGTCACCTTCGCCCTCTTCATGATCCTCGAAGACGTCCAAAAGCTCGTCTGGGGCGTGCAGCCGCTCTTCGAGGACGCACCGGTGCGTCTTCTCGGCCAAGTCGAGGTGGGCGGCATCTTCTACACCGCCTACCAGCTCCTCCTCCTGCCGGGTGTGGCGGCCGTGGTGCTCGTCGCGCTGACCTGGTTCCTGCGCCGCACGCTGCTCGGCCGGACGATCGTCGCGGTCACCCACGACCGCGAAGCGGCGACCGCGATCGGCATCGACGTCCGCCGCGTCCATCTCGTGACCTTCACGATCGGCGCCGGGCTCGCCGCCCTGGGTGGCGCGCTCGCCGCACCCACGACGAGCCTCGTGCCCGGGATCGGCGTGCAGATGATCGTGCTCTCCTTCGCGGTGGTCGCGACCGCCGGGCTCGGCCAGATCGAGGGGGCCGCGGTCACCGCGCTGCTGATCGGCCTCGCCCGTTCCTTGGCCGTCTACTTCGCGCCCGAGCTCGAGGTCGTGATCCCCTATCTGTTGATGGTCGCGGTGCTCCTGATCCGCCCGGCCGGGCTGTTCGGCCGTGCCGAGCTGCGGCGGGTCTGATGCGCAGCCCTCTCGCGGTCGCTGCCGGTGTCGCCCTGCTCCTCCTGCTGGCGTTCCTCCAGCCCTGGCTGCGCTTCGTCTCGACGATCGCCCTTGCGACCGGGCTCGCCGTGCTCGGCATCATGCTGCTCCTGCGCGCGGGCCAGGTGAGCTTCGGCCATGCCCTCTACGTCGCGGCCGGCGCCTATACCGTGGCGTTCCTGCGACCGTATCTCGGCGAGGCCCTCTTCCTGGTCCTCGCCGGTGCGCTCGTCGCCACCGCGCTCGGCCTCCTGGTCGGCCTCTTCGTCGCCCGCTACCGCGACATCTTCTTCGGCATGCTCAACCTCGCCTTCTCGATGGTCGCCTGGTCGCTGCTCGAGAAGCTCTACAGCTTGACCCGCGGCACCGACGGAATCCGGGTCGTCCGCCCGAGTCTCCTCGGCCTCGGCCTCGACGGGGCCGCTTGGGATTGGGCGCTGTTCCTTTTGGCGCTGGTCGCGGCGCTGCTCGCGGGTGCCCTCGTCGCCCGCTACCTGGGCTCGCCCGCGGGCTCGGCCCTGGGTGCCATCAAGACCCGTGAGACGCGGCTCGAGTTCGCCGGGATCGCCGCCCGCCGCGTCCTCCTCCAGGCCTATCTCGCTTCGGCCGCGCTCGCCGGGGTGGGCGGGGCGATCACCGCCCTCGCCACCCTCCACGTGACCCCGCTCCTCGCCTATTGGACCCATTCGGGCGAGCTCGTCTTCGTGGCGATCCTGGGCGGCACCGGCCACGTGCTCGGCCCCTTCCTCGGCGCCGTGGTCTTCGAGCTCGTCCGCGTCCACGCCGCGGCCGCCTTCCCCGACGCCTGGCAGATGATCCTGGGCTTCGTCCTGCTCGTGATCATCCTCTCGGCCGCACGCGGCCTCGCGGGCCTGCTCGACGATCTCGCGCGGCGGCTCGGGAGACGGGGGTGAGCGCCCCCCTGCTCGCGGCCCGCGGCCTTTTCCTCGCCTTCGGCGGGGTCCGCGCGGCCGACGGCGTCGACCTCGAGGTGGCCGAAGGCGAGATCTTGGCGATCATCGGCCCGAACGGTGCCGGCAAGACCACCTTCATCAACATGGTCACGGGCTATCTGCGGCCGCAGGCGGGCTCGATCCGCTTCACGGGCCGGGAGATCGCGGGACTGCCGCCGCGCCGGATCGTCCGGCTCGGGATCGCCCGGAGCTTCCAGATCCCGCAGCTCTTCACCGAGCACACGGTGCTCGAGAACGTGGCCCTCCACCTGGCCGCCCGCTCCGGCTTCTGGGCCGCCTTTACCCCCCTTCTCTCGGCCGAGCGCCGGGCCGAAGCGCTCGCCCTCCTCTCCGGCCTCGAGCTCGCTCCCCTGGCCGAAGCCCGGGCCGACCAGCTCGACGAGGGGGCGAGGAAGCTCGTCGACATCGCCATGGCCCTGGCGCTCCGCCCACGCCTCCTCCTCATGGACGAGCCGACCTCGGGCGTGGCGGCCGCCGAGAAGCACGCCATCATGGACCGGCTCGTAGCGGCGCTGCGCCGCGAGGGCGTCACCGCCGTCTTCGTCGAGCACGACATGGAAGTGGTGGCCCGCCACGCCGACCGCGTCGCGGTCTGGAGCCAGGGCCGGATCCTGGCCGAAGGCCCGCCCGCCGCGGTGCTCGCGGATCCGGTCGTCCGCCGCGAGGTGATCGGCGTCGAGGGGGCGCCGTGCTGAGCCTCGCGCGGGTCGAGGTGGCGATCCAGGGGGCGCGGATCCTGCGCGGCGTCGAGCTCGTCGTGCCCGAAGGCGGCCGCGTGGCCCTCGTCGGCCGCAACGGCGCCGGCAAGACCACGACGCTCAGGGCGATCATGGGCCTCGTTCCGCTCTCCCGGGGGACGATCCGCTTCGACGGCCAGGACCTCGCGCGCGTCTCGCCCCATCGGCGGACCGCCCTCGGGATCGGCTACGCGCCCGAGGACCGCCGCCTCTTCCCGAGCTTCACGGTCGAGGAGAACCTGCGGCTGCCGGCCGAGGTCCTGGGGCTGCCTCGGGGCGAGGTCCGCGCCCGCCTCGAGCGGGTGTGGGAGCTGCTTCCCGAGCTCCTCGAGCTGCGCGATCGCCGGGCCGGGGCGCTGTCCGGCGGCCAGGGCAAGATGGCGGCGCTCGCCCGCGCGCTCGTGACCGGCACCCGGCTCCTGCTGCTCGACGAGCCGTTCCAGGGCCTCGCCCCCGCACTCGCCCGCCGCTACGGCGAGATCCTGGCCCGGCTCGTGGCGCGCGAGCGCGCGATGGCGCTCCTCGTGAG